>JABAOH010086963.1_pt1 | contig 16456 bp, 14 predicted proteins | sample 7062181 | NCBI WGS metagenome assembly JABAOH01 (sample SAMN14538630, study PRJNA623070) | marine sediment metagenome | biome: marine biome [ENVO:00000428]; feature: marine pelagic biome [ENVO:01000023]; material: deep marine sediment [ENVO:00002113]; isolation source: pool of 5 deep marine...
AAGACCGGGCTTTTTTGGAAGAATTCCTCGGCCGACTCCATCGATTGCCTCTCCCTCAAGGCATGATTTCGACGGGAAAAGGAGAGTTGAGAACAAACCCTCGGAAGGCCAGGCAGAAATAACGAAAAGTCCTCCCGCTTAAAGGCGAGTCTGCTTCCGCACAAAATACCCGAAGGCCAGGATCATTCGGCTTCCATACCATGAGAAATACTCCCCGTTGACAACTCGGATCTCGACGCTTTCAGCATACCCAGCATCGAGATGACGGAGATCTGACCGAAGCCCACGGATGTGTTTTGCCCGGAAGGGAAAGGGCTCTGTTGCCAAGAGTATGGCCTTTGGTTTGAGCCGAATCAACAGCTCGAGGCGAATAGTCGGATAGGTCACGCTACCTTCCACATCAAAATCTCTCAAGGAGGAACGATCGAAGATATTCTGATAGCCGAGGATCCGGAGCACATCGCCGATGTAAGTCTCTCTCGTGGCAACAATGAAGGGATCGCGCCACGTCAGGTATGCAACGCTTCCTCGATCCCTCTTGATCAGTTGATCCATCCGTGATCTCACATTCCAAACCAATTTCCGAGCACGGTCCGGAGTGTTGAACAGTAAACCGAGTTTTTCCACCGCTTTCAGGGCTTGATCGACCGTTGCCGGTCCGGTCACAAACACCCGGGAACTTTCCCAGTACTTTTCCATCTCCTCAACATCTTCTTTTCGATTCTCCTCTCTGTCCATGATGATCACATCCGGATCGAGTTCAAGAATCCGGGTAAGATCCGGATGCTTGGGCCCTCCCAACTTCTCGATCGCACCTACCCGTGCCCGAGGGTGAATGCAGTAGTCTGTTCGACCGACAATCTCACTTCTTGTCAATCCAAGAGAGAAGAGGGTCTCTGTCCAACTCGGGACGAGAGATACGACATGAAACGGTCTTCTCAGTGGCTTGAAGACCAAGCCACGGCTATCGACGATCTCCTTGGATTGCATGCCGAATCCTCGCCATTGCCAGGGAACGGGTGAATTGGCTCGATCTCGCCTCCCGCGATTCTCCTGAATCCTCTCTGGAGAATGCCCGTTGACCGGGTGCCATCCTCATCGATCTGTCCTTATTTTGGCCGAAGTGGCCACCCATTACAATACCCATTACCACGGTCTAGCGTGCCCTTCCTCTCTTCGAAATGAACAGTCTTTCTGCGAGGAGTTCCCCCATTTTTCGGCTTCGGATTCTCTAACCGTTTGATCTCTTGAATACAATTTGACGTTTGGGAAGGGACAAGAGGATCGCGAAAACCAGGGTAACTCATCTCTTTATATCCATCGCTTTCAAGGTTAAAATACTGAGGGACGAAAATGGGTGAGCCCCGAGGGGGAGAAAGGCATAGCCGATGGATGAGACGACAAAGTTCTCCCAGCGAGAAAAAGAGCTTCGGCGGCAGGGGTGGAGGAGGCAATTTGTCGCAAGCGAACCCCGACTGAGCGAAGTCGTGGAGCTCTATCAAACGACCGGATTTGAGGTTCACTTAGAGCCCGTGCCTCAGGGAGCCAAGATCGATCTGAAAGGTTCTGATGGGTGCACGGCCTGCTTTGAGGGTTTAGAGTATCACTACAGGGTTATCTACACGCGGCGGAAAAGAGAAAGAGTACGACGTGATCACAGTCTCTGGTAGTGGAGCCCATGGGAAGGGCGTATTCTTTTCGGTCGCTCCAACAACTCTGAGCTACCCCATGAGGCGGTTTGCTTCACGTCCTATGAGAGACGATGAGAATCCTCGACGATCTCCTTAAAAATCTGCCAGATAAAGACCATGATGTCCTGGATGTCAGATGCTGCGCCTTCTGGACTGCGGTCACAACCCGTTATACGGGCCTCTCGACCACTTACAGGACACTTGAAGGGGAAACAGAAGTCCACCACACCACCGTGCGAGATGTGGGACACCTGACCGAAAAAAAGGCCCGGGCGCTGGCTGAATTCGCGAGGTCCGACAACACGCTTGAGGCCTCAATCGGAATGGCCACAATCAATTCGATGATCGACGTGGACGAGGACCAATGCCTGGAGCTCAATGCCTATGATGTTCTCGCCAGGAAGGGACATGGACGGACAATCGGAGTGGTGGGCCATTTTCCCTTTATTCCGAAACTGAGTGAAGTGGCGAAGCATCTGTGGGTAATCGAAAAACGGACGCGTCCAGGGGATCTACCCGAGAGCGAGGCAGGTCGAATACTTCCCCAGTGTGAGGTGGTCTGCCTGACGGGGACCAGTTTTATCAACCACACGATTGATGGCCTCCTCGCGCTCTGCAGCAGGAGTTTCGTGGTTCTCACTGGACCCACGTCTCCTCTGACACCCCTCCTCTTCGACTATGGAATCGATGTCATCTGCGGGACGCGGGTAATCGATGCTCAAGAGGTGCTTAGATACATCAGCCAGGCCGCGACGTTCAGACAGCTTCATGATCACGGCGTTAAGCTTCTTACCTTGTCCAGGGAGACTATCGCGTGAGTTTTCATCATATCGAATGCATGAAATAGGGAGAAAACCATGGGGCGTAAAGAGAAACTCGTTGTTGTGGGGGGTTCCGCCGGAGGACCCAGTGCAGCCGCTAAGGCGAGCCGAGTTAACCCAGATTTGGACATATCGATATTCGAACAACTCCGTTACGTTTCCTACGGCGCATGAGAAACCCCCTACTACATCGGCGATGTAGTCAAAGATGGGAAAAAGCTCATTGCCCGAACGCCAGAGCAGTTCAAAGAGATGTATGGGATCGACGTTATGACCGAGCACCAGGTCACGAGACTCGACCTCGATGGAAACCGCCTTGAGGTCATTGACCTCAAGCGTTCAAAATCCTCTCATCTATCTTTTGATAAGCTCATTATTGGAACCGGGGCACGATCTAGGCGAATAGAATTGCCTGGCAGCAACGGGAAGAATGTTTTCACACTCAAGAATGTGCAGGACGGTTATGACCTGAAAGCTTTCATTGACGAGAAAAAACCGAGGCGGGCCGTTATTCTCGGGGCGGGATATATCTCACTCGAAATGTGCGAGGCCTTCGTCGGAAGAGGCCTCGAGACATGGATCCTCTACCGGCGCAGCCTCCCTGCAGGAAATCTGGACAGCGAGATCTCCGAAAGGATTCTGAAAGAAGTCCAGGACAAGGGGGTACGGTTTGTTTCCAACTGCAACGTTGCTTCCTTTTCGACCAACGAATCGGGAGAAGTGATGGCTGTTGAATCCGATCGAGGCTTGTACAGAACTGATCTGGTTTTGATGGCCATGGGGGTCATCCCAAACACGGAGCTTGCTCGACAAGCAGGGGTCTCCCTCGGTAAGACTGGGGCCATCCAAGTCGATTCAGGTCAACGAACAAACGTCCGGCATGTTTTTTCGGCAGGAGACTGTTGTGAGTCCCTACATCTCGTGAGCGGCCAGCCGGTCCACGCTCCACTGGGGGATATTGCTAACAAACAGGGTAGAGTGGCAGGGGAGAATGCCGCTGGAGGAGACGCGACCTTTCACGGTATCGTCGGATCTCTCGCCTTCAGCGTTTTCGACCTCGAAGTTGCCTCGACCGGACTGAGCAGCAGGGCAGCAAAGGCCGCTGGTTTCGATGTGGAGAGTCAAGTCATCGAGCATGACTCGAAGGTCGGGTACATGCCAGGGGCAAAACCGATTACGGTCAAAATGGTGTTTGATCGGAAAAGCGGGAGGCTTTTGGGAGGACAGATGGTTGGCGAAGAGGGCGTGGCCCGGAGAATCAATGCCCTGGCTGTGGCCCTGCATCAAAGGATGACAGTCGATGAGATCGCTCGCCTCGATTTTGCCTATGCACCGCCGTTTTCACCAACTTTCGACCCTATCCTGATCGCTGCCGAACAGGCGTCCAAGAAGATAGGATGATAGCGAGTTTTCGGATTATCGAAGGAAAAAGGTAAAAGTTTCAAAGAGACGCACTCCGAACGAGCATTTGTCATTGGTCATTGGTGATTGGTTATTGGTGATTGGTTATTGGTCATTAGTCATTAGTCATTTGGCATTTCGCATTTGTCATTAGTCTTTCGCCCTTAGCGCTTCGCCTTTAGCCTCTAATCGCTCGTCCCTCATCTCTCGTCCCTCTTCTCTGGCCTCTCCTCTCTCGTCTCTCATCTCTCGTCCCTCGTCTCCAGTCCCCGGTCTCCAGTCTCTCCTCTCCGGTCCCCAGTCCCCGGGCTCCCGTCTCGAGCCTGTAGTCTCTCGTCCCTCCTCTCTCATCTCTCGTCTCTCGTCTTTAACCTTTATCCTTTATCCCTGGGCCTTTAACCTAACTGAGAACCCCATCCCGCCGCAGGCGAGATCGCTCAAACACAAGAGGATGCCACCGCAAGCAAATAACGCCTCACATTCGTAATCTCACCCTTGCAATCTCTCCCTGAGGATCTGGAAAACCGCTTCGTTCCATCCCTCAGGGCCGATACCGTCAGACCTAATGAGGTTCGGAAGGGCTATCCTGGGATCATGCTCTCCCCGGTAATTGCGGACGAGGATAGGGTAGTCAACGCTTTCTAACATCGGGAAGTCCACCGGACTGTCACCCAGCGCGATCGTAACAATGTCACCCAACTTCCGATGGTAGAGCTTTTTGAGTTGGCCCACCGCCTTTCCCTTGTCATTGTCTCCCAGGAGATGATAGAGGCGCCCCTGTGCGTAGCGAAGGTTTTTCTCATGGATCGATCCCACGAGTGCGCCGACCTCTCTTTTGTCCCCACGAAAAATAAAAGGCTCATCATACTCACGCCGCTTCGCCAATCTGGCCTGGGCTAACTCGAGCCTGGTCAGCTTCGAAACCTCCGCAGCAGTCATATCTCCAAATCCCTTGACATCAAAACCCTCTCTTTGAAGCTCCTTCAACCGCTTCCGCAAAACGGGATATGCCGTTCCAAGGACGCGGACGATGTATCGATCGGTCATTCTGGTTCGTTTCCACTCAGCGGCGATATCGTCTGGGGAGAAGTAAGAGAGGGGAACGAAAATCCCTCCGCCGTTCTCCGCAATGAATGGATGAGAGTTATCGAGCCGCTCTCTCCAGTATTCGATTTCTGCCCTAGTTTTACTGGTACAGATGACCAGGGGTATCCCCTCGTTCCGGATGAACTCTAGGGCGGGCAAGGCCGCCGTAAAAGCATAATCCCGATGATCCAGAAGGGTTCCATCCAGATCCGTGAAGATTATCGGTTGCGACATGGTTACCCCTTTCTCGCTGACCGCACGTCGTCAAGCAATCGCCTGTCTTTGTCGATCTTTGAAAAAGTAACCTCGCCTCTCTCCGATTGCAAGCACCAACCTCTCTTCTGATCTACCATCTGACCTGTGCGGATGCCCGATGAAGCATGCCCCCTTCGGTCTCCGAACGAAATTTCTCTGCCGTTCTGGGGCTTCCGAGGCGGAATTTGAGCCGAACCCTTGCGGACCACTCCGCCTCTGAATTCTCCGCCTTCGGGGGATCAGACAGCAGACGCTTGGCCCTCCGCAAAAACGCTTTTCACCAAGACGAGCCACCCCAGCGAAAAGAGGACTTGAATTGAGGTGACCGAGGACCCTATATTGCATCCCAACGAGTTTAGAGATAATAGGCCAAAAGTTTGATAAACTGTAAAAAAGCATCACGTCAAAGGGGTTTGGATCATGCACTACGACACGGCCATGAGGGCTTATACATCGAAACGAATTGAGGAGATACAATCCGCGGACATCCTCGTCGGAATACCCTGCTACAATAATGAACGGACGATTGCTCACGTCATCCAGATGGTCACTCACGGCCTGGCCAAACATTACCGGGACTGCCGTTGTGTGATTTTTGTCGCCGATGGGGGCTCGACCGACGATACTCGAGAGGAAGCCAAGGATTTCCAGATAAAGCCTTGGCAGGAGAAACTCGTCTCAATCTACCGGGGTCCAGGGGGCAAGGGCACAGCGCTGAGATCCGTTTTCGAGGCGGCCGAGCGTTTGAGGGTCCGGGCATGCGCCGTGGTCGATTCAGACCTTAAGAGCATTACCTCGGACTGGGTAAAATATCTACTCGACCCGGTCTTGGAGAGGGAATACCAGTTCGTGGCGCCCGTTTATCTCCGTCACAAGTATGACGGAACGATCACGAACAACATCGTCTACAACCTAACGCGCGCCCTATATGGCAAGCGAATCCGACAGCCCATCGGTGGGGACTTTGCTTTCTCCCGGGATCTCGCCAGGTTCTATATCGAGCAAGACGTCTGGGACACCGACGTCGCCCGTTTTGGGATCGATATCTGGATGACCACCAATGCCATTACCCAGGGCTTTCGGATCTGTCAGTCCAACCTTGGAGTGAAGATTCACGATGCCAAAGACCCTGGACTGCACCTTGGGCCGATGTTTCGCCAAGTGATCTGGACCGTCTTTGCTCTCATGGAGCGTCATGAGGCCTACTGGAAAGGCATCCAGGGAAGTGAGCCTGTGGAGGTATTCGGGTATGAGGGCTACGTGGAACCCGAACCTGTAAAAGTAGACCTGGAGGGAATGATCGAACACTTCAAGATCGGCTTCCACCAATTCTCATCCCTTTGGAAGGATATCTTTTGTGAAGAGTGTTGTGAGGTGATCCAAAGGGCCGTGCGCATGAACCCACAGGAATTCAAACTGCCTACCGAGGCATGGGCGAGGATTCTCTATGAACTCGCAGCGACCTTCCACGCTTGGAGTGTCAACCGCAACAAGCTCATCGACCTCGTCACTCCCCTCTACTACGCTCGGGTCGCATCTTTCGTGCGCCAGACCTTGGAGATGTCCTCCCAAGAAGCCGAGGCTCTCGTGGAAGAACAGGCCCAGAACTTTGAGAATCACAAGGACTACCTCGTTCAGGTATGGGATGAGAAGTCAAAAAGCATCGAAAAAGTCAAGCGAGGTCGTGGACCCTGAACCACCATCTAATTCCTACCGCATCCTCACTGAAGAACGCCCCCCTCGCTTTCTGAACTAAATCTCTGACCCGTTCTAAGGCTTCCCGCCATGAGGCGGGATTCGATCTTCCGAACTCGGCCTGGCCGCCTCAAACAGCGGAACCTCGCCCTTCCGGGACACTCCCTTCGCCAAGACGGGGTACCCCAGAGATTTCGTAATGTTCGCTCAAGGTGCATTCTTCAGTGTGAGCAACTGCGTCGATCTATTTTCACATCGACGGGCGCTTGGATGAAGCACTGCTCGAGCCATTCGAGCCAATGGTGCACACCAACAAACAGGAAACTTCCGATATTCTCTCTTGACATGCCTGGCTGACTTGCTAAAATCCGGCAAGAGGACAACTGACCAGATATAGTGGAGGAAGCTGTGTCAGACTTCTTTCAAAACGGCGAAATTGCAACTTTCCATCGACTCCGGCAACGTGACCTCAGCGAGCTGGAGGCCGAGCTGAGGGAGGTGGTCACCCATCGCCCGATCTCTCTCGTCCTTCCGTATATTCCTCTTGAACTCCAAGGGCCCGGCCTTCCTCGGATTCTCGATGAGCTTCAAAAAGTCGACTACCTTAAGAACATTATCGTCACGATGGGAAGATCGGACAGTCGGGATTTCAAGGAGGCAAAGGAGTTCTTCTCCAGGCTTCCTCAAAAGCCGAAGCTGCTCTGGTGCACCGGTCCGAGGATTGAGAAACTGTACAATCTCCTCGCCAAAAATGGCATTGAAGCCGGCGAGGATGGCAAGGGACGCTCTGCGTGGACCGCATATGGGTACATTCTTGCCCTCGAGGATAGTGAGGTCATTGCCCTACACGACTGCGACATTGTCAGTTACAACCGAGACCTCCTCGCCCGACTCTGCTACCCAGTTGCCAACCCAAACATCGACTTTGAGTTTTGCAAAGGGTACTATAGCCGGATCACGGACAAGATGCATGGCCGTGTGACACGCATCTTTGTGACTCCACTTATCCGTGCCCTCAAGGCAACATTGGGACCGAATCAGTTTCTAGACTACCTCGATAGCTTCCGCTATATTTTGGCCGGAGAGTTTTCAATGAGTACGGATTTGGCCCGGCGTCTCCGAATTCCCGGTGATTGGGGTATAGAGGTTGGCGTACTCTCCGAGGTTCACCGCAATTGCGCCTTGCGCAGAATCTGCCAGGTTGATCTGGCCGATAATTACGAGCACAAGCATCAGCCCCTAACGCTCGAGGATCCCAACAAGGGTCTCCTAAAGATGGGAACAGATATAGCCAAATGTATATTCAGGACAATGGCAAGCGTAGGATACACCCTGACAAACGAGTTTTTTGTATCCCTGAAGGCGAGCTACTTGCGGATCGCCCAGGACCTGATCGCTCGGTTTGAATTCGATTCACTCATTAACGGGCTAGACTACGATCGACATGCTGAGGGTAGCGCAGCTGAGGCCTTTATGCGTTGTATTGCGAGTGCTGGACAACAGTTTCTCGAAACCCCAATTGAAACCCCTTACGTGCCGAACTGGAACCGGGTCGTTTCAGCTGCGCCAAATATCTTTGAGATGTTGCTCGACGCCGTAGAACAGGACAACAAAGGTTAATATCTGCGGGCAGGTCTATCCCTTGACCCCTCCGGCAGTCAAGCCTCTCACCAGGTAGCGTTCAAAGATCAAAAACAGGACAATAACGGGCACCGTAGCGATTACCGCTGCTGCCATAAGCAGTTGTTGGGAGACGTTAATATTGTCTGCAATCTGCATGATCCCACGGGAAAGCGTGAATTTTGAGGGGCTGTCCAGAAATAGGAATGCAAAAAGGAATTCATTCCACGCAATCATGAAGGTATAAAGCGCAACCGAAGCAATCGCCGGGAGGCTTAGGGGAATCGTGATCCGCCGGATCACACCCAGCCGGGAACAGCCATCAATGAGCCCTGCTTCCTCCAAATCCGGTGGAAGCGTCTTGAAATAACTGTAGAGCATGTAGACGGCCACTGGAAGCGTTTGGGCCAAATAGACAAGAACCAGGCCATGCAGATCATTCCGAAGTCCGAGCTTGGTATAGAGCGCGTACATCGGAACGGCAATGACGATGGCCGGAAACATATAGATGACGAGGATACTCCGCGAGAGGAAATTCCGACCCCGAAAGCGGAGTCTGGCAATGGTGTAGGCTCCGAAGGTCGCAAAAGTCACTGTCAACAGCACAGTCAAGAGAGAAACGTAGCCGCTATTCACAAAGTAGCTGCCAAAGCGAAACTGAAACCAGATCTCTCTGTAAGCTCTTAAGGTCAGCTCCCCGGGCGTGAACCATAAATTCAGGGGGTTTGTGGCCAAGAAAATGAGCGGTTTCAAGGAGGCGATGACCATCCAGTAGAAGGGAAATGCCACGAGAAGAACGAACAAGAAAAGACCGCTTCCGTGCAACATCCGCAAGCTCACCGTCTCAATTTGCTCACGGCTCATTTTCTCAGTCCTCCTCAGCCCGACCCATAACCCACCTGAAATAGGCCAACAAGAAAAAACCCAAAACGGCAAACAGAACCAATGCCATTGCGGCTCCTGCACCAACGTTGAACTCACCGATCAAAAAGTCGTAGACCTTGATGGTGAGCACCCTGGTACCTGCAGTCCCTCGAGTCACCAGGAAGACGTCATCGAATTTGTTGATGGTCCACATGAATCGGAGCAGCAGGAGTGTGGCCAAGACGAGTTTGAGCTGGGGTAGAGTAATGTAGAAAAACTTCTGCAACGGCGTGGCCCCGTCCACCGCCGCCGCCTCATAGAGCACATCCGGGATAGCCTGCAACCGGGCCAGTATGAAAAGGAAGTCAAAGGGAAAATACCGCCAGCCTTCAAAAGCGATGAGGGAGATCATGGCCCAGGGGCGCTGACCCAACAAGTGGATCGGCTGCTCGAGTATGCCCGCACCGAATAGTCCAGCCATGACCACACCTCGAGGATCGAGAATAAATCTCCAGGCAAAAGCAACCGCCACAACGGGTGCGACATAAGGAACGAGGAATAAACCCCTCACAAAGCCCCGGCCCCGAAAGCGACTATTCACCATGAGTGCCGCGAACAAGCCCATCAGGAGGGCTAGCAACGTCCCACCGGTCGTGTAAAGGAGTGTTGCCTTGAGGGCAGGCAAGAAATCGGGATGGGCGAAAACCTCGACGAGGTTGTTCAGCGTCGCTTCTAGATCCCACCACCCAAATCGCCGCAGATCCAGAAGCCGGACTCTGTGAAAAGCGAGCCAAAAGTTCCACAGAACGGGAAAAACAACGAGGGCGAGAACGATGACGAGGGGCGGACCCAACAAGAGGTAGGCCAGCCGCTGCTCCCTCTGAGCCAGCGTGGATGAACGTCGGGTAATCATTGAGGAGGAATCGATATCATTTCCCGTCCGTTTGATTTGCCAGTCCTCACTGAAAAACGTCCTTGAGCGAACATGACGAAATTTCCGGGACTACCCGTCTTGGCGAAAGGAGTGTTCCCGCAGGGGCGAGCTTCTATTGTCTGATCCGCCGCAGGCGGAGAGTTTAGACACGGAATGGCCCGCAAGGGTTCAGGTCGAATCCCGCCTCGTGGTGGGACACCTGAGAGCGGATCACGAATTGCGTTCAAGAGCACCAGGAGCATTTTCCCGTGAGGAGCTCCGGCCTAAGAACAGCCCTCAAGCCTACGAATGGCCTCTGTCATCTGATTTGCTGCCGCCTCGGCCCTGATCTCACCGTCCAGATAGCGGCGCAGAATCCTGATCATGACCTTGGTCCCATAAATCTGACCGACACATGCTCCCTTGCCCACACCGAAACCCCAGCGATCGAAGTCCCCGACACCCGCAATGAGGTTATCGATAACCTCGTCCGCATAGAGCTCAGAGATCCTGGCCTTACGATCCACGCCGATCTGCAGGTTTTTCCAGCCATCGACGAACTGGGGGCGCAGTGGAAATTTTCCCTCAGGGGCCATGCTCAGCCAGTCGCGGTATCCATCGCTCAGCAGGAACTCGGCCCACTTGGCGACATCGGCACTCGCACCTGTGGTGATCCCGAAGTAGCTCACCTGCCCCCACTGAACGGGTTTTCCCCCTGAGAGCCCGCGGAAGGCCGTGACGATCCCCGTGAGCTCGTTGAGGGGCTTTGACAGTCCAGTCGCTGTCACCGGCACAGAATCGCGCAGACCGGCGAGTTCGTCCAGGATAAAGGGTGACCAAATGATCATGGCTGCCCGACCCCCATGATAGTCCTCACGGGTCTGGCGCCAGTAGATGTCCCCGGGCGGAGTGAAGCCAGCGAGTCTCTTGTAGAATTCGAGNNAAAGCCAGGCGTGTTCAGGTCAACCTTTCCCGTGTTTGCGTTGACGAGGCGTACCCCATTTGACAGGGCAAACTGTTCGAAGACCTGTTGCATGTAAACCTGGGTCGGATCCGTCCCCACCTCGATACCCCAAACCTTTGGGGGGGCATGCAACGCTTGGGCGGCCGCCAGAATCTCTTGCCAAGTGTCTGGGCTACCGAGCACACCCTCCGGTTTTATGGCAGCAAATAGATCCTTGCGGAAAAGTAAAAGCTGGCCCCAGCCATCTGCAGGTACCGCCGCCCAGCCGTCGGCTACGGTAGCCAATCTCAACGGCCCTGCGGCAAAGGTATTTGTTCCAAGCCGTTTGATGACGGCTGTCGATGCCTTAGGGTCTAGAATGCCCTCCTCGACCCAGGTAATGACATAGTCGAGGGGAACGAAGATCATGTCAGGTAGGGCATTCGCTGCTGCTGCAGCCACGACCCGAGTTGGCAGTTCACTCTCCTCGACCGGGACGATCTCCACCTGATGACCTGTGGCGGCACGAAATCGCTTGGCCAAATTCTCCTGAATGGCCATTCGCTTGGGCTCAATCTCACTCGTCCAGAAGCTCAATTCAGCCGATTGGACACGGCCGATCCCGACTTCACCCAGCAGAATAACCATTCCCAGAACTGAGATGATCGTCAGTCGAATATACCCCCTCATCTCATTCCCTCCCTTTTAGTTTGAATCGCCTATTTTGGTTCCATAACCCTCAACCAGCATACGGTTCCCGGATCCCAGATCGCCAAAACGGAGGTCCTGCAAACCCTTTCCCCTTGCAGGCCTCGAGACCCCGTATCTGGAAGAGATAGCAACACGATAAGATAAAATCCTGAGGAAGTCTAGTGATTATTTCCTGACGTTTCCTGAGTTTCTGGGGAACTCCTCAAATTATTTGTGGTTGACTGGCCGAAGGTGTGTGGTATCTTCTATCGGTACTCACAAACACAGGAGGAGGCTCCAGGCCAGTGACCGCGGTCTATGAAGAAAACCCCGACAAGGTGAAGCGTGTTGAGATCGTCGTTGGGATTCCTTCTTACAATGAAGCGCAAACGATCTATTTCCCGACGCAAAAAGCCGGCGAAGGTTTAGCCCAATTCTATCCCGATCGATCTTCGGTGATTATTAACTGCGACAATCATTCGAGTGACGGAACGCGGGAAGCCTTCCTGGGTGTCCAAACTGAAGTTCCCAAGATCTACATCTCCACACCCGAAGGGGTTAAAGGGAAAGGCAATAATTTTCGAAACCTTTTCAAAAAGGCTGTAGATTTGAAAGCTAAGGCCATCGTGGTGGTCGACGCCGATCTCAAAAGCATCACGCCGCGGTGGATCAAGAATTTGGCAGACCCCCTGTTTACGGGTTTTGGATTTGTCGCTCCTCTCTACGTCCGGCATCGGTTCGACGGGACAATAACCAACACCATTGCTTATCCCTTGACCCGTGCCCTTTATGGCAGAAGGGTTCGGCAACCGATTGGAGGCGACTTCGGATTCTCCGGGCAATTGGCCAGGATTTACCTTGAAAATGAAATCTGGCAGGATCGTATCTCCCAGTTTGGTATCGACGTCTGGATGGTCACCCTCGCCATTAACCACAACACGCGAATCTGCCAATCCTTCATGGGCAGACCTAAGGTTCACAAACCGAAGGACCCGGCTGCCGATTTGGGGCCGATGTTCAATCAAGTTGTCGGCACAGTATTTGGTCTCATGGACCACTACCGTGACAAGTGGAGACGTGTGAGGTGGAGCAAACCGACTGCCATCTTCGGCTTTGGACTGGGAGAGACAGAGATGCCGCCAGAGATGACCATCGACAAAGGACGACTTTACACTCGATTCGCCGAAGGTGCCGCGAAAATGACCGATCAGTGGAAGACCGTTCTGTCTCCAGAGGTTTTTTCCAAGCTCATGGAAGTCGCAGACATCCCGGAGGATCGTTTTGATTTCCCGACCGAACTCTGGGCGAAAATACTTTTCGACTATGCCTTGGCCTGTCGGAAAGGAGACGAGAAAGCCGACCTCCTCCTCGACACTGTCCAACCACTCTACTATGGAAAGGTTCTAAGCTTTGCAAATAAGGTAGAGACCATGTCGACGCAACAGGCCGAGGAGCATGTCGAGGACGAATGCATCATCTTCGAAGAGGCAAAGTCCTACCTCATCAGGCGTTGGGACGATGAATGAGCTTCCCACGGTCTTGATTACCCCCGGAGATCCCGCCGGCATCGGTCCTGAAATCGTCCTCAAAGCCCTTTGCGAAACGGATGTGTCCACGATCTGTCGCCCTATCGTCGTCGGGGACGCCTTCGTCCTCAGCCGTATTTCTCAGCACCTTCAGCTTAAATGCCAATTCCATCCCATCCCTAGCCCTACCTCTTCGACCTATCTGGCCGGACGAATCAATATCATCGATGTGAGGACAACGGGCATTCAGGGTCTCGCTCGGGGCCGACCTCAAACGCTTGCGGCCGAATCTGCCATAACCGCCGTTCGAAGGGCCGCCAATCTCGCTCTTGATGACCGAGCAAAGGCTGTCGTGACAGGTCCAGTTAACAAAAAGGCCCTGAAACTCAAAGGCTGCCCCTGGGTCGGTCACACGGAAATGCTTCAAGATCTCACGAAATCTCCTCGGGCTATGACGATGTTTGTTACAGGGGCTCTGCGGATCTTTTTCGCCACCCATCATGTATCCCTGCAGCAAGCGATCGAGTTACTCAAAAAGCCTCTCCTCTATGCGACGATCGTCGATGTCAAGGTCGAGATGCAAAGACTCGGCTTCTCACAACCCAGACTGGCAGTGGCGGGTCTCAACCCCCACGCGGGCGACGCAGGGCTTTTCGGCAGGGAGGAGATCGACCAAATCGAACCGGCAGTCCGACAGGCCCAGAAGGCGGGTATCCTCGTCAAGGGTCCGATCCCGGCAGATGCGGTTTTTCATCAATGTATCATGGGCGCTTACGATGCAGTGATTGCGCTCACCCATGACCAAGGCCGCATCGCCGCAAAGACGCTCGACTTCTGGCGCCCAGTCAGTGTGACACTCGGTCTCCCGTTCATCCGGACCTCAGTCGACCATGGAACCGCCTATGATATTGCCTGGCAAGGAAAAGCGAATCCAACGAGTTTGAAGGAGGCGCTCACCGTCGCTGTGGAGTTGGTGAAAAGGCAGGGTTCGACTCTGGGCGCTCAGCATTCAGTTCCTTGACCGAGCAAATGGCTGACCGCTGACCCCTGAAGACCTGGAGTTTTATTTGGCTTTTCCGGTAACCGTGGGAAAAAGTTTCTGATCCGTGTGAGGCAGAAAGAGGGCTGCAATGAACTCGTTCATAAAGTCCGGCCGCACCGAGAGTTCAAAGTATGTCATCTTCTTCGCCACAGCCTCCGCCTTTTCAAAGGCATAGTTTGAAATGAGCGCGATCCTGGCTCCCGCGACCGAGCTATTTCCGATGAACTGGAATCGATCCATCGGAAGGTCAGGTAAGAGTCCGATCGTGATGGCTTTCTTGATGTTCAAATAATTTCCAAATCCCCCCGCAACAAAGAATCGTTCGATATCCGAAAAGCTGAACCCAACACTGCGAACCAAGACCGTGGTTGCGGCAAAGACAGCTCCTTTCGATTTTATGAGATTGCTAATATCGAATTCTGTGATGACGATGTCCTTTCCGGTTCCCGACTCATCTGCAGAGGCCAAAACGAATTCAACACCCTCGTCGGTCTTTCTCACCCGCGGATTGGACTGATCCATGTCGAATTTCCCATCAGGGTCAATAATGCCGCTTTCAAAAAGCACGGCGATCGTGTCGATGAGCCCGGATCCGCAGATCCCCACTGGTTTCGCTCCTCCAATCGTAGACATCTTAACCTGTCCATCCGATATGGCCACAGACTGGATCGCCCCTTCAACGGCCCTCATGCCACACTTGGTCCCTCCACCCTCAAAGGCAGGTCCCGCAGAGGCACTGCAACAGACCAGCCAGTCGTTATTTCCCAGGACGATCTCTCCATTGGTCCCGACATCGATAAGCATCGATAGCTGAGCAGAGTCGTCAATCCCAGAGGCCAAGACGCCGGCCGTAATATCCCCTCCAACGTAACTGCTTACACCGGGCATACAGGCAAGCAGACCATTCCGGCTAATTTGGATTCCAGCCTGAACAGCCTTAATGACTGGAAATATGTCCGCCGTAGGAATGTATGGTTCTACACGGATGAAACATGGCTCTAAGCCCAGAAGCAGGTGCGTCATGGTGGTGTTTCCGGCGACAAGAACCGCCGTCACATCGTCCAAGGAAACCCTCTCTGCTTGAACCAGACGTTGGATCAGGTCATTGATATTGTCGATCACGGCTTTGCTCAGGGAGCCAAGCCCCTCGGCCCGGTCACAGGCGTAGATCATTCTGGAAATGACATCTTCTCCGTATCGAATCTGGGAGTTATGGCTCGCATATGATGCCCTCACCTGGCCTGATACCAGATTGACCAATTGAACAACAACCGTGGTCGTTCCGACGTCAACAGCGACGCCAAAATTCTTCTTACTTGTGTCGCCAGGCTCGACCTCAAGAATCCGGAAGCCCTGCGGCTTTCTCCCCAACGTGACGGTCACCTTCCAATCGCTCTGCCGCAGGAGACGCCCAAGTCCCTGAATCACGTTCAACTCGACGTCCAGAACCGGGATATCCCATTTCCTCCTCAATTCACGGTAAATCCGATCCAGATCGGACAGATTGTCCTCCAAGCTTGGAGGAGGCAACTTCAGATAGACCTTCGATGTCAAAGGGCTGTAGAAAGGAACCTTTGCCTCCTCTTGAGGGTGTCTCTCGACAAAAGCAGGCTCACTGTAAGTAACCGTCCCGCCCTCGGTAAGTATCTGCTCCCCCTCCAAGCGGGATTCTGGGGGTATCTCCACTGCCAGGTCTCCTTCTACAGGAGTCTGACAGGCCAGAATAAATCCTTCCTGCAATTCCTCTTTACTCAGTATCGAAAGGTACTTTGAACGGCCCTCTACCGAGCCCTTCCTCACCTTGACCTTGCACTTACCGCAGACCCCTTGACCGCCACAGAGATTATTGACGTATACATCGCAAAGATCGGCGGCCTCCAATAGGGTCAGGCCCTTTTCCACATTGGCC
>JABAOH010008510.1_pt1 | contig 16454 bp, 12 predicted proteins | sample 7062181 | NCBI WGS metagenome assembly JABAOH01 (sample SAMN14538630, study PRJNA623070) | marine sediment metagenome | biome: marine biome [ENVO:00000428]; feature: marine pelagic biome [ENVO:01000023]; material: deep marine sediment [ENVO:00002113]; isolation source: pool of 5 deep marine...
GATCCGGTGAGCTATTTCATCTATGAGTTTACGGGGCGTCTGAAGAGGGTGTTCCCAGGGTGTGTTTAAGCAGACGTGGCCGCTGATCGCCCGATCCTCGGGTAGGTTGAGCAATCCCTTGATCGTCGTCTGTCGAAAAGGATACACGATAGTCAGGCCAATCCTGAGCTGCGAGCCATCAAGCAAAATTGCCTCCTTTAGGTCCCCAAAGGGTGGTGCTTCATGGAAATCATGAAGATGAACAAAAAAGCCCTTTCACTGTTGAGCTTGGGCCATATGGTCACGGATATCAATCAGGGGGCCGTGCCCGTTCTCCTTCCCTTTATTAAGGAGGCTTTAAATATTTCCTATGCCAAGGCTGGATTTATCCTCCTCGTTGCCAATATGACCTCTTCCATCATTCAACCCGCTTTCGGCCATCTTTCGGATCGCTATCCCCAAGGGTGGTTCCTTCCGGGAGGCATCCTCCTTGCCTCCATCGCATTTTCCCTGACTGGGTTTGCGCCGAATTATGAGATGCTCCTTCTCCTCGTTGTTTTCAGTGGGATCGGGGTGGCCAGCTATCATCCCGAAGGCTATCGGACTGCCCATTTTTTTACCGGGGAGAGAAGGGCTACGGGAATGGCAATCTTCACAGTGGGGGGGAATCTGGGTTTCTCCATTGGCCCCATAATGGTCACCTATTTAATTACCTCCTTCGGACTCAAAGGATCCGGCTTGTTCTCCATTCCCGGGATTATAACGGGCCTTCTTTTCCTGTTCTCCCTTCAATGGCTGACCTCTCCGGCGAGGAGTCCCATTGACGGTCAACAATGGGCGAGAAGGCCCCATGGCCCTTCTCGGAATGGGCTTGGCTTGCTCCTCCTCATCCTCACAGTAACAGTGCGATCGTGGATCCAAGCGGGGTTAATGTCCTTTATTCCGTTCTACTATATAAACTACCTCAGAGGGGAGGCCATCTATGCGGGGCAATTGGTCTTCATCTTTCTGTTCACTGGGGCCGTTGGCACGCTCTTGGGTGGGCCTCTGGCGGATCGGTGGGGTCACAAAAACTTCCTCTTGATTACGATGGGAATCACATTTCCCCTGATGTTGGGCTTCCTCAACTTCACCGGCTGGCCCGTTATCATCATCCTGGGGGTTTCCGGCCTCGTTCTCGTCTCCAACTTTACGCCGACCATTGTGATGGCACAGGAGATGCTTCCCCACAATCTGGGGGTTGCCTCGGGCCTCATAGTTGGTTTTGCCATTGGCACCGGGGGGATCGGGGTGACCCTTTTGGGATATCTGGCGGATCTATGGGGTATTCCCTTTGCCCTAAAAACCATTGCCCTCATGCCTATAATCGGATTATTGATCGCCTGCTTCATCCCCTATCCTCCAAAAAGCGCATAGGAGTTCATTGCTCACCGTTCATGTATTTGCACGGGAAACTCTGTTGTCCCCGTGGGTAATTTGGGGGAAAAGTGGGGTGCCTTCGAGCCGGGGAGGCATGGACTTTAGTGCTCAGAAGTTCGGTGGTGGCTGTGGCTAAGGAATAACCGCCATCGATTCAAGAATCTCCGATACACGGGTCCGGATCAATTCCAACGCAACTGTCATGCCCTGTCGGGCCCCCTAGAGGTATGAAAATGTTTGTGTTAGGCTGTCTTAACGCTACTTTCTCAGTATATATAGAGAACGCGTCACGACAGTCGATTTCGCCTCATAGGTTCTTCCATCTCTCGTGGTCTGTCCCGCCCCTCACTATGAGACTATAAACACCGGGATCTTTACGCGCTTCCAGACCATCCTCAACCAATTCTCGATCCGTAACATCAACATAGCTTTACTCACCACCAAGCGCCCTACCTGAGATTTCCTTAAATCTTTGACCACTGCCGCTAAAATGTGGGTTACCTATGAGAGCGAACAACAGGGACGAGAGGAGTGTGCACGTGAGTTGTCTGGGATTCCCTCAAGGCCCATGAAACTCCAATTCCTTGAAGATTGACAGTCCCTGGGTATCAACAAAGTTGTGCCTCAGGAGGGATAAAAAACGTGGTCAGTAAAAACGGTGGGGTGGAATAGGCGCCCCTGAAAAACTCCCATTAAAGCGGGAAATGGCATGCCACTTTATGGGCCTTGCCGATTGCCTGGAGTTGGGGCTCCGTGGTAGGACTGGTGCATATTTCCGGCCTGCCCCGCGCCTGGTACACTGGGCAGCGTGGCGCAAACCGGCAGCCACGATAAGGACGTTCGAAATCAAATACCCCCCAGTCTGCCTTCTTGCCCTCTGAGGAGATTCTAGAGGCCTCTATGCTCTCCTTTTCAACGAGGGAAGACCAGAGGATATGGGTATACGGATGCCGCGGCGCCTGGGAAATACGATCCACCAGGCCCATCTCCACAATCTTTCCCAGGTACATGACCGCAACTTTGTGGCTCACCAGTTCCACAATCCTCAGGTCGTGGGATATGAAGAGGTACGATAGGCCCAGGTTTTTCTGCAGGTCTTTGAGGAGATTGACTACTTGGGCCTGTATGGAGACGTCCAGCGCGCTTGTGGGCTCATCCGCAACGAGAAATCGAGGTCCTACCGCCAGAACGCGGGCAACGCCTACCCTCCGCTTTTCTCCACCGGAAAGCTCGTGAGGGAAATTGCCGAGCTTGCTCTCCTTCAGGTTCACCTGTTCAAGGAGTTCCCCTATCCTCCGGTCGACCTGCGGACCGTCCAGTTTATGGTGAACGCTAATTGCCTCTTTGAGTATTGCACGGACGCGCATTTTTGGATTGAGGGCGGCATCGAGATCCTGGAAAATCATCTGCATCTCTTTCCTGAGTGGACGAAATTCCCCCGGGGAAAGAGCGGTGAGGTCTTTCCCGTCGAAGAGTATTCTGCCAGAGGTGGCAGGGATGAGCCCCAAGATGGTCTTGCCCACCGTGGTCTTTCCGGAACCGGACTCCCCCACAAGTCCCAGGGTTTCATGCTCTTTGAGGTAAAAGCTGATATCATCCACTGCAGGGATAACCCTCTCCTTTCCCTGGAGAGCCGAGAAGAGCCCCCTGGGCTGCACGAAATGCTTCTTGAGATTCACCACATCCAGTATCGTTCTTGCCATTATCACCTGTCGTTTCTAATCGAAATAGAGCCAGCACCTCACGCGATGTCCGGGAGATATTTCCCGGAGGCCTGGCTCGTGAGATTGGCACTTCTCTCGGATCCCCTCAGTAAGCCTATTGCAGCGGGGATAGAACCTGCAGCCTGCCGGAGTGTTGATGGTATCGAGAACATCCCCCTCAATGGCATGCAAATAGGCTTTCTCCCTGATATCCTTTTCGCTCGGTATGGATGCAAGGAGGGCTGCGGTGTATGGGTGCTTGGATTCATGATCTACAAAAAGGACGTCTCTTGCCGAACCAAATTCCATTATCGTGCCGCCGTACATCACGGCCGCACTGTCGGAAAGCCGTTTAATGACCCCGATGTCGTGACTGATGAGCATAGCAGTTACGTTATGGGCCGACTTGAGCTCTTGCAACAGGTCCACGATCTTTGATTGTATGGTGGCGTCGAGCCCAGTGGTTGGCTCATCCGCGATCAACAAAGACGGCTCCGAAGCCAGGGCCATAGCGACCATTGCCCGCTGACACATGCCGCCCGATAACCCATAGGGAAAGCTGTCGAACCTGAGCCGAGGAGAGTCGATCTTAACCTGCTCGAGCCAGTACAAAGCCCGCTCCTTTGCCTCGCGCCGGCTCTTAATTCGGCTGTTAAGGAGTATGGCCTCCGTTATCTGCTTGCCGATAGGGGTGAACGGGTTGAGAGAAGATTGCGGATTCTGAAAGATCATGGAGATTTCCTTGCCGCGAATCTTTGTCATCATCCCCTCCAAGTGTTTCCGCCACCCCGCGCCGTCCTTGCGCACCTCCATAACCCGGCCATCTTTGCTGTCGATTTGGACGTAATCCTCGAGAGCCTGGAGCAGGTTTGCCCGGATGTTTCCATTTTTAAATTCTATCTTCCCGCAGATAACACCTGGCTCTGCGGTAATGAGCCCCATGATCGAGAGCGCCGTGATGCTCTTTCCGCTACCGCTTTCGCCCACTAAGCCGAGCGTCTCTCCCCGGTTAATCTGAAGGTCAACGCCGTCAACTGCACGGATGAAGGCCTGCTTACTTTTTGCAAAGAAGTAGGTACACAGGTTTTCTATTTCCAGAATCGGCACCCTTATCATTTACCCCTTTTCCCCTCAAGGATATTGTTGAGCCCGTCTCCCAACAGGTGGAACCCCATGATGGTAATCAATATAGCCAGGGCGGGCGCTGTGGAAGGCCAGAACTTGCCCTGCATGAAATAGTTGGCCCCGGCTTGCACCATATTCCCCCACGAAGGCGTCGGCTCCTGCACGCCGAATCCGAGATAGCTGAGGCTTGTTTCGATGAGAATGGCCTCGGCCATACCGAGCGTTGCCTGGATGATCAGCACTGCCCGGCAGTTGTACCAGAGGATGTGCTTGAGGATGATAACTCTGCTCTTGAGGCCGATGGCGATGGCGGCCTCGATGAAATTCTTCTCTTTGAGGAATTGAATCTTGCCCTTAATGAGCGATAGTACGACGGGTACGTTCGTCAATCCGACGACCATCATGATGTAATAGATATCGGGCTTGAAGGCGGCAACCATGAGCAGGATGAACACCAGCCGGGGAAATGAATCGATTAGATTCGCCGCATAGGTTATGGCCACCTCGATGCGTCCACCACGGTAACCCGCTAACACACCGAAGAAAGTGCCCAGCATTAGGGCGATGGCAATGGCGAGAAGTCCCGGAAGGAAATATGCCTGAATCCCGACAATCAGCCTGGAGAGGATATCTCTCCCTACGAAATCTGTGCCGAGCATGTGGCCGGCGGTTCCCGGGGGAGCCATCAGCAGCTGGAGTTCCATTTCCTGAGGGTTATGCGGCAGGAGATTTGCGGCCCCTAGGATATAGGAAGCCACCACAAGGGCCACGACAAACAGGCCATAGGCCACGTAGACGAGTTCCAGAGGAGCCACTTTTTTCCAAAAGGGCAGGTCAGAGTACGCGCCCACGTGGCGGGAAACCTGGGAATATCTCCTCATACGCTCGTACCCCCCAAGAAATAACCCACTCCTTAAGATGCCCTCGGATTCACCATGATATATACGACTCTCTGTAGCAAAGTGCCCAATCGGACGACAACCGCCGTAGCGATAGCGATTCCCATGATAACCGGATAGTCCCTGTCCTGGGCGGCCTGCCATGCCATCCTTCCCATGCCGGGCCAGTTGAAAACCTGCTCCACCACCACGGCGCCGCCGAGGATAAAGGGAATCTTCGAGGCGACTATTTCGGTTATCGGGATCAAAAAACCCTCCTTGAAGGAATGCGCCCATATGGACGCACCTTTGGCACGGGCTGTGCGTATATAGTCCTCGGCCAACACTCGGCCCATCTCCTCGCGAAGAAATCTAACGACCTCGCCGATGGTCCCATTGCCGATTCCGAGCACGAAGATGGGCAGCAGGAAGAAAAGCCAGCCCAACTCTTGATCGCGTGAAAACCTGAAGAGAATCGGAAACATTCCGAACTTGTGCATGAATATGTAGATGACAATATACCCCAGCCAGAAGACCGGCAGGGCGGAGACCACGTAGGCAAACATGGTAAACGGCCAATTCAGCGGGGTGGTTCCGCGCCTCGCTGAAGAAAGGGCAATAGGGACGGCGACGAGAAGCGTTACGAGCATGGAACCGAGGGTGAGATAAAGGGTGTTAATCCCTACGCGGAGAATCTCGTTCAAAACCGGAAGCCCGGTGCGGATGGACGTGCCGAAGTTTCCCCGGAGCATGTTTCCGATCCACAGGAGATATTGACCATACCAGGCCCTGGGCACACCCAGGGCCTCACGCAGGCCTTCTCGCGCCGCAACAGTGGTCATCTGCCCTTCAAGCAGCAGACTGAAAGGATCCCCTGGCGAGAGGTAAAGGACGAGAAAGATCACCAGGCTCACCCCAAGGAGCAGAAGCGCAGTAATCGCAAGTTCCCTGGAAAGCAGCAGAGCTACTGGTCTTACCGAGGCGAGTCTCATCCTTTACGGAGCCTCAATTTTACAGGGCCCTCGCGCAGAGGGCCCTGTGCGTGGATTTGCAATCCAAAGGGTCTATTGCTGATCTTTCTCGGGTATGTACCATGAATCAGCAAAGGAGAAGAACTTGTACGGGTGGATAGCCACGTGTCGGAGCCTCTTGTGGTAGGCAGCATAGTTCGTGAGCGTCCAGAGGAAGGTGTACGGGCATTCATCCGCCAGAATGGAGTGGAGTTTGCGATATATGGTCCTTCGCTTTTCGTGGTCGAGGGTGAGCTTGCTCTCCACGATAAAGCTGTCCACCTCCGGGTTGGAATAAGCGCCGAAATTGTTCATCCAGGGGCCGATCTCAGACGAGTGGAAGAGCGAGGTAATGTCGGCGGAGTCGTCAAACACCCAAGATGCAAAGATGACATCGAAGTCATGGTTGAGAAAAACATCCTCTTTCCAGGATAACCACTCCTTGAACTCTGCCTCTATGTCTACGCCAATCTTGCTGAGATAATTCTTAAAGGCAAGGACAACGCGCTTTACGGCTTCACTTTCCTTTTCTATCGGTACTTTTAGAGTCAGGGAGAGTTTCTCGCCGTCCTTTTCCATAGTACCGTCATTGCCCTTAGTGAATCCAGCTTCGTTTAAAAGCTCAATCGCCTTTTGAGGGTCATATGGGAGCGGCTGAACATCTAGGTTATAGGCCCAGCTTCCGGGGGCAAAGGGACCGGAAATAATTGTTCCCTGTCCCTGGAAAAATGAGTCGAGCATCTCCTGGCGATTTACCGCATAGGTGATTGCTGTTCTCACGCGCTTATCAGCCAGCAGTGGATTTCGAATGTTATAACCGAAGAACGAATACGACAGGGCGTTGTACGGCTGGAGGACAAAACGCTTGTCTCCTTGTATCTGGGGTATGTCCCTAGGGTTCACCAGAACAATCATATCGATGGCGTTGAACATCAAGGCCTGGCTCATAATATTCTGGTCTGCGAAGGGTTTTGCAATGAACTTCGTGATATGGGGTCGGCCCTGAAAATAGTCGTCGTTCGCCACCAGTATCACCTCATGGTCGCCGGTAATATTTCTCAGAATGTACGGCCCGGTCCCAATGGGTTTGTGCACAAAGGAATCTTCCCGAGTGAGAAATTCCCCATTTTCCGGCCCGTGCTTCGGAATGATCTTGAAGCTGAACTTGGCAAGGGCGTTCAAAATGGGCCGCTTGAGGGTAAACTCGACCGTGTAGTCGTCGATCTTGGTGACGCTCTCGATAAACTCAAACCGAACCTTGAGGGAAGTGATGGTTTTGGGATGCATCATGACATTGTAGGTGAAGATGACATCCTCGGCGGTAAACGGCTTCGGTTCCTCGCCCTCCTTCGGATGCCATGTAACATCCTTCCGCAGGTAAAAGGTGTACCTGAGGCCATCATCGGAGACCTCCACTCGCTCCGCGAGCTCCGGGACAATTTCCTGCTTTTCATCTATCCCGACGAGGCCGTTAAAAATCAGCTCGCTGATTCGCAATGAAATCATGTCATTGCTTGTTATGGGATCCAGGGTCGCCGCTCTGCCGTATTCACCGTAATTCAAGGTGCCGCCGTCCGGATTCCCGTCTCTTTTGCGTTCCGCCTTTGCCCAAGGCAGCATCACGACGAATACCATAAGCGAAATGATTAACAGAATACTCGTTAACCTTTTCATAACATCCTCCTTGCCGTTAATAGGTGAACGCCTTCAAAAACCTTATTTGTATCATGGTTTGCCGTTGGGATTTCTGTCATCCCCAACCTGTTCAGATGAAAATCGAAACAGTTAAAGAATCCTTGCATCCCCTGCGCTCTTCTGTTCCATGGAATATATCCCCTGCATGGCGACCTGTATCTGACGGACCGCCGGAAACTGTTTGCTCATCGCAAAAAAGATCTCCAGAGCCTCGGAGAATCGCATGGTTTGATAATATGCCTCGGCCAGATTGATGAGCATCAGGGGATCGTTGTATTCAATCCGATTTTTCTTGCCCTTGTTCCGCCCTGCCTCCATATAGGAAATGGTCTTCTCGTAGTCCTTCTTGCCCAGGTAGTATCTACCGAGGGCCACATTGACGCTGGAAAATTTCTTCCCCTCCCCCGCCTCAGCNNTTGGCCCCTTGCTGCAAAAGTTCATTCCACCTGCTCATTGCCTCAGTTTTTCGGCCTTGGAGGTACAGGAGAGCCGCCTGTCTGGCTTTCGCCTTCGCCTTGAATTGTGTAGGTGCCCCGTCGGATGAAACAAATGAGGAGGTAACCTCTGCTGATTCGTCGATGCTACCGAGAATGGCATACGCCTCACCGAGGTAGTAGTTCGCCGCATCTCTGGACCTGTCATCCGCTGCTGCTTTCACAAGGTATTCTATGCTCGCCTTTCCGTACAGCTTGGCAAGGGTATCGAGCAAGGAGAGGTCGTAAAAACGGAGTACCTTGTTCTTGCCGAGAACTTCTTCGGAGGAAAACGCCTTCAGATCCGTCAGCCTGAGCAGGTCGAGCGCCTTCTCTGTGAGGCCAGCCTTGGCATAAACTCCAAGGGCGTTCTTGATGACGCGTATTGGCACTCCATTCCGGGATTCCTTCGCTAGTACAAGAGCTCTGTCGCACATCGTCTGGGGATTCTCGTCCACCAGGCCCGCCTTACTGTGCGCCGCTGCAAGTTCCGAAAGCACCTCTAGGTCCGTTCGGTCCACCCGTTCCCAGAGGCCCTTCGCTTTCTGTTCGTTTCCCCCGAGGTGGTAACTAAGCCCCAATTCCACCCTCGCAATCTCCCTGTAGTTTTCCCGCACGCTTTTGTCCAGGATAAATCTTTCGAAAGCGCGCGCCGCTTCCCCAGGCCTGCCATCCTCCAGGAGTGCCTCGCCCGTATAGAGGTCCACCAGGCGGCTTCTGGCCTTTCCCTGAAAGGCAGCGAGTTTCTGAAGGTAATCGAGCTGAACTGATACCGAAGTCCGGTAGAGCTCACGGTATAGCTCGGCGTTTTTCAGATAAACCAGCCCCAGGCTTAAATGGGCAATGCCCTGTCTGCCTGCCTTGACGGACGCCATGGAGGAACGGAGCACCGTGGCGGCATCTTCGTAGTGGTGCAGCTTGTAGAGCTCAATCGCCCGCTTCAGGGGGTCATGTAGTGGGTACGCCGGCGCTGCCAGCAGGATAACTGTGAGGCAGCACGGAAGGATCCGTCTCATATTGCTTCCTCTCAACAAAAGAGAACTTCCCCTCGCTGTCCACCACCTTAGCAACATGGATGTGGTCCCACTGCTCAACCTGGGCGCGGAATGCGATCGTCCCGTCAACCGAGCAGGTCACGTCATGGTTCATCTTGGCCCCTGTCCTGAGGAGGAAATTTGCCCGTTTCTCAACATCAACGATGTAGATTGGATTATAGGCCTGGCGGTCGTTCTTCACATAAACGATCCTGTGACTATCCGGCATCCAGGCAGGCCCCTGCTCTACATCTGGGATAATGTTCCTGGCCACTACCTTCATGGCAAGTCCCTCGTCCTCCTCGGGGTCCGAACCATCAGCGGCAATCACCACCAGGGACCATATCTTCGGGTCATTCTCCTCGTTATAATTGCTATAGAAGGCGATCTTCGTGCCGTCCGGTGACCATACCGGTCTCAGGTCGTCATAGGGCCAGGTGGTGAGCGGTTTCAGGGTCCTGAGAGGGTCTTTCACATCACCGATGAGGTAAATGTCGTGATTTTCGTTGCTTCCATGGGTCATCACGATCCTCTGGCCGTCGGGGGACCACTGGGGATAGAGATACGCCTTGTCTCCCCTAGTCAGGCGCGCCAGTGCGCCCGTTGTGAGGTCCATGAGGTAGATATCCCCATAACCCGTGCGGCCCGATACAAAGACCAGATGATCATTGATAGGGGACCAGTGTGCGAGGCCATCCTTTGCCGTATGGTCTGTGAGTCTTTGAGTTCCTTCGGTGCCGATGGCACCGAGATAGAGGTCGTAGTTCCCGGCGCCACCATTGCTCATGACCACAAAGCGGTCTCCCCCAGGCGCCCAACTGATCCCTGAGTTGTAACTCACCTCCTCGAAGGTCCCGGGAAGGAAGAACTGCATCCCATCATTATCGGCGAGCTGCAAGTATATTTTCTGGACAATCGCGCCACCATGACTGGCGATGATAATTTCCTTCCTGTCGCCAATGCTTCGCTCGAACGCGATCAGCTTTCCGGATGGGGACCACACGGGGTTTGAGTCGTTGTGGCCGGGTTTAATCTCGGTAAGTTCACGAACCCACAGGGGTTCTACCACTTGCGGCACCTCTGTTTCCGAATCCCTTTCCACCGTAACGCCCCCGGGTAGCTGCTCCGCAGGCGGCGGTTCTTCCCCCGTGACAATAGGTTTGCTTGTCTCGAGTGCGGGCTCCCCTCCAGTCCCATTCACCCTTTTTTCAGCGGTCCCATCTCTGTCCGCCGTCCCTCTCAGGGGGGTTGCCCTTCCAACCTTCTCCGCGGCCGCGTCCTGTTCCATCATGGATGACTGAACCTCAACTGCCAGGGCCACGCCGGCAATGATCGCTGCAGCAAGAACCGTGCAAGCCCACACTCGGGATTTCACCCCGCTAACCTCCACACCGCGCTAGCTCAAATCCTTTATCTGTGCCCAGTATCTCCTTGCAGCTTTGCGACACTTTACAAAGCTGCTGTTTGCCTCCAGCTTTTTCGGGAAGAAGTCGAAGTATTCACGCCATGCAAGATTGGCTTTGCTGAGAAGCGATCTCTTTTTGGTGATCAAATAGAGTTTATGGTATGCAATAGCCCGGTAATAATAGGTGTCATGGACTGCCTCCGCATGGTGCCGGGTTGGGAAAAACCGCGCATTCTGCTTGGCTATTTTTAGTTTTTCCACCGCCTTGGCCAGGCTCTGGGCGGCAGCCCTTTTGTCCTTATGAATGAGTTGATTTCCCTTTTCATAGTACGCATGTCCCAGATTGGTGTAGGTCACCGCGAATTGTTTGAAGATTATCTGTTGGTTTTCAGGAAGCGACAACACGTTCTCAAACTCTCGAATAGCGGCGTCGTAATCCTTTTTCTCGTCCAGATACAGCTGGCCAAGCCTGTGGCGAGCATCTGAATAATCAGGATGCCCCTTTTCCGTACTGGCATAAGCCTGAATTGCCGCATCACTGTGGCCATTTTGTTCAGCCATCTGCCCTATTTTCAGATAATCCTTCACGAAGACAATCTTATTTTCCCCGAGGCGCTCTATAGTTGGTTCATTGAACTCCAATACCTCTTCCCAGTCGCGGTAGTCGCCCCCCACCGAAAGCTTTATTTTGCGAAATCCAAAGTTCACCGGTTTCCCGTCCACGATAGGAGTCTTGCCGATGTTGACACCATCAACAAAGACATCGGCTTCGGAGGGCTGAGACTCGACCTTGAACAGGGCGGTGGCAACGTCAAGGGAGAACTCCTTTTCCTGCTTGCTCTTGTCAACGCTGATCGTCTCGTGCAACGGCTGGTAACCGTAACGGGAGAGGAGCATATCGTATTCCTGATAGAGGCGCACAGGTACCTCCACCCTGCCATTCGAGCCGGTAGTTCCGACCCAGGTATTATTGAGATAAATATTTACCCCCCACAATGGGGCTCCATTAGGCGGAGATCCCCCTTTGGCCAGCAGGACAAAGGAATCCTTCGCAACCTCCCTTTCTTCCTCGAGGTAGACACGCCGGACCACCTTATCTCCAACATTGATTTTCTCACCATCGTTTAAGAAGACAATCTCGGTCCATGACGATGTATCATCATTTTCCTTGACGATGAGCATCCCTGCTTCATGATAACCCTTAACTCTGCCGGAGGAGTCTAAGTCAGCAGCCATGTATTTGAACTCATTACCCCGTCTGATCTTATGGTCGAGTTTTCCGAGATTGATTCTGTAGCGCCCATCTTGAATGGCGTCAACTGTTCCTTCAAAGGGAAATTGATCCATGATATTGTTGACGATCAATTTTACGGTATTCTCAACGTGCTTTTTCTTGCTGACTTTGTTTATCTGACTCAGGATTGTATTTCCATCAGAGAAGTTGACGGTGGTTTCAATCGTCATCCCCTGACCGTCCTTCGTCACGCTCCCCGCGATAATCATATCAACGGATCTGATAAGCGGTGTATGCTGCCAACCTTGTGTCGCAACAGTTTCCATATCGAGACTGCCTTCCAACATCTTCTCCCGGAGTTTTGGCTTCGGGACCTCCACAAGGCTTGAATAAATCGACAGATTTTGGAGCAGCGATGTTTCAATCGTGCTCAGGATGTCGGATAAATCCTCTTCCGGCGTGTTGTTCACATAACCATAGATACCTACCTTGATTGGCTCCGGTTTAGCAGGATAGAAGACCCGGTGAACACTCTGGTTGCCTTCTAGGTTGATCGATGTCTCCCAGTGGTCAGGAATATATCCCGCAGCGCTGAGTTTGAGTTGTGCCTCCCTACCCGCTTTGCCTGTATATACAGAGGAGAACATGCCTTTGGTATTGGTCTTGCCCAGCTGTCTTTCATCCATATTTACGATGACATCGGGAATTCCTCTTGAAACACCATACGCCTCAGTGAATGCTGCAACAGAGACGGTTCCCTTTGTGACTTTTGACTTTGCAACCGGTGCTTTCGGTAATGGTACCTTTGCTACTGGTGCCTCTGCCACGCGCGCCTTTGCTACTGGAACCGCTGGTGCCGGTTCCTCTGTCGCTGGTTCCTCTGCTGCTGGTGCCTTCGCTACTTCTTTCTTCTGAGAAAGCGAGACCTCAACCATTTCACCGGGTTCCACCCTGACCCTCTTTCGCCACGTTTTGTATCCATCTTTGCTTACACTAACCTTCAAGCCTTTCTTCGGCAGAACCTGGTAATTGTATACGTATTCCCCATTTTCGTCCGTCTTTACCTTCACCTTGTCTTGAATACGAATGGAGGCACCCCGAAGCGGCTCACCATCATCGGTGACAACGAAGGTAACATATTTCTTCGCTTCCAGGTCGACTTTAAACGGGTACTTTTCCACAGCGCGGTCTTTCGACAGTTTCACCACGAACGAATCCTTCCAGGGCTCGATTTGATACCCGGTGGCTTCCTTCTGAACAGTTACGAAGACCTCTGCGCCGGGTTGTCTTCTGATTCTCTTTGAAAAATATCCATCGCTGTCAGTAGCCCCCGACTCGATGCTATCTACGAGAACCTTAGCCTTGGGCGCCGGCTTGCCGTCCAGGGTGACATTCACCTCCACGTCAAGTTCCACCTGTTTCCCGGCTTCACAGCCAAAGATCAACATCGATGAGAGCAGGATTAAAGATATTCGCATGATTTGCTTAGCCATAGTGGATACCTCCTAAAGATATAAGAACCGTTGGGACCATCGGCCTGGAAAAGAGGGCCGCCTCCCCCATGATTCTTGCGATGTATTTGATCCTAAGTACTATAAGTACTATGCCTTGGGAATCGGAAAAAATTGAGGTTACATTCCAGGCGGCCGGATATTTACTTCTCCGGGATTTATGATCTTATCCGCATCGGAACTGGCTCCCGCAATGGATTTACGCTTGCCTTCCGGAATTTTCTTGAGCTCGAACTCCAGCTTTTTACGCGTGCTGCGGCCTATGTCCAACGTCTGTGTTTCCGTATCATAGCCAATCCTGGTGGCCTCCACCTTGTAGGTGCCCTGCGTTATCGCGTCCTTTTCAGACTCAAATTTTCCATCTTCATCCACGATCACCGAGTAGGAAGCCTTTTCCACCTTGGCAGTGACATTAATCATGTTCACCACCGTTCCTTTCGGACTTTCTCCAGCAACAGGCTTCATATCAGTATCCATGAGCTTAACCGTGCCGCGAATCTTCGGGGAGCAGGCCGAAAGGAGCACTGCAATACCAACAAATACGAAAAATAGAGTGGTCCTAAAATTCATAGCTCTCTCCTCCCATTATGTTGAAGTTGAAAGGATCAGTATCTACAATCGTCTGGGATCAGAAGAAAAGCCCGTTCGAGGCTAGTCGGTCTTATTTTTTTCGAGCCGAAGTTCTCTTCCTTTTTCGGGGTTTCGTTGTCGTGCTTTTTTGAACTTTCTTGCCCTCCATCTTTTGAACTCTGATTTGCTGAGCTTCAATTTCCTTTGTAAGTTTCTTAATCCTGAGTTCGGTAGTATCAAACTCAGCTTTGACCTGAATGCCATCAGATTCCATGCTGAGTCTCTTCGTCTTCAGATTCGCTATCTGTTTTATGTTGTCTTCCTTGTTCCCCAAGTTTGAGTTGTCTATCGCCTCCATTTTTTTGATTTCGACCCCCAATTCCGCCTTCTTCTCGTTGATTTGGGCCAGTTCCATTCCATAATCCGCATGTTTCCTCTCAAGGAGCGCCCGTTCCTTGTGCAGCTCGGCAAGCTTCACTTTTTCTCCGGCGATTTCCGCTCTGGATTTAGCCTCCTTCAGATCAAACTCCGCCTCTCGGACAGGAGCCCGCATAGCTGCCGGAACCTGGGAGTAGAGGCCCTCTTTCGTTTTTTCTGTCGACCTCTTGGTCAGTGGAATTTTTGTCGTTGCACCTTTGAGCTTTGGGATTGTGGAACATCCAACGAGAAAGGAAAGTGCCATCAATAACGTCAAGCCCATATGCCAAAATCTTTTCATGACGTTTTTCCTCCTTGGTTGATTGGTGAAATTTGGTTTGTGTTTTTCAAGTCAAAGACAATTTGTCTTACTACGGCATCGCGCATCTCAGCGCTCATTCTGATACTGCAAACGATGTCTTTCTTCATAAGACGACTTCTTATGCCTTCTGTATCTGGAATAGACTGATGGGATCATGAAGGTATTGGTTTTCCTCTGCGATCGGCGAGGCACCCCAGGTCTAACCCCATGCAGGCACTTGAGGTTTTTCAGTAACCTTAATCCCCAAAGTCGATCAACCCATTTTTCCCCTTAGTGTGGGTCCCTCCAGATATAGCTTACCTACCTCTTTATCCTGACGTATCTAAAAAGTTTTGCCAGGCTAGGTGACCAGCAAAATGGATGCCAAAATTCTCCGGAGAGCAGCGACCTCGCCAAACTAGTCAAAATCGGAGTCGGAATAGGAAAACTGGAGATCCTAAGGGGATGGAGTTGAGCGGAATGGGTTGAAAAAAAGTAAACGAAAATCGATCAATCTTGACCTTTTTGCATATTTGTTTCCCCAAGTGCTGCCCAATAAGGACTCCCTGAACCCGAACGGGTCAATATCTCGGAAAAAATTACTATTGGCTATACGGAGAGAGAATCCCATTGGCGGCATACGAGGCCTTGGAATGTCGGCCTTAGTTGAGCCAGTGATTCTATTTTAGTTCGGATATGTTGATACATCCTGTCAGGGCAATATCCTCATCTCGAACATGAAGAAAAAGGCATTTTCCCCTGTGAATCAACACGGGGATCGCCACCTGATTAAGGGGGATTGTTGAAGACTGTAATTTTTCACCCTGCACCTCCAGGTTCCAGATGGCCTTGCCAATGGTCGATGTGCAAGGCCCCAAAGATCGCGCTATCTCTGTGGGCACCCCTAGGTCATGGTCATAATGATCGGATATCCGTGCCCATAGTGGAAACAATGAAACTGCGGGCAAGCGTAAGAGCGAGAGCCTCATGGAAAGTGACGGTTGAAAAGGGGATTAATGGCTCCCCGTTCGACGCAGTGTCATGCTGGCCTGGGGTTGGTGTTATGCGATACATGAACGGGGTCTCATCTCAGGAAAAATAAGAGAAGGTGGTTTGCGAAAACGGTGAGGTAGAAGAAGAGGATACATATGATAATAATTCTGGCAACAGACAGACTCTTATAAATGCAAAGGACGAAAAGGCCGAGTGCTGTTAGGATATATTTGATGGCGAAGAAGTAAATGTTTCCGTAGCCAATCAGGAAATCCATGAAAGGGTTGATTTCGCGGGCTCCTCTTTCAAGATGGAAGATCGTGAAGTATGCATCAAAGATGGAAAGCAAGATAATGAGGAGAATGGAGAGAAGGAGATGATGACCATAGAGATCGACATACAGATGGGTTTTGCGATCCGTTCGCCTCCGAATGGATTGACGACGACCGGAGAGCATATATCTGCTGAATGGTTTCGTCGGTTTTTGGCGTCGATCCCTTACTATTCGTCTATCTTCTTCGGAACCGACCATTTTCCACCCTCGAATGCCTCATAGCAAGAACGATTCCAGCATATCTGCAGTTGCAAGGCATAACCGTATGTGCTGTGTGAAACGCGGTCGCCTACCTACTCACTTCCAGTGAATCTTGCCAAGCTTTTTCAAAGCCAGGAATATCGAGGAGATATGTAGTACTTGGAGAATATCA
>JABAOH010000593.1_pt3 | contig 16452 bp, 15 predicted proteins | sample 7062181 | NCBI WGS metagenome assembly JABAOH01 (sample SAMN14538630, study PRJNA623070) | marine sediment metagenome | biome: marine biome [ENVO:00000428]; feature: marine pelagic biome [ENVO:01000023]; material: deep marine sediment [ENVO:00002113]; isolation source: pool of 5 deep marine...
AAGCCTGATGGAGATCATTCGTAATATCTCCGAGAAAAAAGAACAAGGAATAGGCCTTTTTACATTTTCATGGGTCGTGGTGAATTTATTTCCCTATGTTTTATTTGCCTATGTCATGAAGAGGTGGGTGTACCCGTTCTATATTCTTGCTTCTCTACCGGGATTGTACATTGGTTTGTCTCATTACATGAACAGCTCCAGACTTCCAAAAACGCTTCTTACATTGTTGATACTTACACAGTTATTCTGGTTTGTTATGTGGTTCCCCGTCAAACCGAAGGTTGTTATCGATCTTCTACTATTGTTAGGTTTGCCCGCTTAGAACCTTAAAAAGCGTTACCTATTCACCGATAATCGGGCCTGTCCTGCTTCTTGAAGCTCTTAATCGCCAAATCGCGACTACTAGGGCTATTGAAGTGAATATTAACAGGAAGACGCTGTAGGCAAACTCGAATTTCCATGGCGTTGAAGAGAGGTAGATCACCGATATGATCTCCAGCAGCAGTCCCCAGACGAGGATCGTCAAGACTCCCCTTTCACTCATGGAGGTCGCCTCCAACAGGTCTAGATTAACAATAAAAAAAGGGAGATATGAATTAGGTTTTTCGTGATGCGTAAAGGAAGCCGACTGCGACTCCTATTAAGAGGGCGACGACGCCGGCGCCTGCGAGGGTCGTATAATTCGTCGTTGATACGGTCTCCGTCTCCGTCACCACATTTGTGGTTGTCTCTGTTACGATTTCCGTCGTCGTCACTGTCTCAGCGGCTTGTGTTTTGGTCACGATAAATGTGCCGTGAGTTGGGGCCTTTGCTAAATCTGCGAATATCTTGTTTGACGTGAACTTTGTGTTGGTAACCCAGCTTGGTTCGGCAGGTGTTTCGCCTTTAAGGGCGAGGGAGAAGAGCACGGGCATGTTGGCGGGCCAGGAGTCACCAAAGAAGTCTGCGAACCAGAAGCCGTTCTCCTCGTTTGGCCAGCCGACCCAGTTTGCCTCCGAGTACTCGTACCAGACGGCGCCGTAGAACAGAGGTATGCCAGGTAGATCGGTGAGCCAGGTCTCCTGAAGTTGAGCGTAGATGGCCTTGAGCGCCTCGGCGTCGCTCTCCTTTGGAACGGCATCTATTAGAGATAAGACATCGGGATTATCGTAGTTCGCCCAGTTAGCGGCTGGATGGCTTAGCCTGTTATCCATAAGCCACCTGAAGCCATCCCATGGATGGTCGTATCCAAAATCAGCACCTGACCAGCCTATAACGAAGTCCCAGTCGCTCTCACCGAGACGCGACCACCAGATTGAGAAGTCTGGGAAGTCGGTTTCGACGCCTATGCCTATCTCTCCCAAGTTTGTCGCGATCATGTCGCACATCATCATCCAGTCGGTCCAGCCATAAGGAACTTGTATGGTGAAGCCAGTAAGGGGGGTTCCGTCGAGCTCTCTTATGTCGTCGCCGTCGGTATCGACTATTCCAGCATCGTCTAGGATCTGCTTGGCAGTGTCAAGGTTGAGTTCCCATCCGTACTGAGCTATTAGATCCTCATCAATAAGCGGAGCAGCCGGACCTAGATGATTGATAGGCACCGCGGCGGCTTGAACGCTGTAGTTGTAGTAAGCTTTGCTTAACATGTCGTCGTATGGTATTGCGTGGGCGACGGCTCTTCTGAGATCGGCGCTGGCCAGTGGCGCTTTATCGAAGTTGAGATAGAGATGTATTACGCCGCCACCTCTATAGTAGGGCTTGTTCGCATAGTAAGTCCTCACGGGTAGTCCTTTGACCTCCCACATCTCCCAGATCTTCGGTGTGAAATGCGTCATAACGTCGAGTTCGCCTTCTTCGAATGCTAGTGCCGCAGCCACGTTGTCCTTGTAGGTTGTATGAGACAGGTACTTGGGAGTAGGAAGACCGAAGATGTCCTTGCCCCACCAGTCGTCCACCCTTTCGTAGTACCAGCCCTCCTCGGTCCAGCTCATCAACTTGTATGGTCCAGCTCCCACTATTTCTTCGGATACATCGTTCTTGAAGTCGGTCGGGAGAGTATCTCCATATTCAGTCTCCAGGCCTTCCCAAATGTGCTTGGGCAATATTAAGGGGCCATTAAGTACGTCAAGCATATTGAAATAGTTCAACTTTGCCTCGCTTGTTGAGATCTGCACGGTCTTTTCATCTAATGCCTCGATGCTCTCGATATAGTCCCAGAGAGGCGTGTACATCGCCGTTACATACTTCTTGCCCAGCTCCAATGTGTACTTGTAGTCCTCAGCAGTCACGGGCTGACCGTCCCACCATTCCGCTTCATCCCTTATCTTGACGTGCAACGTGTACTTGTCAAACCATTCGTAGCTCTCAGCGGCGTAAGGTAACCATTCATCCATATCGTCGCTGTACATGTATAGCGTTGGGTACATAATGCCATACGCCCAGCATTGGTCACCCGCCAAAGGATTCCAGCCTGCCGGGGGTCCCCAAGAGGAGGAATGGAAATAGACGTCTTCCCTAGATATCTGCTGTGCTTGCACCGAAGAGAACGTGGCAGCCGTTAACATCAATAGGACAGCTATGATTAGCATGCTCACTTTTATCTTCATTTTTTTCATAGCATTAACATGATCTGCACGATTCACTATAAATCATTAACGACCAATTCATGGATTCGCATAATAATCAGTAATCGAGGATGTAGTAGACTTTTCCATCGGGTCATTTCTTTGCAGGATGTTAAAACCCGGGCCACTTCCTATAGAAGAGGGGGATGTCCTCCCTGAGCTTCTTGGTATAAGGGTGCTGCGGGCGGTTCATTATGTCATCGGGCGAGCCCTTCTCTACGATCGAGCCCTCGCTCATTATCAGCACCTCATCGCTTACATAGTAGGCAAGGCCCAGATCGTGAGTTATGAATATAACCGACGTCTCGTACTCGTCTCTGAGCTTCGAGAAGAGCTTCAGTATGCTCGCTTTCGTGGAGGCGTCTATCATCGAGATTGGTTCGTCGGCCAGAATAAGCCTGGGTCTGAGCATGTAGCATCGGGCCACCATGATCCTCTGCCTCTGCCCTCCGCTGAGTTCGTGAGGGTACTTGCCGAGGACGTCCTCGTGCCTGAGCCCGACCTCCTTGAGAGCCTCTTTTACCAAGCTATCTCTCTCGTTAACCGAGTGCCCCGTCAGCTTGAAGACCTGGTTTAGAACTCTGTCGATCTTGTGGAGGGGGTTGTAGGCTGCGTACGGATCCTGGAATATGCCGTGGACGCTCCTGTAGTAAGACCTAGACTCATCGATCCCCTTGAGACCAAACACGTCTCTGCCTTCATAAATCACCTCGCCCGAGGTGGGCTGCAGCAACTTCAGTATCATCCTGGCGGTGGTCGTCTTGCCGGAGCCGCTCTCACCCACGAGCGATATGAACTCGGCCGGTTCAACGTCAAAAGACGCGTCGTCTACGGCGACTATCTCCCTCCTCTTGAACAACCCCACGGTGAAGATCTTCGTAAGGTTCTTGACTTCAAGGAGCACGGGGCATCCCTCCTAGCCGTCTCCGGTTGCGATGTGGCATGCGACCAGCTGGGTCCCCCCGGACTTCACGAGAGGCGGCTCAATGGACCTGCAGATGCCCATGGACTTGGCACATCTAGGATAGAAGCGGCAGCCCTCGGGTGGATCCAGAAGGTCTGGCGGTTCACCAGGGATGGATGCGAGGCCCCTCTCCCTGACTTCAGGTTCAGGAGTCACCACGGCGCTCGTCAGGCTGATGGTGTAGGGGTGTTTCGGTTCGAAGAGCACGTCTTCGGTGGGGCCTGATTCCGCTATCTTGCCCGCATACATGATGGTTACCCAGTCGGCTATCTGCCTGAGGATGGCTATGTCGTGAGTCACGAAGATCATGCTCTCGATGATGCCCGTCTTCCTGAGATCCATGAGCATCCTTAGGACCTGCTTCTGCGTGGAAACGTCGAGCGCAGACGTGGGTTCATCGACGATCAGAAGTTTTGGATTGAGGAGTGTCGACACTGCTATTACGGCCCTCTGTTTCATGCCGCCGCTGAGCTCGTGAGGATACAGGGAAAGGGAGTCCACCGGCAGGTTCAGCTCTTCGAACCTCTTCCTGGCCCTGGAAACGATCTCGGAGTCTGAGGCATCCGTGTGGTGGTGGATCACGTCTTTTATAAACTCTATAATCCTCTTCGTGGGCATTAGAGCGTTGAGAGACGATTGTGGAACAAGGGACACCAGCACGCCCCAGACGTCTTTCTTGAGCTCCGTTCTATCCATCTTCGATATGACCTTGCCATCCAGGACTATCGTTCCTTCCATGAGGTGCAGCGGGGGCTTCACGTTCATCATCAAGGCGTTCATAAGCGTGGACTTGCCGCAACCAGATTCGCCGGCTAACCCCAATGTCATGTCCCTGTCTATGGCAAGATCTATGTTGTCTACCGCCTGAATGTAACCCTGACGCGTAGAGTAGTAGGCTTTGAGAGCTTGAGCTTCTAGAAGGACCGTTTTTTCATCCTCCTTTGAGTCTGGGGCTGAAGTACTCATCCAGCGCCGTGGACATTAGGAGGAGAGAAGCGGCCAAGGCCACCAAGACTGCGCCCGGAGGGCCGAACCACCACCACATGCCTCTGCGCACAGATTCGAGTATCTGGGCCCAGTACAGGATTATGCCCAGCGATACCCCTTTGGTCACGCCAAGGCCGATCATGCTCAACCCCGCTTCGGCGATCATGGCGCCGGACATGAGTAGGACGAAAGCCATGGCTATGTAGGATGCCATGTTGGGTAACAGGTCCTCGACTATGATCCTCACGTCTCTAAGACCGGCCATTTTGGACAGGTACATGAACTCTCTGGATTTCAAGCTCATCATCTGCGATCTAATGGCCCTGGCAACCCAGGGCCACCCGGTCAATCCGATTATGAGGGATACGTAGTATGGATTCCTTTCCCTCATGTAAGCTGCCACAAGCATCATAATCAGTATCGAGGGCAACACTAGAATCACATCTGTCACAAGCATCAGGGCGTTGTCTATAATCCCGCCTTTGAACCCCGCGATCACTCCTATAACTACGCCTATTGTCAGCGATATCAAAGCAGCCGTAACCCCTATCCGGAGCGAGTTCTTTGTCCCCGTTAAAAGTAGAGCCAGTAGATCCCTGCCCCAGCTGTCTGTTCCTAGAGGAAATTCTGCTGAAGGAGACTGCTCAGCGGGGCCCACGATGGCCAAAGGTTTTACATTATACAGTATAGAACCGAACACGCTCGTGAGCATTATACCGACGAATATCGCTAAGCTCACATCCAGTTTCTTTATCCTGAGAAGATCCTTGATCACTTGAGGTATCAAGACTATTCACCCACATAGCTCGTTCTAATTCTAGGATCTATGTACACATATACCAAGTCGACTATGAAGTTCGCGAGCAGCAAAGTCGAGATCAAGAAGATGAAAGTGCCCTGGATCATGGGATAGTCGAGCGTGGAGAGCGCTCTGAAGATGAGGTATCCCGTGCCGGGATAGGAGAACACGAGCTCCGTTATGAGGGCGCCCCCCAAGATGAGGCCGAGATTCAGGGCCAAACCTGTGACTTGAGGCAGCATCGAATTTCTGAATACGTATCGCAGCACTTTGCTATCTGGGAGACCCAGTGAGTCTGCATAGGTCACGTAATCCAGTCCCAGCTCGTATATGACCATGGAGCGCATCCCTATCGCCCATCCCCCTATTGCCCCCATGACTATCGAGAAGAAAGGTAAAACGTAATGGCGAAGCATATCAAGGACGAAGCGTATGGTTAAAGACGGGAACATTAAGCGACTATAACCTCCCCCCAGAGGGAATATCCTGAAGGTTACTGCAAATATGTACAGAAGGATCATGGCAAGCCAGTAATACGGCGTCTGGGATAACGTCAGGAAAACTGGCAACAGAGCGTTATCTACGGCGGTCTTCCGTTTATAAGCTGCTAAAGCCCCTAAAAGGTTACCCACTATCCAAGATACTAGGGTAGCCGGTATCAAAAGACCAAGAGACCAGGGCATGTAAACGACCACTAACTCTGCAACTTTTCGAGGATAGAACGCTATGGATGTCCCAAGGTCTCCTTTAAGCAGTCTACCCATAAACTCGAAAAATTGGATGTGCATGGGTTTCCCGAGACCGAACTCCTTCATGAGCATCTTTTCAACAGTACTCACGAGCTCGGGCGTGGCTCGAGCTTCCTGGAATATCTGGTTGAGGATGACCGCCAAGGGATTTCCGGGTATAACTCTAGGGAGCGCAAAAATCACGAGCAGAAAGATGATGAAGGTTGTAACCAGAAATCCTATACGCCTGGAAATAAAACGGATGAATTGATTCATATATGTCTCTCCTCAACGGCTATGTAGTGTTTGTTATTTAACAATTAGCTAAGAGTACGTATAAGCTCAGAACTGAAGGGGGACAAAGAGAAATCTCTGTTAGCCTAATGCCGGGTCGATCCTCCAGAGACCCCCCGCATGCACCACTTCACGTCACTTCGAAGCCGCCAGTCAGCTTGATATCCTCCGAGGAGCCCCCAACCATGACATTGAAGGTTCCCGGTTCCACGACCCTCTTAATACTACGATTCACGAAGGCCAGCTGTTCAGGGCCCACCACAAACTTCACAGTCGCCTTCTCCTCCGGTTTCAGTGTGATTCTTTTGAATCCCTTGAGCTCCTTCACCGGCCTTGTCACGCTACCAACCAAATCTCGTAAATATAGCTGGACAACCTCGTCGCCATCGCGGTCGCCTACGTTCTTCACGTCCAGGCTTATCTCAACCTCGCCATCTGGCGCTATCCTCTCAGGAGATATCATGAGATTGCTGTAGTCGAACTGCGTGTAGCTTAATCCGTGCCCGAACGGGAAGAGCGGGGTCGACGGCAGATCGATGTACCTGGATGTGTAAAGAAGGGGTGTGGGGGGTCTACCCGTGTTCTTGTGGTTGTAGTAGATCGGAACCTGCCCAACTGTGTGGGGAAACGTCACAGGCAACCTACCACCGGGGTTGAAATCTCCGAAAAGGAGATCCGCCACTGCGTTTCCTCCTTGTATTCCCGGGTGCCAGGCCTCCAGGATAGCAGAGACATGTTCGGTGGGCCAAGAGATCGACATTGGCCTCCCGTTTAAGAGCACCATGACGACTGGCACTCCCGTCTCGCAGACGTCCCTAACAAGTCTCTCTTGTACCCCCGGCAGATCCAGCGTGGAACGGCAGCCCGCCTCGCCGCTCATCTCCCTGCTCTCCCCGACGACAACGATGGTGACATCGGCAGCCTTGGCCTTGTCCGTTGCGTCTTTGAGGCCTTCAGTTGAATCGTCTTGAATGTCACAACCCTTTGCATGGAGGATCTCGGTTTCCTCAGAGACCATATTCTTGATGCCTTCAAGAACAGTTACCACATCTTCAGGTTTCCCTATGCACGGCCAGCAACCGAGCAGTGCGTCTTGCTCATCCGCTAGGGGACCTATGACTGCCACAATTTTGAGGTCCTTCTTCAGCGGCAGGAGATCGTTCTCGTTCTTGAGGAGAACCATCGAACGGCGCGCAAAGTCTCGAGCTGCTTCTATGTGCTCCCTACATTGTATGACTTCGGCTGCGAGGCTCGGGTCGACATAGGGACGTTTAAACAGACCCAGCCTGAACTTGATAGCGAGAATTCTCCTGACGGCGTCATCTATCGTGCTTTCCGAGACCTTTCCTTCCTCGACCAGCCGTGCGAGGGTCGTCTGATAGACGTTGCCCTCCATGTCCATGTCAACGCCAGCCTCGACGGCTTCCATCCCGGCCTGCGCCCGGGTCCCGGCTATCCCGTGGATGACGAGCTCCCCGATCGAGTTCCAGTCGCTGACGACGAAACCCTCGAACCCCCACTCCTCGCGCAGAATGGTCGTCAGGGTGAACCGGTTGGCGGACGCCGGGACGCCGTTCAGGTCGTTGAAGGCGCTCATCAGCGTTCCCGCCCCCGCCTCGACCGCGGCCTTGAAGGGTGGCAGATAAACGTCTCTCAGGGTCCTTTCGGAGACCTCCACGGTGTTGTAGTCCCTCCCCCCTTCGGCGCCACCGTAGGCAACGTAGTGCTTCGGGCAGGCGACGATGGTGTGGGGATCAGCTAGGTTCTCCCCCTGGTAGCCTTCAACCGAGGCTCTCGCCATCGCTGAACCTAGGTGTGGATCTTCGCCGGCGCCCTCGGCTACTCTGCCCCACCTTGGATCGCGGGCGATGTCGACCATCGGCGCGAAGGTCCAGTGTATGCCCTCTGAAGACGCTTCTGCCGCAGCTATTGAGGCTGCACTCTTGGCCGTTTCGGGGTCCCAGCTGCTGGCGATGGCCAACGGGATGGGGTAGATTGTTGAGTAGCCGTGTATCACGTCGAGGCCGAAGATCAAGGGTATGCCCAGGCGGGATTGATCAACCGCGATCTTCTGAACCTCATTCGTCTGCTCCGCCCCCGTCACGTTGAATAGGGAGCCTACCTTCCCGGCCCTCACCAGTTCCTCATATCTCTTTGGGTACTTCGTATACTGGCACATCTGGCCTATCTTCTCTTCCAGCGTCATCCTGCCTAGGAGATCCTCAACCCTCGCTTCGACGCATTGACTGGAATCCCTGTAAAGCGGCTTAGTGCTCTCAGAAGGTTTCACATCGATCCCTCCCATGTGCGCGCCTATTCCGCTTTTATCTTAAATGACTTTTCCATGTTGTGTTTTGGGGGATACACCTCTCCATCGGCGTGGTGTATCGCTGTGGTAGCCGTAACGACCAGCGTTTAAGGTTTATACACTCACGCATGGATAATACCAATATGGCCCAAAAATGGTTTCCACTCTTACTCTGATAGAGTATCGAAAGCGTTTGGAGCAGATAGTCTTTTAGTGGGTGACAATCTCTGTAATCCGGGAGCCCCATGCTCGCCGAAGACGGTTACATTTTCCGTGACCTGAACAAGAACGGACGATTAGATCCCTATGAAGACGGCCGCCTTCCCATCGAGGAGCGGATCGAGGATCTGCTATCTCGGATGACCCTCGAGGAGAAGGCTGGGATGATGTTTCACACGATGATCGGGATGAATGAGGACGGCAGCCTGATGGAGGAAGCCAACCCAATGAATCCTGCCCCGACCTCCTACCTGCTGGCGAAACGTCTCATGAACCACTTCAACGTGTACGCGGTCGCAAAGCCGAGGCAGATGGCCGAGTGGTACAACAGACTGCAAAAGCTGGCGGAGGGCACCCGTCTGGGTATCCCAGTGACAATATCTTCCGACCCGCGCCACGCTTTCAGCAGCAACCCGGGAGAGAACTTGCTGACGTCGATCATGCTGACGGGCGGCTTCTCCCAGTGGCCGGGGCCCATAGGTCTGGCTGCCACTGGGGATCCAGCGCTCGTGAGGGAGTTCGGGGACATCGCCAAGCAGGAGTACCTCGCGGTGGGAATCCGGGTCGCCCTCCATCCTATGGCGGATCTTGCGACGGAGCCTCGCTGGGCGCGGATCCAGGGCACCTTCGGCGAGGACGCGGATCTCGCCTCCCGGATCGTCTCCGCCTATATCGAGGGCTTCCAGGGCGAGGTACTTGGCCCCGAGAGCGTCGCCTGCATGACAAAGCATTTCCCTGGGGGCGGTCCCCAGAAGGACGGCGAGGACCCCCACTTCTCCTACGGGAAGGAGCAGGTCTACCCCGGAAACAACTTCGACTACCACCTGATCCCGTTCGAGGCGGCCCTCGAGGCGGGCACGGCCCAGATCATGCCTTACTACGGTATGCCCGTTGGCCTTGCAGTTGAGGAGGTCGGCTTCGGCTTCAACAAAGACATCATCACCGGGCTCCTACGCGGGAGATACGGGTTCGACGGCGTCGTCTGCACGGATTGGACTCTCTTGTCAACGGTCGAGGCTATGGGGCAGGTACTCATCGAGGCGAAGTGCTGGGGAGTAGAGGATCTAAACGTTGCTGAGCGCGCTAGGAAGGCCATCGACGCAGGGGTGGACCAGTTCGGAGGGGAGGCCTGCCCCGAAGTCGTCATCGACCTGGTCAGAGGCGGCCTAATCCACGAGGCCAGGATCGATGAGTCCGTCCGTCGTCTGCTTAGGGACAAGTTCAGCCTGGGGCTGTTCGACGACCCGTACGTGGATCCGGAGGCGGCGGAGAGAGTCGTCGGCAACGAGGCGTTCCGTAGGGCCGGCGACATCGCCCAACGGAGATCTATAGTGTTGCTCAAGAACTCCGAAACATCTGATGGTAGGTTCCTGCCCCTACAAGGCAAGCCTAAGGTCTACATTGAGAACCTAGATCCGGGCGTAGCCGGGGAATACTGTCAGGTCGTGGAGAGCGTCGAGGACGCCGGTGTGGCGATCCTTCGCCTCAGCGCCCCCTTTGAGCCTCGAGAAGGGTTCCTCGAGCGCCACTTTCACTCGGGAGACCTGGACTTCAAAGACGCGGAAAAGGCACCTATCCTAGACGTGTTGGACAGGGTCCCAACCATCGTGGACATCTACTTGGAGCGTCCGGCCGTGATCCCAGAGATCGCGGACAGGAGCACTGGTTTACTATCCAATTTCGGTGCCTGTGATGCTGCGGTGCTCGATGTGATCTTTGGGCGTTTCATGCCTTCAGGGAAGTTACCTTTTGAATTGCCTTCTTCCATGGACGCTGTCAGGAGGCAGAAGGAGGACGTGCCCTATGATTCAGAGGATCCGCTCTTCCCCTTTGGGTACGGACTCACCTATTAAGACAATAGGGACTATTTCAGCTCCTGAGTTGGCAGCTTCTGGTGATCGCATGCTCGTAAAAATATGAGCTGCGCACTCGCATGGGGTGGCACACGCACTCATACTGCTGCAGTTGCTTATGTGCACAAGCAAAAAAACCTTCAAACTCGAAAAAAATAGAAAAAGATAAACATAATACTAATAGGTGTGTGAGGCATGTGAACGCGAATTATTTAGTCCGAGTGTACGAATATTTATTAAATGAATGATAAAGTTAAAATGATAACTTTGCTTGAAGGGATTAAGGTCTCGAAGTACTTTGGTGGGCTAGCTGCAGTCAAGGATGTTGAATTTAAAGTAGGGGAGAAGGAGCTCGTCGGCCTCATAGGACCCAACGGCGCCGGAAAATCGACCCTGTTTAACTGCATCAGTGGAATTTACCGCCCTACATCCGGCACAATTAAGTTCAATGGGGAGGAGATCACCGATCTCAAACCCGATGAGATCTGCAGGCTAGGAATCGGCAGGACGTTTCAGCTCGTCCGCCCGTTCTTAGAGATGACGGCCCTCGAGAACGTGATAGTTGCAGCCCGTTTCGGTTGCGGTACTAGAACGAGCCTGAGCGATGCCCGTAGAAGCGCTCTGGATCATCTCGAATTCGTCGGGATATCAGAGAAGAAGGATAAGATGGCCAGAGACCTCACATTGCATGAGAGGCGGTTTGTAGAGATTGCTAGGGCACTGGCTACCAAACCGGAGGTTGTGCTGTTGGATGAGGTCCTCGCAGGCCTGAACCCGACGGAGACCACTGAGGCCATGGGCTTGATCAGGAGGATCCGGAACGACCTTGGGGTCACGGTGTTCTGGGTCGAGCACGTCATGAAGGCGGTAATGGGCACGGCTGAAAGGATAATGGTGCTCCATCACGGAGAGAAGATAGCCGAGGGGACGCCCAGCGAGATCGCCAAGAACGAGGACGTAGTCAAAGCATACCTCGGGGAGAAGTACCTGTTCTAGAAGGTGATGATCATGTTGAAGGTGGACGGAATCAACGTTTTCTACGGCGACCTCCAGGCGCTCTGGGATCTATCATTCGAGGTAAATGAGAAAGAGACGGTAGCGATCATAGGATCTAACTGTGCGGGCAAAACGACTACGCTCAACACGATATCGGGGATACTTCGTCCAAGAACCGGTTCGATAGAATTTCTAGGTCAAAGAATCGATGAACTGCCCCCCCATCGCATCGTCGAATTGGGGATAGCCCAAACACCTGAAGGAAGGCAGCTGTTTCCATCGATGACCGTGAAGGAGAACCTCGAGATGGGAGCCAGCGTATCTGAAGCGTGGCGCAATAGGAATCGAACGATGGAGTGGGTTTTAGAGCTCTTCCCCAGGTTGGAGGAGAGGAAGACTCAGATGGCGGGTACTCTGAGCGGTGGCGAGCAACAGATGTTGGCCATTGGGAGGGGGCTTATGTCCATGCCCAAGCTGTTGATGCTTGATGAGCCCTCCCTAGGACTGGCGCCTATGCTCGTGTTAAAGACATTCGAGATGATAGAAAGGATAAGAAAAGAAGGCGTTTCCATCCTAATCGTCGAACAGAATGTTTATCACGCGTTGGAGCTCGCCGATAGAGGATATGTAATCGAAACGGGCAAGATCACCATTGAGGGCGAGAGTAAGGAACTTATGGATAATGAACACGTGAAAACAGCATATTTGGGATTATAACTCCTAGGCGACGTAATTTTAGCGTCCTCAATCTGTCACACAGTGGTTCGTTTCACCAGCACACCCTTTACGTATTTTATTACCCCACCCGGTAGGAGTATTATCGTTGCTGATAAGAGTGCGCCCCAAATGATTTTGTGTAGCACTCCTCCTAGTGTATACCTCAATGCGTAAGATAGCGCCTGTACCACCAAAGCGCCGAGCAAGGGCCCGGTTATTGTCCCAAGACCCCCTAACCGAGCCATTAGTATCACCTTCACGCTGAACCCTATGTCGAACATGGTAGATGGATCGATGTATGTCAGATAGGCGGCGGTTATACCCCCAACGACTGCGGCGGGTATGGTGCTCGCTACAAAACCCAGAACTTTATACTTAGTCAGGTTTACACCCATGACTTCTGCGACCTCCTCGTCTTCACGAACGCTTCGCAGAGCAAGACCGATGCTGGAGTTCGCAATTTTATATGCGGTCAATGTGGTCAATACCGCTACGGCAGCAGCCAAATAACAGAAAACCTGAAGTGGTGGGGGTGGAGGGAGCACGATGCCTTTCCCTGCCATAGTGATCTTTGGGAAGAGCAGCACAAGGCATAGGAATATGAAGTTCACGGTGATCATGCCTATGGCGAAGTATACTCCCTTCAATCTCAGCAGGGGAACCCCGAGGATCGCGCTCACTGCGCCCACTGCCAGCCCCGCTATTGGAACCATCAAAAGGGGGGATACGCCCAGTTGAGTGGATAGGATGGCAGTGATGTACCCTCCTAACCCGTAGAAGGCGGAGTAGCCGAAGTTGACATAGCCCCCGTAACCCCCCAGTATGTTGTACGCCTCAGCCAGGGTTATGAATATGAGGATCGTGTACGAGGTCGCCATGATGAACCTGTTTCCCGTTAAAGGGATGATGAATGGGATCACGATTGCTACTGCGGCCAAAACAAGCTGCTTGGCGTCCCACTTTCCAAATGTTATCTCCATTATCATAGACCCCTCCCAAATATGCCACGGGGTCTAAACAACAAGACCAACAGCATCGTTATGAACACAATCACCCTCGAGAGCGCCATCGTGTAGTAGTATCCGATGACGCTGTCGAGCAGGCCGAATATGACCCCGACGACGAGGGTCCCCTCGGTGCAGCCCAAGCCCCCTGTCACCATTATGCAGAAAAGTAGGGGGACCCATTCCCCGGCGGCCCCCGGGAAGAAGGTGTATATGAACGAGAAGAGGTAGCCGGCGAAGCCGGCTGTGCTTATCCCAATGGCGAAGCTTATTAAACGGATCCTTTCCACGTTTATTCCGACTATCTTGGCGGCCACGGCGTTTTGTGAGAGTGCTCGAATCTGTTTGCCGGTCTTCGTCTTTGTTAAGTAGAGGTAGATTAAGCCAACGATGCTTGTGGAACCGACTAAACATAGCAGTCGAAGAATGGGCACTCGTATTAGGGCGAAGTTAAATGCCTTTCCCGTCAGGTGCGTCGTTATCGCCCTGTAGTCACCCGTCCACAAAGCGGTCATTGAGTGTCGAAAAACCATCGCAACCCCGAAGAAGACGGGTAGTGTCATCCTTACAAACTCCCCATGCGATCGTGTCCTCTTCTGGAGCGGTTCGATGAGGCTCTTCTCGAGGATCATCCCTATCAGGAACATGACCGGCACGGTCACTATGAAGGAGATGAATGGGCTCAGGCCGTACAAGTGTAACATCCAATAAACGATGTATGCGCTTAGAATGATGAGGTCAACCTGGGCGACGTTGATGACTCCCATGACCCCGAAGAGCAGGGTGAGTCCTAGGGTCATCAGTGCGTATAGGCTGCCTATCATCAACCCGTTGATAACCAAGTTAACAAAAGAAAATAGTTCGTTCATTTTCGATCACAAAAAAAAGTGGGATTTTAGGGTCTCTCTCCCCATGAGGGCGTCGGGTACGCCGGATCTGCCGTGGCGACCGCCGAGGGTATAACGACCTCCACCTCTCCCTCCTGCCATTGGACGATGACATAGCCGGGTGGCCAGGTTATGTGCTCGAGCTCCCCGACGTCGCCTATGCTGAGCGTGCCGATGACCGTTTCGAACGACGTTTGCAGTATGTGGTCGAGGAGCTCGTCGTTGTCCAGCGTCCCCTGAGCCATGATTGCGGCCTCCATGATCTGCCCGCACGCATAGTCCCTCGCCGTGTGATAGTCGGGGTCTGTGTCGTACTCCTCCCTGAATCTGGTTATCATCTCCTCGTTGCCGAACGTTGGAGCTCCCGGGTCCCAGTCTGAAGACGAATAGATGTAGTCTCCATCCGCTCCGAGCTCGGGTCCCCACTCAGGCAGCGTCGGCCCTACGGTACAGAGGATCGCCTTGGGATTGAAGTCGACCTCCTTCGCAGCACGGACGATGCCGGCTGCGTCAGGGAAGTATGTGCCACACATTAACAGATCAGCGCCTGCGTCTTTGGCTGCGGTAACCATTGGTACGTAGTCGGTTGTTCCCTTTGGGTACAGCTCTTTGTAGACCACCTCAAAGCCAAACTCTTCACTCTGGGCGATAACGCCCTCGTAGACGGTTATCGGGAACGCCGAATCTTCGGCGAGTACTGCAACTTTACTGGGTTGATCTTCCGCTGGTAGGGCGCCTAGCCACTCCATGAAGGGATAGCTGTAGTAGGTTGCCACTCCTCCCGGGCCACACATGAAGCTGTACTGCATCCCCCGCTTATAGAGGCTTGTTGAGGTCCCCTCCGTAATCGGGAGCATGTACCCGTAGCTCTCGGCGATGGATTGCACAGCGTAGTTGACGGCGCTAGCGTAAGGTCCGACGAGGAGGTCGACCTTGTCGACCTCTATGAGTTTCCTATACAACTCCGCCGCGGTCGCGGGGTCGCTCTCATCGTCGTAGTAGATACTCTTTACCAACAGCTTCTTGCCGTACTCCTTCACGTATATGCCGCCCTTCTCGTTGACCAGCTTCATCCACAACTCCCAGCCCTTATGCGCCATTAATGCCGGCTTGGCGTATTTGCCTGTGAAGGCCAAGCTCCTCCCGAAAACGATATAATCCTTGGGTGATTCACGTATCTCCTCCATGGTCTCTTCGAGAGCTATTAATCTTTCAGCGAGCGCTGCCAATTCGGGCGAAGGCGCGCCAACCTTCTCAGCGATCTCCAATGTGGTCTCCGATAAGGGCAATACGCAATCTGACACTGATTTTAAACTATCCGAGACTCCCTTTAGATCCTCTGACAACGTTCTTACTTGACTTGAGACGGTTGATACGTAGTAAAGGGCGCCGCCGGAGGTTATTATCGCTATGATTATCAGAACAATAGACATCATTTCTTTACCAGAGAATGATTGAGACATTTATTTTACCCGAATTTAAATAGATACTAAGTATATTTAAGAACTTTCTTAGCTGAAAGTTTTACAAATGCGCGAGGATACAATATATGAACCTAAAAAACAACATATGGAGTGTTAGAGATGGCCAGATTATATGAGTACCAGGGGAAAAAACTTCTAGACGAAGCAGGTGTTCCTGTACCGAAAGGAAAGGTGGCCCATACTCCCGAGGAGGCCAAGGTAGTAACCGAAGAAATCGGTGGGGCGGTCGTTGTAAAGGCTCAGGTATGGTCCACGGGGCGTCTAAAGGCTGGGGGGATAAAGTTCGCAGACACGTCTGAAGAGTCCGAGGGGGAAGCGAGGGCTCTGATTGGGTCGGAGGTTAAGGGCCATGAGGTCAGAAGTGTTCTGGTCGAGGAGAAGCTTGACATCGATAAGGAATATTATGCTGGAGTGATTGTCGACGATTCCTACGAGACTAAGGCGCCAATCGTCATATTCAGCACAGAAGGCGGCGTTGACATCGAGGAGACCGCTGAAAATCATCCGGAAAGAATCACAAAGATGGTCATTGATATATTTCGAGGGCTTGAAATCGCCGATGCACGCGACCTTCCATCCGCTCTGGAAGTTCCGGAGACGCTCGTCGAC
>JABAOH010053171.1_pt1 | contig 16452 bp, 20 predicted proteins | sample 7062181 | NCBI WGS metagenome assembly JABAOH01 (sample SAMN14538630, study PRJNA623070) | marine sediment metagenome | biome: marine biome [ENVO:00000428]; feature: marine pelagic biome [ENVO:01000023]; material: deep marine sediment [ENVO:00002113]; isolation source: pool of 5 deep marine...
CCCACGCGCTCGTCCGGGGGATCCCATCGACGTTCGACCGGGCGATCCGACCGCCGGGGTCGGATCGGGCGATCGACGTGGAACGGGCACGGGAAGAGCACCATGACTATTGCCAAGCGCTCCAACACGCCGGCCTGAGCCTGATCGAGATCGAGCCCGACGACCGCTATCCAGACTGCACCTTCGTCGAGGACGCGGTCGTGGTCCTCGGGGATCACGCGGTGCTGACACTGATGGCCCCGGCGTCACGTCGTGGCGAAGCCGCGGCGGTGGAGGCGGTGATGCGCGAACGAAAGACGCTGCGGCGGCTACGCAAGCCCGCCACCCTGGACGGCGGCGATGTGCTCGTCATCGGCCAGACGGTGTTCGTGGGATTGTCACGGCGTACCAACGAGGCGGCGTTGGCGCAACTGGATGCGCTGTTGCCCCGCGGCCGGTATCAGGTCACGCCGGTAACGGTCGGCGACGTTCTACATTTGAAAACGGCCTGTACCTACCTGGGCGGGGATGTGGTGCTCTATCTCCCGGATCACGTCGACGCCGGGCCGCTGGCACATCTGGAGAAGATCGTCGTCCCGGAGGAGGAAGCGCACGCGGCCAACTGCGTGTCGGTCAACGGCGTGGTCCTCGTCCCATCGCACGCGCCTCGGACCCGATCGCGAATCCAAGAACTGGGGCTGGAAACGATCGAAGTCGATATCCGCGAATCGATCAAAGCCGGAGGGCGGCTCAGCTGCTCCTCCGTGATCTGGTAGACCGGGGTGAGGATTACGGTGAGAGGATCGCCGCGAGTCGATCCAGCAGACCTTCCACGGCCCGACCGATGCGTTCCCGTGCCGCGGAGTATTCCGCCGGCGTGCCGCCGAACGGATCGACGATCGGCTCGCCCGCCTCGGGGCCGTCGATGAACTCGCTGAGCAAAGAGACCTGCACGTCGTCGCTCATCGCTTCCACCGTGCGGACGTGACTTTCCGTCATCCCTAGGATGATATCGGCCTCCTCCACCAGCTTGGTCGTGAGGGGCTGCGAGCGGTGCCCGGAAAGGTCGAGCCCGATCTCGGCGGNNCGCCGCGGTACCTGCAGACTCGACGCGCACGTGATCCCATCCGCGCTGCTCCAGGGCACGACGAGCCATCGCCTCGGCCAGCGGGCTGCGACAGGTGTTGCCGGTGCAGACGAAGAGGATGTTGTACGTCGTGGGCTCGTCGCGGGCCATCATGCGAGGTTCATCTATTTGAGGTCGGGGACGCAGGCCAGTAGCTGTGCGCGCGTGATCGGTCCTTCACGCAGCATCCGCGGCGGCCCCTGTACGAAACTCACGATCGTCGACGGGCGGCTCTCGGGGATCGGGCCAGCGTCGAGGGCGACCGCGGGACGCTCGTCCTGGAGCAAGTCGACACGCCCGGAAAACAGTTCGAGCGCCGCTGTCAGGCTTCGTGCCGGGTCCTGGCCCGAGAAATTGGCGCTCGTCGATGTCATCGGCTTCTTCCAGGCTCGCAGGATCATCGTGACGATCTCATTCGGCGATACCCGCAGCGCCAGGCCCCCGCCGGCGCCGATGAGGCCAGCGGGCGCCCCCTCGCAACGAACCACGAGCGTCAGCGGCCCCGGCCAGAACTTCTGCGCCAGCTTCTCGGCCGCTTTCGGCCATTCGAGCCGGCGATACGTCGCTCGCACCGTCTCGACGTCCGGCGTCAGGACGATCAGCGGCTGGCCCAGCTGCCGCCGCTTGACCCGCGCGATGAGCGCGTTGCTCTCCGTCGAACCGTCGCCACCCAGCCCGTAGACCGTCTCGGTGGGGTGGACCACCAGGCCGCCGCCCGCCAGCGCGTCGGACGCACGCCGGGCCGCAGCGGCCAACTCGGTCGGCTCCCGAGCCTGCACCACTTCGATCTTCATGATCCGGGTCTATCCGTCCCGGCGTCGCGCGCCCGCAACCACGCCTCGACCAGTCGCATGTCGTCCGGGTTCGTCACTTTGGGGTTCGGCTCCGAGATCTCCACCAGCACCGATGCCACACCGTAGCGCTCGCACAGCCCGGCGCAGTCGGAGGCAGAGAATCCCTCGGCCTCCGCTCGGCGGTGCGCCTCGACGAGCAACGCACGAGGGAAGGCCTGAGGCGTCTCGGCCCGCCACAGTCGTTCCCGATTCAGCGAGCGTTCGATACGGCCCTCCGCGTCCGCCTCTTTCAGCGAGTCGGTGACTCGGCGGCCGGCAACGGCCCCGAGCTCCGGCCCCGCCCGTTCGAGAACCTGCGAGATCATCCGCCGGGTCACGAGGGGACGCGCTCCGTCGTGCACCACCACAAGCTCCACATGCTCGGGCACGCTGGCCAGCCCCAAACGCACGGAGTCCGTACGCGCCGGCCCACCGGCCACCAGGCTGATTCCGCCGCTCCGCACTCCCTGTAGCCACGGCGGCGGCCGTTCGACGTGCTCCGGCGGGAGTACGACGGTCAGCCCCTCCAGCGCCGGATGGTCGCGAAACGGTGCCAGCGTCCAGAGCAAGAGCGGCTGACCCGCCAGGGGCGCGAACTGCTTGGGAACGCCGCCGCCGAACCGCTTCCCTCCGCCGGCGGCCACGATGACCGCCCAGGCCCTAGCCGAAGAGCTCAACGATCAACGCTCCGACGTCCCGTACTCCCACCACGTCCAGTGGCAGGGGCGTCTTGGACCCGTCCCGCGACGCTGAAATGTAAGCCCGCTCGAAGCCCAAGCGACTCGCCTCGCTCAAACGCCGCTCCAGCTGGCTCACCGGCCGAACCTCCCCGCCCAGACCGACTTCACCCACAAACACCGCGCCGGGGTCGAGCACCGAGTCCCGGAGCGCCGAGGCGACCGCCGCGACCACCGACAGATCGGCGGCCGGTTCGGTGACCCGCAACCCGCCCACGACGTTCAAGAAACACATCCTGGTCGCCGGTCCGCAGCCGCGCCCGTCGTTCCAGCACGGCCAGCAGCAGCGACAGCCGTCGCCCGTCGAAACCGGTGGCGACCCGCTGCGGCGCGCCGTAGACAGCGCGGTTGACCAGCGCCTGCACCTCGACCAGGACCGGGCGTGTGCCCTCCAGCGCCGCGGCGACGGCCGAGCCGCTCGCGCGCTCCTGGCGACCCTGGAGGAAGAGGGCGGAAGGATTCTCCACGGGCTGGAGGCCGTGCGCTCCCATCCGGAACAGCGCGATCTCGTCGGCGGCGCCGAACCGGTTCTTGGTCCCACGGACGATGCGCTGATCGAGCCCAGTCGGCGACTCGAAATAGAGGACCACGTCGGCGATGTGCTCGAGCGTCTTCGGCCCAGCGATCCCACCCTCTTTGGTGACGTGCCCGACGATGAAGGTGGCCATCTCGCGACGCTTCGAGGCGCGCTGCAACGCCCCTGCCACCTCACGCACCTGGGCGACACTGCCGGGCGCGCCCTCCAGCCGGTCGGTGTACAGCGTCTGAATCGAATCGATGATGAGCACCTGCGGATCCAGTTCCGCCACCCGATCGAGGATCGCCTCCGCCGACGTCTCGGCCAGCAGCAGCACGTCGTCCGTCGGCTCGGCCAGACGCTCGGCTCTCAGCTTCACCTGATAAGGCGACTCTTCGCCCGAAACGTAGAGGACCCGCTGACCCGCCGCCGCCAGGCGGGCCGAAACCTGCAGCAGCAAGGTGGACTTGCCGATGCCCGGCTCACCCCCCAGCAGCACCAGCGACCCCGGCACCACCCCGCCACCCAGCACGAAGTCGAGTTCGGTGAGCCCGATCCGCCAGCGCGGCCGCTCCGCTCCTTCAACTGCGGCGAGCGAGACGGGCTTCGCCTCGGTCGAGGTCACGCGATCGAGCCGGGCGCTCGACACCTTCGGCTGAACTCGCTCTTCGACCAGCGTGTTCCACGCCTGGCAGTGGGGGCAACGGCCCTGCCAGCGGTGCGACTCACCGCCGCATTCCGAGCAGAGATAGATCGTGCGCGTTTTTGGCATGGATCGAGGAACCGATCATGTTTGCCGGGGACCGGAGACCCGCCCGGCTAAGGGCGGCCGCGCCCTCAGTCGGGCTCCGCCGTGCGCGACGAGACCGATTCGAAACGCGTGAATTCCTTGCGGAAGTAGAGATTGACCGTGCCGGTCGGACCGTTGCGCTGCTTGCCGACGATGAGCTCCGCCTTGCCCTCCAGAGATTCGCCCTCCAGGTCCATTCCGTCGCGCTGGTAGACCTCGGGACGGAAAATGAACAACACGAGGTCGGCGTCCTGCTCGATGGCGCCCGACTCTCGCAAGTCCGAAAGCTGTGGCCGATGCTCGCCCCGCTGTTCCGGCGCCCGCGACAGCTGGGAGAGGGCGATCACCGGGACATCCAGCTCCTTGGCCACCGCTTTCAGCGCCCCCGAGATCGCGCTGATCTCCTGCACCCGGTTCTCGGCTCTGGGGCCACGCATGAGCTGAAGGTAGTCGACGGCGATCAACCCGAGATCAACCTCAGCCTTCAGCCGGCGCGCCTTGGCCCGCAGCTCGACGGCGCTGATCGCCGGCGTGTCGTCGATNNTCCTGATCGCTCAGCATGCCGCGGCGCAGCTTGGCCGAGTTCACCTGACCCTCGGCACAGAGCAAGCGCTGCACGATCGCCTCCTTGGACATTTCCAGAGAGAAGAGAGCGATGGGCGTCTCGCCCTCGATGGCTGCGTGCTGAATGATGTTCAGCAGTAACGACGTCTTACCCATCGAGGGACGCCCGGCCACGACAACGAGGTCGGCGCGCTGGAACCCGGCGGTCATGTTGTCCAGATCCGCGAAACCGCTCGGCACCCCCGTCACCGATCCGCGCGCCTGCTGAAGGCGCTCGATGTGCTCGAAGGCGGGCCAGAGGATCTCCTTGATCCAGATGAAGCCGCGGCGCTGGCCGGCCTGTGACACCTGGAAGATCCGCTGCTCCGCGCGATCGATGGTGTCCTCAACCGTATCGGTGCTCGCCTCGTAGACGTCTCGAATCGTCTCGGTCGATGCCTCGATCAGACGCCGCAACAGCGCCTTCTCGCGAACGATCTTGCCGTGGTACTCGATGTTGGCGGCGGTGGGCACCGCTTCCATCAGCTCGGCCAGATACGCTGGACCGCCGACGGCCTCCAGCTCGCCGCTGCGGCGCAGCTCCTCCGTCAGCGTGACCGGGTCGATCGCCTCGCCACGCTCGAACAGCCGCCGCATCGACCGGTAGAGTCGCCGGTTCGCTTCGCGATAGAACATGGAGTCATCGACCAGCTCCACGGCCTTGGCGACCGCGTCCGCATCGATGAGCATCCCCCCGAGCACCGAGATCTCGGCCTCGGGCGACCAGGGCGCTTTGCGATCGCTGAACGGATCCGACGCCTTGACGCCGCCCGCACGGTCGCTCGGCGGTTGCCAATCAGCCACGCTCGCCTCCCGGGGCTCGTCCGCCCGCTTCGTCATAGATGCGCCGCAGCCGCTGCAGATCTTCCCAAGCGGGCCGCTTCCACTTGGCGTTCCGCAGCAGGGCGGCGGGGTGATAGGTCACCACGACGGGTATTCCCATGAATTCGTGCGTCTGTCCGCGCAGGCGTGTCAGCGAAGCCTCGCTGGCCAACAGCGTTTGCGCCGCGAAGCGGCCGAAAGCACAAATCGCCTTCGGCGCGATCAACTCGACCTGTCTTCGAAGATAAGGCCTGCAGGCGGCAACTTCATCCACCAGCGGATCGCGGTTGCCCGGCGGCCGGCACTTGAGCACGTTGCAGATGAAGACCTCGTCCCGGCGAAAGCCGATTGCCGCCAACATCTTGTCCAGCAGCTTCCCGGCGGGCCCCACGAACGGCCGCCCCGACATGTCCTCTTCATAACCCGGTGCTTCGCCCACCACGACCAGATCGGCTCGGCTGTCTCCCTCACCGAACACGACGGTCATTCGCCCCTCAGCCAGTCGGCACCGCGTGCAGCCCAAGACCTCCTCCCGTAACGCTTCGAAGCTCTCTCCGACTTCGATCTGGGGCTCGGGCGCCGGGGGCCCTTCGGCCGTGGCTCGAGCCCGCGGCGGCGCGGCTTCCCGACGCTGGGCACGGCCGGGTCGCTCTGCCCAACCCCGTGACTGCAACGCCTCGGTCGCCGGCCGCTCGAGGATCCACTCCTGCTGCCCCAGCTCGCTCCGCTGCCTGAGATAGCGGACCAGCAGGTCGCGGGGCGACTCCCGATCACTCACCGGCCAGCAGCCGCTCGGCGCGGTCGAGGATCTCGTCGGCCACCTCGCTCTTCTTCATGAGCGGCAGCGCCTCGGCTTCCCCTTCGGCGCCGATGATCGTGACGCGGTTCGTCTCGACGACAAAACCCGAGCCCGGCTCGCTCGGATCGTTGAGCACGATGAGGTGCGCGCCTTTTTCCACCAGCTTCCGTCGGGCCGAGTCGATCGCTTCCTGCCCGAGATCCACCGCGAAGGCTACCTTCACACAGTCCCTCGGGGCCCGCGCGCTGGCCGTCGCCAGCAAATCCGGTGCGGATTCCACGGCGATCGACGTCATCCCGGCGGCCCGGCGGATCTTGTCGTCCCGCCGCGAACTGGGACGGAAATCCGCCACCGCGGCCACCATGAACAGCGCCGCCGCCCCCTCCAGCTCCTCACCCATTGCGTCGCCCATCTCGTCGGCCGTCTCGACCCGGCGCACGTGGTCGATCTCGACCGGTGGACGCAGCTCGGTCGGTCCGCTGATCAGGGTCACCTCGGCGCCGCGTCGCCAGGCGGCGGCGGCGACGGCGAAGCCCATGCGGCCGGACGACCGGTTTCCGAGAAAGCGCACGGCGTCGACCGGCTCCCAGGTGGGGCCGGCCGTCACCACGACCCGGCGCCCGCGCCAGCGCGTCTCCGACTCGAGCCGTCGCGCGACGTAGGCCTGAATCAGCTCGGGCTCGACCATCCGGCCCCAACCCTGCTCGCGCTCCGCCAGCTCGCCGTAGGCCGGTCCAACCAGCTCATACCCGAAGCCACGCAGCGCCTCGAGGTTTCGCTGGGTGGCCGGGTGTTCGAGCATCCGCGTGTTCATGGCCGGAGCGATCAAGGCGTTGGGCGGTGACGCGAGCAGCGTGGTGGTGAGCATGTCGTCCGCGATGCCGGAGGCGAGCTTCGCGATCAGATTGGCGGTCGCTGGGGCGACCACGATGGTGTCGGCCCAGCGTCCCAACTCGATGTGGGCGAGCGCCCCCTCCCAAAGCGAGGTGGCGACAGGTTGGCCCGTCAGGCCTTCGAACGTCACCGGGCCGACGAAGCGCGCCGCGTTCTCGGTGAGGATGACCCGAACTTCGGCGCCCGCCCGTACCAGCAGGCGAACGAGTTCGGCAGTCTTGTAGGCGGCGATTCCCCCGGAAACGCCGACCAGCACCCGCTTTCCGTCAAACGGGCGCATGGTGGGTCGTCAGGGCGCCTGGCGGCGCCGCTTCACCAAACGGAATTCGATCTGGCCGGAGGTCAGCTCTTCCAGGGCCTGGGTGGTCAGCTTTTTCGGCCCGTAGGGGGAATGCATGAGCGGCCGATCGGTGGTCACGACGATCTGCCTCTGAGCGCGGAAAGCGTTGATCTCGCGGGCGTAGCGTGCCGCGACCAGGACGCCCAGATACTTGTTGCTGCCTGCCGCGTCGGCCAGTTCAACCGGCGTGAATACTTTCATGGTGTCTAATCAGCCCGAGTGTTGTCGTGTTCGCGAACCCCCAATATTACACCCCGGCCCGCCGCCGTGGAAGGGCTGCTAAACCTCTCCCCCGCTGAGAGCTTTCTCGATCCCCTGCCTCAGCTCCAGGACCAGATCGCGCCAGTGGTGGGCGCCCTGGCGCTCGGCCGTGAGTAATGAGTCGACCTGGTCGATCGTGTCCTCCAGCCGATCGTTGACCAGCACGTACCGGAACTCGTCCACGGCCTCCAGCTCGCGCCACGCCGTCTCGAGGCGACGCCGCAGATCGGAGGCGCCCTCACTTCCACGACGCCGCAGCCGTTCCAGGAGCTGACCGAAGGAGGGCGGCAGGAGGAAGATCGTCACCGTATTGGAAACCGAGCGCTTCACCTGACGCGCCCCCTCGACGTCGATGTCGAGCAGCAGCAGCTTCCCCGCCTTCGTCGCCGTCGTCAGGTTGGCGCTTGGCGTTCCGTACAGTTGGCCGTGGACCTCGGCCCACTCGAGAAACTGACCGGCGGCGATCATCGACTCGAACGTCTCGCGCGAGACGAAGTGGTAGTCGACGCCGTCTCGCTCTCCCGGGCGCGGGCGGCGCGTGGTCGCCGAGACCGAGAAGACCAGGTCGACACGCCGCTCGAGTAACGCTCTCGAGACCGTCGTCTTGCCGGTTCCCGAGGGAGCGCAGAGGACGATGGGGCTGCCGGTCACTCCACGTTCTCCACCTGTTCGCGCAGGCGCTCGATGGCGGCCTTGATGTCCACGACGCGCTTGGCCACCTCGGTGTCGTTGCCCTTCGAGCCGATCGTGTTCGCCTCCCGATGCATCTCCTGCACCCAGAACGCCAACCGCTTGCCCGCCGGCTCCGCCGCATCCCCCTCGATCAACTGCCGGAACTGCTCCAGGTGCGATCGCAGCCGCACGATCTCCTCGTTGATATCCCAACGCTCCGCCAGAAAGGCGACCTCACGAGCCAGTCGCTCTTCGTCTAACTCCACGTCTTGGGTCAGCTCCGACACTGCCGCCCTCAAGCGATCCCGCTCTTCGACTAGCCGCTGGGGAGCCCGCAACTCGATGGCCTCCAGCGCGGTTGCGATATCGGCCAGCGACGCCAGCAGATCGGCCGCCAGCGCCTTCCCTTCCTCTTCGCGTATGGCGACCACCGCCGCCAGAGCTTCGCGAGCGGCCGCCACGATTTCATCCATGGGCAGATGCTCGATGTCCTCGGCCGGAGGCGCGAAGATGTCCGACAATCGAGCGACCAGCTCCAGGTCGATACGGCCCTCGACGCCATGCCGCTCCTGAATCTCACGCAGCGCGGCCAGATAGGCCCGCACCCGCTCGTGGTCCACCGGTACCGCGTCCCCGGTCGCCGGCCCACGCTGATAGGTCAGCCGGAAGTGAACGCTACCCCGTTGAACCTGCTCGCGCACGACCTGAGTCAGGTTCGACTCGTACCGTTCCGCGCCCGGCGGCAAGCGAAAATGTGTATGGAAATGACGGTGGTTCACCGTGCGGATCTGAACTGCGATCAGCCCCTCCGGCGCCTCCCGCTGCGCCTCCCCAAACCCCGTCATGCTGCGGATCATCCCTGGCACCCCGTCGCGAGTTCGAGCGGAACTGTCGTGCCGCTACTATCGGCGGCCGGCACCGCGGATGTCAAATGAGACCTCTCAGTTCCAAAACTCCCACTTCACACCGAAATGGATCCGGGCCGTTGGAAAGAACATCTCCGGCACATCCGCGGGAGAGCCCACCGCATTGTAGCTCTCATAGTTGTAGAAGATGTGAAGGTCTTTGATGCGAACGACCGCCTCGCCCCGGAACCAGGTCAGATCACCGCTCGATACCACCGCTCCTGGCGCCACACCCTCATCCAACACGAACATGGCGCCGCGCAGGCCACCCACCGCCGTGATCCAGATCTCCAGCTGATCACTCAACGCGAGAAGTCGGTAGATCCCCTCCACCCTCCACTCATCCTGGGGCCAGTAGAGCACCGGCGCCGCGTTGCGCCGCTGGTAACGGCCACCGACCTCCAGGACACCGCCAAACGGCCGCAGCACCGGACCCGAGATCCACCCTTCGACCAGCTCCACCGTTCCTCCGGGAAGAGCGCGGATGCTGTCGAAGGGCGCGCCGATGGCGGGCGACGGGTCGGCCCGGCTCGTCCCGCCGCGGCCGCCGAGCCGCCAGTCCCACAGCCGCAGCTCGGCCCCAGCCGTCCAGCGTGTGATCGAAAGCCGCCGGCGCGGCCGAAACGCGAAGATGCCCCGGTCCCCTTCCTCCACCTCGGCGAGCAGCCGCAGGCCGAGAGGAAGGCGCAGGGTCAGCGACCCGTAGCCCGACGCCGAATGGAAATCTTCATCACGCCAGAGTTCGTAGCGCCCGGCCGCATAGGCGGTCAGCCGACCCAGCTCGAATTCCAGCGCCGCCTCCGGCTCGAAGGTCGGCATCCCGACGCCCTCCCACACCCTCAACGACACCACGCCCTGCCAGCGCCCGGCCCGACGCGCGGCCCGCAGCGCCAGCTGGCTCGCCGACTCCTTGAGCGTCTCCTCCAGCCCCACGCCCTTGGCCTCCTGGCTGCCGGGTCGCAGCTCGAGGCTCGAGCGCCCTGCGACCAGGTCCAGGAACCAACCGCTCTCGGTCGCCCGTCGCAGTCTCAGGATCCAGTCGTTGCGCGTAGTGGACGGGTACGCCTCGCGATCGGCACTGCTGTTACGCCATTCGAGTTGACCCCAAACCCCAGCGAACAACGGATGGGAGAGGCTGGCCCAGATCGCGTTGCGCTGCGCCGCGCGGTTCGAAAGGACGCCGTCCGTGTCGTAGCGATCGAATCCGAAACCGATGCTGGCGCCCCGCAGCCGGGACGCGAAGAAGGCGCGGAGCAGGTTCGTGTCGCGATCGCCGGTGCCGGCCTCGATGCGCGAGTACGCTTCCGGCCGCTCGTTCCCGTAGCTGCGGGTGCTGAGACGGAAGCCGCCCGGCTCCCGGATCAGACGCAGCGACTCGATCTCGACCGGTGAGAGCGCCTGTAGATCCAAGCCCCCGCCCAGGAGCGGCGCGATCTCGTAGCCGTCCACCTCGTAGCGCAGGCCGACCGGCCCGCGCCCGTCGAACACCGAGACCTGCGGGCCCTCCAAGAAACCGGCCCGCACCGGCGTGAGCCCCGGCTGGCGTTCCAGCAAGTCCGCCACCGCCAGCGCCCCGTCCGCGAGCAGATCTGAGATCTCCCACGAGGCGGCGACCCCACCCGCCTCGCTGGCGGCCCGGAAGGGAAAACTCGGAAAGACCGGCACAGGTGCGGTATCAGGCTCCTCCTCCTGCGCCGCGCCCGGCGTCTGCTCCGGAGGCCGGCGCATCGTATCCGGCTCCTGAGCGCACAGCACACCCGTTGCCGCTATGGGGAGGGTGATAAGAGCAGCGAAGATGATGGCGGGTCGGATCAGAAAGTATCCCGTTGAGGCGGGCGAGCGTCAGCGAATCCGTCCCCTCACCCACTCGGTGAACAGGCGAACCCCCACGCCCGTGGACCCCACCGGTTGATACGGTCCGGCCCTGTCCGCCCAGGCCGTCCCGGCGATATCGAGGTGCGCCCACGGCACCGGGCCCACGAACTCACGCAGGAACATGGCCGCCGATATCGTGCCGGCCGCGCGGCCACCCGAATTCTTGATATCGGCTATCTCGGACTTCAGCAAGTCGCGATACTCGATCCACAACGGCAACGGCCAAACGCGTTCGCCGCTTCGCTCGCCCACCTGGCGGATCTCCTCGATCAGAGCCTCGTCGTTGCCCATGACACCGCTGGCTTGATGACCCAGCGCCACAACGCACGCGCCCGTCAGCGTGGCGATATCGATCATCGCCTCGGGCTCGTAGCGAGCCGCGTAGCTCAGCGCATCCGCCAGTATCAACCGCCCCTCGGCGTCAGTGTTGATCACCTCGATCGTCTTGCGCGAACGGGACCCGATCACGTCACCGGGTCGCAGGGCGCCGCCCGACGGCATGTTCTCGACCGTGGGGATCAGCCCGACCACGCGAACCGACAGCTCGAGCTCGGCGATTGCTTTCAACGCGCCGAGCACGGCCGCGGCGCCGGACATGTCCGACTTCATCGTCTCCATGCTCTGCGGCGTCTTTAGCGATAGACCGCCGGAATCGAAAGTGACCCCCTTCCCCACCAACACCAGGGGGCCTGCCTCGGCATCGGCGCCGTATTCCATGGCGATGAAGCGTGGCTCTTCTTCGCTGCCGGCGGCCACCGCCAGGATCGCCTCCATGCCATCCTGCTTCATCGCGGCCCGGTCGAGGACAGTCACCCGCATCCCGTGGGCATCGCCCAGGCGCCGGGCCTCCTCCGCCAGATACCGCGGCGTGACGATGTTGCTCGGACGCACCGCCAGTTCCCGGGCGTAGTTCTGCGCCCCGGCGGCCACCCGACCCACCTCGCCCGCCCGCAGCGCCGCGCTCTTTCCCTTGGACTGCGGCAGGTGCAGCGTCAGCCCCGACAGCGGCGGCCGATGATCGTCTTCCGCCGGCTCGCTTCGCAGCTCGTCGAATCGCCAGCCGCCCAGAACCGCCCCCTCCACGAGCGCCCGGGCAGCCGCCTCCAGATCGACAGAGCCGCCGAGCCACGCCGGCAGCATAGCCAGGGTCAGCTCCGTGATTCGCAGCTCACCCGCGCGTCTGGCGGCTCGACCGCCCACCTCCCGAAGCCTCTCGGCGTCCAGGTCGGCGCGCTTGCCCGTCCCGATGAGCAGGACACGATCGGGCCCGCCGTCGCCGTGGCGGTAGAGCAGGCTCAGCTCGCCGCGCCGGGCGCGAAAATCGCCGCCCGTGACCGCCCGGGTGAGCATGAGGCCGAGCGCCTGGTCGAGGGCCTCGAGATCGGCCCCAGACCGCTCGGCTGCATCGTCATCGCCCTGGCACCAGGGCAAGACGAGCAGCGGGGTATCCAGGTTGGCGAGGGATCCCGAGGAGACGTCGAGCTTCATGGGGACTGGACCTCCGGACGAGTCGCTCCGCCAGAAGACGGATCGGGGTCCCGGCGGAGAGCCGGGCGCGGTGAGCGAAGTGGGCGGGGCGGCAGGGGGTTTCTAATTTGATCGATCGTTCGTTCCATCACGCCTCAGTCTCCGCTTACCTTCTCCGCCTCCGTCCACCCACGCCCGCTCTCCCCTTCCCGTGCCCGACGATCACCCATCCCCTCATCTCACCTTCAACTCGCCCCGCCCGGCCGTCCCGCCATCACCACCCGGCCCACCACGCCGCCCNNCAGCCCCCGCACACACAGCAGGCCGCCCTCCGTCCTTACGCCGTCCCTGCCGTGTCACGTGGAACTGTCCTCAGCCCTCCGGAATTCGAGGCCTCAATACCCCCAACGCAAAGATAGACAGCCACTTGTACTGTCCGTCAACGTCCCCGCTCCAGCCGATCACGCCAGGGCCCCAGCCTATCCCGTTTTAGAAAAAGGTAATAAAGCTCCCCCTCGGAATACTGTCGGCCCGCACGCGCCTCGGCCGCTGGACCGGCACCGTAAAAGATATCGGCCCGCCCCGCATTCCGGATCGCTCCCCCGGCGTCTTGATCGAGCATGAACTGGACGAACCGCCGCTGCCTGCTCGGGTCGTCCGGGTCCGGGGCTCGAGTGACCACCAGCACGACACCGCCTGGTGGGAATACACTCTTGTCCGCGGCCAGCGAGCGCAGGGGTGTGAGCCGGACTCCCAGCGATCCGCGGGGCCAGGTCGAGCCGTCCGCTGCGCCGAAGAAGATGAATCGCGGGTTACGGTGCAGGTAACGCTCGACATCCTCCGGGTGTGCTCGGAAGTAGCCGCGGACCTCATCCAGGCTCAGCTCGTCCTCCCGCAGCTTGCCGTCCGCCACCAGCGCTCGCGCCACGCTCACGTACTCGTGGCCGTTGTTGCCGGCGTAGCCCACATGAAACGTGCTACCGTCGGGCAGCAGCAGCGCCGCTGAGCCTTGCACGTGGACCAGGTAGGCCTCGAACACGTCGCGTAGCCACACCAGTTCGCTGCCCGCCAGCATGCCGCTCTTCTCGATGTCGGCCCGGGTCGGATAGGTCACGACGCGCTCTCCGACGCGCCGGCCTCGCACCTCGCCGCTGCTTGGGTCGACCACCAGATCTTCTGGAAGCCGGTAAAGGGGGTATCGGTATTCGTCGTCCGGCTGCAGCGAGGCTCTGAAGACCGGCGTGTAGTAGCCGGTATACAGGACCGTTCCGCGCCCGTCGCTTCCGACGCTCCGGTGAAAATCGAACTCGCTTTGTAGCCGCCGCGACAGCTCGTCAGGATCGGCGATCTCGCGGGCGAGCTCGCGGAACGCGTACAGACTTGCCTGTGCCCACTCGTGGGTGATGGCGCCGGCTGGAAATCGCTCCCGGCTCGAGCTGTGGTCGAACCAGGTCAGGCCCAACTCGAGTGCCGCGAGAAGGCTCTCTCGATCGACCTCCAGCGGGTCGGACAGCTCCGGGAGCCGGCTTCGGTCGACGAGTCTAAGCGCCGGCGTGACCGCGCGCCGCTCCGGCGCAGGCGCACCCGGCCCGCGAGGGGCAGCGACTGGACCGGTACCGGCGGGTGGTCGGCAGGCCGTCGCGCATACGAGTGCCGACAAGGACAGCGCGGACGCCCTCGACACCCACCCGATCAGTCGGCGCAACTCTATATATGACAAAGCGTAAGAAGGGGCTAGCTGAGAGAGCGTATCAAGTCACGGAGCAGGTGCTTCTCGAAGTTGAGCGCCCGCTCCAGCACCTCGTCGTAGCTGCCCTCGATGAACAGATCGGCGGAACGCAGTTCGCGGCCTTGCGAGCGGAAGAGGATCCGACCCCTGAACAGGCGATCGGCGCATTCTCGCGTTTGGAGCACGACCGCCCAGCGCTCCCCCTCGTGGTTGACGGAACCGACGTCATCCTCCCGGGGCGACTCATCGAACATCTGAAATTGGGGGTCGATGCGCCCCTCCGAGCCGCCCATCTCATCGTTCCCTGATGATTCCATAGCCCGTCACCGCCCCTGTCGAATCGAGAATGACCCACACCTTGGCCCCCGGGTGCCGGAAAAGCTCGGCGGGAGCGTTCGCTGCCTCGATCGTTCCGCCGTCCTTCGCCCGGAGCATGATCCGATCTCCGTCGACCTCCACGGTCCCGACCCGAGGGACGTGGCCGGCGATTTCCAGGATCTCGTACTCCTGCACGAGCATATGCCCCGAGGACGACAACGTCCCGGCAGCACGCACGGTCGCCCCGCCGAGTCGTCGCAGCTCATCGCGATAAACGCCGCGAGTCTCGACCACCGCTTCCGCCGAGTCCAGCGGCTCGATGACGACGCGCTCGAACGGCGTCGCCCCCACCACCTGCACGCGGCCGGTGACCCGAGCCATCTCCTGTGCGGGTGCGGGCGTTTGTCCGCTAGGGCCGCAGGCCGATTGGGCAAGGACCGCCAGCCCGGCGATCACCAGGGCGGGTCGACGCGCTGGGCCTGTGATAGGGCCACCTCCAGCTGGTGATCGTCCGCGCTCTCCAGATATCCTGGGTGGACGGTCAAGAAACGCTCCTCAGCCCGCGGTCGGTCGAGCGACTTGAACACGACCTGCTTCATGGTGATCATGCCCCGCACACCGGCTTCGGTGTACGCGACCTGCCAGCTACGACCGCTCTTGTCGGTGAACTCTCTCTTTGTCCCCAACTGCAACACCCTCGTCTCCCCGCAACTTGACCTTCGAGTGTGAAATCACGCACCGTTCATTATAACTTCAGGTAGCAGCGGCGCGCACGGATCGGGAGCGCCCGACTGGCGACGGGGATCACGCCTTCAGGAGGACACATGGCCCGGAAGTTCACCGATCGAAGTGGAAAGGCCTGGGTCGCCGAGCGCGAGCACGGCCGCTCGGAGCTGGTGTTTCGACCTGTCCACGGGAGCCCGTCCGACGAGCGCGTCGCTCCGCTGCCCAGCCACAGCCACAGCCAGGATCCCTACGAGCTCAGCGACTCCGAGCTGATTCGCATGCTCGAGCGCGCGCGTCCGCGCTACCGGAAGCCGAAGGGCCCGGCGCCGTTCTGAGCCCGGCAGCCCCCGACCCTCAGAGCAGCAGAACCGCCGCCGCCGTCGCCGCGACCACCGCGACCAGGAACGCCTGGAAGAACCAGTTGCCCCGCGGGTGGACGCCGCGGCAGTGGGGGCAGCGGTGCGAATGGTCCGGGATGAGGATCTCGCAATAGCGACAGTTCTTCATAGGACCCACAAAAACAGGAGCCAGACAGCCAGCCCGGTGACCACCACCGGCAGCACCGTGTACAGCAGCAGCAAACGGGCGGCTCCGCGAAAATACCGCCACTCGTCACGCTCGGCCTTGCGCAAGAGCAGCCAGCAGGGCCGGCAGAGATGCTCGATGTCTTCCGTCAAGCTGTTGACCCGATAGTAACGGGCCGCCGCCCCCCTCTCTCCGCACAACGGACACTTCATCGCGCCGCCCCCCCTCTGGTGCAAATCGCCTCTAGAATATGCCCGTCGCCGACGGGCCACGCCACCCGGCACCGGGCTGTGCGCCGCCTACCGCTTCAGCTGGCCGCCTCGGGCCGCGCTCCTGACGGGTGGCGATCTGACGGTTCAGGGAGCCGCCGCACGGCCTCGCCGATCTGTCGGGTTAGGCTTTCGACGAGCTCCTGGGTGTCGCGTCGGCCGCGTTTCGCGAGGCGTTTCCAGATGGCCCGGGCACCCACGAAGGCGCTTCCCCAGAGCCCGGAGATGACGCCCAGCTCGAGAGCCAGCGCCGCCTGCATCTCCG
>JABAOH010009849.1_pt3 | contig 16451 bp, 15 predicted proteins | sample 7062181 | NCBI WGS metagenome assembly JABAOH01 (sample SAMN14538630, study PRJNA623070) | marine sediment metagenome | biome: marine biome [ENVO:00000428]; feature: marine pelagic biome [ENVO:01000023]; material: deep marine sediment [ENVO:00002113]; isolation source: pool of 5 deep marine...
TCCGGACTTTGCAGGGCCTCGTAGTAGGGTCTGGCCAGGGTTCGCTGCGGAACGATGATCAAGATCCGTTCGGCCGCGATGTCCGCCTCCAGGAAGTGCAGCAGACGGCCGACCGCCGCCGTCGTCTTCCCCGTGCCAGCTGGCCCCTCCAGGAAGACCTTTCCCTCAATCGTCCTCCGGACAAGAGTCAGCTGATGTTCATCAAGCGCAAGCGACAATGTTCCCTCACAGTCCACATCAAACCGTAGGACAGGTTGCCAACCTGTCCTACTATTCTCCACCAATGGTCACCGATTGCACCAAGAGCGTGTTGCAGCCCGAATCCCGCCAGTCCCCCAGGTACTTCCCGTTCTCATCCAGCCTGTTGATAGTGAGGATCTCGCGGCCGGTGATGACCACTTCGTCCCAGGTGCGCACTTCAAGGAGCTGGCGATAGACCTCCTCAGTCGCCGGAACGGTGTGCAACAGGTTGATCCTGCCGCTTGGATTGCGCGTCACGGCCGATCGCCACGTGAAGTGGTGATTCGATACCCTCGTGGTGACGATATCTGGATTGGCGTAGTCGCCCGAGGTGACCAGGATATCATGGGTCAGAATGGGACACTCTCGAACACGCATGGCCGAGGCGTGGCGGACGACACCAGAGAACTCCGAGCGCCGCTGCGGTTCGAACGTGATCTGGAAGACGTCGCCGTCGATGATGAACTGGTCGTAGGACCTGGAGATGGTCATGGAGTCGAAGTCGAGGGGCGCCAGACCGAAGAAACTGAGGATGTCATGGCGATAGTAGACAAGCGCGGTACCGACAATCAGAACCAGCAGGATTGGGAAAGCCCATTGCAGAAGGAGGAATCGCCACCTGACCTCCCTGGCCTCTGGCCTTGCGGAAGGAGGCACCTCCATCTCCAATCGCGCCAGGTAGGAGCGCGCGGCCTCGTTGGAGGGATTGATGGAGACGATCTGCCTCAGACAGTGAATCCGCTCCTCGGTGGTCTCGGCGACATCGCAGGCCCAGGACCAGGCCGCCTCGTTGTCGGGGTCTTCCGCCAGCACTTCGAGGATAAGCTGGCGTCCTATGTCCTTGTCTCCCGCCCGGATAGCAGCGATGGCGACCGCCAGCTTGCCAGACTCCTCAGCCATCACGCACCCCTTCCGAGACTAGCGAACAGAGTGCTGATCACGCCCACGAAGATCATAGCGCACACCAGAGCAGTCCCGCAACCCCTAGCCGTAGGGGCGGGTTTGAAACCCGCCCCTACGCTGGCAAACCGCGGCTATTTCGGTGAGAGCCAGGCCCGTGCCAGACGATCGTCAGATGGCAGCACGTGATGGATGGTACTGATCGTCAGACCATCGGGAAGGATTGTCAACAATGTACTGCCGAATCCGATTCAGCTCATGCTCGCTGCGAACGACGCGTTCGTAGTAGCTACGCTGCCACACCCGAGTCCCTGGGGTCCCCCGCCGTTCGTTGATGCGACGTGACGAGAACGTCTTGAAGGCCCTGACGATCTCAGGTAGCCCGTGTCGCTTCGCCCCCACCGTGGTGCCATTCGACCCCTGGTCTTCGACCAAGACGAACACGCCGTGAATGTGATTGGGCATTATCACAAACGCATCAAGCCGAAGATGCGCATGGTGACTAGGCAGGTCGCTCCAGCATGTGCGCACGATGTGACCGTAGTCATTCAAGCGCATCTCGTCCTCTGCGACCTCGCCAAGCAGGCAGGATCTTAGATGGGTGCACACTGTGACGTAATATGCACCAGGTCGGCTGTAGTCGTAGCCCTTCAGGCGGACGATACGACGACGGTGTCTCTCTACACCGCACTCCATGCACTCCCCCATAAGTGCATTCTGTCACGATCAGCGACGGCCTACTAACGATCGAGGAGTCGGACATCGCTCGCACCCTCTCAAAGCGGGCCTGCGCACCGCGGCTCGCAGACGTCCACCCGACGGTTGCGGACTTCACCCACCCCCAACCGCCTTCATGTCGGCGGGAGTCGCCCTAGGCGTAGGGACAGGCTTGACACCCGCCCCTAGGTCGCTGCCGTTCGACCTCTTGGCTCTAACCAACTAATGATCGAGGGCAATCATCGCGAACACCTCGATGCCTCCGGCCTCCCCGTCGTCTTCGGTGACGGGGGGGGCCGCAGCCACGACGAGGCAGCCGACACGCGCCCTCAAGGCAAGCTCATTGATGGTCGCTTCTCAGCCCGACTCAGCACCTCGACGCCGTTCCCTGCAATGACCACGAGATCCTCTACCCGCACGCCTCCCCAACCTGTGACGTAGATCCCCGGCTCCACCGTCAGCGTCATCCCGGGCTGTAGAACCGCCTCCGACACCGTACTGGCCTTGGGATTCTCGTGGATCTCCAGTCCCACGCTGTGTCCCAGCCCATGGCGGAAGTACTCCCCGTATCCGGCCTCCTCGATGACGTTCCGGGCCAGGGCGTCCGCCTCGCGACCGGTCATCCCCGGTCGTATTCCTTCCAGTGCCGCCTTCTGCGCCCTGAGGACCACGTCGTAGATTTCCTCAAACCTGTCGTCTGGCTCACCAAGAAGGAGGGTGCGCGTGAGGTCGGAATGGTAACCGTCCACGCGTGCACCAACGTCGATGACGATGGGCTCGCCCGCCTGGATCGCTCTATCTGAAACCGTGGCGTGGGCCATGGCCCCGTTCGGACCGCTGGCTACGATGATGTCGAAGCCCGCTGCTTCAGCGCCGTGTGTACGCACGTACACTTCCAGTTCCCAAGCCACTTCCCTCTCCGTCATCCCCGGCCTGATGAACTCCCGTACGTGGGCCATCGCCGCATCACCGATGGCCACGGCGCGCTTGATGGCCTCTAACTCCCCTCGGTCCTTGATGGCCCGCATCTCTTCCACCAGTTCCTTGACGGGCACCAACTCCGAATCAACCGCTCTGGTCCAATCCGAGTGATCGGCGACAGCCACATCGTGGCTCTCGAAGCCCACCCGCTTCACCCCGGTCTGGCGCACCAACTCACCCAGCGTTTCTGGCAGCTCAAGCGGGGTGGCCTCTACCAGCTCAAAGCCCGGCGATTGCCTCTCCGCCTGCTCCAGATAGCGAAAGTCGGTGATCAGCTTCCCGCCGTCGGGGGTGACAAACAGCGCTCCGTCGGAACCGGTGAACCCGCTCAAGTAGCGGCGGTTCTGTGGATGCGTGACGACGAAGGCATCGAGCTCCCTCGCTGTCAGCTCCTCACGCAGTCGCAACATCCTGGCATCAAAGCGGTACATCTTGGAGTTCCCTCTCTAGCCTTGGCATCTCAGCCGTCGAGTGCCTTGCAACAAGGGGATCGAACCGCCGATCCCCTCCCCAGCACGCCAGCAACCCATCATCGACCTTGGGTCACACTTCGTCGTTGGGCCGCTCCTTCGCCCGAGGATGGTATTTCATGTAGGCCTCCCTCAGCCGGCTCGGGGTCACGTGGGTGTAAATTTCCGTGGTGGTGGGCTGGGCATGGCCCAGTAGCTCCTGAACGACCCGCAGATTGGCCCCGCCCTCGAACATGTGGGTGGCAAAGGTGTGGCGCAGAAGGTGAGGGGTGATCTTCTTCCACAGGCCGGCTAGCTTGCTGTACTTGTCTATGATCAAGCCTATGCTGCGCCGCGAGAGTCGTCCCCCGAACCGGTTCAGGAAGAGGGCATTCTTGCTCTTGTCGCTGGCCAGCTGCGCCCTACCCCGGCTGATGTAGATCCTCAGAGCACGGACCGCCGGATCACCAAGCAACACCACCCTCTCCTTGCCCCCCTTGCCCCACACGCGCAACTGACCCGCCTCCAGATTCAGCTGGCCCAGGTTCAGACTGACCAACTCGCTCAATCTGACTCCAGCGGCGTACAGCAGTTCCAGAATCGCCCTGTCCCGTTGGCCCAGCGGCGTGGACACGTCGGGAGCGTTGAGGAGAGCCTCGACCTCCTCCATCTTGAGGTAGCGGGGCAGCCTCTTCGGTACCTTGGGCGAGGAGACGACGCCCACAGGGTTGGAGGTCAGATAGCCCTCTTGCATGAGATAGCGGCAAAAGGAGCGGAGTTCGGAGAGCTTGCGCGCCATGCTGGCTTCAACGTACCCCTCTTTGCGCAACCAGAGGAGATACCGGCGCAATACCTGGCGATCCACATCCTCCCAGGAATCTATCCCTTGGCCCTCGAGGAAATCGAGGAATTGTCCAATCTCGTGGGAGTAGTTACGGAGGGTGTAGGGGGAGGCGTCCTTCTCCACAGCCAGGTGCCTTATGTAAAGCTCCAGCTGCTCTTCCATGGTCATCTGGCGACGACCGTCACTGGGCACAGGCTCCCCCTAGTGGGAATATGTCAAGTCCCCAAGGCCTGGTCCTCAGGAACCATCTCCTTGCGCACACGTCCCCTGCGCGTGCCGCAGCGGATACATCTGACGGCTTCCCTGCCCGCTTCCACCAACAGTCCGCCACACTCGGGGCAAGGCTCTGGAACCGGCTTGTCCCAGGAGGCGAAGTCGCACTGGGGATAGTTGGCGCAGCCGTAGAACGTACGGCCCTTCCTGGTCCTCTTCTCCACCAGATCGCCGCCGCATTGCGGGCAGGCAACCCCGACCTTGACGAGAAATGGCTTGGTGTTCCGACACTCGGGGTACTTGCTGCAAGCGATGAATTTCCCGTAGCGCCCCATCTTGATAACCATGGGGCTGCCGCATTTGTCGCAATCTATGCCCGCTGGCTCGGGCTCCAGCTTTACCTTCTCCATCTCCACCTTGGCTTTCTCCAGCTGGCCCTCAAATCGATCGTAGAACCGTCGCAAGACGGGCACCCACTCCCGCTCGCCTGAGGCGATGAGGTCCAGGCGCGACTCCATGCGCGCCGTGAAGTCGACATTCACGATATCGCCAAAGTGTTCCACCAGCAGGTCGTTTACGATGAAGCCCAACTCGGTTGGCTGAAACCGCCTCTCCATCAAATGCACGTAGCCCCGCTCCTGGATTGTGGAGAGGATGGGAGCGTAGGTGCTGGGCCTACCTATGCCATGCTCCTCCAGAGCCCTGACCAGAGTTGCTTCGCTGTAGCGTGCCGGCGGCTGGGTGAAATGCTGTTTGGGCACCAGTTGGAGAAGATCGAGTAGCTCCCTCTCGGTCAAGGGCGGGAGGGGTGGTGCCTGCTCCTCCTCATCCCGCCGCACGTCGCTGTACACGCGTAGGAAGCCCGGGAACTTCACCACGCGTCCTGTGGCGCGGAAAAGATACGGCATCTCCACCTGAGGATCGCCCGCCTCGATATCGATGGAGGTGGTCTCGAGTACCGCCGAGGCCATCTGGCTGGCCACAAAACGTCTCCACACAAGGTCATAGAGGCGGAATTGCTGAGGGTTGAGATACTGCTTCACGACCTGGGGTTCGCGCCGCACCGACGTGGGCCGAATGGCTTCATGAGCTTCCTCTGCCCTCTTGGCCCGCGTTCTGTGCTCGGGCGGCTTCGCCGGAACGTATCTGCTGCCGTACTTTTCGGAGATGTAGGCCCTGGCCTCAGCCCGTGCCTGGTCCGATACATTGACGGAATCGGTGCGCATATAGGTGATCAAACCCACGCTGCCCTCAGGGCCCAGATCTATGCCCTCGTACAGTTGCTGTGCGACGCGCATCGTACGCCTGGCCGAGAACCTCAGGCGACGAGAGGCATCCTGCTGCATGGTGCTGGTAATAAAGGGAGCGGGAGCCTTCCTTCGTCGATGCCGCTTGTCCACCTTCGCCACCACATAGCTGGCACCGAACAAGTCATCGACTATCTTCTGCGCTTCCGCTTGGTTACTGAGGTCAACCTTCTCGCCCCTGACCCTGTGCAGTTTGGCCCAGAAGCTCTCCCGTTCCTCTTGCCCGCGAGTTTCCTGCTTGGCCAGTTCAGCCTCGATGGACCAGTATTCGACGGGTACGAAGGCCGCGATCTCTCGCTCGCGCTCCACGACGAGGCGCACGGCCACCGATTGCACCCGGCCTGCGGACAACCCTCCTCTCACCGTCTTCCACAGCAGGGGGCTGATCTGGTAACCCACCAGTCTGTCCAGGATGCGGCGGGCCTGCTGAGCGTCCACCAACCTCATGTCTATGTCTCTATGGTTGGCGAAGGCCTCTCTGACAGCATCCTTGGTGATCTCGTGGAATACCACCCTGTATATGGGGCGGTCCCCTATCTTGGCGGCCTGAATTACATGCCACGCTATGGCCTCGCCCTCCCTGTCGGGGTCGGTGGCCAGGTACACCTCTCCCGCCTTCTTGGCCACCTTCTCGATGTGCTTGACGGTCTTGCGCTTCTCATTCGGGACCCGGTAGGTGGGTTCGAAATCGTTGTCCACGTCCACGCTCAGGCGAGATTTGAGCAGATCGCGCACGTGGCCTAGGGTCGCCTCGACCTTGTAGCCCTTGCCCAAGAACCTGCCCACCGTCCGCGCCTTGGCCGGCGACTCCACGATGACCAGTCTACCGTCGCCAGGAGGTATGCTGGGTTTGGGGAGCGATTGATGAGCCTCGGTCTCTCCCGCTCGGTATATCCCGCCTCCACAGACGGGACAGGCGCCGCTTGTGCCGGGCTGTCCCTTCTTGGAGTAGACGGGCTGCGGATCGACCATCTCCCGTTTGGCTTTGCATCGCAGGCAATATGCTTCCATAGAACCACTCACCCTAGAGGCACTCCCGCCAGCCCTCTTCTTCCAGCCGCTCAACTAGGGCCTTTACTTCCTGCGCCCGCTCCCTGGGGCAAACGAGAATCGCGTCCTCGGTGTCGATGATGATTAGATCCTCTATCCCCACGGTAGCTACGAGACGACGGGGGCTGTAGATCAGAGAACTCTTGGTCTTCAGGCCCATATGGTGCCCCACGACGACGTTTCCGTCGCCATCGCTGGGCAGCAAGGCAGTCAGAGTGGCCCAATCTCCAACATCGGTCCAGCCAATCTCCGTGGGAATGACCACCACGTCCTGGGCTTTCTCCATTACTCCGAAGTCTATGGTCTCCTTCTCGACGTTGGGCCAGGTTCGTTCCAGCACAACTCGCTCGTCTTCGGTGCCCAGGACCTCTTCCACCTCCGCCAGGCAAGCATGTAGGCGCGGCAACTGCTTACCGATCTCTTCGAGGATCGTCCCGGCTCTCCAAATGAACATGCCACTGTTCCAGAAGTGGCGTCCTCCTTGCACAAAGCTCTTGGCTGCGTCCTCCTCAGGCTTCTCCGTGAAACACTGCACCCGATGAACCGCGTGCCCACCCTTTTCCATCAGCTGCTCACCGATTTCGATGTATCCGTAGCCAGTGTGAGGGCGATCCGGTTTCATCCCCAAAGTGACAAGGTGGCCCTCCCGAGCCACCTCTTCGGCTACCGACAGCACATCCCGGAATCTATCAGGCTCGGTGATGTGATGATCCGCGGGGAGGCAGGCCATCACCGCGTCCGGATCCCGACGCCTCAGATGGAGGGCCGCCAATCCTATGGCGGGGGCGGAGCCTCTACCCTGCGGCTCGCAGATCACGTTGCCCTCGGGCAAGGACGGCAAGTGCTCCTTGGTGCTCTCAACGTACTGCTCAGCGGTGATCACGTAGATCCCGTCTGGTGGCACCAGCGGTTCCAGACGCGCATAGGTCTCCCGAAGCAACGGCTTCTCTTGGCAAGTTATGTCCAGTAGCTGCTTCGGACACTCCCTGCGACTCAGAGGCCAAAGGCGTTTCCCGCTTCCACCGGCCAGGATAACCGCATACATCATCGCCTCCGCTCACTCGACAATGTACTCCACCCCTCTTTCTCGCGCCACCACGTAGTTCATACCTCCTACCTGCCGCACCATACCCTTGAGTTCCATCATGGCTAGCGTGCTGGTTACCTCGGCGATGGGCAGACTGGTCCTCTGTCTTATGTCATCTACGTGAATAGGCTCCGTGGAGATACACTGCAGGATCTGAGCTTCCTTCTCGTCCTCGGGAACGATCATCCGCACCTGCTCGTGCTGCTCCACCAGGGTGAGATTCAGCTCCTCAAGGATATCCTCTACGCGCATCACCAGCTTGGCAGCTCCCTCCTGGATGAGGCGATTCGTGCCCGCGCTCTTGGGACTGTTCGCATTTCCCGGCAGCGCAAACACCTCTCGCCCCTGTTCCAGCGCATAGTCGGCCGTTATGAGCGCTCCGCTCCGCTTCCCTGCCTCCACCACCAGCGTGCCGAGCGACAGACCACTGATGATTCGGTTGCGTGCCGGGAAGTTGCCTCCCTCTGGCTTGGTACCCAAGGGATACTCGGTGATCAGGGCCCCTTTCTCGACGATGTTCCTGGCCAGATCCCGATGCTCGGGCGGGTAAATTATGTCTATTCCGCATCCAAGTACAGCGATGGTGCGCCCGCCGGCCCTCAGAGCGGCGCGATGAGCCAGTGAATCAATGCCCCTGGCCAGACCGCTCACCACCGTTATTCCGCTTCTCGCTAGATCGCCAGCTATCTCCTCCACCATTTGTCTGCCGTACGCCCTTGACGCTCGCGTGCCCACCACCGCCACAGCCCATTCGTCTCGAGGCAGGATGTCGCCTTTCGCGTAGAGCACGGGAGGAGGGTTATGCACATGCCGCAGACGGGGCGGATACTCTTGGTCCGGCCAGGTTATCGCTTTGGCGCCTTCACTCTGGACCTTCTCCAGCTCCTCGTCCGGGGAGATCGTCTCCCGGGCGGCCAGGATTGCCTGTGTGGACCGCTTGTCCAGACCGGCGTCCTTCAACTCCGCACCTGAGGCCCACCAGGCCTTCTCCAGGTCGCCGAAATGATCCAACAAGAGTTTGAAGCGAGCTGGCCCTATGCCAGAGACGATATTGAATCCGATCCAATATTCAGTATCAGCAGTCACGCTTTCGGCAGGCCCTTCAAGTCACTGAGAGACTGTGGGGATTTGTGGTCTCAGCGCAAACCCTCCATCAGACGCACCTCAATCCGCCCTTCTTCGGTGTCAACCTTGGTCACCACGTCAGAAAGAGCAGGTATCAGCACCTCCTGGTGACCATCCTTCACCACGTACACATCATTGCTGCCGGTGAACAGTACCTCATCGACGCGTCCCAGAAACTCGCCCTCTATCGTCCATACCTCCAGTCCGATGATCTCATAGATGTAGTACTCGTCCTCCTCCAGAGGGATGGCTTCCTCGGCAGGCACCTGCACCAATTTCCCTTTCAACCCGGCAGCGTCGTCCCGATTCTCACAGCCTTCCAGCTTGAGGATGACCCTCCTTCCATGAAACCTGTGGGCTTCAACCACTGCAGGGGCAAGCTCCTCACCCAGATAGACCGTCTTCAGCAAGCTGAAGCGATGTGGAAAATCGGTAAGAACCTCGGCCTTCACCTCACCCCGCATGCCCACTGGACCCAGTATGCGTGCGACCACTAGATGAGAAGGCCGTTTGCGCTTCTGGGGAGACGGAGGTAGGCCATCCTCTGTACGCACCTAGACTATCTCCAGTATGACACGCTTGCCCTGCTTGGTGGCTGCTACCCTGAGCAGTGTACGCATGGCGTTGGCCACCCGTCCTTGCTTACCTATGACGCGGCCCATGTCCTCCTTGGCGACCCGTAGTTCCAGTATCACCGAACGAGTGGCGTTTACCTCTGTGACTTCGACCTGATCGGGATTGTCCACCAGCTGCTTGGCCATGTACTCCACCAACTCTTTCACGGAAATCGCCCTCCTTGCATCCTCGGTGTCTGGTATAGGAAAGCGGCTACAAGGCCCTACTGAGGATGCCCCTGGATCCGTCGTACCGAATCGCAGAGCAACTGAGCGTGCCTCTCGCCGCCAGCTTGCTGCCCGGGCTTGAGGGGTTCGTTACTCAAGCAAGTCTCTTGCCCTCAAGCTCGCTTCTATCTCGTCCAACGACTTCTCTCCAAGGCCTGGGATGGCGAGCGCTGCTTCCCTACCCTCCTCCAACTTGGTGAGCAGGTCTTGCACCGTCTCGATGCCGGCTCCGCGCAGGACGTTCACCACACGTGTTGAGAGGTCAAGCTCCCCGATGGCGATGTCGGGCACAGGCTCAGCTTCCGCGGGCGCAGCCACAACCTCTTCTCGCGGCGGCTCTGCCACCGCTTCCTCTGGTACAGGCGCAGCTTCAACCACCTCTGCCAAGATATCTTCCAGCGACTCACCAGCCTTGACCCGCTCCAGCTTCTCGAGGGTCCCGAGCTTCTCAAACATCCGCAATACGGCGTCTGTAGGTTGAGCTCCAGACTGCAACCAGTAGACAGCTCGATCCTCCGCTATCTTGAATTCAGGGGGATCGAGTCGCGGGTTGTAATGGCCTATGGTCTCGATAAAGCGTCCGTCACGTGGGGAACGGGCGTCGGCCACGACCACCCGATAGTGAGGCTGTCCCTTCGCCCCCACCCGTCGTAACCTAATCTTGATCATCAGTTCCCTTGTTCTCCTCTCCGTACCGTTGTATCAAGTCTCTCAAGTGGCGCACTACCGATCACCTGAACATGGACGAGAGATCTGGCATACGCCCCTTGCTCACCTGCTTCATGATCTTCTGCATCTGCCGGAACTGGCTCAGCAGCTGGTTCAGATCCTGAACTGTGGTGCCGCTGCCTCGAGCGATGCGCCGCTTGCGGCTGCCGCCGATGACACGAGGGTTCTGCCGCTCTGTGGGCGTCATGGAATTAATCATCGCTTCGATTTTCACCAACTGCTTGTCGGTCACCTCAGCTGGGATCTCGCCAGCGAGGCTGGACAGGCCTGGAATCATGTCCAGCAGCTGGCTCATAGGTCCCATCTTCTTCACCTGTTGCAGCTGATCCAAGAAATCCTCCAGAGTGAAGGTGGCAGTGCGGAGCTTCTCCTCCATCTCGAGGGCTTGCTCTTGATCGAAGGCTTCCTCTGCCCTTTCGATGAGCGTCAGCACATCCCCCATTCCCAGTATGCGAGAGGCCAGGCGATCCGGGTGAAAGCTCTCAAGGTCGGTCGATTTCTCGCCCGTCCCCAGGAACTTGATGGGAACGCCGGTCACAGAACGCATGGAGAGGGCTGCGCCTCCGCGGGCATCGCCATCCATCTTGGTCAGAATCAGCCCGGAGAGACCCACCCGCTCGTGGAACTCTTGCGCCACCCGGACGGCGTCCTGCCCCGTCATCGCGTCAGCCACCAGCAGGATCTCTGCCGGCGAGACTTCCCCCTTTACCTGCTCCAGTTCAGCCATCAGCTGGTCATCCACGTGGAGGCGCCCCTGAGTGTCCATGATGACCACGCTGTAGGCGGCCTCCTTCGCTCTCTTCAAAGCATGGGCGCATATCTCCGGAGGGGGCACCGTTGTCCCCTCGCTGTGGACGGCAAGATCCATTTCCGTTCCCAGTATCTCCAGCTGCTGAACGGCTGCCGGCCTTCGAGTGTCCGCCGCTACCAGCAGTGGCCTCTGTCCCTGTTTGCGAATGTGAAGGGCCAGCTTGGCCGCGGTGGTTGTCTTGCCCGAACCCTGCAGACCCACCAACATCACACCATGGGGAGGCTGCCCCGACAGATCCAGCTTGCTGGGCTCGCCCAGAAGGGCGATCAACTCCTCATTGACGATCTTGACTACCTGCTGCGCAGGGGTGAGACTGCGCATCACCTCGGCCCCGACGGCCCGTTCGCGCACCCTGGCTACGAACTCCTTGACGACTTTGAAGTTGACGTCGGCTTCCAGCAGGGCAATCCTGACCTCTCGCAGGGCTTCATCTACGTCCTGCTCGGTCAGCCGCCCCTTGCGCGCCAGCCTATCGAAGGTCCCTTGTAGTTTCTCAGTCAGCGCCTCAAACATTCGCCAAGCCCGTGAGATGATTCTGAACGGGGCGCGTCGGAAGCTCACCCATCCTCAATACAACTACGTATTCTATGGTACTTCCTGCGTTTCGTCAAGCACGGCCCGCGACAGATGGCTCCGGGGGTCTGCACCTCCCGCCCGAGTTGTGGTACAATGAGGATGCCTGGGCATCTGACATGGAGCTCGTGGACAAGGTACACAATACAGTTCGAACGCACTCTATGTTCGCACGGGGCGATGTCGTGGTAGTGGGCGTGTCCGGCGGACCCGACTCTCTGTGCCTGCTCCACGTTTTGAGAGAGCTGCAAGGTGAACTGGGTATTACCCTGCACGCGGGCCATCTGGACCACGGCATCAGGGGCGAGGAATCACGCGCCGATGCAGAGTACGTGGAGGCGGCAGCTCGCCAGTGGCGAGTACCCGCCACTATCGAAGTCGGCGATGTTCCAGCCTACTCAGCTCAGCACAAGCTCGCCACGGAGGAGGCTGCACGCAGAGTCCGATATCTCTTCCTCGGTCGAGTGGCTCGTGAAGTTGGTGCTGACCACATCGCCGTCGGACACAATGCAGACGACCAGGTCGAGACCATCCTGATGCACTGGATGCGCGGTTCGGGACTGGGCGGGCTGCGCGGAATGTTGCCGGTGCAGGTGCTTGGAGCGGAACCCTGGTGGGATGGGCCGCCTCTCAAGCTGGTGAGGCCCCTGCTCGATGTGCCCAGGAGCGAGATCGAGGCCTACTGCCAGCGCCACGAACTGGAACCACGCTTCGATCGCTCGAATTTGGACCTGACCTACCACCGCAACAGGATCCGTCACGAACTGATTCCTCACCTGGAGAGCTTCAACCCTCGCATCCGGGAGGTCTTGCGTCGGTCGGCTCGCGTGATCACCGATGACTACGACTACCTGCGCCTCCAACGACTCCAGGCATGGGAGGCCCTGGCCCAAGAAAACGAGGGCACGATCGCCTTTCCCCTACGACCATGGTTGGAACTGCACCCCAGTCTCCAGAGGCAGCTCTTGAGGGAGGCGATCCATCGCCTGCGCAGGTCGCTGCGCAACATCAATTGGATCCATGTGGAGCAAGCCCGGCTGGGCATCGAAGAGCAACCCACCGGCTCTAGAATCACGCTACCCCAGGGTCTCTTTCTGTTCAAGGGGTATGACACCTTTCTCATCGGAGAGGAGATGCCCCTCCCTGATCTACCGCTTATGGAGCCGACTGAGGAGTTGACCTTCGAGGTGCCCGGCATAGTCATTCTGCCGGAGACCGAGTGGCAGCTGGCAGCAAAGATCATCGAACGTGTCGAGTCGGGGCACTCGGTAGAAGACAACGATGATCCCTGGCAGGCCTACTTGGATCTAGATCGCAGCGGACGAAGGTTCGTGCTGCGAGGGCGTCGTACCGGCGACTCCTTTCAGCCTCAGGGTATGGGAGGCAAGAGCAAGGCGTTGAACGATTTCATGATCGATGCCAAAATCCCGCAACACATTCGGGACCGACTGCCGCTAGTGGTGTCGCCGACCCATATCGTCTGGGTGTCCGGCTATCGCATAGACGAGCGAGTCAAGGTCACCCAACAGACAGAGCACGTGCTCCACCTCAGGTTTGTCAAGTCTCTGGCGCCTCACAGAGGCTCTGCATCAGCCATCTGATGGACCCGGACCGTCTGGATCGGATACGGTAGGTTTATTCCCTCTCGTTCCGCTGCCTCTTTCAGAGCTAGCACAGCCTTCGACGTGATCTCGGCCAGGCTCGATTCGGTCTGATCGATCCAGAAGTAGGCTTCCATGTCCACGGCACTGCTTCCCAGGTTCTTCCAGTAGACAGCTGGCGCGGGATCCTCCAAGACCTCTTCGAGGCCCTGAATCGCGGCCAAGAATACCTCCTCTGCCCTCGATAGGTCCTCCTGATAGCCTACACCGACTCCAAGGATGATGCGTCTGTCTGAATATCTCGAATAGTTGATGATCGCGCTGGTGTACACGTCCGCATTGGGAATAACAACCTGCTGCCCGTCCCAGGCCCTGATAGTCGTGGCGCGGATGTCGACGTCCGTTACGGTGCCCTGGTAGCCTGCTACCTCGATAGCGTCGCCTATCTCCAGAGGCTGCTGCACCAGCAGCAGTATCCCAGCCATGAAGTTCTTGGCGATGTCCTGGAAGGCGAAACCGAGGGTGAAACCGACGATGCCCAGGCCGGCAACGAAGGCCGTGACGTCGAAATTCACTTGATCCAGTGCCACAATGGTCCCCACGATGATGATCCCCGCGCTGGTCAGTCTGGAGAGTAGCTTCCTCACCTCTTCATCCACATTTCGCGCAGCGTGCACGATGGCGCGCCCAGCCAGCCTGGCGAGTATGAGGGACAACACGAACACTACCAGGGCGGCTGCCAGCCTCGGTACGAAGTCAACGGCTGCTACCACGAGTTCCAAGAGTTGCTGCAACAGTGTGTCCATGACCGTTGTTCCTCCTTTCCGTTCGGTGGTGCTTCCCTCCTGGCCCACAAGGGCGATTGGCATTCTACCACAGTCAGTGGACCGGCTCAAGAAGTGAGTTCAGCCACAGCCCCTTGATGTACCTTCACGCTGACACTTCTTGACCAAGGCTCGAAGCTGTGTCATAATCCACCACAAACAGTTGGCAGCACCGCAGCCATACGAGAAGCAGTGCACGGTCGCCACTTAGGACTCACTGGACTCGGATCTACACATTGACGCACGATGCTGCCAATCCGGCAGACCTAAAGGGAGTACTCTGATGGAGAAGGACGTGGGTGAAGTACTCATCACCAGAGAGCAGATAAGGGAGAAGACTGAAGAGCTGGCTCGCGAGATCACTGCAGACTATGAGGGTAGGAACCCGCTCCTGGTTTGCATCTTGAAGGGCGGGCTGATGTTCCTGGCCGACTTGATACGCCAGATAGACCTGCCCGCGGAGATAGACTTCATGGCTGTCTCCAGCTATGGCGATGCCACGGAATCGAGCGGCGTGGTTCGCATTCTCATGGACCTCGAAACAAACATCCAGGGCCGGCACGTGCTGATCGTGGAGGACATCATAGACACGGGTCGGACCTTGAACTACATCATCCAAAACCTGCGCACGCGCGGCCCGGCCAGCATCAAGATCTGCACGCTTCTCAACAAGCCTGCACGCAGAGAGCTCGCAATGCCTCTTGACTATGTGGGCTTCGAGATACCCGACAAGTTCGTTGTCGGGTACGGGCTCGACTACGGTGAGATCTACCGCAACCTCCCCTTCGTCGGGGTCTTGAAGCCGGAGCTGTACTCAGAGAGTTGACCGCGGTGCTGAGCAAGGTGCGGGTTCTCCTGGCGAGCGCGGAGGCGTCTCTGGGCCGGCTGGATAGAGCCTCCTTGGTGGTTGCGGCGCTCGCTTTGGGCACGCTGGCTCAAGGCAGCCTCACTTGGTCCACGACGCTGGCGGCGGGCACCCTGGTGGGCATCGCCGGTCTCTACGTCCTCTCCTCCCTGTGCAAGCGGCACAGGATCGCCCGCCGAAGTGACAGACTGACCATCATTTTCCTCCTGCTCCTCCTCGTCGGCGGCATGCTCATCCTGACAACTTCGCAAATCGGTGGGGCCATTCCGCTGTACGCCATTGCAGTTGTGCTCTTTGTCTCGGGGTTGGGTAGGGAGGAAAAGGAATCTGCAAGCAAATCCGAGGCCTACACACGCAGAGAGATCGTCTTGCTGGTCTTGATCATAGCTCTCGGCTTCGCCCTGCAAGGCTATCGCGTCGCTCTCATCCCGCCTGGCTTTCACGGCGACGAAGCGGAGTCAGGTTTGCAGGCGCTCAAACTCCTGCACGGGGAGGTGCCGAGCCTGATCTCTGTAGGCTGGTATCACTTGCCCATGATGAGCTTCGCTTGGCACGCCGTAAGCATGCGGATCTTCGGCGAGACGATATATGGCTTGCGTATGAGCTCAGTGATCGTGGGCAGTCTGACGCTGATACCTTTCTATTTCCTGGTCCGGCTACTTTTCGACAAGAAGATAGCCCTCGTCGCCGCGTTCCTGCTCGCCGTCTCGCACCCATTCATCGCCCTCAGCCGCCTGGGAATAAACTACACCCAGACGACTCTGTTTGAAGTGACTGCCTTCTACTTTCTCTTTCGAGGGCTGCGTACGAGGAAATGGTGGGACTTTGTTTTGAGCGGACTGTTCGTGGGAACGGGACTATACCTGTACTACGCCTCGCGGCTCGTACCTCTCATCGTCGCCGGCTTCCTCGTCTACGCTGCCATAACTCGACGGGGTTTCGTGCGTACCCACTGGCAAGGCGTAGTCATCCTGTCGTGCGCTGCCATAGTCATCTTTGCGCCGATGGCTGCGTACTTCGTGCGGAACCCTTGGCACTTCATGTCGCGCACCAATCACGTCTTTGTCTTGGCCGAACAGGGCTGGGTTGACGCTCCATATCCCCGCTCCAACGCGGTTTCGACGCTTCTCGGCCAAGCGGCCCGCGTACTACCGCTCTTCAACTACGGCGGAGACATGAGCGGCCAATACGGATATCGTGGACCCATGCTCGACTTTTTCACCTCGATACTCTTCGTGCTGGGACTGGGATACTCCACTGTCCATATTGACCGTCCACGCCACTTCTTCCTTC
>JABAOH010123081.1_pt2 | contig 16450 bp, 17 predicted proteins | sample 7062181 | NCBI WGS metagenome assembly JABAOH01 (sample SAMN14538630, study PRJNA623070) | marine sediment metagenome | biome: marine biome [ENVO:00000428]; feature: marine pelagic biome [ENVO:01000023]; material: deep marine sediment [ENVO:00002113]; isolation source: pool of 5 deep marine...
CCCCCTCTTCCTCTGCGGGCTGAAAGATGAGCTTGACCTGGCCCGACAGCTCCTCCCTCATGTCCTGCAGAAGATGGGCGGCGCCGAGGAGCATGGCCATGTGGGAGTCGTGCCCGCAGGCGTGCATCCTGCCCTCGTGGACCGAGGCGAAGGGCAGCCCCGTGCGCTCGTCGAGGGGAAGTCCATCGATGTCCGCACGAAGGGCCACCACCTTCCCGGGCGATGACCCCTCAACGAGGCCAACGATTCCCGTTCCACCGACGCCCTCCTCGAAGTTCAACCCAAGTCCTTCCAGGGCGTCGGCGATGAGGCCGCTCGTCTTGGCCTCCTCGTAGGCTAGCTCGGGGATGCGATGAAGAGTTCGCCTCCACTCCACGATCTCGTCCTTCAGGTCCATGGCTGACTTGAGAACGGGGTCCGTTGTCCTCCCTCCAGAGAGCCGATAATCAGTCGGGTAAATAGGCCTTCGCGTGGAAGATTCGAACACAGAAGTTGACAGAATCGTGCCATCGTAATCAAAACCTTAATCCGTTGCCATGACCTAGATGAAATCGACAATGAAGTTCAAGCTAGACAGCACTGATGAGAGGATTCTGGAGAAACTCATAGAGGACTCCTCCAAGAGCCTCGCCCACATCGCGCGGGAGCTTCGACTCCCTCGACCCACGGTGAACTACCGCATCCAGCGGATGCGCAGACAGGGCATCATCCGGAAGTTCACCGTCCTCAGGGACTACGGCAAACTGGGGCAGGGGATGACGACGTTCGTCTTCGTCCGCCATGACCCGGACAGCGGCGTGACGGAGAAGCAGCTCGCGCAGCAGCTGGCGGAACTCCCGAAGGTCTACGAAGTCCACCTCATCACGGGGAACTGGGACTACCTGGTGAAGGTGCGGTCGGAGGACGTCGAGGAGCTGAGCGACTTCATCCTCTCGAAGCTCCGGTCCATGCGGGGGATCGAAAGGACCTTTACGAGCAGCGTGCTGGCCACGGTCAAGGATGAAGCCTGAAACCCCCCCTATCTGATTTTTGTCCCGGTGGTCTTTAATAGCTTGTATCTGCAGTGATAGCCCTGTCCCAGGGGAGGATATGCAGGAAGAGCTCCGGAGTGGCACGACGTACCTGGTCCGGGAGAAGAAGGGGAAGGCGGCCTTCAAGCTCTTCGCCGAGCAGGCGGCCCAACGGCAGGGCTTCTGCATCACGCGGAAGCACCCGGAGATCGCCCGGAGTCACTGTGGTGTCCCTGAGGGGGCAAGGCTGAAATGGCTGACCCCATCGGTGGGCAAGGACAGGGTCGATCCAAAGGCCCTTAACACCATGACGAAGTGTGTGTACGACTTCGTCCTCGAGTTCCCCCGAGGGACCATCCTCTTGGATGGAGTGGAGTACCTTCTCCTTCACAATGACTTCTCCAAGACCCTCCTGTTTCTCGAACATCTCAACGACTTCGTCATGCAGAGCGAGACCCTCCTCTTTGTGCCCATTAACCCTGAGGCCCTGAACGACCATGACATGGCCCTGTTGGAGAGGAACGTCGAGGTCCTGGAGGGAGAGGAGCTTGTCTCCAAGGCGAAGGTGGAGAAGTTCGTTCAGCTTATCGACCGATACCTCAAGGGCTGAAGGCCAAATCGTTATTCGACCTGATTCTCACTTCCAATCAGCAGTCCCCTTTCCTTAAATGCAGGCCCAGTCTGACGAGGCGCTATGGCCAAGCCGAAAGGGAATCCACAGGAGGCACCCGTCAACCTTCCGCACGCACGCGTACTCGCCACCGCCGAGGCCTATTTCGTCAGGTTCGCACTCGTGAAACTGAAATGAGCTGACCGACTCGGAGCCAAAGTTCTTATCCGTTCAGAGGTCGTTTCCGCGCAGAAGCAGGATGTTGACCCTCCAGGATGAGGAGCTCGAGAGAGAGCTGAGGCGAGAGCTCATCGTCCTTCTGCATGTGAACGAGGGAGAGTACGCGAGGCTGTCCGACGTCGATTTTGAGGAGGCCCTGCAAGGGCTTCGGGAAGTTCGAGGGTCATTGATTGCCGTGACCAATGAGCACGCCGCCCTCAAGATCTCAGTGCCTCCCCTCCTGCCGAGTTCTCGATTGCGGGAGGTCCTTCAGGCGGGGCTCAAAGAGGGGCTCGGCCGGGAGGCCGCCGTAAGCATTCGCCTCCTTCCGGAACTGGCCGACACGGTGGAGGCCGCCAAGGAGTTGACGGAGGACGGGCCGGAGGAGGGCACGTGGATTCTATGCTTCACGGATGAAATGGCAGCGGGCGAACCGTCTCTGCCGCTGTCAAGGTTGCGGGAGTTCTTGAACGACAGGGTCCGAGGCGACCTGCGCACGGCGTTCCCCGTGAACCACTACGACGTCCTGTGTATCTGGCAGGGTCCGACGAACCACGTGGTCTGGGGACCCGACGAAGTCATCTCCAGGGCCTACAGTGAGCTGGCGGGGGTGCCCGTTGGCTCGACGGCTCGGTCTCTCGAGGCCTCGGGGAGACTCGTGGCGAGATTCCATGCCTAAGCCACGGCTGTCGACAGAGGACTAAACGTCTCGCTCTTGACCCAAGCTCTCAAACTCTCCCTCCTCCCCGAGCTCCAGGACGTGGCGATACTCGTCGTGCAAGGTCTTGTCCGTGAGGACCACGCCGGTCCGGTAGGCAGACCGGGCGAGCAGATGGCCCGCCACTGGGTACGTCAGCATGAGGAAGACGATGATGGCCACGGCCTTGACGCTGATCGGATCGAATCCGAAGGCCAAGATGCCGGCGATGAGGATGCTGATTACCCCAATGGTGGACGTCTTGGTCACCGCGTGAATTCTATTGTAGACGTCGGGGAAGCGAAGGATGCCCAACGCGCCGCTGAAGTAGAAGAAGATGCCCAGGGCGAGGAAGACCGTGCCCACTATCTCCCGGACTAGGTCAAGCAAACACGTCCCCCCTCTGCAGGTACTTGGCGATGGCGACGGTACTGATGAAGCCGAAGATCGACAGGACCAGGGCCGCGTCGATATAGAGGGACGAGCCCTGATAGAAGGCGTTCAGGACGAGCAGGGCCGCGACGATGGAGACCACCGCCTCCAGGGCGACCACCCGATCCGGGATACTCGGCCCTCTCACGAACCGGTACAGGACGAGCGGGATGATGGCGACCAGGGCGATCATGGCGTAGGCGAAGTTCACCGCAGCACCCTCCTGACGTACCGCTCGACTTCCTTCAAATCCTCCCTGACCTGCTCCAGGTCCGAGGCGTTGATCGTGTGGACGAACATCAGCCCCTTGTCCATGTCCACATCCATGGTCAACGTGCCTGGAGTCAGCGTGATCGTGTTCGCCATCATGGTCACCTCCAACTCGCTCCTCCCCTCGATGTCCACGGCGAGAATTCCCGGGTAGACGGGGAGTTTCGGATGGAGGGCGCGATAGGAGACGTCGACGTTCCCCTGAATCACGCTGACGATGAAGAACGCTAGATAGCGAAGGTAGGCTGGAAGGCGGCGCACGACCCGGGGGAAAGCCTCCGCGAAGTCGGGCTTGATGATGGCCCGGGTGACCAAGGCCGTGATGATGCCAAAGAAGAGGCCCTCCAGGAAGGAGATGATTGTGAGGGAGCCCCGCAGGAACATCCAGGTGACGGCCAGAGCAAGGACGAGGTAGGGATACCGCCTCAACTCACCCCTCCCAACACTGCCTCGACGTAGAGGTCAGGATTCGCCACCTGAAGTCCCGTCTGGGTCACGAGGCCGACCAGGGGCTCAGGGAAGATGCCGAAGAGGAGGCACATTGCGGCGAGGCCCCCGATCGGGACCAACAGGGCGACACCTGGAGCCCTCCCTCGAGGCTCATTACCCCTGCCCCAGAAGATGTCCAGCCACGCTCGGAAGGTATAGAGGATGCTGAGGAAGGCGCCAACGAGGGCGATCAGGACGTAGACCAGTCTTCCCGAGTCGACGAGGGCCTGGAAGATCAAAAGCTTGCTGACGAAGCCGTTCATCGGAGGGAGGCCAGATAGGGCCATGACGCCCACCAGGAAGGAGGCAGCAAGGAAGGGAGAGGACCGGTACAAGCCCCCCATGCTGACCAACGACCGCTCCCGAGTAACGTGCATCACGCCGCCCGCGGCCAGGAACATCATGCTCTTGATGATGGCGTGGTTGATCAGGAAGAACAGGGCGGCGGCGATGGCCTGCCCGGTGGCCAGCCCAACTCCCAGAAGAAGGAAGCCCATCTGGCTCACGCTGCTGTAGGCCAACAGCCTCTTCAGGTCCATCTGACCAGTGGCCAGCAGGCCGCCAAGCAGAATGGTGACGAGGCCCACGAGGAGGACGACCTCCAAGAGGGGTTGAAAGCCCACGAAGAGGAGGGAGGTGAGGCGGATCATGCCGTAGGCTCCCACCTTGATGAGAATCCCGCTGAGGACCGCGCTCACGGGCGTGGGAGCCGAGGGGTGAACGTCGGGCAGCCAGAAGTGGAGAGGGGCTACGGCGGCCTTCAGGCCGAATACGGCCACGAACAGGAAGGCGATGAGGTCCAGGTGGGCCACCCCCGCTTCCCGGAGGATGGTGATCCGGACGGAGAGGTGGGCCATGTTCAGGGTCCCCGTCGTCCCGTACAGCGTGCCGATGGCTAGGAGCATGACGGCGGCCCCGATCAGGTTCAGCACGAGGTACTTGAAGGTGGCCTCCAGCTTCTCCACCCGACTGATGAGCCCGTCTGGGTCCCAGCTGATGACGAGGGCGTACGTGGAGAGTAGGATTACCTCGAAGAACACGAAGAGGTTGAAGATGTCTCCAGTCAGGAAGGCGCCGTGGACACCCGTGAGCAAGAAGAAGAAGAGGGGGAGGTAGGAGAAGCGCAACGAGTCTCTCTCCATGTAGCCAAGGCTGTAGACAAGGGCAGCGAGGAAGATGCCGGAGGCCACGGTCACCAAGGTGGCGCTCAGGAGATCGGCCACTAGGATGATGCCGAACGGTGGCGGCCAGTCGGAGAGAGGATGAACCTGAATGCCGCGACTGTAGACGTCAACCAGAAGGGCGAACGACAGGGAGAAGATGGCCAGGTTGGAGACCAGAGCAAGGGCCCTCTGGAGCCGGGGCCAGCGATAGAGGGGGAGGGCGATAGCGGCCGTGGCAAGAGGGAGTACGACAGGTAGAGCGACGACGACGCTCATCCCCGCAACCTCCTGTAGTCGTCAGCCTCGGTGCTTCCTTCCTCACGGATGAGGGTATAACTGAGTACCAAGGCGAAGGCGGTGACGCCAAACCCGATGACGATGGCCGTAAGGATGAGGGCCTGGACCAAGGGGTCGGCGGGTCGGCCGGCGAGGCCGATGATGGGAGCTACGTCCCCCGGGAACCCCACGGCGATGAGCAGGAGGTTGGCGGCGTTCGAGAGGATGCCCAAGCCGATGACCATCCGGATCGTGTTGCCGTGTCGGATGGCGTAGACGGCGACGCCAAACATCAACCCAATCACGAGGGCGAGGAAGCTAACCAGGGGTCCCACCTCCAGCGCTCCGACGGAGGATGGTCATTATCGAGCCGACCACAGCCAGGTAGATCCCGAAGTCGAAGCCCGCGGCGGAGGTCAGCTCCACGTGCCCGAAAAGGGGGAGATCCAGGCGGAAAAAGAGGTTGGTCAGGACGGGCAGGCCGTAGGCCATTGGGAGGAGGGCGAGAAAGACGGTGAGGAGGATACCTGCAGCGGCAATGGACCTGTAGTCAACTCCGAACCTCTCCTCCACGTACTCCTTACCGAAGACGAGGTAGAGGAGGGCGAAGACGCTGGCCGTCATGGCTCCAGCAATGAAGCCTCCCCCCGGCACGTTGTGACCGGAAATCCACAACGTCAGGGAGAACAGGATTCCCACGTACAGGACGACCCCCGTCATTAGCCTGGCCACGACACTAGTCAGAGCGCCACCTCCGCAGGAGGGTGTAGACCGCCAGCGAGGCCAGCACGATGACGGTGATCTCACCGAGCGTGTCGAAGGCTCGGAAGTTGGTCACGATGATGTTCACGACATTCTGGCCGCCAGTGAACGGCGCTAGGCCCGGATCGAGGTAGAAGGTCGCCACGGAGGGCAGGAGGAAGGCGGAGAGGGAGAGGCTCACGACGAGGGTTACTCCAAGAACCATCCCCGCGGCCAGAAGCGCATCCACGGGACCTCTCGGTTTCGAGGGTTGTTTCGCCCGGAACGGAATCCTGTAGACCACGATGAGGAAGATGACCAGGAAGACCAGTTCCACTAGAATCTGGGTCATGGACAGGTCTGGAGCGTTGAGGAACATGAAGGTCATGGCCAGGAGGAACCCCATGCCCGACAGGCTGAGGATTGCGTGGAGGATGTTCCGCAAGAAGGCGGCCAAGGCAGCGAAGATCACCAGCGCGACCAAGATGGTGACGATGGAGACATCGCGGGCGTCCCGAATCACCGGCATCTCGAGGGGCCCGAAGGAGAACGGCCAAACCAGGGATACGATGACGAAGAGGAACAAAATACCGGAGTACCTTCTGATGGAGCCGTTCTGCACGGCAAAGCCAATGGACCTAGAGACCCGCCTCGCGGCCCCAGCAAGACCCTCATAGATGCCATTGGGAGTCGCCCTGCCAAGGGCTTCGGCCCCTCGGCTCAAGACGGCGGCCACCGCTTCGTACTTCCACAGGAGGAGGAGACCGAGAGCGATAGAGACGGCGCTCATTGCCAGGGTCTCCCCAGAGACGGAGAGAAGGTTTGGTGCGAAGGCAGACACTCCATCAGGTTGGGCGATGGACGAGATCAGTCCCGAAACGATGGAAGGGAAGACGCCCAGGACGAGGGTCAGCCCCGCCAGAATCAGAGCGGGAACCGCCAACACCAGTGTCTCCCTGGGGGCCTTCGTGCTGCTCTCGCCCATGAAGATACGGGAGAAGAAGTACAGGCTATAGGCGAGCGTTAGGGCCCCCCCTAGAACCGCCAAGACCAGAGCCCAGATCAAGCCACTTTCGATCGTCGATTCGAAGTAGACTTCCTTGCTGAGGAAACCCCCAAGAGGGGGGAGACCCGCCATGGAAACGGCGGCTATCCCGGCCGCCACAGCCGTTACAGGCATCCTCTTCCTCAGACCCCCCAGGTTCCTGATGTCCGTCACGCCTGTAGCAAGGGTCACGCCTCCTGCCACGAGGAAGAGGGCGGCCTTCATGCCCACGTGGTTCACGAGGTGGAGCAGGCCTGCCTCCTGCGAGGTGATGGAGGCCAGTCCGAAGGCCGAGACGAGGAGCCCCAATTGGCTGATCGTGCTGTATGCGAGGATCCTCTTCAAATCCACGGAGCGGATCGCCAGGAGGCCACCGACTATCATCGTCGCCATGCCAAGAGGGAGGATGATGACGTTCCACTCAACCGAGGCCAGGGCAGGAAGGAAACGAGCGACGAGGTAGATTCCGGCCTTCACCATCGCCGCTGAATGAAGGTAGGCGCTTACGGGGGTGGGGGCCACCATGGCGTCAGGGAGCCAGATGTGCAGCGGGAACTGGGCCGACTTCGCCGCCACGGCCACAACGAAGAGGAGCAGAATGGGCAGCAGGAGGGGGCTGCCTCGAAGGGCGTCCCCAGAGGCCAACACATCTCCCATATCAAAAGAGCCCACGACCGACCAGACGAGCACGAAAGAAATCAGAAGAACCAAGCCGCCAAGGCCCGTGATAATCAGAGCCTTCAGAGCCGAAGAGATCGACCTTCTCTCGTCGCGCCTGAAACCGATCAAGAGGAAGGAGCTGATGGTAGTGAGCTCCCAGAAGACAAACAGGAGAATGAGATCTCCCGCCAGGGCCAATCCGAGCATCGAGCCCATGAAGAGGGACATGTAGGCGTAGAAGCGCGGCGTTTCACCCTCGTGGGTCATGTAGGCGTACGAGTAGGCGAGGATGACGGCACCTGCACCGGTTATCAGAACGGAAAACAGGAATCCCAGGGCGTCGAGTCTGAGGGCGAAGGCGAGACCCGCGGTAGGAACCCAAGGATAGGCCGCAGTGACCGGTCCGACGGTAAGCCAGATAGAGATGACAATGGCAAAGGACGCCACGCCAGAAGCAGCTGCAATGATGGGAGCCGTTCGGAGCCGAAACTGCTCGACAACGGGGGACACGAGGGCGGAGACAAAGGGTAGCGCCACCGCCAACGCCAACCAAGTTCCCGCTTCCACGTGTCCACTCCCGTCCAGCCGCTAAGACCGCTTCAGGGCTATCATCAATCCTCTTAAATAGGTGCGGCGGTCCCGTGGTCAACGCTTTTGAATCGACACGGCATTCGCCCCTCGGATGCTCGTACTCTCGCGACAGGACCTTGGGAAAATCCTCGATATGAGGACGGTCCTGGATGCCGTAGAGCGGGGTCTGGTGGAGCACGCCCGGGGAACCGCCACGATGCCCGCCAGGCAGATCATCCCTGTTGGCAAGGAGGGGACCATGTTCACCATGTCCGCCTTGCTGGCTGGGATGGGATATGCCGGGGTGAAGGTCGTCTCTGACTTCCCCCGGAGTGGTGAGACAGGAGTGCCCGCCATCAGCGGTGCCGTCGTCCTACTGGAGGGGGAAGGAGGACGGCCCCTCTGTCTCCTTGACGGCGGCTACGTAACCTCCATGAGGACAGGCGCCGCCTCGGCGCTGGCGGCCCGTTCGCTATCGTTGGTCGACAGTGAGACCGTAGGCATTCTCGGCACGGGAATCCAAGCCCGAACGCAGATCGTCGGACTTTGGACGGTAAGAGACGTGAACCTGGTCAAGGCCTTCAGCCGAGACCGCGGACACGTGAAGGACTTCAGCGAAGAGATGGCGAGTCAGCTCGGCGTTGAGGCCCTAATCGCTGACGCCCCTGAGGAGGTCGTTGCCGGGAGCGATATCGTGGTGACCGCCACGAATTCCACCGTCCCGGTGCTACCAGGCCGTTGGCTGGAACCGGGAATGCACGTCAACTCCATCGGGGGTGGGCCCGTGAGAGAGCTCGACGACGAGGTCTACAGGAGGTCCACCGTGACGGTGGATTGGAAGGAGGGCGCCCTGAAGGAGGCCCTCGACTTGCAGGAAGCGATCTCAACAGGTTCGTTCTCCCCCGAGCAGATCTACGCGGAACTCGGAGAGCTGGTTGCAGGGATGAAGCCTGGACGGACGGAGAGGGACGACATCACCCTCTTCCGCTCCATCGGCATGGCCATTGAGGATGTTGCGACGGCCGCGGTGGCCTACGAGAAGGCCCTCGAGGCGGGGATCGGCCTGGAGGTCGATCTCTAGGGCAAGGTTTATGCCGGGTGTGTCCTAGGGGCGCTGGGGGGTTCTCATGAAGGACACCTGTACCTTGGGGGTTGAGACGGCCCGGGGGGCTGGGGCGGCCTATGCGGACATGAGGGTTGCCGAGAGGCGCCTCAGCATGATTCGCATCAAGAACGACATCGTGGAGGGACTTTCCGACAACGCGAACTCCGGCTTCGGCATCCGGGTCTTGGCCGACGGTGCCTGGGGATTCTCCTCTTCGTCCATCGTGAACAGGAAAGAGGTCCAACGTGTGGCGGAGGAGGCGGTCCAAATCGCCAAGGCGTCTGCCCGAGTCAAAGCCGAGGACGTGACTCTCTCCGAGGTCCCCTCTCGGGAGGATACGTATCGGACGACCTGGAAGACGGACCCATGGACCGTCCCCCTGGAAGACAGAATCGAACTCCTCCTGGATGCCCAGAAGGCGCTGGCCGTCGACGAGGCCATCAAGGTGAGGATCGCCAATTTCCAGGCCTTCAGGGAGAGGAAGTACTTCGGATCCAGCGAGGGTTCGTACCTCGAGCAGGAGATCCTCAACACCGGGGCCGGGATCGTGGCCATGGCCATGAAGGACGGCGAGGTCCACACAAGGTCCTATCCTGCCTCCTTCGGCGGCAACTTCAGGGCCGCCGGCTGGGAATTTGTCGAGTCGATGGACCTGGCCGGGAACGCCGAGAGGACGGGGCAGGAGGCGATTGGCCTCCTTGAAGCCAAGAGGTGTCCAGCGGGGAAGTCTGACATCATCCTGGGCGCCAATCAGGCGGCTCTGCAAGTTCACGAGTCCTGCGGTCACCCCACGGAGCTAGACCGTGTCCTCGGCATGGAAGCCAGCTACGCGGGGACCTCCTTCCTGACTCCGGACAAGCTGGGGACCTTCCGCTATGGCTCGGACAAGGTCAACATCGTAGCCGATGCCACCATTGAGGGTGGACTGGGGACCTTCGGTTACGACGATGAGGGGGTCCCGGCCAAGAGGGTGGACCTGGTGAAGGAGGGACTCTTCAAGGCGTACCAGAGCTCGCGGGAGACCTCTACACTATTCAACGAGCCGAGCAGCGGGAACATGAGGGCCGACGGATGGAGCCGCATTCCGCTCATTAGGATGACGAACATCAACCTGCTGCCAGGGGATTGGGACTTCGACGAACTCGTGGAGGATACCAAGGAAGGCCTGTATATGGAGAGCAACAAGTCCTGGTCCATTGACGATCGCCGACTGAACTTCCAGTTCGCCACGGAGGCAGCCTGGGAAATCAAGGATGGTCAGCTGGGAGGTCTCGTCAAATACCCGAGCTACACCGGGATAACCTACGAGTTCTGGGGAGCCTGCGATGCCGTATGCAGCAAGAACCACTGGGTCCTTTGGGGAGTCCCCAACTGCGGCAAGGGAGAACCAGGTCAGGTAGCTCGGGTCGGCCACGCGACCGCACCGGCCAGGTTCCGCGACGTCCGCGTGGGGGTGGCCTAGGTGGGGCTGAGCAGGTCTGAGGCCTTTGCGATTTTGGATCGAGTTCTTGAACTAAGTCCTGCGGACCAGACGGAAGCGTCCTTGTTCGGCCACAAGATCGCCCTCACGAGGTATGCCAACTCGGCGATTCATCAGAATGTTGCCACGACGGACGTGAGCCTCCTCGTCCGGCTGGTGTCCGACAAGCAGATTGGTATCGTCAGAACGAACACGACGGACGACGCGTCGGTGAAAGAAGCTGTGGCCACCGCCGAGAGAATCGCCAAGGCGCAACGACCGAACAAGGAGTTCGTATCACTCCCAGAGGGGGGCAAACCGGCCAAAGTTGAAGGCTTCTCCGCTCGAACGGCTGGTTCGACGCCCGAGGAGAGGGCCAATGTGGTGCGAGACGTCGTCTCCATTGTGTCATCCCACGGCGCAGAGCAGGCCTACGGGGCCTTCGAGTCGAGCACGTATTCCTTCGCCGTCGCCAATTCCCTGGGAGCCCGCGCCTTTGATGAGATGACGACAGGTCACCTGACGGTGGCAGCCATCAAGGAGCACGACGGCGACAAGGGATATGGCTGGGGAGAGGATCTCAACGTGGACATTTCGCAGATCGACCACGGCCGCATGGCAGCGGAGGCGGCGACGAAGGCGGAAGACTCCCTCGGAGCCAAGGCTATTGAGCCGGGCGAGTACGAGGTCGTGGTGGAGGACTACGCTGTCGCCAACCTGGTGCTGTATCTGGCCTACATTGTCTTCGGCGCACTCCCCTACCAAGAGGGTAGGTCGTACGTGACCGGGAAGTTGGGCCAGAAGGTGACTGGAGAGATGGCTACGGTATGGGACGAAGGCACGAGGCCCGGCGGGCTCCCGTTGGCCTTTGACGCCGAGGGCGTCCCCAAGGAGCGAGTCTCCCTCCTTGAAGAAGGAGTCGCCAAGAATGTGGTCTACGACTCCTATACGGCCGGGAAGGAGGGGAGGGTGTCCACAGGCCACGCCCTTCCGCCACCGAATCCCATAGGTCCCATGGCGGTCAACCCGTTCCTGAGAACGGGGGATTCCGATCTCGATGAGATGATTGCAGAAACCAAGAGAGGCATCTATGTGACCCGGTTCCACTACACGAACCCTGTGGACGCTCCGAAAGCGCTGATTACGGGAATGACCCGGGATGGAACCTTTCTCATCGAGGACGGAAAAATCGTCGGTCCCGTGAAGAACCTGAGGTTCACCCAGGGGATCATGGAGGCATTCTCTGGAATGTCCCTCGTGGGAAGGAGTGCGAGACCCCACCGGTTCTCCTCATGGCTCGGCATCGGCGCCTCCACAGTTCCTCCTGTCAAAATCGACAGGTTCCGGTTCACAGGCGTGACTGAGTTCTGACGGGATGCGCTCACCACGCCCTCCTGGAACTCATTCCGGGAGGTAGAAGCTTCCCAGATCCCTCTTTCTCCTGAAGCGGTCAAGCGCCTGGTCTACTTCAAGAACCCCAGCGTCCGTAACCGCCGAGGCAACGAGCCTCCCAGGGACCCTTTCGAAGTAGAAGTTCAGAGCCTCGACCTCGCCACTGACCTCTCCCGGATCCCTCGACTCCTCTCGCCACGGGAGTTCTTGTCCCTCCAGCTCAACCTTGATCACCTCCAGCAGGGGATAGAAGGGGACTCCGGAGTCTTCGCAGGCCAGCGCCAGAGCCAACGTCCCGATCTTGTTCACGAGCTGGCCGCTTCTCAGGAGGGAATCTGCACCGGTGACCACCGCATCGCATTGGGGCACGAGACTCGGACCTGCCGCATCGACAATCACAAAGGCTTCGACGCCCACGGCTCGAAGGTCCTTGGTGAGCGCCACTCCCTCGCCCAGAGGCCTTGATTCGCCAACGTAGACGGTTAGGGCGGGAGATTGCTCACGGAGCCCCTTGAGCGCCTCAAACACATCGCTGCTGTAGCTCAGCGTCAACACCGTTTTGACACGCCTCAACACGGTCGGGGAGGCTTGCGCCACCGCCGTGCGAGCTCGCCGCAGACGGTCTCCCAGAGCTGCTAGCTTCCCCCAATCCTCAGCCCGGGCCAGCTCACACGCCATGGCGGAGGCATTGACAACTGCCGCCATCCACGGCTGGCCTCTCCGCATCAGCCTGTGGAGAGCCTCGGCAGCGGCTCCTATGTTGTCGCCCCCCCGGAGTCCGGAATACGCTTCAATGGCTCGAAGGGCGAGGGGCAGTGCTCCAGAGCTCGTGTCGGAGCCAATCTCCGCTGCAATCTCCCTAACTGGGTCGGGAAGCATCTCCCATCGTTCTCTCGAAGTACCTTTGGAAGCCTCTGAGATTGTTCAGGATCATCTTTTCGACAAAGGGGCGAGAAAAGCCGCGGACGTCGCCATACCACTCATCGTAAACGGTTTTTGTGGCGCGGTGGAGATCACCACTCTTGAGGACTTCCTGACACTTCTCGCTCCACCTCGTGTACTCGGCCTGCTGGTCCCGGAGGGCCCTTTGAGCGTCCCGCCGAGGGCCGAAGTGGGTGAACAGCAGCGTCCTCGGGTTGAACCTAGCCATCGTCTCCATTGCCTCTAGGGCGACGGGGAAGTCGAACTCCGGATAAGGCGTTGTGGGAAGGAGCCTCTTGTCTTCAGGGAGGTATATCCCGGCGGAGTCTCCCGCGAACATCGCGCGGTTGCTCCTATCGAAGACGGAGACGTGGTGTCGTGCGTGGCCAGGTGTGTACAGGATTTCCAGTTCCCGTCCACCCAGGTCCAGGACCTCTCCGCCGCTGAGAGCGACCATTCGGCTTTCCGGGATGGGCTTCAACGTCCCGTACTCCTCGAAGGCTTCGCCCAAGGCCTGAGTCGCGCTCTCGAGCAGACGGTCGGGGCTCGCGAGGTGGGAGAACCCTCGTTCATGGACGAAGACCTTCGCCTGGGGCATGTGGTCCAACAGGAATCCAGCTCCGCCTGCATGGTCCAGATGGATATGCGTCACGACGATGTTCTCTATCGTAGAGAACTCCACATCCAGCTGTCTCAAGGCTGTAAGCACGTTGGAATACACACGGGACGTCCCCGTCTCGATGATAGATCTGTGCTCATCGTCGATGAAGTAGACGCCGCCAAAGTTGGCTTCACCAAATATCTGCGTGTCCACGAGGTAGGTGCCGTCGGCCATGTCCAGCGGCTGGACGGATATGTCTGCCTGGTCCACGCGGAAGGAGTCTCGCCATCTTTGTTTAAGTTTTGGGCTGGCCAGGGCTCCGGTATCGCCGGGAACCCCTCCATCCCCTGAGAAGGGCCGACGGGCTGTGAAGAGGTTTAAGGCCTTCTGCGGATAGGCCTCCCCGACGGGGGCGTGAACTTGGAGGAAACGAAACAAGACTACGTTCGCCGGACCTCGGGTTCGGGGGCTCTGCACGAGAGGGCAGCGAAGGTGATACCGGGGGGCGTGTCCCATGGGATCCGATACTTCCCGCCCTACCCCTTCTACATTACCTCGGGCAAGGGCTCCCGCATATGGGACGTTGACGGCAACGAGATTCTGGACTTCTGGATCGGACACTTTGCCCTAATCCTGGGCCACAACCATCCGGTCGTGACGGAGGCCTTGAGGGACCAGTTGGAGCGTGGCGTGCACTGGGGAATGCCCCACGAGGGCGCGATACAGCTGGCGGAGGCCGTTGGCCGGCATGTCCCCTGTGCCGAGTCAGTCCGGTTCGCCAACACCGGGGCGGAGGCCACGATGTATGCGGCTCGTTTGGCCAAGGGTTACACGGGCCACTCTACGATTCTCAAAGCTGAAGGGGGTTGGCACGGCTTCTGCACCGACCTTCTCGTGGCCGTCCACGGGCCTTTTGACCGGCCAGAATCCCTAGGAATCCCTGAGGAAATCCAGCGCCGTGTCGCGACCTTCCCCTTCAACGATGTGGACGCCACTCTGGAGGCAATTCGGCGGGAAAAGGACCTTGCAGCCGTCATCGTGGAGCCTGTCTTGGGTGCGGGTGGAGCCGTCCCCGCTGACCCAGAGTTCCTGAAGGCTCTCCGGGAGGAGACCGAGGCTCGGGATGTCCTTCTGATTTTCGACGAGATCATCACCGGTTTCCGTCTGGGGCTTGGTGGCGCCCAGGAGTACTACGGCGTCGTGCCTGACGTCGTGGCCCTTGGGAAGATTCTCGGCGGAGGTCTTCCCGTCGGAGCGGTGGCGGGTGTCGCGGACGTCATGGAACTGACAAACCCCCAGGGCAGGGGCAGAGACGGGCAGAAGGTGTCCATCGGTGGCGGGACCTTCTCGGCCAACCCCCTCATGACTTCGGCCGGCCTTGCCACCCTCTCTTATCTGAGAAGTCACGAAGATGAGTACCGACGTCTCACGGTACTTGGGGATCAGGCTCGCACGGAAATCCGGGAGGCCTTCGCCGACGGAGGGGTGACTGCCGTCTGCAATGGAGTCGGATCCATCTTCCAAGTCCACTTCCCGCGGGAGGAGGGGCTGGAGATTCGGAACGCCCGTGACGTTTACCTCAAAACCTACCCCCGGCTCCGGGAGGAGGAGTACAAGCTTTTGCTTCTGAATCGGGGCATCTTCACGGTGCACGGCGGCGGGGCGCTGTCCTTCGCGCACACGGAGAAGGACATCATCCAGCTCCGAGAGGCGGTGGAGAGCATCGCGGAGGACGTGAGGAGGGCGATTGGTTGATGAAAGATGTGAAGGTGGTAATCTTCGGCGTGGGGGCCATCGGCGCCGCGCTGGCAAGGCAGTGTCTCCTCCGAGGTTGCCAAATCGTGGGCGCGGTGGACATCGCCGAGGACAAGGTGGGCCACGACCTGGCAGATGTCGCCGGACTGGACCAGGAGCTAGGCGTGGCGATTTCCCCGAGCATCTCAGAGGCCGTCGACAAGGGGGAGGCCGATGTGACCCTTCACTGCAGCACCTCCTACATAGGGGAGGCTCACCCACAGCTTGCAGAGATCGCCCTGACGGGTTCCAACGTCGTCTCCACGTGCGAAGAGCTCGCATTCCCCTGGCGCGCGCACCGCCCCATCGCCCAGGAGATCGACCAGGCTGCCCGGAGGGAGGGAGTGACCATCCTGGGGACAGGAGTGAACCCCGGGTTCGTCATGGATGCCTTGGCGATTGCCCTGAGCAGCATGTGCACCGAAGTCCGCCGAGTGCACGTGGAGAGGATCGTGGACGTGGCACGGCGTCGGTTGCCGCTGCAGAAGAAGGTTGGGGCGGGGCTGAGCGTGCAGGAATTCACTGCAAAGGTCAAGGAGGCGAAACTGGGGCACGTAGGCACTCAGGAGTCCATCGACATGTTGGCGGCGGCCTTCGGTTGGAATCTCTCGGAGGTGGCGGTCGAGATCAGGCCTGCTATTGCAGAGGGAGAAGTTTCCAGCCCTGAGCTGAAGGTATCCAAGGGTCAGTCGGCAGGCATCATACAGACCGGGACAGGACTCCTCGGTGAGGAAGAGCTCATCCGCCTCGACCTGCAGATGTACATGGGAGCTAGAGACCCCAGGGATGCGTTGCACCTCGAGGGTTCTCCCGGAGTGGAGGTGCACATACCGGGTGGCGTCCAGGGCGACGAGGCAACCGTGGCCGCAGTCGTCAACGCCATCCCGCTGGTCATGGAGGCCGAACCTGGCCTCAGGACGATGCTCGACCTGCCCCTGCCCCACTACGTTGGTCATCGCAAAGGCGCGACTAACCGCTCCCGTCGGTGAGCACGGG
>JABAOH010010965.1_pt4 | contig 16447 bp, 17 predicted proteins | sample 7062181 | NCBI WGS metagenome assembly JABAOH01 (sample SAMN14538630, study PRJNA623070) | marine sediment metagenome | biome: marine biome [ENVO:00000428]; feature: marine pelagic biome [ENVO:01000023]; material: deep marine sediment [ENVO:00002113]; isolation source: pool of 5 deep marine...
AAGTCGTATACCCAGACTTTACAAACAACGTCATCTCCTGGTTCTGTGAACCAAGAACTTAAGATATCTTCCTCTGTATCTGTCGTTCCGTAGACCAAGCGATTGTTCTGGCGTTTCAAAACGCCGTTAACGTGCCATTCAAATTTTACGTAATCCAGATTTCCGTCGAAATCCGAAACCTCCACATGACAGGTAAGATCATCATACTTGTCCGGATCTGAAGGATAAATCGTGATCTCATCAATAACAGGGTAAGAACTCGCTTCAACGTTCGCAGCCAAAGCGAGCATAACAATTAACAAAACGAAAACCCCGATCCGGAAGTTTGGAAGTAAACCTTTCATATCAACCACTCAGTTTTTCTCCAACATTAGCCACACGACTAACCTTCTTTCGATCTCCTCTAGGTTATCGATCAAATATATTGGATTCGTTTTAGACACCCTTAGTTTCGAAAGACGACCTTCGCTTTCGGTTCAAGTCGTCAATCGATATTTATTTACTATCTCTAAGTGATAATTTATTGATATTAGGCTTTATAAAGCTATCGGTGGGGTAAATCATTCCTCAGGTTCGGGGATTTTGGAGAACCATTCTTTCGCGTCCGTCAATGCTTCTTCATACATGTCCGGAAAGTTAATAGGCGTCATGCAGGACTGCCTGCAGTTGTCGTATTTCAAAGCCAGTTCACCTTTGTCTGTAATCTGAAAAACTTTACGATATGCAGTTTCAAAGGATTTGTTCAAATCCGATATTTCATTTAATTTTTTCTCCTCCAAATATCTTAACATTTCTTTTAAAATACCATACATCTCTTTCATTTCACTCATGATTCACTGCCCTGTATTTTAAGATTCAGGAGGTTCAAAAGCCTGTAATAGTCAGAGACTAACCCGTTTATCTCCTCCACGAAATCTCCTCCTGTATCGAAATCCACAATTATGGTTTTTGTGTTCCCGGAGGAAGATCCTGTCACGTAAAAAGCGAATTTCTCGTTCTCGGAAAGCAACTGAAATTTCCACTTTTCCGACTGTCTCTCACCCTTATTCAATGTCAATCTGGACATGGGAAACTTTGTGATTTTAAGTTCTTCCATATATTCTTCAACCTCGTTCCTCTGAAGTCCATGCCAGAAATCCCAGTTGCTTAAGTGATAGGGAAAATCTAAACTGTAACCTCTTTGCTCTAAAGTCCTAAGGGACTTAAAGGCCTCTTCAGTTGTCCAGATTTTTGAGATCATTGGGAAGGGGTGGGTCTTGTGTCTTGGGGTAAATCTGCTGTATCTTCCGTGTTTTTTTGGCGGGTAACGTCCCTTCCATGTTCCAAGTATGGTTCTGTCAAAAAAGTTGTTGATTTCCGATAAAATAAGTCCACTCTTATGCTCTCTTATGTAATCTACGGCCTCATTTAACCTACCGTATCCGTAGTCCTTCAACAGGAATTCTTCAGCCCTGTTTCGTGGTTTCATTCAACCATCTCTTATTAATCATCTTCCATCCAGAGAACCTTTCTCTGCTTATTCTTCCACTCCCATTCCTTACTCTGGATCTTCGCCTTTATTTCTGGAGGAAGCTCCTGGTCCTCGTGGGGATACTGGAGATGGATTCTCATGAATTCAAGGAGTTCTTTGAAATCGGTTATTCCGAACCATTTTTTTGTGTTGCTTGCCAAATAGGTATCCAGATCAGCCTGATTAAACATGATCAGTGTCCTTAGGTCATACTCCCTTTCGCTGGCATGACGCACCCTTTTATTCCCGTCATAGACCATGAAACCGTTTGCATCGGGATCAGAGATGGAAGCAATTGCTGGTATCCCCTTCCCGCCTTTATACACCTCATCGAGCCATGCCCATGTTTTCTGAAACTCTTTGTTCTGATCGCTATGGATATATGTTACCTTGAATTCCGATGGTGGGAAAGTTTTTTCTTTCACTTATCCACCTTTTTACAATCATACAAAACTTTACCCTTTTCATCCAAAATTCTTTTTACGGATGCAACATACATGCCCCACTGTCCTGCTGAATTCTCGGAGGTTGAAACGTATCCTCTTTTAAAACGGTCCAGGTTGATTTTCTGTTGGAGTATTTTTTCGCCTATGGTCTTTGCGCTCTTAAGAGAAGCAGCCTCAACTGTAAAAGGTTCTATGGGATTTTCGTGTTCAAATTCGTCAAACTCATCAAAAACCTCTTCAACACCCTCGATAATGTATTTCTTTTTAAATCCAGGCAGCGGCATTTTACCATTATTAGAATATTTCTAAACTTTAAAAATCTATTGGCTATTACTACTTTTCGATTAATAATTATGCACGAAATCGATATTAATAACCGCACCATAATATTCTCATGCCAAGCATGTTCGGCCGCAGGGAATTCAGGATCACGCGATCCCATAAGAAGAAGGACAAGTATACGAAGAAGAAGCCGCCTGTTAAGAAAGGCGATGTTGTTTCGATATACATAAAGGACACGACCAAGCGAGGGGATGGTGTAGGGAAGGTCGAAGATTTTGCTGTTTTTGTTGAAGGAGCGAGAGAAGGGGAGATCGTAAGGGTAAAGATCGTGGAAATCAAAAAGAACTGCGCTGTTGGGAAGAAAGTGGAATAGTTCCCTGTTTATTTAAAATTTACTCCTAATACAAATTTATGAAAATTCAGGTCGGAGAAATCTTAAAGATTGAGGAAATGATAGCCTGGCAGTCCAGGTTGCCGAAAAAAAGCAGATACTCTCCTGCTGAAATACTTGATATATACTACTCGTTGATTGACGGTAGAAATAATGAAAAAATCTATCTGGAAATCCTTCCCAAAAAATAGATCACTCAACTTCTATCCCTGGTTTCCCTGGTGATGCCTTTGAGGCTCTCGGGCTTTCCGAGTCCTCTGCCTTCATGATATCGATTTTAAATCCGAATTCCTTTTCAAGGAAATCCTTTGAATCCTCCAGCGTTTGAAGCTCCCCTGCCTGATCTAGGATTGTGAGAGGTATCTTGCTTACATCCTTCAGAACAGAGGCAACAATTTTAGCTATCTCCATGCCATGTTCCTTGTCCATCACAGCCTTCGTTAATTTACCCGGATCCCTGATCTTTTTGATATTTTTCTTCAGCTTTTTGAAAAGATCATACTTCCATCTGGCAGAGACGAAAAGTTTTATTCTTTTTGGCTTGATCTTTACGAGCTTCAGAACGCTCCTTATGTCCTCTATCGTTTGATCCAGGAGTTCCTCGCCTGCAATGAAATTCTTGTCTATTAGCTTCTCGTTATACTTGGGCCAGCTCTCAAGGGAAGCGAACCCCTCCTTTCCCAGCTTCTCCCACATCTCCTCGCTTATGTGTGGAATAACTGGGTTGAGCATTTTTACGTACTTCTCCGCTATCAGATCGTAGACGGCATTAAGCTCGCCCGGGCTTGTTCTTTTCTTAAGTTTCTTTACCTCTCTCGGGATGTGATAGATGACGATATTCCCGTAATCACGGAGTCGCATTTCATCCAGGGCCTCTCCCGCCTCCTTCAGCGAAAGTTCGAACCTGGAGACGAATGATTTTCCGGCAAGCCCGATTTCCCCTTTCTTTCTCTTTCTGGCAATGTCCGAGAGAAGTGAATAGAGGTTCTTGAGGTTCCTTTTCATGTTCTCTGCTTCCTTGGTCTTCCAGTCGAACGTCCCGTCAAGGGTCGTGGCGGTGGAAATGTATGAACGGAAGGTATCCGCCCCGTATTTGTTCTTAACGTCAAGCAGTGTGATCACGTTTCCCTTGGACTTGCTCATCTTTTGACCTTCGCTCTGTACAAAACCGTGGAAGGAGATTTTCTTTGGCCAGAACTTCTCCGGGAATATCCCGGCATGTGCGAATATGAAGAAGGACAAATGGTTGGAGAGGTGGGCGACGTACGTATGCCTGTGATCGTTTGGATACCAGTATTCGAAATCCGATCTCATCTCCCTGAGTGCATCCATCTTTATTTTCAGCCTTCTGCTAAGGGTCTTCGGATCTCCCTTTCCAAGGTATACATAATCAAAGAACTCGTTCGTCAGTTTATCAGATTTGATCTTGTACTTATTTATTATTTTTTTCAGTATGTAGAATGACATGTAAATTGTGGAATCCGAAAGACTTTCGATTATCCAGTTCTTATCGAACGGAAGAGACGTTCCCAATCCCCGCCTGCGGGCGGCAGGCCTCTTGTCCAGCCAATCGAACGTATCCTCGAAAAGCTTACGCATGGTCTCCGGGAGTAGTTTCATCCGTTTCAGGCATCTGTAGGCCTTCTCTTTCCATCCCTTAGCGTTGAAATCAAGGAACCACTGGTCCTCAAGGACTGAAACCACTATTCGTGTCCCATCTCTGCAGTAGGCCTCCCTGGATGTCTCATACATAACGTCCGCTTCCTTTTTACTGATCAGGTCCTCCTTGACCTTGTCCTTCGCCTCGGTTACCTTCATTCCGGCGTACGGCCCGCAGTTCTTGTTCATCACGCCCTTATGGAAACCCTCCCTGTAAATGGTTTGTGTCGCGTCTTCCAGCCTTGGATCTTTCTGGTCCTTCAGTTTCATCTTTTCGGAGATTTTAAGTGCAGAGAGGTCTCCCCAGCCGGGAACGTCTATTATCGGAATCGGCTTTATCTTACCTGTCTCCTCGAAGTTCAATCCGTATCTTTCGCAGAAGTCCCTGTTGTTTTGCAGATCCTTAAGGGCCACCCAGTCGTAGGGAGCATCGCTAGGGACAGAGGTAACGATCCCGCTGCTTATGTTCGGATCCACAAAACCTGAGGGAAGTATTATGATTTCTCTTCCGATTCCAGGGGCTTTCACGTATTTCCCGACAAAAACCCTTCCATCTATGTATCCCAGGGTTTTCAGGTTCTTTTTCTGGTAGGAGAGTTTCTCGTAACCTCCCCTGCTCATCACCCATGTTTCGTCCCCCACCTGAACCTTCATGTATTCGACATCTGGGTTTATCCATAGGTTGGTCTGTCCGAAAACGGTCTCAGGCCTTAGCGTTCCTGCAACCAGAATCAAACCGTCATCCGTCCGGAACTTTAACAGGGTGAATTCCTGCTTGATAACAGGATCCGTGTCCGCATCCTGTATGTCATCTTCTCCCACTGCATTTTCACAGTTAGGGCAGTACAGGACAGGGTAGCTCCCTTTCACAAGATACTCCTTTTCCTTGTATTTAGTGAACTGCCAGGTTATGAACTTCTGATAGTCCGGATCCCCTGTCGTAAATCTCCTAGTCCAGTCTATTGACAGGCCAAGAGAAGAGTATTCATCCATCATCTTGGGAGAGAAGAACTTCACGATGTTCCATGGTTTTTCAAAGGATTTCAAGATCCTTTCCACCTCCTTCTCGTTTTTTACGTAGTTCTTGACATAGCCCTTGTAAAGTTCTTTCTTTTTCTTGTCCCCGCTTCTGATGGCAGAGGATATGCCAAGAATGGGGGTTCCCGTTATGTGGAATGCGAGAGGGTACAGAACATTCAGTCCCTTCATCCTCATGTATCTTACGTAAATATCGCTCTCTGTTACCGCCCTTCCGTGTCCTATGTGAAGGCTCCCGGAAATATACGGATAGGGGGTTGTAAAGAAGAATTTCTTCCTTTTCTTCTCAGCCTTCGGCTCGAAAACCTTCGATCGCTTCCACTTTTCCTGCCATTTGCTCTCTATCTTCCTTAAATCAACCTTCATTTCAAGTCCTCTTTTTGTATACAACAATACGCTTAAATCGTTCGGAGCTGTTCCCGGCCGGCCCGATCCTCTCGTATTCTGATCTGTTCAGACCGTGAACGTCCTCCAATATTGGCAATACGGGTCTCATCAGTTTATTCTTCATTAGAATGGTTGCGTATTCTTCTCCCTCATCTTTGATTATTTCATACTTATTTTTGAGTATTTTATGCAAATTCAACTTACTTAAATACTTTATGAAATTCATAATATTCTATTATTTAAAATATAATTAATATAATCTAATTCATATGGGCGTGTAGCTCAGCTGGAAATTTCGATGGAAGCAGAAAACTTCTGCTTCGGTCAGCAGTAGAGCGCGGGTCTTCTAAGCAGTTCCTCGCATAGCGGGGAACGGATAGCTTGGAAGATTTGAGGGAATTTTCCCAATGATAGCGAAGAAAGCCTGAGGTCGAGGGTTCGAATCCCTTCACGCCCATTACCTTTTCCTTTTGGCCTTCTCTTTAAGAAGTTTTTTGTGTTTTTCCAGTTCGTTTATAGGAACCTCTAAAACGTATTTCCCCACGTAACCGCACTTTTCACATCTGTATTCGGTTGGCAGGAATCCCATCTTGGAGAAAATATTTGGATGGTGTATGCGTATTCTCCCGCTGCATTTTGGACAAACTTTCACGTATTTCATTATTTAAAATTTTCCATTAATCAATAAAAATGAGTATCGAACATCCATTCCCCTATATACGTGGTAATAGAGAAAGAGAGCTTTATGATGGCGTACTTCAGTGGAAAATATCAAGTGTCAAACTGGATGATGTTCATAATATCTTGAACGTGGTAGGGTTCTCGGGTTCTGGAGAGAAAGTAACTAGAGAGAGGGAGATGGTATTAAGGTACATACAGAGCAAAGACAGTCAAATGTCTGGTGATAAAATACTTGACCTGTTGGAGGAGAATTTGACTCCGGGGAATCTTGCTGATGAAAGGCTATATTCTATTGGAGATGTATTCAGGATACTCAAAAAGCATCCGAACGCGGAGGAGATAGTGGAGGCATTAAGAGAAGATGGAACTGTCAGGGTATTCGAGCAGGGGAAAACTCATTGCGTTCTTGGGAAAGATGTCCCTTACGTTTGTGGGTTCATTAAAAAATTAAAACCCCCCCGCAGGAAGACAAAATATGATTATCCTTTAATTGGTGATGGTATAGAATACGAAAATCTTGATGAGGTTGCTATTAAAGCTGGAGTTTCGTGTGCCAACAGACTGAGAAAAATTATTGATGAAAACGAAGAACTGAGAGAGAAAATTTATCGCACCAGTTCAAGTCGAAGAGTGGTGAAAAAAGAAGAAGTAGAGGACGTTATGGGAGCCCTCAGAGCTATTCTGCAACGGGCTTGACCTTGATCCCTATGCCTTCCAGTTTCTTCTTGAACTTTCCCAGGGCCTTGTGTATGTCGTCTATGTTGTGCGCTCCCGTGCAGATTATTTTCCCTGAACTGAAGAGCAGGAAAGCGACTCGGGGATCGCTTATCCTGTAAACAAGACCGGGGAACTGTTCTGGCTCGTATTCGGCATTTTCGAGCGAGAAGGCAATGTCCTCTAGGTTCAGGTCTGCCTTTATCTTGCTGGATGCGACGATGTTCTCAACCTCTATTGGATACCTCTTAGGGACCCTCACACCGGAACTTTTTATCTTCTCCACAACCTTCCTCATTGCCTCTTTTGCCTTGTCTATGGATTTAGTTCCTGTACAGACAATCTTACCAGATGAAAAAATAAGGGCTGCAGCCCTTGGTTGCGTGGGTCTGTAAACAAGACCGGGGAACTGTTCTGGCTCGTATTCCGTGTTCTCAACAGAGCTAACAAGCTTGTTCAGAGAGATGTTAACATTGAGCGTAGTGAACGCGACAACATTCTCGATTTTTATAAAAAACTCTCTTTTGTCTGCCATAATAAGACACCCTCACAAAAATTTCAATTATACTAATATGAGATTAAATTATTTAAACTTTTTATTATTTGTATTCACTTTCCTGTTTATATTCCGACTTCATTACGTACTCTGTTTTGACTGAATACTGGCTTTCTCTCTCCTCCACTGAGGTCAACTCGTATCTCTCCTCTCCCTCCCTTTCTTCCTCTTCTGATACCGATTTCTTTATGACAACCTCAAAATCCTCCATTACAGGAGGGAGTTCAGAAGGAACGAGTGTGGATGTGGCGAATCTCCAAACCTCCTTTCCCTCCAAGTCAATGCAATAAAAATGACAGTCCCAGGAACCAAAGTATAATTTCTTGTTCCAGAATGTGATGGAGGAATAAACAACCCCATGGGTCTTGAACCTCCATATCTCCTTCCTTGCTTTTATGTCCAGGCAGTAGACGTTCCCGTCTCCTGCTCCGAAATAAAGTTTTCCTTTATCAATAAGCGGAAGCTGTGAAATGATTTCCTCCGCCCCTATCTGAAAACGCCAGATCTCCTTCCCGTCTTCTTCTCTTATAGCGTACATTATCCCGTCCCTTGACCCGTGGAAGAGGATCCCCTCATTATAGGCAGGGCTGCCGGAGTTCCCCAATTTTCCTGTAGGGAACCTCCATACCTCTTTGCCTGTTTCGGCATCCAAGGCGTAGAGATAATTGTCGAAGCTCGCTACATACACGACCCCGTTGTAAACCATGAATTCCTTGGGGTTCCATATCTCCTCTCCGGCCTTGAACCTCCAAAGTTCCTTCCCTGTTTTGGCATCCAGGCAATAGAAATACTCATCGAATGATCCTATGTATATCCTTCCTTTGTATATGCCCGGGGAAGCCGCTACCGCATCCCCTGTTTTGAACCTCCAGACTTCTTTTCCTTTCATATCCACACAGTAAACATAGCTGTCCTTGGATCCGAAATAAACAAAATTCTTGTATGCATTGGGTCTACAGAATATCTCCCCGCCTGTTTTATATCTCCATAAAAGCTTTCCCCTCCCTGCATCAACTGCATATAAATAACCGTCCGAAGCGCCCGCGAATACCGTTCCCTTGAAAAAGAGTGCACTTGCAGCTATGTAATTGCCTGTTTTAAGTTTCCATATCTCTTTCCCTTTTTCAGCGTCCACGCAGTAAATGTAACCATCCCTAGCCCCGAAGTACACTCTCCCGTCCACGACATTCGATATTCCTCCAATACTTCCTCCATAACCTGTTCTCCACAGCCTTGAGAACTTCCCGATCTTTCTTACCTCGAACTCTTCAAGTTCCATGTCAAAATCAGAAAATCCAGTTTCTCCGAACTCCATGCTACCATCTTGCAATCTTCAATTCGTTCGTTCTTATATCAAAAACCCTCGATGCAGGACCTTCTATCCTTCCTGCATCAATCGCGAAATCCACTATTTTCTTGATCTGATCAGGAATGTCTTTCAAGGAAAAAACAGGGTTTTCCTCGGAAAGGTTCACGGAAGTTGTTATGAACAATATCCCCAGTGAACGGATGAAATCACAGAACTCATGTTTAGGGATCCGAATCCCCACTGAACCTTCCTTTGAAACCACAAAGGGAATTCGTTCCTTGGCATTGAGAATAATCGTGTAAGGTCCTGGCAGAAGGACTCCGACGAACTTCTCGTTCTCCTTCGTTATCTTCGTATGCTCTGATATCCATTCCCTTGAAGGGACTATCACAGAGAAGGGTTTTTCCTCCCCCCTGCCCTTTGCCTGGATTATTTTCTTTACACTCTCCCTGTTCTCGGCATTGCATCCTATCCCGTAGAGCGTGTCTGTAGGGTAGATGAATATTTTCCCCTCTAGGATCGCTTTCTTAACTTCCTCGCTTTTGAGCGCTTTCTTGAGCGTTATGGTTTTCATAATGATTTCTTAGAGAATAAGTTTATTTAAATTCCCCTCTTTTTGACAAGTGTCCTTAAAAATTTTTGCATTTTATTTAAAGCATGCATCATAAACAATTGATCGGGCTAGGGAAGTTTTTTCTGAAGTCCTTAAAAGATTACCCCTTACATTCATCATATATTTTTATGAAAAACTACTCCCATGCAGCTATCAGACGACTATTTTCCGGAAAAATATCCCATGATGTACTCGTCTTTGAGACGACATACTACTGTACGAAAAATTGTAGGGGGTGTTATATACCGAAGGAGAAGAGGAAAGAAAAAACAGTTATAGATGAAAAATTTTTGTTATCAACAATTAAACAGGCAAAAAAATTAGGGATAAGAAATTACGGATTCTTTGGCGGAGAACCCCTAAGTGAACATGCAATTCCGGTATCCCTGATGGCTGCAGATGAAAATCCGAACCTAACTTTTATTTATTGTACAAACGGGGAGTATGTTGCTGCTAACGATGTATCTTTCTTTAAAAATTACCCTAACATAGCCTTCTTTTTGAGCATAGACGGATTCGAGGAAACTAATGATAATATAAGAGGTAAAGGTTCTTATTCTTCAATAATCGAAGCGTCAAAAAAACTGAAACATATGCGAAGGGCCCAAAGTGCCTTCGTGACAATCAGGAAAGAAAACATCGATGAGGTTTTGTCCGAAGATTTCTTAAACCATCTGTTGGAAAGGGGATTCAACTATATTCAATGGGCAAAATATGAAAACAATGCCAATAATGGTGAAGAAGTGCCTAACGAAGAATTACATACTAAATTGAAGGGGTTCAGGGATAAAACCATGAAAATGCCAGTATTTCAGAATACTGATATTATGGGGGAATTTTTCTGCTTAGACCCAAAGAAATCTCAGAATAAGATTTACTTATCACTTGATGGGGATATGCGAATAGAAAGAGAGGATATGTCAGAAATCATCGGTAACTTAAATGAGAAAACCATGGAAGATATTTTATATAATAATTTGGAATGCTCTTAAAAAATATTCTCATCATCTCACAAAGCCCTTGTAAGTCTTCCTGTAGAGTTCAGAACTGGCGAGTTTCTTTGGGTTTCTCCTGTAGAGTTCGTGATCGAGCTCCCTTCCTGTCCTCTTCTCCCACTTCTGAATCGGTTCGCTGTATCTCTTCTGAACCTTTTCTCTATACCATTCAGGGATCACATTGAAGGCGCAGAACGGGATGATTGCCTCCGGCGTCAGGTAATGGATGCAGCAGCGCATAACACGGTTGATGTCGTAATTGTAAAGATCCATGAAATGCATCATCCCTATGAACAGGGACTTGTGGTGGAAGACCCCTAGCGCACGGTAATCGTGCTTCATCAAGGCGTTGTATATTATTTTACCCAGAGAGAAATCCTTGGGGGATTTTTTCTTGTCTATGAAGGAGTTCAGCTTGTAAAGCATCTTCGCTCCTACAACGTATTTGCTCTTCCCTTCTCGAAGTTCTTTCGCCTTCTCCTCAAGGTATTCGAACAAACCTTCAACATCAACGAACCTCGGAAGAGGTATCATTTTTCCCTCTTCCTCAAAAACGTAAGTAGCCATACCGCATGCGAAATGCGTTGATAGCGAATACTGCGGTTTTTTAACGAGCGACTCGACAAAATCGGTTATCGCCTTCACAGAGGGAACCGGATAGAAATCCTCCTTCCCTATCTCTCCATTGGTCTGTTCCTCTATTTTCTTGATGTTGTCCGGAATCGTTATTCTGAATTTCTCTATATCCTTTTTTGGCATTCTCCCTACCAAGGAGACGGGCTGGTAATTTACCCCGCGTATGACGTCCATGTTTTTGAAGCCGAACCTTATGATATCCCCTACTTCGTGATCGTTTACCGATTTTATTACAGTGGGAACTAGAACGATTCCCATCTGTCCTGCCTTCCTGGCATTCTCGAGAATGTAAGGGATCTCCCAGTGGTTCTTGGGGTTGGTTTTAGGTGTAACACCATCAAAGGAAAGGTAAACAGTATTCACCCCTGCTTCCCTGACCTTCTTAACGAATCCGGGATCCTGGGAGAAGCGAATTCCATTTGTGTTGTACTGAACATGATCCACCCCCTCGTTCTTTATCATCCGGATTATCTCTATCACGTCCTTCCTCATACTCGGTTCTCCGCCTGTTATCTGGACTGCGTTCCCGGGGACTGGCTTCTCTTTCACAAGGAGGCGAACACCCTTTCTCAATTCCTCCAGGCTCGGCTCGTAAACGTAACCAAGCTTTTTTGCAAGGAAAAAGCAGTACCAACAGGAAAGATCGCAGCGATTCGTAACGACAAGGTTTGCAAGCGCTGTGTGGGACTTATGTAAAGCACATAAACCGCAATCCTTTGGACAGACAAGTTTCTCCTTCTTAACGTTCGGGTTCGAAACACCTATGCCGTCGTAAGCGAATTTCTTCGCCTTCTTGTACATCCCGGAATCTCCCCAGTAGACATCCCTGAACTTACCGTGTTTCTCGCATTTCTTCTCTATCCAGACCTTTCCGTCTTTTTCAAAGATAGTGGCGTCTATAAGTTTAAGGCATTCGGGACATACAGATCTCGTTTGGGTTGGAAGTTCTCCTGGATACGAGCTCATACTATCATTTAAAAGTTTTAAAAAGTTTTAAATATTCAATTAATTATTAAAATTATAGGTTTATAAAATTAACTCAGGTGATAACATTCCTGATTCCAACGAAATCGAGGAGATCGAGAAAAAGATATTCAACACGTTTGGGGAAGTGGCGAAGTCGATCGGTTTTTCGCCCATCCACGGAAACATAATAGCAGCCCTGCTGGTTGGAGGAAGTTCTTTATCACTTCAAGACATTGCCAAGAGAACAGGATACTCTGTCTCCATGATCTCGCTGAGCCTTGATCTTCTGGAAATCCTCGGGATAATCAGAAAGGTAAAGAAACCGACAGACAGGAAATTGTATATAGAACTGGTGAGCGATCTCCTGGAATCTCTCAAAAGTATACTGCTGATGAGGATAAACAAGAACATTTCTGATTCCTTGCTCGAATATGAACAGAGCAGAAAGAAGCTGGGAAAACTCGAAGGAGATAACAAAAAAGACGTGCTGAAAGCGATAAATACCCTTGAAAGTCAGGTAAAACGTCTGAAAAGGTATGTTGATCTGCTGTCAGAAATAGGTTTACCTTGATTATTTCTTTCCTTTTTCAAAGAACACCATTACCAACCATACACCTGCTATTGCAATAACCAGGGTCAAGAAAACAAGTAGCCATGTCCATTCAGGAACTACCGGTGGTTCAGGGCACAGGTCTGGACAGGAACCTCCGCAATCTATCCCTTCTTCATCCCCGTCCTGTATCCTGTTTTCACAGGTGTAACCCGGCGTGCCCCCCATGGGACATCCCTCGTCCACTATACCATCGCAATCATCATCAATCTGGTTACAGCTCTCCTGTTTGGTGCCCGGGTAAGAGAATCTGTTATAGCAGGCGCACTTCGTTGCTTCTATCGAACTCTTCCCGTAAACGTTATCCACAGTTCCATCGCAGTCGTCGTCCTTTCCGTTGCACGTTTCGCTGCCTGGTCCAACCGAACCGATACATGCTCCCCATTCTCCGTTCGTGCACGTCCTGTCTCCTGATTGACATTCTCCTATATCCGAACCGCAAGACTTCTTCTCGTTTTCTATACATCCGCAGTTCACCCCGTCATCTATCTCCTCATCGCAGTCGTCATCTATGCTGTTGCACGTTTCACTTATATCCCCAGGTTGTGACTCTCCGTTGTAGCAGGCGCACTTCGTTGTCTCTACAGAGGTTTTTTCGTTTATGTTATCTATTACACCATCGCAGTCGTCGTCCTTTCCGTTGCATTTTTCATTTACTGGAGCCACGTAACCAACACACTCGCCCCAGCGACCACCAATACAAGTGTTGGTCCCGTTAGAACACTCTCCCACGTTGGATCCACAGGGCTTTTTATCGCCCTCAGTGCAGTTACAGTCTAAATCGTCATCTATCTGTTCATTACAGTCATCATCAATCCAGTTACACGTTTCGTTGATAGGGAAGCTTCCGTTGAAGCATTGGCATTTGGTTTCACCTACTGAAATCCCGCCAGCTATATTGTCTATAATACTGTCGCAGTCATCGTCCTTCCTGTTACACGTTTCGTTGATCGGGCCGACATAGCCAATACACTCTCCCCACTCACCACCAATACACGTGGCAGTCCCGTTAGAACATTCTCCTATGTTAGAGCCGCAGGGTTTCTTTTGACCATCTATACAACTGCAATCTATCCCGTCATCTATCTGTTCGTTACAGTCGTCATCCATTCCGTTGCATATTTCTTCAATTTCTCCGGGGTAGGCGTTTTCATCAAAACACTGGCATTTGGTTTCCAAAATCGAGCTCCCTCCGCCAACGTTATCTATCACAGCATCACAGTCATCATCCTTACCGTTACAACTTTCGTTGGACGGACCAACGTAACCAATACACTCTCCCCACTCACCGTTCGCATCACACGTTCTCGTTCCATTCGAACATTCTCCTATGTTCGAGCCGCAGGGCTTGGTATCCCCGAGAGCGCATACATAGGTTGTTTCAGAAATTTCGTTTGACCGGGAACTCAGTCCTGTCAGGTCAACGGTTACGATCTTGAAATAGTATGTCGTATCCTCTTGCAGATCCTTAACTTCGTGACTCGTATCGTAGCTATCATATATTGTTGTAGCTAAAGTGTCCTCAACAGGAATGAAATTCTGTGTTTCAGAATAGTGAACCTCGTAATGTGAGAAATCCATATCATTGTTTTCATTCCATTCAAGACCTACAGAACTCTTGGTTACGGACGTTGCAGGGTTGAGAATCGCAGGGGTTGGCGGGTTCTTGTCTATCTTGAACTCAATAGGATTTGAAAATCCCACGTGTTCAACCATGTCCTTCCCTGTACCGCACACCCAAGAATATTGGGATATTGTGTAGGGACTTGGTTTGTCATAGCTGTTGTAATCTGTGGGGCAGCTGCCCGGATTAGATGAGTATATCTTTAATTTATAGCTATTTGAGTTGCAGCCACTGCCCAGATCAGAGCACGCGACAAACGCATCAACATCAACATTATACCAGTTCTGAGGATTGCCTGTGACAGCTACTGTCGGTATTTGTTTGTCTATGTGGAAGGTATTGCTAATCTTTATTGATTCCTCGTTTCCTGCCTTGTCGTCGCTGTAGTAACAAGCCCTTTTCCTGCACGTTTGTCCTGAGGTACATGTCACGCTCCCTGACGTTCCTGTTGAGAAACCCGTGGTCCCGCATGCCCCATCATCATCTATGACTTTGTAATACGTTGAATCGCAGCCAGAGTTTGGATCATAACATGTCAGAGTGAAATCAACGTTCGTATTAGTCCATGATCTTCCGTTAGGACTTATGGAGGTCGTCGGAGCTGTCTTGTCAATCTTAATCTGTCTTGATTTGACAGGGGATTCCTCGTTTCCTGCATTGTCTGTGGAGCGGTATCTTACGTAACTGGTCCCCTCGTAAGAAACAGTGAAGGGAGAAGAATAACTGTTTGCAGGGGAACAGGTATTGCTCGTATCTATGCAGTAATCAGTGGAATCACAACCACTTCCGGTATCTGAACAGCTCAGTGTGACATCGACATCTGATCTGTAAAAGCCACCACTACCCATGGTTCCTGAAAGACTGATGGATGTGAATGGTTCTGTCTTGTCTATATTGAATATGTTGCTCTTCTTCGTTGTCTCCACGTTGCCAGCGTTATCCTCGCTGTAGTAACAAACCCTTTTCCTGCACGTTTGTCCTGAGGGACACGTCACTGTTCCCGATGTTCCTGTTGAGAAGCCTGTGGTCCCGCACGAGGCATCATGATTTATGACCTTGTAATAAGTTGTCTTACAACCGGAGTCGGCATCCGTACAGGTTAAAGTGAAGCCGACGTTCGTATTAGTCCATGATCTTCCGTTAGGACTTATGGTTGTTACAGGGGGGTTGGCATCTTCTATATCGCAGGATATGCTTATGTATGTCACTCCATGCGTATCGTGACCTACTATTTTCAGGGTATTGGATGTCCCGAGATCAAGACCTGTTTTTGTAAACGTATACTCCTTCTCACCACAGTATGTGCAGTAATTCTGAGCTGAAACCAGCGAAATGTTTAACAAAACCACCAAAGCAATGAACAATATAATTTTCTTCATAACCTCTTCCTCATCTTTATTTATTACATCTAATTTTACTTATATTCCTCCCTTCAAGGCGAATAGTAGTTCCAGTTCTGCTTCTGCCTTCTGTAATGCTGGAGCGTCCAGTATCTCGGTTTGGTGTTCGTGTTTGGCTGGTCGTTCCAGAATATCTTAACCTTGTTACCCTGTCCTCCATTCCAGTCAACAACTATCACTTCCTCTCTGTAGTCACCGAGGATGTCGGCAGCGTAAACCCTCATGGCCTCCATATTGACTGCCTTCTCAAAGGTTCCTGTTGGAGCATCGAGTATTGCTATCCCTCCGTATTCGTGCCTCTCCTTTCCAACTATCTCTTCCCTAGCGTTTCCATCCCAGTCAATCCTCACGATCTCTTCAGCCCCGCGGGTGGTCCACCAGGCAGGCCTTCCAGGTGAGTCGTAAAGGTAGTATTTGTTAATCACTGCTCCCTGGGCATCGTGGACCCAGGGACATTCCTCGTATTGATCTACCTGTGGCCTAGGACAGGTTCCGTCACTGGCTGAAGAACGGCAGAAGATCTCCAGGCCAGCTCTCCCTGTTCTGAAATTCCCAACTGCGACTTTATCAGGATCCTCCCAGTCCCAGGGATTTAACGGAGCCATCACGATTCGATCTTTGTTAACAACG
>JABAOH010011570.1_pt1 | contig 16443 bp, 17 predicted proteins | sample 7062181 | NCBI WGS metagenome assembly JABAOH01 (sample SAMN14538630, study PRJNA623070) | marine sediment metagenome | biome: marine biome [ENVO:00000428]; feature: marine pelagic biome [ENVO:01000023]; material: deep marine sediment [ENVO:00002113]; isolation source: pool of 5 deep marine...
CACAATCCACCTGGGGGATTGAAAGAGAACTCGATACCGAGGGATTTGACTTCTGCGATTTACACATGCACACCACCAACAGCGACGGCAAACCAACACCTGCGAAACGGGTGATGTCTTAAGTGGGAGAGGGCGTTGAATTCGAATGCTCTATTCGAAACATGAAACGGATCAATAAAAGTTTTACGACTTAATTCCATTGTTATGAGCTAATTTTTTATGAAGTCTAACTTTTTTAGGGGCATATACAGCTCTGACTTTCATATTCAAAATTTCGACACCGATGGAAAACGCCATGGCAAAATAAATATAACCCTTTGGGATATGAAATTCGAAACCTTCTCCCAGTAAAGATACGCCCACTAAAATAAGAAAACTTAATGCCAGCATTTTGATAGTGGGATGATCATCTACAAATTCGCTAATAACACGGGCAAAAAGCATCATGATGATCACAGCGATGACGATTGCCAGAACCATCACAAAAAGATGGTTGGCTAAACCGACCGCGGTGATGATCGAATCCAGCGAGAAGATAATATCAAGAATCGCGATCTGGATCAAAACGCCAATAAAATTTGTTGTGGTCTTACGCTTTTCGGCTTTTTTCGGTCCCTCCAAACTCAGGTGAATTTCATGAGTACTTTTAGCTAACAAAAAAAGACCACCAGCGAGGAGAATTAGGTCGCGACCTGAAAAGTCATTATTCAGGATTGAAAATAAGGATTGTTTTAATTTCATGATAAAAGAGATCGAGAATAGCAATCCAATTCTTGTTATCATTGCCAACCCTAAACCAAGGATTCTGGCGCGATTCCTCTGATCTTTAGGGAGACGTCCTGCCAAAATTGAGATGAAAATAATATTATCTATTCCGAGGACGATCTCCAATGCCGTTAAAGTGGCAAGTGCTATCCATGCCTGGGGATCGTTTATCCATTCCATCTTATTGTCCTGATTGTTTAAATTTTAAGTTGCTACTCTAAAAAAGAATGGTGAGGAATTTTCTGAATACAAACGCCTCACCACTTTTTTATTTCATCGCATTACTGATCAGATAGCAATTTTTATTGTAAAGTCATTCATAACGTTGTTGAAAAATTCCATCTTATGGTTTGGAATTAGTTATTTGAGATTTGGAATTTATATGACATCATTTAATCTTAGGCTGTCCTCCTGAGGCGGGCTTCAGTTTTCAGCTTGTCTTAAAACTGGTTTAGATAGTTGCGGGGCTCAATATCACGGGATATTCGAGCTATGGATTTCAACCAGTACTAAAACATTATTATCGGGTAAAATCTGCTTAGCCACAACTCTTCCTCCTTTAATTTCAACGTTTAGCGCTCCAAAATCAGGAAAGGTCGGGTCGATAGACCATCTTTTAATGTAAGCGGCCCAACGGTAGGCATCAGCAGCGGCTGCTTGCTCAGCGTATTTCATAGCAATGGATTCGGTTTCAGCATCTTGGAAAGGTTTGCCGAAACCAGCCGCCAAAATGGTTTCCCAGGTTGTATCATAGCTGGTGGCCAACAATCGTCGTCGCAACTCAATATCTGTCGGATTGTTTTTAATTGCTTGCACTAACTCACTCATAACGATCAACATAGAATCGTAATTAATCGGTTTTGGTTTGATTGTTTCGAAAAATTGATCATCTCCTGTTTTTTCGTCCCTAGTAACTTCGGCGGTTTCGTACTCATCTTTTTTGGTGCAGCTAATTATCAGAATAAGACTAACGGTTAGTAAAGCCATTAATGTTAAAAGATGTTTTCGATTCATATTATCCTGTTCCTTGAAAAGGTTCATAGCGAAGCATCGCCTTAAAATAGCGAGATTAATTTATGGATTTCACAAGAAATAGATTAATATGCTAAAAATGCTAAGGGGTTGATAATAAATAAAATGTAACTCTGGATTATTTTAGGGAGTGAGATTAAATACCAGTCCCCTTTGTATTTTGTCGACCTTGAAAAAATAGAGACTAATAAAACTATACTGCGTAATTTATTTTATCTCACTCCCTTATCAATCTTTTTTCTTAAAAAAGGTGCAAATTTTTCTGAAAAAATGATTTGTTAAAAAAACAGACACTACATCTAAAAATTTACGTCCCCATTTCCCAGGACGAAAGATATTCTTTCTGTTCTTCTGTTAACTCATCAATTTGAACATTCATCGACTGTAATTTTAACCTGGCAACCCAATCTTCGATTTCTGAGGGGACATTGTAGACTTTGGCATTTAATTCTCCAGCTTGCTTAATTACCCATTCCGTGGTTAAGGCCTGTGTTGCGAAACTCATATCCATCACTGAAGCCGGATGCCCTTCTGCCGCTGCCAGGTTAATCAGCCGGCCTTCTGCGAGCAAATTGATCCGTCTGCCATCTTTTAAAATATATTGATCGACAAAATTCCGCACGTGTTGACAACATTCCACAGCCATTTCCTGAAGGGCTGGGATATCAATTTCTACATTAAAATGTCCTGAATTTGCAACAATAGCGCCATCTTTCATCAATTCGAAATGTTCTTCACGAATAACATGAATATCGCCTGTCAGGGTACAGAAGAGATCACCGATAGGAGCGGCTTCTCCCATTTTCATAACACGGAAACCATCCATGGCGGCTTCCAACGCTCTAATGTGATTAACTTCTGTAATGATCACATTTGCTCCCATGCCTTTACAGCGGGTTGCAAATCCACGACCACACCAACCATATCCAGCCACAACCACATTCTTACCTGCCAGTAAAATATCAGTTGCGCGGATAATACCATCGACAGTAGATTGACCCGTGCCGTAGCGATTGTCAAATAAGTTCTTCGTCATCGCATCATTGACAGCAATGACCGGAAATTTTAAAGCGCCATCGCGTTCCATAGCCCGGAGCCGAATCACACCGGTGGTGGTTTCCTCCATGCTTCCCAGCATATTCTGGCCTAACTCGGGATAATCAAAATGGATATTGGAGACAAGGTCCGCTCCATCATCCATCGTGACCTGTGGGGAATGGGCGATGGCTGCTTTAATATGTTTATAATAGGTCTCGGTATCTTCACCTTTTATGGCAAATACTGGTATTCCATANNCATTACCTGCTTTTAAAGTTCGTGCCAAATTAGCCGTTTCGGCTGTAATATGAAGGCACGCCGACATTCTCCTGCCATCCAAGGGTTTTTCTTTTTCAAAACGCTCTCGAACTAATTTTAAAACTGGCATGTCATTTTCAGCCCACTCAATTCGCTTTTTCCCCTCAGGAGCGAGTTCAATGTTTTTTATATCATAATTCACACCCAACCTCCTGTCCTGTTAATTCGTCAATTATCAACTTTTAATATCCTCTGAAATCCAACAGCCCTCATTTCAGTTTAATAATTTTCCACTAATAATTTTGCCATTAAAATATAATTTCAAAATTGTAAATATCACTTCGCCAACACATCTACCATATCGGTTTTTTCCCAGGTAAAAGTTTGTTCATTTCTACCAAAATGACCGTAGGCAGCAGTTTTGCGATAAATTGGTCTACGAAGCTGTAATTTTTCAATAATTCCTCTCGGTGTTAAGTCAAAATGTTTTCTGACTAATTTCTCAATTTCTTGATCAGGCATTACACCAGTTCCATGCGTATCGACCATAATCGAGATGGGTTCGGCAATTCCGATGGCATAGGCTAATTGAATAGTACACTTTTTCGTTAATCTTGCGGCGACGATATTTTTTGCCACATAACGAGCAGCATAAGAGGCTGAACGATCGACTTTTGTGGGATCTTTACCTGAAAATGCACCACCGCCATGAGGGGCATAACCGCCATAGGTGTCGACAATAATTTTACGTCCGGTGAGACCAGCATCACCTTGCGGACCTCCGATAACAAATCGTCCTGTTGGATTGATGTGATAAACAATTTCATGATCATTAACCATATGTGGTGGTAATACAGGTTTAATGACATGTTGAATAATATCATGGTGAAGATCGATTAATTTAACATCCGGGCTGTGTTGTGCAGCGATGACAACTGTTGCGACCCATTTGGGCTTATCATCCACATATTCGATAGTGACTTGGGATTTGCCATCAGGTCGAAGGTAAGGAAGAATATTTTTCTTTCGAACCTCAGCTAGTCTCTTAGTCAGTTTATGGGCTAATAGTATTGGCATAGGCATCAATTCTTCAGTTTCATCTGTGGCAAAACCGAACATCATCCCTTGATCTCCAGCCCCATCTCGATCGACCCCCATGGCAATATCTGGAGATTGTTGGTCAATTGTTGTTAAAATTCCGCATGTCTCACTGTCAAATCCAAAACTTGCATCGATGTAACCGATGTCTTTAATAAGTTCACGGACTAATTTCGGAATATCAGCATAACACATCGTGGTTATTTCACCCCCGATTATTGCTAATCCTGTAGTAACAAATGTCTCACAAGCCACTCGTCCGAATGGATCTTCTTGAAATATTGAATCTAATACTGCATCTGAAATTTGGTCAGCAATTTTATCTGGATGACCCTCTGTCACTGATTCTGATGTGAAAAAATAAGATCTCATGCTCTTACTCCTTACATTAGGTGTTCTAGATATCTGCAAAATTAAAATATTGTTGTCATTTCGAACGGAACGAAGTGGGGTGAGAAATCTTTATGCCCTCATATATCAATTAGTTAACCAGATTTCTCGCTTCGCGCGAAATGACATTCTATCCTATTTTGCAGAACTCTATAGGTGTTCATCTATGATACATATCTTTATATTCATTGTTATGTTAATAAAGAAGAAGTTTGCTTGAATCTTGTGTTCAAGTTTGCTTATTTTGGCAATTATCGATACTTGATTTATTGATTTAGCCAGGTTATTAATTTTCGATGTAAAGCTATATTACTGGCCGCAACACAGGAAAGAATATTTTTGTAGATCAGGGATATATTGTCCAGAGTATTACCCCAGGCATCAGTGATAATACAGTGGCTCTCTTTAGCAATGAGGTAGGCCGCTGCAATATCGTATGCAAATAATCCCACGGTTTACTTTTGATTTGCAACTTGCGGGAGATTCGTGTTATCGTTCACCATCGTCCCGGTAATATCAATATAAGCATCCAATTGAAATGTTACATCACCACTATGGGCTACACCCTGAACCTCTCGAGCTTCAGTAGCCCCTAATAAGGGATAAACCTTTTGCCTGATTCTTTGAGCTAGCGAAACTAATAAATATTGGGCATTAAATTTATTCATTTTCAGACCTTAACCGGTCCTTTAGAGTTTGAATTTTCTCAATTGGAGTGGGGTCTACACCATTAATTATCGCTAAATAGTAACTTACCCAATCTCCCAGATAAGTTAATGAGAATAAACGGGTTAATCTTGAATTTCCTTCAGTGAATAGCCCTATAATCGGTGACGTTACACATTCTAGTATCTCTCGCGTGATGTTCATTCTTTTATGATTTCTATTGTAATCCTGACTATCACACAGATAGATTATTTGAAAATTTGTTAATAGATGTGGGAGTCTCTCCCAACCGACAATTTCGTTATGATTGAGCTCAGGAAATACATTGTTAAAAGCCAGAACTTTTGCGTTTTCTGAAAACTGACCTTTCCAGCGTAAACCAACCACCTGGAGAAATTCAACAGAACTGTATATAATTGGAATTTTGTTCTTGAGTTTTAGAGCCAAATCATAGGCTAAATTATTCCGTGATTCAGGTGAATATTGAACATTTTTCTGTTCTAAGAGATGCTCCGTCTCTTCCAAATCACTGATTTTGATACCTGTAAATCCAGACCGTGATAATAAAACAAGTAGTGGAATGGATAGATAACCTAAAGCAGTTCGTGGTGGAGCGCCACCCGGGACAGTAATGAGCGGAATCCCATCCCTTTGAGCACTTTTAACTAATTTACCACCGGAGGCAATACTAATGATTTGGGCTCCTTTTGCTTTCGCATCTTCATAGCAACTCAGGGACTCTTCAGTATTTCCTGAATAGCTGGAAACGATAACCAGCGATGAGTGATTCACAAAATTTGGTAAAAAGTAATTACGAATAACAACAGCCGGTACTTTTAATTCGTTATCCAGGCAAGCAATAATCAGATCACCACTAATGGCTGATCCGCCCATTCCAGCGAATAGAATATTTTTTACATGGTTGCGATTAATTGTTGAACCAAAAGATTCTCCAATGTGACGAGCCTCTCGAAACTGTTTCGGAAAAGAAGTTAATAGCCGGAGCATGTTTGAGCCATCAATTTCTTGAACATTAGTATAAGCATACATAGACTTTTGCGTAAAATTGACAAAGTGATTAATTTATTTTCATCTTGTATCGAGTAGCCATAACATTTCGGATATAGGTTTCGACCTGTTCGGAAGTTTTCATTTGCAATGCTTTATCAACGATTTTTTCTGCATCTTCATAGGTTACTGAACGAATGATCTTTTTTACCTCAGGAAGCATGGATGGGCTAACACTTAATTCATCTAAATCCAGTCCCAGCAAGATTAAAGTGGCTAATGGATCCGCAGCCATTTCGCCACACATGCCAATCCATACTCCTTTGCTATGTCCTGCATCAACAATACTTTTAATGGTTCTTAATACTGATGGCGGTAACCGTTTATAAAGCTTAGCAACATGGACGTTGCCTCGATCAACTGCTAGTGTATATTGGATCAAATCGTTTGTCCCAATACTTAAAAAGTCAACTTCTTCAGCAATAACGTCAGCCATAATTGCCGCGGATGGAGTCTCAATCATCACTCCAACTTCAATATTTTCATCAAAAGGTATTTTTTTGGCTTTGAGGTCATTTTTAACTTGTTCAATAATTGATGTCGCCTGATATATTTCTTCTAAACATGAAATCATAGGAAGCATGATTTTTACATTTCCCATGACACTTGCGCGCAATATGGCACGAAGCTGGGTTTTAAAAAGATCTACTTTTTCGAGGCAAAGCCGAATCGCACGCCAACCTAAGAAAGGATTATCTTCTTCTGGAATTTGAAGCGAAGGGGCTTTTTTATCCCCTCCAATATCTAATGTCCTGATAATAGCAGGATAAGGACTTACTTTTTCTGCAATTTTGTAATACTCGTCAAACTCTTCTTCTTCGGTGGGCAATTCGGATTTTGTCAAATAAAGATTTTCTGTTCGATAAAGACCAATGCCTCTCGCACCATAAGTAATGATGGAATTGATCTCATCCGGAAACTCCAGGTTTGCAGATAATTCAATATCTTTACCATCTAATGTCCGACTGGGAAGGTCGCGAATTTTGGAGAGTTCTTTGGTAATTTCGTGATATTGTTCCCTCAGTTTTACGTATTTATTCATTTCAATGGAATTAGGGTTAACAATCACCACCCCTTCATTTCCATCAATGATAATAGTGTCGCCAGTGTCTACAACTTCTGTTATTTGCTCTAAACCAACAACGGAAGGTATTTCCAGAGATCGGGCCATAATGGCCGCATGTGAAGTTTTTCCTCCCCTATCCGTCGCAAACGCCAATACTTTTTGACGATCTAAGAGCACTGTATCTGAAGGTGTAAGATCGCGTGCAACGATGACGGCTGGGTTGGTAAGACCGTTTAAATATTGAGGCTCTTTGCCTTGGATATTTCGAATTAAACGACGCTTCACATCCCTGATGTCGGCCACTCGCCCCATAAAGTATTCATTGTTGACCTTTTCTAGAGAGGCCTGAAATTTTTGCATGACTTGATAATATGCAAAATCTGCATTTTTACATTTATGTTGAATTTTGGCTATTGTTTCATCATTAATGATCTTATCATCAAGTAGCAGTTGATGAGCACTAAAAATCTTTTCACCTTCCTTGCCGATTTTGTGTCGCGCCTGAGCCTGAATTTCCGCCAGTTCTTTTTTCGTTAATTCAATAGCTCGTTTGAATTTCTGAATCTCATTAGAAACTTCTTCTTTTGAAATGTTCCTCTCTTCTACCTTTACTACATCACCGGTCAAGCTAAATACCTTTCCAATGACAATTCCCGGGGAGGCGGCAATCCCCTTAAATCTACCCATTTGTTTTGAATTTTTTATATTAATAGACATATTCAATTTATTCTTCATAAAATTTATTATTGACTAAATCGACTAGTGACTGCATGGCCTGCTCTTGATCCTGACCATCAACTTTAATCGTCACTTCACTGCCCATTTCAGCAGCCAGCATCATTACACCCATTATACTCTTTCCATTGACTTCACGGTCATTTTTCGAAAGATAAACATCTGATGTGAATTTTGATGCTATCTTTACAAGTTGTGCTGCTGGTCTGGCATGAAGTCCCATTGAATTCAATATCTTTACTTTTTTTATTATCACTCTAAATTACCAAGCCTATTATAATCGAACTACAAACAATAATCACAATCAACAAATCGATAGTAACTTTTTGTCGACGTACAAGAAGAAATGAAACGATCATTGAAATTGAGAATACTAATAAACCTTTCCAGGAAGATGACTTGTGAACGATTTTATTCACAATAATAACAAGCTCTATACCTAAACAAGAAGTAAAAGTGTATTTTAATAAGCGAAAATATTTCTGTGTTCCACGTAAAGAGAGATCTCGAACAATGTCAAAGCCTTTTGAAAAGCTATCAACCAATCCTTTTATTCTGATAAAAAAATGGGCGCAATTATATAAAAGAAGATAAATGATTGTCCCCCAGATGCCAATCAAATACAATAAGGCGATTCCTAAAACTCCCAAAGCAGGTCGAATGAGTTGCCAAAAAAGAGTATCACCGATTGCGCCCAAAGGACCAATAACACGGGTTTTAAAAACCGATATGGGACGTTTATCTTCCCAATTTTTTAAAAGTGCTTGTTCTTCAAGATTAGCAATGGCACCCAAAGCATAAGTTGCCATATAGGGATGCGAATTGAAAAACTCTAAATGGCGTTGTAAAAAATTGACAAGTTCCTGTTTATCATTAAATAATCTGCGGGCAATTGGAATTAAACAAAAACAAAATCCCAATCCCAATAATCGTTCAAAGTTCCAGGTGCTCTGGATATAAAATGAACGTAATAAGACCCTTATGAGATCTATTTTTTTTATTTGACCCATTCTAACAACTTTATTTAAGCTGATCCGCTTTGAACCGAATAACAAAAGGGATGAAAAACATATGGCTTACCGATGTTTGCTATCATTTTTCCATTTTTTTTATTCGTATTAGAATAAAACAACATTGCATATTACTTTTTCTCACCCCCTAAAAATTGAAATTGTAACTAAAATCACCATACCAGCGAGGAAGGGAATTATTAAATACCATTTCGTTTCTTTGGTGATGAAAAGCGGAGCCACGGTCCCAACTCCTAATCCGAGCAATCCGTATTTGGCCATTCCAAAGGCAAAATCAAATTCTTGATGAATAAACGCAGCCAGCGGTCTAAGGATAACTATCCCCAATATGAAACCAACAGCGACAAGCCCGAATCCCATTAAAAAGGAATAAGACAGTCCTGCAATATTGAGCCAGCTAATTTTTTTTATTTCACCTTGAATTGCGGCTTTATCTGCTAGATGAATCAAAGTTAAATTTCCTTTACGAACATAATCAACTAAATAACCACCGACCCGACTTACAGCTAAACTATACATAATCGAAGTAATAACGATAATATTTTCTGTGTTCACCTCATGTGACTTTAGGTAGATGCTTAACGTTGTCGCTACAACGGCACCAAGATTTCCTTCTGAGCCATGGACTCCACCCATGGGAATATTGATCAACCAGGGAAGCTCTAACAGAATACCCATCAATAAACCAAGTTCGGGATATCCAAAAATTAATCCAATTATGGGACATGAGACGACTGGTTGAGAAATCATTACCTGCCAGCCTGAAGCAGTATCGATTGAAATCAAGCCCCCAATAACACTGATGAGTATGACTTCAGGAAAAAATTCCATATTATGACTTCCTCTCCAGGATCCAGTTTAATAACCTATTTAAATCATCTCGAGGTTCAGATGGCTCTAATTGGTTTAATACCTTCTGTGCGTCCTTTATTCGAGAATTTACTTCTTGACGAGCAAATTTTAAAGTTCCACTCGCATCGAACAGATTTCTGACCGTTAAAATATCCTCATTATTTATTTCAGGCTTATAAATGATGTTAATGAGTTGATCTTTGATCTGTGGATCCGCCTTATTCAGGACATGAACCAATAAGATTGTCATCTTCTTCTGCTTAATATCACTTCCAAATGTTTTTCCTGAGGTTGTTTCTATATCTAATAGGTCATCCTGGATTTGAAAAGCACAACCGAGATGTCGAGAAAATTCGGATAATATTTTTCTTTGCCCTGCGGTTGCACCACCGATGATGGCCCCGATATCTGAAGAAATCATCAGCAGACGAGCAGTCTTTTTTTCAATCATTAACATATATTGATCGAGATCGACATCCAATTGATGTTCAAACTCTTTATCCAGAGCCTGACCTTCACATAAATCGATAATTCCTGCAGTAAAAATTTCAGCGATTTCTTTGATATGTGCCGTTTTACTTTTCAAAAGATAATGGTAAGCTAAGGCTACTAAACCATCTCCAGCGAGGATGGCCGTTGCTTCATCCCACTTCTTATGTACAGTCTGTCTACTTCTTCTGAGGTCATCATTATCCATAATATCATCATGTACTAGCGTAAAATTATGTAAGATCTCAACAGCAACCGCTGCGTCTAAACACTCCTCCTGTTTACCACCAACAGCTTTGCAGGCCAGGATAACCAGAATGGGTCGAAGTCGCTTTCCGCTACCTTCCAAAATGTACTGAACTGGTTCATAAAATGAAGTCGGAGACTTTCTAACGACAACACGATTTAGTCTATCATTGATAATGTTTCGATAGTTGTCCATCCTTGCTGCAAATGACTTCATATTCATCTTTTAAATTCCTGTCTCATAGTTTTCAATAAAGGTGAAAATCCCTTGAAAGTGACAAAAAGATATCAAAACTATGATGCCTCTAATAATGAAATAATTTCGTTAAAGATAATAAAATTTTGTATTATAATCAAGTAAAACTTTTTTTACTTTTTATTTCTATAACATCTTAAAATTTGGTCATGTTTTTAGAGCGCAATTAACATAATTCGTGATTATTGAAATAGAACCATCGGTGGGAATCGGCTCTGGATTTGCATAACAATATCGACAGCCGTGATAACAGTAATGATACCATCCAATATCCCAACTTTCGGTGCAACCACACTCCGTTCGCTGGCCCTTTGCCTTTCGGGTTGAACATGCTTCTTTGTTTGGATGAAGGGACATTAATAACTCACCATCGATGCACCGTGACCGAGGCATTCCTGGCACGCAGCATCCATACATTGTAAAGTTGTATTTGTCTGCTATCTCCACCACAGTCTCATATTCTCGTTCCCAGAGCCCAGGAGTAACTTTGATCGTGGTAATTCCTGCCTGTTTTAACCTTGTTAATACTTTCTGATATTCTGACATCCAGCTAATCGATATGTCATTAATACCAGATTCTTGTACTTGTGGAGCTAATTTCTCAAACCAGGGCAAGTTACTATAGGTGCAACCATCTGGCATACGAAGATTGACAATGGGATCAAATCGGAAGCGAATCCGACGCGGATCACCAGCTAATTCGACTAGTTTTGGCAAGAATCTCATACCCTTTTCTGGTGAAGGAACTCTGGGTTCTAACATTGTCCCGCCCATGCCTGTAACTGTATAATGAAAGAAGAGTTGATCATATCGTCTAACAGTCTCTAATAGCGGTTTATATTCAAATAAATTTTCAGCATTCTTCGTCCAGATAACCAATGTGTGAATCGACTCTGGTGGACATTTCTGGTTTAAAATCTCAACAAACTGATCGGGGGAGTTACCGACCATATCGATTCTTCTGCTAGCAGAGATAACTTTTTTATATTGTTTGTTCATGAATTTCAATCTGTTATAGAACGCGGATGACGCTGATTACGCGCCTGCCTGCCGCAGGCAGGGATTTTCACGGATTTTAAAGTGAGATATGAAATGTGAGACGTCAGATGATCGACACATCACGGTTCACAATTCTGAAAAAATCCGCGTTATCAGTTCTAAACTAATCCCAAAACTCCCATCGTAATCCATAATGCAAAGAACGCTCATTCATGGGAAATCCATAGATCAATTGATACTCGTTATCGAGAATATTCTCCAGGGTAAAATAAATTTTCAAATTACCAAAATCCAGAATCGCATGAGCATTCAGAATAAAGACCGGGCTTAAATTTTGTCGATAAGTTTCATAAAAATAAGGATGAGAAATCATGCTCTTTCGTTCTCCCAAATATCGCCCTTCGAGCCGAATAGTCGGTCGGAGATCATCCTGGAAGAAACTACCTATGTATTGTAAATAGCCTGTCAGCATAATTTCGGGCTGATCGTATAAGCTTGAATTATCGATCGTACTAAACAAAGTGTTCAATTGAAATCTTGATAAAAAAGTCCATCTTAATTGAATATCAAAACCAAAATATTGCAATTCGTTTTGATTTATAAAAGTAGCCTTAAGTGAATCCAAAGACTTTAATTGAATAACACGTCGAATATTTTTGTGAAAAAGAGAACTTTTTAAAGTAAATTTTGGCTCAATTTCCCATTCAATAATCATCTCAAATTTTTTGTGAGATTCTGGTTTTAGATTCGGATTCCCAATATAATTTGTATTGGCATTTAATTCAAAAAAACTGGGATATCGAAGCGATTGCTTAGCAGATGCCGTGATTTTCGCATTTTTCGTCAATGAAAAAAAACTGCTCAACCCACCAGATAAATGAGAACCGTGAACATTGTGAACCCCATAATTTCCTAAAATTCTTAATCCAATTTGATCTTCCCATTCCCAGTCATCTTGCATAAAGATTGCACCAAATGAATGTCTTTTCTTACCAACCTGATCCGCATCTGTCCATTCATGTACAAAATCAGCACCCGATGTAATCCGTTGTCCGAAAATTCGATTCTGGATTTGAAAATTGAACCCTGCATACCGACTTAGATTTGTGAATTGAAGGTTGAAATTTTTATCTTTTAATTTATCCGATAAACTGCTGTAAAAAAGATTCGCCTGGAAATTTTTGAAATCTGATCTAAAAATCCTGCCTTTAATATTCAAAGTCTGGTCGAACCGTGAAACTTTTTGAGTCGCATCAGTGAGCGGATACGAATTATCTGCAAAAACTGGATTTGGTACATGTCGATTGATTTTATTGTTGATCCAGGAATATTCGAATTGCCATATAGGAGACAAGTTATAATGAACTTTTCCTCGAAAATTTTGTTGTTCAAAGCTATAAGAATCCGTTTTTCCATCATAAGATTTGATGATACCTCCCAAAAATAAATTGGCTTTTTTGCTGATTCTCTGTCCAAACACAATATCTATATCACTGAAGCCATAGGGGGCCTTGTGATAACTGACCTGGGAATATGGAATATCTTCCTCATATTTATCTGACTTAAATGAAATTATCTCCGCATTTGATGTGACAAAAAGAGATGACAATCCCTGTTCAATCGTTATGGTTTTTGTAAATCCTACTGGAATAAGGTTCAGATCAATCCCACCGTAGATTGGATCGTAAAAAGGGCGACCATCAAAAAATAAAGTAGTCTGCTTATCATTTGCCCCATGACGATTCAAACCTAATCTCTGCCCCGAACTCCCCAAGTCCAGCAAATAAATCCCAGGAAAATAATTGAGTAGATCTCCTAAATCTTCATGAAAATATTGATTCATTGTTGATTTGGACATTTTCCAGGGAGATTTCATGTATTGTTGAAAAGTTGTATCTTCGCTGAATATTTTTTGAGATGTCTTTGTTGAAATAGAATCAGGCTTGACAAATACCGTATCCTGTTTTGTTGTATCCTGAACCGTCACCTTGTTAATTGAGAATGCGAGAGAAGATGCTGGTTGCATCGATATAAATAAAAGGATATAAAAAATGGTCTTCAGCTTAGCAATTTTCATATTTGAATATTGAACCTCATTTATCATTCAGGGACTCCACATATTGGATCTTTTAGTTTGATACAGAATAACAGAATATAATTCTGAATATAATGAAAATAATCAAAAAATTCAATGTTTTAATTTTGAATATGTGAAAGGCATTGGGACAAAAGGTATATGGTATAAGATATAGGGGAATACCTTATACCATATTCCCTATATCTTTTTGCTTTTCACATTACTAATATGATTTGAATAGTTACTAGTTTTCTAATAACTTTTTTATTCACTTCTTGGAGAAGAAGATGATGAATTGCTCATTGACTTAAAACAACCGCTGGGTGGCAGAATCGAGGGATTTGTTTTTGCCAGGTCTGATGGAAAGCCTTTAGGGGTGGATAAAATAGGTCATTTATTTGAAGAATAAAGGATTCTTAACGGAGTGGATTCAGAATTTTCTGGAGCATGCGTTTTATAAGACAATGATGGATATGTATGGGATGTTGTCTATCGATGAAATGCTGCAAGAGGAAGAAAAGAGAATGTAGGAGTTGTAAAAAATTCATTAAAAAGCTATTGTACAGAAATTTTAATTCATAGTAACTAAAAATTACCACTTATTCTATTATTCAATCCTAAGAATCAGAAAAAGCCAAAAATGTTCTCCATCCTGATAGTGCCCAAAAAACATGATCCATTGATATAGTGTTATTGGTTTTTAACCGCTAACATCCCTTCAACACACAACGCTACTGTCTTCGTAAAATGCTCAATTGCTTCTTGAGGATTTCCAGCACGCTTATCACGCCCTACAGTATAATGATATACAGCTTGCCTGAAATACTCTTGCGCCTTTTTGCGTTCACTCAACGATATCCCTCTCATGATATGTCTTTTTGCTTAACCGAGTTTCATTCAAGCTATATATTGACTGTGGTCTAAGGCAATATTTCTAATTTCATGTAGTGCTTGCTCAAAATTGTTAATTACTCCTATTTGATCTTGTGGTTCTAAATATGCTTTCTGGATTGTTACAAACACATATTCAATAAAATGCCTCATATTATTAGTAAATTGACGAGTAAGAGTACTTATTGCAGCCGTGTCTTCTATGTTACGAACTTGTTTTATTTGTGCGGAAGTGGGTTAAAATTCAAATTAATCTTCCATTAATTTTTGATAGTAAGTCGATTTGCCTGCATCCAAAATTTCCAATATAATTCGTTCAGTTGTCCTACCAACCCCTTTCAGTTTTTGCAATTCACCTCTCATCAAAGATAAAGGTTGTTTAAGCTGAGAGATCGAATACGCCGCATACCCAAACGGTGAAGACCTTCCCTGTATTTTACATAGATAATCTAAATGTCCCAATAGAACTTCCACCAGATCGTTTTCATCGAGAATATCGCTAAAAAGACGCAGCGGCATACGGATGGGGATTTTATATTTTTTCACAATGGGGAAAAAAGTCTGGTGAATCGAAGCGTAATATTCGTCGCTAGCCTGTCCCCATTGGTTTGGTTGGTAGATATTTTGATATTCTGTGATTAGATCAGGATAATACTGTTTTAACACATTGAAAAAATAATCCTTTTGTCTCCCTTCTTTCAGCGTCATGCCGCTAAAGATGATAAAATCAACGCCGATTTCCTTTGCTTTTCGAACTGAGTTTTCCATTTGCTCCGGTGTATCCGTGATAAATGGAATGACAGGCATTAGAAACATGCCGCAGGTGATGCCTTCATGCTTAAATTTGGCAAGCGTTTTCAATCTCTTACTCGGAGAAGGAACGCCAGGCTCAAAAATGGCACTGATTTCATCATCAACCGATGAAAAACTAAAACTGACAATTGCTCGATTCCGTTCGTTGATCTCTTTAAAAATATCAATATCTCTTTCAATCAGTGTGGATTTGGTTAACATTGAGACAGGAAGATTGAATTCCAACATCAACTCAAGCGCCTGTCGAGTTAATTGATACTTTTTCTCGACTGCCTGATAGCTGTCACCGACGCCACCGCCGACCATCATAAAGCATTTTTTCATCGGAACACGCTTTCGTTTTGGATCGAGTTCTCGACTCAGGATTTCGATTGCATTGACTTTTACTTCAACTTCTTCGCCAAACTCACCTTCGACATAATATCCTTCGGAACGACCATCACAATAGACACAATTGTGCGTGCATCCCCTGTAAAAGTTCATCCCATAACAAGAGAGAAACCACGAGTCGATTCGCTTATGCTTGCGAAGTAACGATTTTGCTTGAATTTTCTTGATAATCACTTCTACGGTATATCCTCTTTTTGTATTTGTATTCATCTACTTTTAAAATATCCATCACTTTAATGGGTTCTTTTTTCACCAGATTACGACAGGCTCGATAAGCGATCCA
>JABAOH010000163.1_pt1 | contig 16439 bp, 20 predicted proteins | sample 7062181 | NCBI WGS metagenome assembly JABAOH01 (sample SAMN14538630, study PRJNA623070) | marine sediment metagenome | biome: marine biome [ENVO:00000428]; feature: marine pelagic biome [ENVO:01000023]; material: deep marine sediment [ENVO:00002113]; isolation source: pool of 5 deep marine...
CTCCATAATGGGGACATTTTACCTTTGCAGTTAGAGGGGACATAATCCCTTTGCTAACACAACCACCAGCGCTTCTTGTTGACAGGGAAAGGCTCGATGGATTATAATCGACAGGGCGTTGTGGCGCTTGAATCAGAGGAGAACCCAGGGTGGCGAAAGTTCTGGTAACCGGGGGAGCCGGTTATATTGGCAGCCATATCGTAAAACGGCTTCTGGAAAGGAAGATGGAGACGGTCGCCCTCGACAACCTGCAGGCGGGGCATCGGAAAGCCGTCGTTGGGGGAACATTTGTTCAAGGCGATATTGGTGACGAGGGTATCCTTAAAGAGGTCTTTGCCACCCATGAAATCGATTCGGTCATCCATATGGCGGCCGACTGCCTGGTGGGCGAGTCGATGAAGGACCCCTTGAAGTACTTCAATAACAACGTCAGCAAGGGCTTAAAACTTCTGGTCGAGATGCTCGAGCATAAGGTAAATAAGATAGTATTCTCCTCTTCGGCCGCCGTGTACGGGAATCCCCCTCGAGTTCCCATTGAGGAAGATTCTCCCGCGATCCCAATAAATCCATATGGGGAGACCAAGCTCATCTTCGAGAAAATCCTTGAGGGCTGTAAAGTAGCTCATGGCCTTCAGTACATTTCCCTGAGGTATTTCAACGCCGCTGGCGCAGATCCTGAAGGCATCATAGGTGAGGATCACCATCCGGAGACTCACCTGATCCCCACTGTGTTGAAGACTCTACTGAGAAAAGGGCGTAAGGTCCCTATTTTCGGAACCGATTATGACACTCCCGATGGGACCTGTATTCGGGATTACATTCATATCGTAGACCTCGCCGAGGCTCATATCCTGGCCGTTGAGGCATTACACGCGGGTGAGGAGGGCGATATTTTTAACCTGGGAAATGGAAAAGGCTTCTCCGTCCAGCAAATCATCCAAGCGACCGCTCAAGTGACGGGAAGGACGATACCCGTCGAGGAGTGTCAACGGAGGCCTGGAGACCCGCCAGTCTTGATTGCGTCCTCGGAAAAGATCCGAAGAAGGTTGGGATGGATCCCCCAGTATGAACAATTGGAGGAGATTATCGAGACCGCATGGCGTTGGCATCGGACTCATCCGCATGGATTCAGATCCAGTTTATTGGAGAAAGGGGTGAGAGCGTGGACTTGAGGATGCGCCTTTTGCAAATCATTAGGGAAAAATCCTATGAAAAGGGGGCGGTCACACTAACCTCGGGGAGAAAGAGCCACTTCTATGTTGATGGGAAACAGACTACCTTGGATCCGGAAGGGGGATATTTGGCGGGAAAGCTCTTTCATGAGATGATTAAGAGGTCAAAAATCCCCGTTGAAGCCGTAGGAGGGCCCACATTGGGCGCAGATCCCATTGTAACCGCCATATCCATTATCAGCTACTTGGAAGGCGTCCCAATCCCGGCCTTCATCATCCGAAAAGAACCCAAAAAGCACGGAACGACCTTGTGGATTGAAGGCGAAAAAAACCTAAAACCGGGAACCAATGTAGCCGTCGTTGAAGATGTCGTGACCACGGGGGGATCCATCTTGCGGGCTATTGAGATCGCGAAGGCCCAGGGACTGCAGGTGGTCCAGGTGTTGGCTCTCGTCGATCGGGAGGAGGGGGGAAGGGAAAATCTCGCTAAGGATGGTTATATCCTCGAATCAATCTTTACCAAAAGCGATATCGCATGAGATATCTGATCCAGGGAATGCAGTGATTGGGAGGTGAAGATGTACAAAGCCAGGGTCAAAAAGGAAAAAATCTCCGTTAAGATTCAGACCCTTCAAAACAGGATTGAGGGAAATGTCTATCTCCTGCCGAAAACGCGCATCACGGACACACTCAATCAGGAGGGTTGCCATTTCATCCCCGTTACCGATGCCAGAATCTATTCCCTCAAGTCCGGAGGCCTAGTCGATGAGGCGGAATTCGTGGCCATCAACAAAAACCAAGTGGTATTAATCGTGGAAAAACGATGACGCCTTGTCCCTCACTTTCACGGCGAACTTACCTTTATAGAACTCCATAAAATCGAGGTATGCAATACAATCCCCTCTGTAGGAAGAGATGGGGCAAAAGGGGAGAGGATTCAGACCTTGAACCGGAAGTGGATGATATCTCCGTCCTGAACCGTATAATCCCTCCCCTCCGACCGAAGGAGGCCTTTCTCCCTGGCCGCATGTTCTGAACCACACCGGATGAAATCCTCGAAGGAAACCACCTCTGCCCGTATGAACCCTTTTTCCATGTCCGAATGAATCTTCCCCGCGGCCTTGGGCGATGTGGTATTCATTTCCACCGTCCATGCCCTCAGTTCATCGCTGACAGTGGTGAAAAAGGTTATCAGGTTCAGAACTTCATAGCCGACCGTGATCAATTGGTCAAGGCCCGAGGCCTCGAGACCAAGACTCTCCCGAAACTCATGACGATCTCCCTCGTCCAGTTGCGCGATCTCAGATTCCAAATCCCCACAAATTGCAACCATCCCGCTTCCCTGCGTCTCAGCAAAGTCCCTCAACTCCTGGACATAGTGACCATCTCCTTTGAGCTGGGCTTCATCCACATTGGCCACATAGAAAGTTGGCTTAGCCGTGAGAAGGCCAAGATCCTCGAAGATGGCCCTCTTGTTCCCCTCATATTTCAGGGAAATCGCCTTTTCGCCCCGGTTGAGCACCTCTAGAACCTCCCCATAAACCTCCAATTCCTCCGCTTCTCTTTTGCCACCGAGTTTTGCCAACCTCCCTACCTTAGCCACGCGTTTCTCCGCAACCTGGAGGTCGCCCAATATGAGTTCCATTTCCACTACCTCGACGTCCCTTTTAGGGCTGACAGAGCCAAATTCATGGGAGACATTTTCGTTGTCGAAGCACCTGACGATATGGGCTATTGCGTCCACATTACGAATGTGACCGAGGAACTGATTGCCCAGACCCTCCCCTTTGCTGGCCCCCTTTACCAATCCAGCAATATCGAGAAATTCCAATGTCGTCGGAATCACCTTTTTGGGATGGATGAGATTGGCGATTCGGTTCAGCCGCTCGTCCGGGACGGGAACGACGCCAACATTGGGCTCGATGGTTGTAAACCGATACGCGGCCACTTCAGCTCCCGCGAAGGTTAACCCATTAAAGATGGTGGACTTCCCGACATTGGGCAGCCCAACAATGCCACACCTAAACCCCATGTGCACCCCCTTCAGCTCTCTTGGCCTTAGTCCCCTGATGTATCCGTTTGCCAACGAAGTTTTTTAGAGTTGGAAAACATGAGCCCGTTTCAAGGGTTCAGCATGAAAACGTATTGTTTTCAAAGAGATATTATAATATAATCCGCACAGATACGAAACAAGCATATGGGGCGCAAGAATATCAAAGGGTATCGGGGATCCCTCTGGCAGAGGGAGAGAGGAATCAGATGAGGAAGGCAAACAGGATGATGCTTGAAATGGCCTGCTCCATTGCTAAGCGGACAAAAGCAAAGGCTATTTTGGTCTACGTCGACGTCGTGGAGGATTACGAGGCCCTCAGCAAGATGACTCAATCCGCCAAGACCGAGGTCATCGCTGTGGCAAGAGACGAGTCCACCTATCAAGAGGCCTTGCCCATTATGAAGACGCTGTTGAAAGTACCCCAAATCGAACTGAGCCGTACCAGTCAGATAAAGGTCGCCGTCATAGAGGGTCTTTCCTCCGGGATCATTCAGAGGGGGGATAAGCTGGTGTGCCTATCGGGGATCTCCAAGTTCGGCATTCTCGATACGCTCATCATCCTGGAGATAGGAAAGGAGCTCGAAATACTATCCACAACGGACGTCCCCGCCGTTTCCGAGGTCGTCAAGCCCGAGGTATTCGATAGAACCCTCGATTTAGCCCTTGAACTTTCCACCGAGGGTAGGGAGGGCAAACCCGTAGGTTCCATTTTCGTCTTAGGGGATCACGAGGAAGTCCTCAAGTTCTCCCACCAGATGGTCATCAATCCCTTCAAGGGTTATCCCGAAGAGGAAAGAAACATCCTCGATCCAAAGCTTAAGGATACTGTTAAGGAGTTTTCAACCATTGATGGTGCCTTCATCATCAGGGAGGACGGGGTAATCCTGGCCGCCGGAAGGCATCTCGATGCCTCCGGGGAAAAAATTGAGATGCCCATGGGTCTGGGCAGCCGCCATCTGGCTGCGGCGGGGATTACCAATGTAACTCAGGCCATCGCCCTCGTCATCTCGGAATCCACCGGCGGATTGAGGATCTTCAGCAATGGGAGACTATTCATGGAGATCGAACGGGGGGAGTAAACCCACCGACATCACAAGAGCCCGGGAAACTTTCCTAAGACCGGTGCGAATACCAGCGCAATGATGGACATGAGTTTGATCATGATATTGAGGGATGGCCCCGAGGTATCCTTCATTGGATCTCCAACGGTATCGCCCACAACCCCTGCCTTGTGAGCCTCGGAACCTTTGCCCCCGAAATTCCCCTTCTCTATCCACTTTTTCGCGTTGTCCCATGACCCCCCGGCATTTGCCATGGTAATAGCCAGGATGAACCCACTGGCGATGGCACCCACTAAAAAACCACCAAGGGCCAACGGGCCGAGGATAAACCCGATAATAATAGGGGCAACCACGGTCATCAATCCCGGGGCCAACATCTCCTTAAGGGCCGCCTTGGTGCAGATATCAACACACTTCCCGTATTCGGGCTTCGCCTTTCCCTCCATCAACCCGGCGATTTCGCTGAATTGCCGGCGAACCTCGTTGATGATGGAGAAGGAAGTCCGGCCGACGGCTGTCAGGGTCATGGCGCAGAAAATGGCGGGCAACATAGCCCCGATGAAAAGCCCCACGAGTACCCTGGCATCCAAAAGGCTGATCTCGGACACCTCGATTCCCGCGGCATTGGCATAGGATAACATGAGGGCAAGGGCAGTCAGTGCCGCTGCTCCGATGGCAAATCCTTTACCCGTTGCCGCGGTCGTATTTCCCAGCGAATCGAGGGCATCGGTTCGCTCCCTGATCTCCGCCGGAAGCCCAGACATTTCAACGATCCCCCCGGAATTGTCGGCTACCGGCCCATAGGCATCGGTGGCCAGGGTAATTCCCAACGTGGAAAGCATTCCAATACCAGCGATGGCCACGCCGTAGACATCCGCAAACCGGTGAGCAACGATGATGGCGATTCCCACCAGGATGATGGGGGCGAAAGTACTCATAAGGCCGTTGGCAAACCCCCTCACCACCGCGGTCCCCGCCCCCGTTAGTGAGGCCTCCGAAACATGTCGAGTCGGGGAATAGGCATAGGAGGTATAGTAATTGGTGCTCTCCCCAATGAGGACTCCGGCAATCAATCCGGCGAGGATGGCATAGAATATTCCTATATCGGCCTTGAGCAAAAAGACAGCCAGTAATGAAAACCCGGCCGTAAGGATGGATGCCGCCAAGGTACCACGACGAAGCGCCGTTAGGAGGGCTTCCATTTCCGGCTTATCCCCTACTCGGACCAGGAAGGCCCCGATAATGGATGCCACGATTCCGCCTGAGGCAACCATCATGGGCAGGTACCATGCCGCCTTCTCATCCGGGACTAAAGGCATTCCGCCTTTGATGCTGGGCATCATGGCAATCATGGCCAGGGTGATGGTTGCGATGATGGAATCGACATAGGATTCGAAGAGATCAGCTCCCATTCCCGCCACATCCCCCACATTATCACCCACGAAATCGGCTATTACCGCGGCATTTCTCGGATCGTCCTCCGGTATACCCTTTTCCACCTTTCCCACTAAGTCCGCCCCCACATCGGCCGCCTTGGTATAAATCCCTCCTCCGGCCCTGGCGAAGATAGCAACTGAAGAGGCCCCGAACCCGAAGCCTGGCAGGATAGTCATAAAATCCAATCGATCTCCGAAGAGGAAATAAAGGGCGCTGAGGCCAAGGATGCCGATGCTGACGACGCACATCCCCATCACGCCTCCACCTCGAAAGGAGACACGAAGCCCATGGTTCAGGCTCCTCTGGGCGGCCGCGGCTGTGCGAGCGTTGGAGCGGACGGCTATATTCATTCCGATGTACCCCGCAAGGGCCGAGCAGATAGCCCCGAAGACGAAGGAAAGGGAAACCAGCCAACCAAGGCTGGGAATGAACCCCAAGATTATGGCTACAGCCAACACAAAAAGGGCCAGAATTCGATACTCCCGTCCCAAAAAGGCCGTTGCCCCTTCTTGGATGGCCGCGGAAATTTCCCTCATCTTCTCCGACCCCTCATCGTTCTTTAAGACGTAGATGACGAGAAACAGCGCGAAGATAAGTCCCAAGATTCCTGAGATAGCTGCAATATACATCGGATCCATAGCCAATCCTCCCTGTTGTTAACTCTTTCACAAAACCAGCTTAATTGAATCGCGACATGGCTGCTTGAACTCCCTCGCAGATAAGGGTCTCCACCGATTCGGCGGCACGGCCAATAATTTCCCTCAAGAGGATCCTCTCATCATCCCTAAAGGATCCCAAGACATAATCGCTGAGATCGTCGTGTTCTGCGGACCTCCCGATTCCCACCTTGATTCGAACAAATCCCGAAAAACCCAAGAGGTCCTGGATTGACTCAATCCCTTTATGGCCCCCGTGTCCACCACCCTGCCTGATCCTTATCCGTCCGAAATCGATGTCAACATCGTCGTGAATCACGATCAGATCTCTCTTCTCTAAATCAAAGACCTTCATGATGCGGCCCACTGACAACCCGCTCAGGTTCATGAAGGTCAATGGCTTAGCCAAAATGGCCTCGTGTTCTTTTATCAATCCCCTGCCGAAACGGGCTTTATACCTCCTCTCCCCGAGGTCGATTCCGTTTCTCTTTGCCAGTTCTTCGATGACCTGAAAGCCCGTATTGTGCCGGGTGAACCGATATCTCCTCCCTGGGTTTCCCAAACCGACGATCAAATGCACCAAAAGACCCGCTATTCTTTGCCTTCCTGCTCGCCCTCGGCCACAACCTCTTCTGCAACCTCCTCGGCCTCCTCGGCCTCCGCTACCTCTTCCTCGACCTCCTCTTCAACGACTACCTTCTCTACCGTAGGTGGCACCACAGTGGCAAGGGTGGTAGTGGGATCGACCAGCATCTTCCCCTTCTCTAGGCCGATATCGCCGATATGAATTGTATCCCCTATGTTCAGGCGAGAGACATCTACCTCTATGCTCTGCGGAATATCCGCCGGAAGGCACTCCACCGTAATCTCCCTCGTTATCTGCTCCAGGACTCCCCCCATCTTAACCCCTTCGGGTTTCCCTACAAGTACGATAGGTACCTCCACGCTGATCTCCTCATCCATCACTACTTCGAATAGATCGGCATGGAGGCATTGATCCTTAATGGGATCGGTCTGCAAATCCCTAACCACTACCACCTTCTGAGCAGCCTTCTTTCCGTCTTGAATCATCAGATCAATGAGCACGTTCTCTCCCATATGAATAGTCTGAATCAACTCCTTGACGTCTAAGGTAAGAGGGACCGGATCTGTCTTGGGGCCATAACAGATGGCCGGCACCAGTCCCTTCTGGCGTAGCTTTCTTGATGCCTCCTTCCCCAATTGGGTTCGTAACTTGGCCAATAGCTTTGGTCTGGGCATCCTTACCTCCTTTAGACTCCTAAACGAAAAGCGAGCTTACCGATTCATCCTGATGAATCCGCTTAATGGCCTCCGCTAATAAGGGGGCCACGCTCAAGACCTTCACCTTTTTGCAGGAAACCGCTTCGGCCCTCAAGGGAATAGTGTCGGTAACGATGACCTCCCGCAACGGGGATTCCATCAGCCTATCTATAGCCCGTCCCGAGAGGACTCCGTGGGTACAATAGGCATAAATACTCTCAGCACCCTCCTCCTTCAGGGCGATGGCCGCATTGCATAAGGTCCCCGCGGTATCGACTATATCATCGAGGAGAATCGCCTCCTTCCCCACCACATCACCAATAATGTGCATCACCTTAGCCACATTGGGCATCTCGCGGCGCTTATCGATAATCGCCAGGGCAACATTCAACCTCTTGGCAAAAGCCCGAGCCCTCTCCACACCTCCTGCATCGGGAGATACGATCACCGGATCCCGTTGAAAACGCTCCCCCAGGTAGTCCGATAGGATGGAAGAGGCATAGAGGTGATCCACGGGTATGTTGAAGAAGCCCTGGATTTGACTGGCATGGAGTTCCACTGTTAGAAGTCGCGAGGCTCCCGCCGTGGTGATGAGATCCGCAACCAGTTTGGCGCTGATGGAGGCCCTGGGAAGAACCTTCTTATCCTGCCTGGCATAGCCGTAATAGGGAACAACCGCATTGATCCTCGCGGCTGAAGCCCTTTTTAAGGCGTCGATGAGGATCAAGAGCTCCATCAAGTTATCGTTCACGGGTGGGCACGTGGATTGGATAACGAAGACGTCCATTCCCCGAACGCTTTCGTCGATCTCCACATTAATCTCGCCATCGCTGAATTTCCTAACCTGAGCCTTTCCCAAGGGAATGCCGAGGTGCTCACAGATCATTTCGGCGAGGGAGACATTGGAATTCCCCGTAAATATCCGCATCTTATTGAAAGTGCCCGATTCCCCTCCCGTATTAAACTCCATAAAGCCCCCTCGCCAATTCCACGAATGACCGTGAATGATCGGATTACGAAACCCGAAAATGGTGTTGCTCCGACTGAATTATTCCACTCTCCCAATCTCCCTTTCGTACTCGGCCAGAACCTTGGATTCAATCATCTCCCTTGTCTCGTTATTCAAAGGATGGGCCGTATCCCTGAAGGTACCGTCTTTTCTCTTCTTGCTCGGCATTGCGACAAATAACCCGTTATTTCCCTTAATCACCTTTAAATCCCTTACGACGAAGCAATTATCGATGGTAATCGTTACATATGCCCTTAACTTCTCCTCATCAACGGGAAAAACCCTCACCTCTGTAACGTCCATGTTCGCCCCCTTTGCTTTAAGACATTAAATGCATTTGGCCTGGCAAACCGTCCACCTCCTTTCCCCGTATTTGGCATTCAACTTCCGATAAGCGCGTTCAGCCTCCTTGTTATGGCGGAAGAGCCCGAAAACCGTCGGGCCGCTTCCCGTCATCAACGAGCCCACGGCACCATGCGAAAGCAGCTCGGTTTTAATCGCATTGATTTCGGGAAATGCCGCAACGGTAACGCTTTCCAGGTCATTGTGAAGCATACGGGCCACTTGGCCAATATCATTAAAAAACGGGGGAAGTTTAATATGGATAGGCCTTTTTGTCAACTTAAAATTTAATCCCTCATAGACCCATCGGGTAGCTACCTCCCAACCTGGATTGACCAATACGAGCCAAATGGAGGGACGAATTTCCAGGGGTTCAAGCTTTTCCCCAATACCGGTGGCCACTGCGGTTCTCTCAAATATGAAAAAGGGGATATCGGCGCCGATCCGAGCTCCTATCGCCATGAGCCGACCTTTGGAAAAATTGAGCTTCAAGATCCTGTTCAACCCCATCAATGTGCTAGCCGCATTGCTGCTCCCCCCGCCGAGGCCCGCTGAGATGGGAATTTCCTTCTGGATATGGACCTCTATCCCTACTCTCGCCCCCGCCTCTTTCAAGAGGACAGAGGCCGCTCGATAAGCCAGGTTCTGCTCGTCAACTGGGAGGCGAGGTGAATCGGTGATGACCGATATCCCTTCCTGTTCTTTTAAAGATACCCTCAGCCTATCGTATAGGCCTATCCTCTGCAATATTGTTCGAATCTCATGATATCCATCCCCGCGCCTCCTGAGGACCTCAAGCCTCAGGTTCACTTTCGCTGGGGAGAGAAGTTCGATAGAAGGGAGTGACACGTCTCCTCTTACCTCATTAGCCGGTCCTTCCTATGCGTTTTCCATTCTTTCCGTCGACGGGAAACAACGGAGGGAGCTTGGAAAAAGAAATGTATGGCGTCTATTGGGATTCAGTGGGCCCCACTCTCACCTCCACTTTTGCACGTTCCATACCAATGGGGAGAATGGTGATCACACAACCCCATCCTGGTTTGTTGAAGTTCAGGAGGGCATCATCCCTTTCAAAATTACTCACTAATTTCCAGCCATGATTGGCCATATTTTCCTTAAAGAAATTGGCTAACTCCACCACCTTTGCTTTTCCCGCGTAGACCAAAATGCCTGTTTTAATCGCTTCCGATTCGTAGATGAATGATTCCTTCTTCTCAATAGTAACGGAACGGGGAATGGGGACGTCTTCGAAACGATACGTAGCGGCGGGTGTTGGGATCATTTCGCTTCTCTCGGCCTTCGGGGTTCGGGCACATCCAATTACCGTTGCCAGCACCAAGGTTCCCGCCATTACGAAATGCCAGTAGCCCTTCGGGCAAAATCTCACCTTCATCACATTAAGCCAAGGACTCATCTTCGTACCCCCAATCAGGTTAATGGAAAAGAAATACTGAAATATTGAAATATATATAAGAAATCCCGGATTCTTTCAAGTATTTCTTATCTCCGGTATTGCCCGAAGCCCATTGAATTTCGGCAATAACCCCGTTGTCAGCGAGAAATAGACCATATGACGATCTCGGGACGAAAAAACCGCGGCTGGACACGAGCAGATCGTTATGAGGACACGGTGTTCTAACTGCCACTGACTCCTGCGTTCAGGCGCCATAAGGCTAAGTTAAGCGCCCCTGCAAAGGTGGTCCAGAGAATATAAGGAACCAACAAGAAACCAGCTATTGGATTTGATCGCCAAAACAGGATCAATGTGACCAAAATCGCAAACCAGAGGAGCACGATCTCCGCAAAGGCCAAGCCCGGCATGCGGAGTCCAAAGAAGAGAATAGACCACGCGACATTGAGCGCCAATTGAACCAGGAAGAGTGTCAACGGTATCGCCGCCGTGGCGAATCCACCCCGACGCCAAACCATCCACACCGCTACCGCCATCATGAGATACAACGCTGACCAAACCGGACCGAACACCCAGCTCGCTGGAGTCCACGGGGGTTTGACCAATCCCACATACCAGGTTGAAACCGAGGGGGTCGTGAAGACGGATCCTAAAAAGGCCGCGCCGAAGCAAACGCCCGTCCACATGCCGAGACCCATGACTGAGCGTAAGATCCCCATTAAACCCTCCTGAGATTATCAGCCCCCTTAGCGGAATTCTGACCCGAGGTGTACTGGAGGCTTCCTCATTCCATCAATGAACAAGGGCCGCCCACCTGATCACTTGCTCTCAGCGGGATATTCGGCACGAAACCACTGCTTCCAGCCTCCTTTGAGGGCGTACACCTTCGTAAATCCCCTATCCAAGAATTTCCGTGCCAAACTGGCACTGGTTCCCTCGTTCGGTCAGGCGCAATAGAGGACAAGTGTCTTGTCCTTGGAATACTTATCAGCCCACGAATCGAAGAGCTTCGGGTTCTCGCGGATTGCGCCCTTGATTTTTTGTTGACTCCTTTTCCAATCACTCCTGGCACGTACATCCAGGATTACCACCGTGGGGTCACCGAGTAAGGCCTTGACCTCCTCCTTCGTCATCCTAGGAACCTCTTCCGCAAAGACGAGTGTGGTAAAAAGGCTCATAACGGTCAAGCTGATGCCGAGAACAAGAAGTTTCCCCTTCATCATGTGATTTCTCCTCTCTCTTTGTTGAAGCTACTTCCTCCCGCGTCGAAAAACAAATCTGACCGACGGGTGGCAATTCTCACCAATCTAAACCGATCCAGAACCCCTATCTCCCCTTCCCTCCTCGAGCCTTTCTCGGATATTTTTTGCGAATCGCTCCCCCAATCCCTTTGCCATTGAGCTCACGATCTTTTCGGCGAAACCGGCGAGTCCCCCTCCGAGATTTGTGTCGGCCGCATAGGAAACCTCAACCTCATTGTCGGAAATCTCCCTCAGGTCGATGGCCGTCTCCTGGTGGAATGTTCCCGATCCAATATCGTACTCCCCTTCGGTAGCCGACTTCACATGGTTTGGCGCAGTCATTTCCGTAACGGTCGTTTTGCATTTCACCGTGATTGAGAGAATGGGTAAATTGACCTTGATCGTGCTCTCATAGGCATTCTCCCCCAGAGGCTCGATTTTCTCGCACCCCGGGATACAGGGGCCGATTTTTTCCGGGTCAAGCAGAAATTCCCAAACCCTCTGAATGGGGGCTTTCACGCGAAACGTCTCTTTCACGAGCATCGAATCAGATAACCTCCCTTCCTATCATCATTTCAGCTTGTCAGGACCCATGACAAACTCCTGAAAGTCACCATCTCTCCACATACCGAAGGTTGTCGCGATCTCACGATGATCAAGTATTCTGAATGATCTTGGCGAACTTTTCACCGAATTCACTTCCCCTTATGAGGTCATCCTTGGTGGGTTGACCCACGAACTCGAAGGAATCAACCACATCCCATTTGGCAAACTCCATGATTCTCTCAAATTCCCTTTGAGCACCACCAGACCACCCGTAGCTGCCAAATCGGAGGACCTTCTTGTTCCTTATGCCCTTGCGCACCGCATAATCCAGGATGTGAGCAACGGGAGGAAAGAGGCCAGCATCGTACGTGGGGGCACCGATTACGACACCCAACCGTGTCCACAGAGAGGGTATAATGAAGCTGGCATGCATCCGTGCCCCATCGAATATCTCCAGGGGGACACGGGTGCGTCCTATCCCCTGAGCCAGGGCATTTGCCATCGCCTCCGTGTTGCCATACATCGATCCGTAGATGAGGGTGATAGCGGTTTCGGTTTCCCCGGTGGCATATTCCGCCCACTTTCTGTAAAGGTCGACAATATGGCTCGGGGCCCTTCTCCAGACGATTCCGTGGGACGGGGCCACGACTTTTATCGGGGTATCTGCCAGCTTTTCGATGGCTTTCAGGACCATGGCGCTGAACTTCGCCACAATGTTGGTGAAGTAACGGAGTGTTTCCTTGATGTAATGATCAATGTCCGCGCATTCATCATCGAAGATTCCCCCTCGGTGAGCGCCGAAGCCACCGAAGCCGTCACCGGAGAACAAGATTCCATGGGAGGTTTCATAGGTCATCATTGTTTCGGGCCAGTGAACCATTGGAGTCGAAATGAATCTCAACGTTCTCCTGCCGAGAGAGAGCGTGTCTCCATCTTGAACGACCTTTACGTTTTCCCTGATGCCGTAGAAAGCCTCGAGCTCTTCCCTTGTTTTCTCGGTTCCTACGAAGGTGACCCGGGGAGCGAGCCTCTGGAGAGTATGTAAGGTCCCCGAGTGATCCGGCTCCATGTGGTTGATGATGAGGTAATCGATCTGGGAAATGTCGGCTAGCTCCTCAACCTGATGCAAGAATTCATGCGTCTTGAATGACTTAACCGTATCGATGATCGCCTTCTTCTCATCCTGAATGAGATAGGTATTGTACGCGACGCCTTCACCGGTGATCGGCCACATGCTTTCAAAAAGATCTGTTGTCCTGTCATTCACCCCAATCCAATAGACATCGGGTTCGATTTCAATAACTGGCATTCTCCTCTCCCTAAAAAGTCATATATTCCTCAATGCCCCCTCACACATGGTTCCGCAATTGAAGTTCCAGGGGATGCGGATGCAGATAATACTGTTCCTTCAGGTAAGGCTGATCGTATTTGCGCACGTAGTGATTGATGAGCGTTATGGGCACGATGAGGGGGACGGTACCCTGGCGATAAAGGCCAATAATTTCCAGCAGCTCCTGTTTTTCGTCCGCGGAAAGCTGCTTCTTGAAATAACCCAAAATGTGGGTCAGAACGTTCGCATTTTTTCTCGGCGTGGACGTAAGACGCAGGGCCTCCATGAGAAGTTCTTGGTATTGCCCATAGAGCTCTTTCAGGGGTATCTCTTTGGCCTGGGCCACCAGTTTTCCCATCATCCGGTGGTGCTGGGGGCTGTGAGAGAGGATCAACATCTTGTGGTCCGTATGAAAACTCACCAGATTTCCCCTGGTTTGTTTTTCCGCCAGGTCCTCCCGCCATCGCTTGAAGGTGAAGATCCGCTCGATGAAATTTTCGCGGAGCTTTGGATTGTGAAGCCGAGCGTCCTCCTCAACCGGAATGAAAGGGAAATGTTCCATAAATGCCCTAGCGAACATCCCTACCCCCTTTTTCACGGGGATTCCCTGTTGGTTATACACCTTGACGCGTTCCATGCCGCTGCTGGGCGACCTGCTCTTGAATATGAAGCCGCAAAAGTCCTCCTTCTCCAACTCGATGACCCGTTTGCGTGCCCACCGAACCATGCGGTCCGTATAATCTACTTTCGTACGTGAGGTAATGAGACGGGGTGAATCGGGGTCACCCACCTGCCGGAGAGGTTCTCGAGGAACATCGAAACCGCATTCCACCTCGGGGCACACCGGTACGTATTCCACGAATTTCCCAAGGGTATCGGTGAGGAACCGGTCCAGCTTATGGGTGCCGTTCCAACGGACTCTCTCACCGAGCAAACAAGAACTGATTCCCAATTTGATGGTCGCTTCCATAGGCATTACCCCTGATTCTTGTCTACCTCAATGTGCATCAAGTATCCGGACAGAATCTTCAGTTACTATAGACTGATGATTCAGGAATAACCTCGCCGAACAGAGTTTTACCCGGTCTTTTCTCATCGCCTTTCATGCATTTCTCTCTGGCGCATGGGCATCGAGTCAATCAAGGAGAAAATTTCCGCGATATCCACGTCGGTCCCCCGCCGGAGTTTCTCCCCCCCATCCTTACCGATGAGCACAACGGTGAATTCGCCGAGTTTTGCTGAGAAACGATTCCTCAACACGGCAACCGATTCTTGATTAATCACGGAAGTACCCAACCGACTCTCCCCGCTTTCAAAAATGTGGAAGACCAGGAGATTCCGATCGACTATTTCACACTCCTGATCTCGCAACCGCTTCTCAAGGTCCTGATACCGGGCATAATCCTCGGATGGAGAGAATACTACAAGAAGCCGATTCTTCCACTTGTACTCCTCAAGATCTATCGTGCCAGTCCGCTGGGAAAAACCCGTTGCTACCATTACTCCTCCTATCAAAAACAATAAGAACCCAAAAGTGTTCAAGAGCTTCATTGCTCATTTGTCCATAGTTTTTCAGTTTGAGCGGACTCACCTCGACCCTTACCATCAGGTGTTCGCACGGAAGCTACTACGAGGAAAAGTGATTGCTACGTTATGTTGCAAACATTTTCGGATTGCCTGGATAATTAGGGTGCTCCGTCAAAGGTGTGGTGCTCGACCTTACGATACCATGAGGCGGGATCGGTGAAGTACTCCTCGGTATCCTTGAGAGATAGATAATGTTCATTCTCTATCCTCGCCATGAGGTCAAAGAACTCCTTCTCCTTCGGATCGGAGACCTCATCTCTGAGATCGCTGTAGTACTGAGCCCCCTTGGCTTCAAAATCGATGGCCGTTCGGACCGCCTCGAGGTCATCGTCGTCTCCTGCGGACATTTCGTTTACTTTCTTGAGAACGTCGAGAAGGATATCCTTAACGATAGTATCCTTCACCTTAAGGGGAACAGTTTCAGGCCATTTCTCCTGCTTTTCCCACTTCTCGTGGAGTTGCTTCAGCCGCTCGTAGTGCTCCAGCTCTTCGTCCCCAATCTGCTGGAACATCTTCTTGTCGAGGGCATTCTTCGTCCTCTCGGCGTTCTTAAGGTAGAATTCTCGCTCCCTCATCTCGTTGTTGAGGGCGACTTCCAGAGCATTAATACGTTCTTTCTCGTTCATCACTCACCACTGTCTTGATACGAGTTGTGACCTAACCAAGGTCGAATGTCAATGGTCGGTCACGTTTTATTTCGGCTCCGCTCAGAGAGCCTCTCGTGCCTTCGGCACGGTGTCTTTGGGGCTCACCTTGTACCAGGCTTGGATGAGCTTGCCATCCTCGCCGATCAAAAACGACGAACGGATAATTCCCTCGTATTTCTTCCCGTACATGGATTTCTCGCCCCATACACCATACGCGTCTGCAACCGCGTGGTCGGTGTCGGATAGGAGGGGAAATCCGAGCCCGTATTTCTCATCGAACTTCTTCTGCGGCCCGGGTGCATCGGGACTGATACCAACAGCAGTTACACCCAGAGGGTCCAAATCACCCCGGGCATCCCTGACACTGCACGCCTGTGTGGTGCACCCCGGCGTATTCGCCTTCGGATAGAAATAGAGGAGGAGCTTGCGTCCCTGGAAATCCGAGAGCTTCACTTTCCTCCCGTTCTGATCTTCGAGTTCAAAATTGGGAGCTACGTCCCCTGGTTTAAGTTCTGCCATTCTCCTTACCTCCAGATTCATCATTCATAAGTCTTGTCTCTCCTAACCTGGTTAAATAGTACTTAATCAGGCCTTTTTACGTTTATGTAAGCTTGTTCTCTTTAAAATAACACTAGTCATTGAGGAAAAGAAAATCAAGGTCTGAGT
>JABAOH010151501.1_pt1 | contig 16427 bp, 15 predicted proteins | sample 7062181 | NCBI WGS metagenome assembly JABAOH01 (sample SAMN14538630, study PRJNA623070) | marine sediment metagenome | biome: marine biome [ENVO:00000428]; feature: marine pelagic biome [ENVO:01000023]; material: deep marine sediment [ENVO:00002113]; isolation source: pool of 5 deep marine...
GACGTTACAGAGCATGCGACACAAAATATCCGGCAGAACGGGCGCTCATATGGCCATTTGCCAGAACGAGGCCCCGAAGGGTGCCGCAACCTTCCCCCGTTGAGGGGCAATCGGCACGCCGCAATCACCTTCTCGTGTCGAACGCTTCCGATCGCGGATCAGGTGCGCCACACTGAACGCACAGACGCTACGATGGCGGGACGTTGGAACCGAATTCGAAATCGGCCAAAGGCGGCCGCGGGTTTTTGATCCGCTGGCTCTTGCCGGCAATCGGCGCCGCGCTGGCGATTGCCGCGTTGTCCTGGCTTTACCGGGACCTCGACCTTGCGCGGTTCGGGTCGGCGATCGTGGACGCCAAACCGGCCTGGCTTCTTGTTCTTGCCGGCGCCATCCTTCTCGAGCAGCTGACCCGCAGCTGGAAGTGGCGGCAGATCCTGTTCGATGTGAAGCCGGTTTCCAGTACACGGCTCTTGGGCGCGACGCTCGCGGGCTATGGTGTCGCGATCCTGATTCCGCTTGGCGTGAGCCCGCTGGTGCGGTCGTGGCTGATCGCGCGCCTGGAAGGTTTGCGCTGGGCCAGCGTTCTGATGACGACGGCGATCGAGCGCTTCCTCGACGGCATCGTGTTCGCCCTGTTCGCCGCGCTTGTCGTGACCGCCGGCCACATCCCGGACGTCGAGGGCGACGTGCGGACCGGCCTTGCGGTCGCGGGCGGTCTGAACCTGCTGCTGTTTTCCATGCTGCTCTACGTGCTGTTCGCCGGCCGCTCGCCGCTGGGACGGGAGGACGCGTGGATAAGCCGGGGGCTCGACTGGCTGGCCGCGAAGGGAGGCGCGCGCCTCGACGGGCTGCGGGCGGCGGTCCGGGAGGGTATCGTCTGGCCGCGCGACCGCCGCCGCCAGATCGGCGCAATACTGGCGAGTGTCGCGATGAAGATCGTCGCCGCCACGCATTTCCTCTGGGCGGGTCTCGCCCTCGGCGTCGTACTCGCGCCATTCGACTATCTGTTTCTCATGGTTTTCGCGGGTTTCGCCATGGTGCTCGCCCGTTTTATCCGCGTGCCCGGCGGCTTCGTCATTGGGGCCGGTTTTGCGCTGAGACTGCTCGGCGTCGCCGACGAACAGGCGCTGGCGATGATTTTGTTCAGCCATGTTTTCACCATCGGGCTTATGGTGGGGCTCGGCCTGCCATACCTGTGGTGGAGCGGCGTCGACATCCGCGAAGCGCGCCTTGCGGAGGTGAAGGCCGATGCCTCCCCCTGACGCCTTTCTGGGGCCCGCGCGGAAGCCCGAAGAAAAGGAGGGCGGATCCGTATTCTGGAAAATCACCGCCGCCGGCGCCGCGTTCCAGGCCGGATCCTCGGCGGTCGATTCGGCCACGATCGTCGCCAGCCTCGTCTATTACCTGACCGGCAACGTCTACGCAGTGGGCGCGGCGAGCGCGGTTCTGCGTCTCGGCTGGCTGCTGCCGCAGCTGGTCGTCGGCTTCCTCGCGCAGCGCGCCGAACGCCGCATGCCGTTCTATGTCGCCGGCGCCTTCGGCCGGGCGAGCTGCCTTGCCCTCATTGCGCTGCTACTGGCGGCCGCCGGCGAGTCCGTGGGCGGCTGGGTCGCGGGCGGGTTCCTCGCGCTGTGGACGCTGTACGCCTTCATCAGCGGGATCGTCGCGGTACCGTACAACGACATCGTCGGCCGCTCGATCCCATCGGGAACGCGAAGCCGAATGCTGGCCTGGCGCTTCTTCGGCGGCGGGGTGCTGGCCCTCGGGGTCGCCGCCATCATACACAGGCTGCTCGCAACCCAGACATTGCTGACGGCCTACGCGCTGATCTTCGCAATGGCGGCGGTGCTGATGTTCGTCTCCTCCCTCAGCTTCGTTTCCGCGGGCGAGCCGCCGACCCCGCCCACAAAGGACACGAGCACAGGGGATTTCGGGCAGTTCGTCAGGGGCGGCCTGGATGTGCTGCGATCGGACGCGCGGTTTCGGCTGTTTCTGTATACACAGTGGCTGGGCGGGGCGACGCTCATGGCCCTGCCGTTCTATATCGTCGCCGCGGCCGACACCGGGCTTGGCGTGGCGGCGGTCGGCATCCTGCTGGGCGTCCAGACCGCGGGCTCGCTGTCGTCGAACGCGCTGTGGGGCCGCATTGGCGACCGGTTCGGGAAACTCGCCCTGTTGCGGGCGGTCGGCGGTCTCCGGCTGGGGCCGCCGCTCGGCGCGCTCGCCGTCATCGCCGGAGCGGATGGGTTCACGCCGCCGGCCTTGCTTGCCGCCTTCGCGGTGCTGTTCATCGCCGTCGGCGCGCTGGTGAACGGCATGACCATCGCCTATCTCGGCTATCTGATGGAAATCTCGCCGAATGACCGGCGCCCCGCCTATTCCGCCTACTTCAACGCGCTCGCCTCTCCCGCCGCACTTCTGCCGCTGCTCGGCGCAGCTATCGCCGATGCGGTGTCGCTTTCCGGCATATTCGCTGTCGCGGCGGCGGCGGCGGGTGTGCAGCTCGCGCTCTACGCGCGACTGTCGGGACTGGAGAAAGGCTGATGTGGCGTAACGCGCGGCGTGGCCTGAAGCGGGCCTGGACTCCCGTGATCCTCCGGGTCTGGCCGCTCGCCCGGCTCTGGTATCGTGCCTGGGGGCTGACGCTCGACGGCCATCCCGCGGACGAGGTCTGGTATTTTGCCTACGGCGCCAACATGCATGACAGCGCCTTCCGCGAACGGCGCGGCATGCGGCCCGAGGAATGGCGGGCCGGTCGGATCATCGGCTACCGCCTGAGGTTCAATCTCGAAGGCCGCCCCCGGGGACGGGCGGCGCCGGCGAATATATGCCCGGACGGGGACGCAGAGGTGTGGGGCGTGCTTTACCGGCTCCGCCGGCGCGAGCTCGTCCGGCTGAACGCGAGCGAGGGCATCCCCGGCTGGCGCTACCGCCCACTCTGGCTCTCCGCAGAGGACATCGGCGGCAACCCCGTAAGCGCGGTCACCTATATCGCCGACGGCAAGGACAAGGACGGAAACCCCTCGCTGCGCTATATCTCGCTGCTCAGAGAGGGTGCGCGGGCCCATGGTCTTCCCGCGCACTGGATTTCTTTTCTCGAAAGCGTCGAGCACGCGGAGTAAGGCTCGCCCTCGATATCGCGGCCGAGTCGAGAACAGGAGTCAGGCTCCTTCGGGCGATAGAGCTGCGATGTACGACGATACCACGCCGTTACGACGTGGCCAGCCGGGTGACGGGACCACTCAGCAGTCCGGAAATATCTATCGCGTTGGAGACATGCGGAATCGTGTTGCAAGTCACGATCGAGCGCGCCCCCGCGTTCTGCAGGTCAATATAGGACGTGCCGGCGAAGACGCCGTGGACCCCGATGCAAACGGGCGCCCCAAGCCCCGCCTTCTTCAGGTGCGAGATGGTTTCGATCATGGTGTGACCCGTCGAAATGATGTCGTCGACCAGGACCGGTGTATGCTCCCGCCAATGCGTGATCTCCGGAATGTGTATTTCGACGTGCCGGTCTCCATGGCGAACCTTCTGCGAGATGACGTGCGGCGCGTTCGCGCCGCGTGCGATCTCGGAGACCCACTGTTCGCTTTCCTCATCGGGTCCGAAAAGCAGAGGTTTCTGCACCTCATGCCCGATCCAACGGGCGATTGCCTGGGCTGCATGGACGACCGCGGCAGGGACCGGATAGATCTCCGAGAGCGCATGGCGCCGGTGAAGATGCGGATCGACGGTCACCAGCCAGTCGATCCAGGAGCCGAGCATCCCTGCAAAATGGATAGAAGTAATGGCCTCGCCGGGCTGGAAGCGCCGGTCCTGGCGCATGTAGGCGAGGTACGGGGCGACCAGCCCGATGCGTGCGGCGCCAAGGTCCCGAGCGGCGGCGGCGCTAAAGATCAGCGGCATCAGCTTCTCGTCGGGTCGATCGAGTGTGCAGACGATCACCACGGAACGTCCCTCGACGGCCGTATCGAGGCGAACGTGGGTCTCGCCATCCGGGAACCGGTGCACCGCTAGGTCGCCGATCTCCATGTCCGCGCCGCGTGCAAGCGTTTCGGCCAGCGTCTCGTTGCCGGGGAGAGCAAAGATCAGGGGTCTGGTCATGCCGCCTCGATCGAAATCATGTCCATATGCGCCCGGGCGTAATCCATCGCGTAGGAAAGCTCGCCCGCCGTTTCGGAATGCACGGTAAACAGCGGCTGCTCGGCATCGACACGATCCCCGACTCGGACCTGGAGAGCCAGACCGGCAGCCTTGGCATCCGGCGCCCCTGCCAGCTTTGCCACGCGCGCGAGGCGGCGGTTGTCGATCGCGATGACTCTTCCGGACAGGGGGGAGGTCAGTGGTGCGCGATGGTCGGCCGTGGGCGGCGTGCGCATCCCCCCTTGCGCCTCGCAGATCCGCTCGAACTTGTCCCTGGCCCGGCCATCGTCGAGAACGGTCGTGGCAAGCTCTTGCCCGCCTCCTGCCGGAGCTGCGGCCGCGAGTTCGAGGAGGGCGCCCGCGAGCGCGATGGATCGTCGCCGCAAATCCTCGGGCGCGTCCGGTGCGTCGTTCAGGACAGCCAACACATCGCGCGCCTCGAGAGCGGGGCCGATTCCCCGGCCTACCGGCTGCGAACCGTCGGTCACGACGATCGAGACCTCGATACCAAGCGCCTCCGTCGTTCTCCGCAAATGTGCGGTGACCGAATCCGCCTCGGCCAGGCTCCGAACCTTTGCGGTCGGCCCGACCGGCAGGTCGAGAACGAGGTGGGTCGAACCGGCGGCCGCCTTCTTGGAAAGGACGGACGCGACGAGTTGCTCTTCGCTGTCGAGGTCGATGGCGCGCTCGACCCGGATCAGCACGTCGTCGGCCGGGCTGAGGCAGACGGCGCCGCCCCAGACGATGCAGCCGCCCTCGCGCTCGACGACTCTCCGCATGGTCGCAAGGTCGAGATCGACCGGCGCCAGCGTCTCCATCGCATCGGCGGTTCCCGCCGGAGAGGTGATGGCGCGCGAAGAGGTCTTGGGCATGGTAAGGCCGCAGGCGCTCGCAATGGCGACCACGATCGGCGTCGTCCGGTTGCCCGGAAGGCCCCCCACGCAGTGCTTGTCCACTACCTTGGTCGCAGGCCATTGCAGACGATCGCCGGCATCGACCATGGCCCTGGTGAGAGCGACGATTTCTTCGCCATCCAGACGGCCGCCCGCGCAGGCGGTGACGAAGGCTGCGATGTGGATGTCGGAATAGCGGCCGGCGAGAATGTCGTCGATGATCTCGCCGAATTGCGGCTCGGCGAGCCGATGGCCATAGATCTTCGCCCGCACCGAGCCGAGGGATTCGAGGGGGTCCATGTGGCTGAAGCTGACCTCGTCGCCCTCCTTGACATCGAGCAGTTTCCAGGCCGCCTCCGACAGGCTGGCCTCGCCCTCCGACAGGAGATCGTTCTGCAAATGGTGCAGCGTCACGATGATCGATTTCGACCCGTGAGCGGCCCTTATCCGCGCATGTGCGAAGAAACCCTCGGCACGGCAGATGTGACAGTCATGCCGCATATAGGCGACGTTCTCCTGCTGCGTGTCGATGCCAAGCCGCCTGAGCCGCAAGACGTTGGCTTTCAGAGTCGTTCCCGCCGGCATCTTTCAGTCCCCGCTCCTGACGTCAGTTCAGGTCCGCCTGGTCGCGATATCCGGGAACCTGGCACTCCCATCCGAGTTCCTCTTCGATGCGATGGCGGAGGGCATCCGATGCGGCGGGCTCTCCGTGCGTGACGAACGTCATCTTCGGAGGGTGCCTGAAGCCGCCCAGCCAGCCCATGATCTCGTCGACGTCCGCGTGTGCCGACAGCATGTGAAGGTTTCGAACCTCCGCTCTGACCGGAACGTAGGCTCCATGGATCTTCACCGCATCGGCGCCGGCTACCATGGCAGCCCCGCGGGTTCCGCCAGCCTGGAATCCCACGAACAGGATCGTGCTGCGTCGATCCGGCGCAAAGCGCTTCAGATGGTGCACGACGCGTCCGCCCGTTGCCATGCCGCTGGCGGCAATCAGGACCATCGGCATATTGCCGTGATCCAGGGCCTTCGACTCCTCCGCCGTGCGCACGTAGGTGGCTACGCCGCAAGCGGCGCGGCATTCCTCCGGCGTCAGCCGGTGCTCGCCGACATACTTGCAGTACAGCTCGCTGGCGTTGATGGCCATGGGGCTGTCCAGATACACCGGGACGTCGGGGATCTGTCGCGCCTGCTTCAGACGCGCGAGGTGGTAGAGGATGGTCTGCGTGCGCCCGACCGCGAATGCCGGGATCACAACCGTGCCGCCGCGTGACGCGGTTCTTTGGATGACCTCGGCCAGTAGTTCCTCGGTGTCCTGCGGCTCATGGCGTCGGTCGCCGTAGGTCGATTCGACTACCAGGTAGTCCGCGCCGTGAACGATTGCCGGGGCGACCATCGTCGGGCTGTTCGGTCGACCCAGATCTCCTGAAAACTGCACGCTGGTATCGCCGGCGGTAACGCGGACCAGCGCCNNCTGCACGCTGATATCGCCGTCGGTAACGCGGACCAGCGCCGCGCCCAGGATGTGTCCCGCCGGCGAGAAGCGGACCGTGAGTGCGTCGTCGAGCCGGTGATCCCGATCGAACTCGACCGGCCGAATGCGTTCCAGCGCAAGTTCCGCATCCCGCCGGGTGTAGAGCGGCAAGGCCGGATGATGCTTCGAGAAGCCATGCCGATTGGCGAACTCCGCCTCCTTTTCCTGCAGAAACCCGCTGTCGGGCAAAAGGACGCCGCAGAGCTCCCGGGTTCCCGGCGTGCTCAGCACGGGCCCATGGAAGCCGTTGCGGACCAGGAGCGGCAGGTATCCCGAATGATCGATATGGGCGTGTGTCAGGATCACCACGTCTATGCTCGCCGGCTCGACGGGCAGGGGCGCCCGGTTGCGCAGCCGGAGGTTCTTGAAGCCCTGATACAACCCGCAATCGACGAGGATCCGGAGACCCGCGGTATCAAGGAGGTACTTTGATCCCGTTACGGTGCCGACCCCGCCGAGGAATGAAATGCGCATTGATCGGGTTCCAGCGTCCTCTATCGTTCACGGTTGTCGGGCGGACGTCCGGCCGCTGCCTCCACGCCGGCACGTCGCTCCCGCCATTACGGGAGATCGTCGCCGGCCGCAGGTCGGTCAAATGGCCGGGTCAGCCTCGGCCGAAAACCGACGGGAGAATGCATCCGGTCACTTTCGGCCATCGACACGTCCTCACGAAGCCCCTGCCGTTTCGTCACAGCAGGATCGGATAATCGGGCCGATTGTCGCCGTGGCGGGCATCGATCAAGACAGCAAGTGCGTGCCGCAGCATTAACAGGTCGTCGATCTTGCGATCGATGCGATTCACGTGTTCCAGGACGACCGATTTCACGTCGGCGGCGGTGCGGTTCCGATCTTCGTAAAGGGACAGGAGCAGCCGGCAGTCGCCAAGCGAGAATCCGCTGCAGCGGGCCCGGTGCAGGAATCCGAGCCTGTGGATGTCCTTCTCGCTGAAGCTTCGATAGCGGTTGGCCAGCCGGTGCGGCTGGACCAGGCCGATCTCCTCGTAATAACGGATTGTCTTGGCCGGAACTCCGGAATGCCGCTCCGCTTCGCCGATGTGCATGGCATCACGCCTTCAGATCTGCGATGTGGCCCGTTGCAGGGCGTTGCCGGCAACCTTCCTTCAAAGGACGGGACGGTGACGTGTCCCGGACCGGCAACATGTGCTGTCAACGTTGTCGCACGTCCGCCGATCCTGGCAACTTTCTTCGTTGCCGACCTTGCTCATCAATATAGGGTTTCCACTCGCTGGAGGGTCAAGCCGAAGCCGAGCGCGTGTCGCGGCGCCTTGCGGCGATCGGCAAGATCCGTATGCACGAGCATCTGAAGACGGTCCTGTTGTTCCGGCCGGTCGAGCCGCGGGCCTGGCCCGATATGCCGCCGAAAGAACTGCTTGGCGCCCATTACGCCTCCGCCGGCGGCCGGCAGGAGAACGTCGATGCCGCGCTGCCGATGACCGGCCCTACCCCCGCCGACGCCCGCGCCGCATGACCGGCGCCATGCGTCGGCTGCAGGGGTGTTCGCCGCGCTCTGCCGCATCGCGGGTTGTCCATTCCATCCCCGCCGAGACCCGCGAAAAACCCTAACGCATGGGCTCGTTCCGACGGATCGGCGGGCTGCTCGGGCAGGTATGGGCGGCACGCCGCCCGCGCCGCAGATCGACCCGATCAAAATCCGGCATTAATGTTCTGCGTCAGCACCATGGTGGCCATGTCCGACTTCCTCGGCGTGCGCCCCCGGCGCGTCCATCCCACCGTGCTCATGTTGCATCATTTTCTCGGCCGCGGTTGTGAGATCGCCTTCGCCAAACCCGTGCTGCGCGTCGTCGTCATGCAGGAACGCGATCATATCCGCGAGTTCATCGCCAGTGATGAAGATCTGTTCGCCGAGCGCATCCTCCTGTGCTGCGATCATGCCCGGTGCGTGGTTCCACATCTTGGCGGCGAAGTCGAATGGATTGACCAACCCCATCTGCCTGTGGGCGTCCATCGCTGGTGCGTCATGGCCTCCGACGCCGTTGATGGCGTGGCACGCAACACAGCCCTTGTCGATGAACAACGTCTTGCCCCGGTCCGGGCTCATCATCGGGATCACCAGGCGCGCGCCCTGGTCCGCTTCGATTTCGTCGCTTGCCGGGACGTGTTCGGCACGTACGGCCGTGGCCGTGAGCGCCAAAAGAAGGACGACGGCTCCTACATTGAGCGTCGCCAAGCCAGGACTCGTAAAACGTGCCAAATTCATCTCGGATTCTCCTTCCCTTTCATCGTACCCGCCGCTCCCAAGGTAACGCCTCAGAGAGCCGCGTGGGGCGGAGATTTGTAACGGAACGTACCAACGGTGCCCCTCGTTACAACGGGTTACCAAAAGGCGCCGGGGACGACAAACTGGCGTTACGGAAAACGGGCACATTTCACCGCAAAATCGCGCACACTCGATGGCCGAAAAGGAGAATTGCGATGAGAGAAGTGGAAAGAACACTGACGGCAGCGGTTGCCGCCTTGGCGGGCATCGCCCTCTTGACGGCGGTCGCCGCGGCGCACGGAATGGGCGGAGCCTCCAGCAGCTGGCACGGCTCGGGTGGCGCGACCGGGCCGGGTGGGGTTACCGCACCTGCGACCGGCCAGATGCCGGGCATGGGGCAGGGCGGCATGATCGGTCCGGGCACGCAGCGCCCCGATATGATGACGCCTGGCGGGATGACCGGACAGACCGGGAATACCGGACCGGCGCCGTGCGGTGGCAACAGCGCCAGTACGCCATGCGGATCGCCGGGCGGCGGCGGCATTCAGATGCCAAGGGGCCAGATGCTGCCGCCGACGCAGTGACGAGGTAGCCGTGGCACCCCGTTGAGGGTTCGCTGGTTCAGAAACTGGCGTTCGACCGGCACAATGGTTGGGTTCGTCCGATCAAATAATCCCATTTAGCGCGGCGCTCCCCGCTAGGCCGCGCATCTCGGCGGCCGGGCGATGTCCCAGCGACGAGCCCGGCCGCACTTTTCCANNCCGCACTTTTCCATCGCCGGCGGAGATGTTGGAGGGGGCCAAAGTCCAGCGATTGTGACGCTCCAAGCGGCAATCACGCGGGGAGAGTTCCATTGAATTCGCGCTCGCGCGCCAGCCGAGTCAAGACGTCACCGAAATCAGGGTGCTGCAACTCTTGTGGCGAGCAACGAACCACGGCGGTTGCGGCCCGGAACCTGGCCTTATCCCGTATATTGGGGCATCTGAAATATGTTAGGGATAGGTGATTGCGGGCCCGTGACTAGACCGGCACGCACAGAGTCAATTCTCGGTGGTTGCGGGCCCCCGCAACCACTTCGACAGGAAAAGCCCCTTAAACTCAATGAGTTGCGGGGCTTTCATTTTGTTGAAAAATCCCAGCCCAATGAAATCAATAGGTTGCGGCGACAGGTTCAAATCACCGCGCAACCAAACCACCAGGAACCCATTATGGCGATCCGACGTCGTCTGGTGATGCGCAACGACTTCGGGAAACGTTGCCCCGTAATTGCTGTGCCGGACCATTGGCGACGAAATCCGCCATTGATCTATGCGTCCGCATGTCAATCGAATCGAGGACATCCCAACGGTTCGGTCGCCGCAACCCTTCAATTGACCATGTGCTGCGCCCCGTCCCGGTGGCGATCGGGAGAAAGTTGGCAAGAGATCCCGCTAAGATGCTGCCACGAAGCGCCCGAACCGGACCGCGGATTCGCCCTTGTTCAAGCGACGCGACGGCATGACGAGGACGCAATCGTCGAACGGGGTCGACACGTCCTTGTCGCCGTCGTAACCGATCACAGTGCCGGCCTTCGGAATCACCTCCAGACCCCGGTAATCGGCGGCGAAGCGGAATTCGTCGGTCTCGATGGTCAGGGGGCCGGCGACCTCGATGAACTTCTGGGTTGGGACGCCGTCGTGAATATGCGGCTCGGCGACTTCCGCCGGGATGGCCTCCAGATGGCGCAGGAACCGATACGCGGTCTCGATCGCGACGTCGCGGCTGCTCGCCGCCCAATGCTGGCCGCACTCCACCAACAGCGCATTGCGAGGGCTCGATTCCTCGGCGAATCCCAGATAGTCGCGCATGCGGCGCCCGGCCGCGTGTCCCGCGTCGGTGACGACGGTCTCTGGGACGCCGACACTGCGCGCCAGCGCCCGCCCCTTGGGCAACGGACCCGCCATCATCAACGGCGCGGTCGCATGCTGCATCGAATGGATGTCCAGCAAATAATCCGCGTCGGCCACCAGCGGCCGAATTTCCCGCGCGCGCCGGAGTTCGGCGCTGTCGCGATCGCCGTCGAGGGTCGCCGGATCCCACAGCCGGTTGAAATCCTCGTCGACGAAGCGCGAGGCGGTCGGATCTGTCGGATCGAAGCTGTGATAGGCCGCGACGTTCGCGAAGCCCAAGGTCAGCCTGCCGCGAGCGGGCCGTGTCCCGGCACGGAACAGATGATCCAGTGCCATAGCGCCGCACAGCTCGTTGCCGTGGACCACGGCCGTGATCATGACGTGTGGCCCCGGCGCTCCCGAGTCGAAGGTCGTGAAATAGTCGATGTTCGTGTTCCCCGCCCTGAAGGACGAGATATCCGGAGGAGTCAGCTCGACGGGGTAGTCGTTGATCGGGGCCTCGGGCATTTGTTGTGCTTCCCTGTAACGCGGTGCGGGAGCGGCACTGTAATGTCATTCCGCGCCGACGCCAATCGGCTCGGTGACCGGGAACACGCCGGGTCTGACCCGGCAGAAGGGCAGCGTCGTCAGGTCTGCGGGACCCCAATCCGGCGTGTCGACAACCAGGATCTCGCGCGCCAGCTCTTCATAGACAGCGCGGAAATGCGTCTTGGAGCGCAGCACGATGATGTCGAAATCCCGCGCCGCCAAACCGAACTGCGTGAACGGGTCCTCATCGATCGCCGTGGTCTGTCGGCTGGTCAGCGAAACGAGAATGCCCCCGGCATCGATCAGCGCGGCGGGGCCCAGATCGATCCGCCGACCGCGCCGCATCGGCCCGGTTCCGACATAGGTCTTGTGCTCGGCATAGAGGACCTGCCCCGTGAGTGCTGCCGGACCGCCGGCCCTGTCCGACGAACGTCCGCCCACGCTGAGTGAGATCGTCGCGCCGACACCGGCCCGCAACGCCGCTTCTGCGCCCTCCGGGTCCCACAGGTAAGGCAACGCCGCCGACGGCGCATTCTGATCGAGGAGTTCCTTTAGAACCCAGGTCGAGTCGTTCATGCGATCGGCGTGCTCCAGCAGCACGACCGGGCCGTCGCCACCGGCAGCCATGGCGATCGCACGGGAAACCCCTTCGCGCGCAGAAAGGACAGGTACGGCGCCGAGCAGCGCTTCGCGCTCGCGCCAGATCTGGTCCGCCAGCCCGCCCGCGATTGCGCGCCCGGTATCCGGGGCACCATCAGTCACGACTGCCACCGAAAACCCGAGCGGCGGCACATCGGCGTAGGCGAACCCGCAAAATACCGAGACGTCGAGCACGTCCTCGTGGCTCTCCACCGCGGCGAGACCGGCCGCGACGATATCGCACAGCGGCGGCAACGCGGTCGCCGTGCAGATGCTTGGCAAAACAAGCGGGACCTTGACGAAGGTCAGCTGGGGCCGCACATCGCCCTGAACACTCTGCAGCAGCATACGGGCGGCGCGGCGGCCCGTTTCGTCCATGTCGGTGTGCGGCGAATAGTGGAACCCGCACAGCGCCGTACACAGCGCCGCGCTATCTTCGCAAAGGTTGGCGTGCAGGTCGAAGGCGACCACGAGCGGCAGTTCGTGACCGACCACCGCGCGCACCGCCCGCAACAGTTCGGTTTCCGGATCCGGTCGCGTCGGGGTCGTCATGGCGCCGTGGAGATAGAGCAGCACGCCATCGAGGCTCCGGCGTTCGCGTCGCAGACCGTTCGCGATCTCGTCGCGGTAGAACTCGAACGCGTCGTCGCTGGCCGGACCCGCGGCCGAGCAATCGGTGTAGACGAGAGGCATGATCTCGGCCCCTGCGTCCTCCAGTACATCGATGAATCCGCTGCCGACCGACGCCGTCCCGCGCAGACCCTCGATCAGGGCGTGCCCGCGCAACGCGTTGCTCTCGAAATCCGCCAGCCCCGTCTCGACCGGCAGGAACGAGACAGACTCCAGCGCAAGGCCCGCGATCGCGATCTTCATGGTCGCCTCCCGGCGGTCTGACGGGCGGATGTTCGCGCAGCCGGGTTCCGAACGCAATGGGTTGTGTCGCCGAAATAAACGGTGTCAAATGACGAGATAGGTCCACCATGGGGACCATCAGGGACATATCCAGTACGAACCAGAGAACCGGGTGGCCGAGCTGATCTCGCGACCAACCCGTGACAGGGAGACAACGATATGGGTACGAACACACGCGTGCTCGGCGCGGCCCTTGGCGCGACAATGTTGCTGTCGGGCGCAGCCGCGGCAACCGAGCTCAGGATCGGCATGGCATCGGAGCCGAGCGCGATCGATCCGCATTATCACAATCTCGGGCCGAACAACGAGATTCGGCGTCACATGTTCGAATCGCTGATCTGGCAGGACGAACAGCAGAAGCTCAGCCCGCTGCTGGCAACCTCGTGGAAACCGACCGGCGAGACGACATGGGAGTTCAAGCTCCGCAAAGGCGTGAAATTCCATGACGGCTCGGACTTCACGGCCAACGACTTCATCTACACGGCGTGCCGCATCCCCAATGTCAAGGAGAGCCCGTCCTCATTTACGATCTACACGAGGGCCATGCAGAAGATCGAAACGCCGGACGATCACACGCTGATCGTTCACACGGCCAAGCCGTATCCGCTGCTGCCGGTGGAGCTGGCGACCTGGGGCGTCCTTTCGGCCAAGGCCAACGGCGTGAGCGGCAAGGTCGAATACAGCCCGGAAGGCTGCACCGGCGTATCGGAATGGCCGGCCACTGAGGATTTCAACAACGGCAAGCTGACCGTCGGCACCGGCCCGTTCAAATTCGTCGAATATGTCAAGGGCGACCGGCTGGTCCTGGCCCGAAACGACGATTACTGGGGGGAAAAGCCGGAATGGAGCAAGGTCACCGTCAAGCCGATCACCAACGACGCGGCGCGCGTAGCGGCCCTCCTTGCCGGCGATGTGGATTTCATCAGCAAGCCGCCGACCCAGGATCTGGAGCGGCTGAAGAACGATCCCAATTTCGGCCTCAGCCAGGGCCTGTCCAACCGCGTGATCTATCTGCATATGGATCAATACGGCCCGTCGACGGTCGGCGTGAAGGGGACGGGCGCGCCGGACGGCACGTATGAGGGCGAGGGCCCGTGCGCAGAAGGCGCCTGCGATAAGAACCCGTTCCAGGATGTTCGGGTGCGCAAGGCCGTCTCGATGGCAATCGATCGCGAGGCCATTGTCGCCAAGGTCATGGGCGGCGTTGCCGTCGCCGCGGGTGAGCTTCTGCCGCAGGGATTCTTCGGCAGCACCCCGGGTGCCAAGCCGGAGCCGTACGATCCTGCCGGCGCGAAGAAGCTGCTGGCGGAGGCCGGCTATCACAACGGTTTCGAACTCGTGCTGGCCACGCCGAACGACCGCTACATCAACGACGCCAAGATCTCGCAGGCGATCGCGCAGATGCTGACCCGCGTCGGCATCAAGACGTCCGTCGACGCGATGACCAAGAGCGTCTTCTTCGGCCGGCGCAACAAGTACGAGTTCAGCCTATACCTGGCGGGCTGGGGCTCGGGCACCGGCGAGATGTCGTCGCCGCTGCGGGCGCTGGTCGCCACGCGCGACAAGTCCCGTGGGCTGGGCGGCACAAACCGTGGTCGTTACTCCAATCCCGAGATGGACGATCTCGTGCTTCAGGCACTGGCCACTGTCGACGACGCCAAGCGCGAGGCGATCCTCCAGAAGGCCAGCAAGATGGCGATGGAGGATTACGCCATCTTGCCGCTGCATTTCGAGGTCACGACCTGGGCACATCGCAAAGGTCTGACGTATGGAGCGCGGGCCGACCAGTACACGATCGCCATGGGCATCAAGTCGGCGAACTGATGGCTCGACGATTGGGAGCGGGGTGGCGGCAACGCCGCCCCGCCACCCGCGTCTCTTGAGGCGGTTGGAGCGGGATGCTGGTCTTCACTATCCGGCGGCTGATGCAGAGCATCGTGGTGCTCTTCGTCATGTCACTGATCGTTTTCGTCGGGATCTTCGCCATCGGCAATCCGGTGGATATCCTGATCAATCCCGAATCCGATATTGCGGAAATGGAAGCCGCGATCCGTCGCATGGGTCTCGACCGGCCGCTGTGGGAGCAGTATTTCGTGTTCCTTTCGAATGCGCTGGGCGGCGATCTAGGCAAATCCTTCGTTCACAACGAACCGGCGCTGCGATTGATCCTGGAGCGCTTTCCCGCGACTATGGAGCTGGCGCTGGGCGCTATGGTGATTGCCATTCTGCTCGGCGTGCCGCTCGGCATGATCGCGGGGCTGAAGCCCGACAGCTGGGTCGGCAAGACGATCATGGCCGGATCAATCCTGGGGTTCAGCCTGCCGACCTTCTGGGTCGGGCTGATGCTGATCATGCTGTTCGCGGTGATCCTGGGCTGGCTGCCCGCTTCGGGCCGCGGCGATACGGTCGATGTCTTCGGCGTGCCGCTCAGCATGTTCACGCTGGACGGACTCAGCCATATCCTCCTGCCTGCGTTTAATCTCGCCTTGTTCAAAATGTCGCTGGTTGCCCGGCTGGCCCGCGCCGGCACGCGCGAGGTGATGCTGGCGGATTACGTGAAGTTCGCCCGCGCCAAGGGCATATCGGATGTGCGCCTGATCGGCGTGCATGTCCTCAAGAACATCCTGATCCCGGTGGTGACCGTCCTGGGGCTGGAGCTCGGCAGCGTGATCGCGTTCGCCGTGGTGACCGAAACGGTCTTCGCCTGGCCGGGCATCGGCAAGCTCCTGATCGACAGCATCGGGCTGCTCGACCGGCCCGTCGTGGTCGCCTACCTGATGCTGACCGTGCTGCTGTTCATCACCATCAACTTCATCGTCGATGTGCTCTACTCGGTACTCGATCCGCGCGTCCGGCTCGGAGATGTCAAGTCATGACCGCGCTGCAGCAATATCCGGACGAAGTTGTGGATGAGGCGGCGGGCGGGAAGGCGGTCGAGACGCCTCTGCGGCGCTTCGTTTCGGAGTTCTTGGAAAGCCGCATTGCCGTCGGCGGCCTGACCGTCTTCATGCTCATCATCCTCGGCGCGATCTTGGCGCCGCTGATCACACCGCAGAACCCGTACGACCTGATGCAGATCAACATCCTCGACGGTCGCCTGCCGCCGGGATCGCAATCCTTCGACGGGATGACGTTTTGGCTTGGTACCGATGATCAGGGTCGCGACATGTTGAGCGCCATCTTCTATGGCTTGCGGACAAGCCTGAGCGTCGGCGCGAGCAGCACGCTGATCGCCATCTTTTTCGGTGGCGCGCTGGGTCTACTTGCCGCCTATTTCGGCGGTCGGACCGATACGGTGATCATGCGCATCGCCGACCTTCAGCTCAGCTTCCCGGCGATCCTGATCGCTTTGATCCTGGTCGCCATTCTGGGTCAGGGGGTGGAGAAGATTGTCATAGCGCTCGTCGCGGTGCAGTGGGCCTACTACGCGCGCACCATGCGCGGCACGGCGCTGGTCGAGCGCCGCAAGGAATATATCGAGGCGGCGACCTGCCTGGGCCTGAGCCACCGCCGCATCGTGTTCCGCCATCTGCTGCCGAACTGCACGCCGCCGCTGATCGTGGTCGGCACGGTACAGGTGGCGCACGCCATCGCCCTCGAGGCGACGCTCTCGTTCCTCGGCGTCGGCCTGCCGATCACCGAGCCCTCGCT
>JABAOH010007756.1_pt1 | contig 16421 bp, 10 predicted proteins | sample 7062181 | NCBI WGS metagenome assembly JABAOH01 (sample SAMN14538630, study PRJNA623070) | marine sediment metagenome | biome: marine biome [ENVO:00000428]; feature: marine pelagic biome [ENVO:01000023]; material: deep marine sediment [ENVO:00002113]; isolation source: pool of 5 deep marine...
TCCTGAGCAATCTTCCTGCTGGATTGTAAATTTTGATGATTAGGCTCGTTTCTTTGCCCAAATCAAAAGAGATTGCTGTTTTGGTGTCGCGTTCGCCACCTTGAGGAGACAGTTTACTCCCTATTAATTAAGTGGCGTTTCCAGAGCTTAGCCCCATGGAGCCACCCGGTGGAGCGAAGATCATACCGAAAGGATCAATATGTGATGCCGGACCTCTCGGATCTATAGCCATTCTTAAAGTCTGCGGCTGAGGGAGAAAGGAATTATGCTGGCCATTCGTCCAAATATTTGTCAATAAATCCACCCTACCATCAGCATTAACATCCAGGAAATGATAACTAATAATTGCCTTTGTTGAGTTACGCTTCACAACCTGCCCATTGATATTGCATCGCTCAAAACCATCTGGATTGGTTCCGTTAGCCCATCTTGTGGTTGGTAATTTCCATTCTTTCGGTACTTCATAAAAACCACCAAAACGGCCTTTCCACCAGGTAAGCGTGCACAATCCGTTTACTACAGACACGGAAACACGATCCCTTATGCCATCACCATCCAAATCCATCAACGTCCCAATAGCTCCCTGAGATGTTCCATAATGTCCGTATCCCGGACTTTCAATGATTCTTTCAGAGCTCATATCGCGAATTCGTCGACCATAATCTAATGTTATAGGTGGTAAACTCAAATCATTTCCTTGGAGATCACGTGCGGTAACATTGATTTTTGTTAAAAAGCGAAGTGGCGCACCATTTTTTTCGTTTGTTAACGCGTCCATATCATAACCTAGCGATACACGTTTACTAAACCTCCACTTTGCACCAGGTTCATCACGAACATAGGTTTCAATGTCAGTTAGACGTAACGCTCCTTTATAATAACCATGGACTGGGCCCCCACGATTATTAAATAGTAATGCACCAATCGGAATATTTGAACCAGTGGCTTTCTCTAATGGGGCATATATAAATTGTACCATTGCGTGAGCAGCAAGACCTGCTGGTTCGTTTGAGGTATATTCAATACGGTCCAGGCTTATATCCACAATAGTTGTAATCCTTCTTTCATCTGCATATTTTGCTCTCACCGGATTCCAGTAATATCGAACTGTATTACCAAAGCGGTCAACCTGTTTTGTTATATGCCAACGGGATTCATGAAACGTTGATGGTAATTCTGATTCTTCAAAAAAATGTTTGACACCATCTGATGTAAGGGCTATCCAACCTCTTGGTCCTGGATCGAATTCCTCAGGTTCCAGGTGAATAAACCGCGTAAATGATCCATCATAATCAACACGATAGGTTTTACCTTTGTATGGTGATGAATCTGGTACTTCAATAAGTCGACCAACCGCAGATCCCAGGGCAGCCTTGTAAACATTTTTTTCTTCTTGTCCCAAGGATCTGTCGATTTGAATAGATGGAAGACCCTCCATAGTCCACCCAACTGCAAGACCACCGCGGAGAGGTGATTGGGACGAATAACGAAGTATGAGTGAAGGCTCCATTCCTTTACGTCCCGGGGGAACATCAATGGAATAGCTGTAAGTGGCTGCGCCTCGCTGTTCAGCCACCCCCCAATCACCCACGTTAAATTTAGTAGGTTCCGGAGCAACGGTCTTAAAAGACGGTGAAGTTCCTACAAACGGGTCCTTTGGACCTCCCGAACCTTCATGCGCAAATGCTGCTGTAATCTGAGTTGCCGTAAATGTAAAGAGTAGTAGCACTGTATTTAATACAGTTCTCCAGTACTGATTTTCGATAAATAATTTTACGAAATCTTTAAATTTGGATTTTGTAAACATGATTTTTTTCTCTTTGTATATTAGTTAACTCATCATATTTTTTTTAGATTAGTTAAATGATTGAAAGTTCTAATTAATGGTAAACAAAAAGCCTTTAAAAAAACATACGCCAATAATATAATAATAAATTTTCCTTTGTACTATCAGGGATTCCCTAATTTTGGGGTTCGAAAAACCTGAAAGTAGGGTAGGGGAATCCCTGATAGAGATTAAATAGAGGCGAACTCTCGAAAATTCTATATATCATTCCTTACTAACTATGTGCTTAATACTTAATCCACCTAACCGCTATTGCGGTTCTGCTGTTCGACGCGTTGCATCTCGGCTCGCCAGTCGGTAACTTCGGCCATAACAAGTTGCTCAATACGTTTGGCAAAGTTTTGGGCGGCTTTTTCTTCATCGCTATCCGGATAATATTTCGTCGTGTGCGTTAGGTAGCGGTATTTCTCAGTTTGCAGCGCGTGCCACAAATAGCCGTACCTTATGTAGTTTTCCCGCCAGCCGTAGATAGCCAGTAAGCCTGTTGCGATTGCGGCCCCCGCCGAGGTAACGGCGGCAAGAATTTTCACATAATCCCACGGAATGAGGAGCAAGACTGGTGTTATAGCAGTCAAAATGAGCGCGACGTGCTGAGCTTGATTGCTCTTCTCGTGATTCTCCTTCTTCCAAAGAAGATACCGATCTATCAGGCAATTACAGCGGGCCAGTGCGATCTGATGTGTTGTCTTCTCGTCCTCTGGCAGCTTAGAACAGTCCATGTTTATCTATCCTCCTTATTTGGTTCGAGGTTTTTTGTTTTGAATTACTATCAGCCGGGTAACCTATAGTTGAGACGGCTGAAAAAATATTCTTGATTTCAGATAATTATTTATTAATTTATCTACTATCAAAAACAAAGTGATAAAAAAATTGCGCTATCTTCGGGTATTCAAAGTCTATATTCTTTGTTAATCAAAAACCTAAGCCAATATAATAAGAAATTAACTCTTGTGCAATCAGGGATTCCCTGATTGATATGGTAAAATTGAACAATGGCAAATAAATCACCTCCGGAAAATCCTAAATCAATAGCTAATCTTTCAATAATTCGTTTGGCATAATCAGCATCGTAATAATTTACATTATTGCAGTATAAAAATTTTAATTTAAAAGTTAACATATTTTTTATTGCTTTTTTTTCTTAAAAAAAGATTACATATAGAAAGTTATGCAAGTATGGCAGCCAAATAAATTTACGATCCTGTTATTTTCCCCTTGCCTTTCGCATTTTTCTTTATTATATTAGTCCCTACAAATCCCTATCAACTACTTTCAAAAGGAGTCAATCATTGTCAGTACAGATTCAAGGAAAAACATACTACTACACGAGTGAAGCGTTAGAAAAGGCAGGAGTACCAGAATCTACCTGGCGACGATGGTTGAAAAACGGTGACATCGAGGATGTAAAAACACGAAACAGAAAAGGCTGGCGTCTCTTTACAGAGGAGGACATCAAAAAATTAAAAGAATATGTTGAAACAATTATCACTGAATAAGGAAGTGAGATATAATAACTTGGACATTTGAAATTAATTGACCATTTAAAAATAATAAGTTACAGAATAGAAATGAGCAACTTATTTTATCTCACTCCCTTAAGATCGTTGATTCTGGGGCTTCTGAGGGTCTTGTAAAACAATCTGGAAAACTGTATGAGGTGGACCTGATATGAAAGAATTTATTGAGTACATTGTAAAACACTTAGTCGATAAGCCAGAAGAGGTGTTTGTATCTGAAATTGTTGGAGAAAGAATTGTGGTCTACGAAGTGAGAGTGGGACGTGGTGACCTTGGAAATGTCATAGGCAAACAGGGACGGATAGTAAAATCAATTCAAACTTTATTAACTGCAGCTTCGGCAACTAAAAAAACTAAAAGACCTTTATTAGAAATCTTGAAACAATAAAATACGAATTTGAGATAGAAAAAGGAGAATTTACCGATGAAACAAAAAGAAAAAATTTAAGTAAAAAATCACAAGAAAGATGTCATCATTTAAACGTTTCAAAATTTAGTTACAATCATCCAGAAGAATATGAAACTTGAATTCTACGACATCGCCAAAATCGTCGCTGGCTTTCAGTTTCTACTGGTTTCCATATTTTTACTTTCCTATAGCGATGGGAAACAAATCAGTCATAAAATTCTGGCTATATTTCTGCTTTCAAAAACATTTAGTATTATCGAATCGACGCTGCTAACTTTTAAAGCTTCTTTAATCGATTTCCCGCATATATTTTGTATCGCTCGCACCGCTGTTTTTTTATTTGGACCTTCTTTATATTTCTATACAAGATCAATGACTGATCGAAATTTCAAATTTAGAAACCACCATTTGTTACACCTGATCCCATTTCTGGCATTTTGTGTGTTTTTGATTTTCAAATTTCATGTTCAAAGTGTTGAAATTAAACAGCAAATAATATTAGAACGATATATTTATACCTATTTGGAAGCGCTCATTATTATCGGTTTGCTCAATGTTCAAATTCTGGTATATATTATCGCCTCTTTAATTGTTCTCAAAAATTATCGTTCAGAAATTAAAAAAGTCTATTCCTCTGTTGAGCGACTAAATTTATCCTGGCTAAACTTTATTCTTTTTGGATATATTTTAATCTGGTGCATTGATGTATTAGATTTTATTATTTTGATGGCATCAGGATCATCTCTTCGATTTTTAAATGTGGTTACACTGATGTTGATTTTCGTCTTCGCAAATATCATTGTTTACAGAGGATTAAAACAACCTGAGATTTTTTCTGGTATAGACGAAAAACCAAAATACGAAAGTTCACCTTTATCAAAAGCAGATATTGAAGAATATTTAAAAAAAATGACAGCATTCATGAAATCTGAAAAACCATACCTGGAGCCCTCGTTGAATATCACTGAACTCGCCCATAAATTGTCCATACCTGCCCGCCATTTATCTCAAGTGATTAATCAATCTTTAAACAAGAATTTTTTTGATTTTGTAAATAGCTATCGAATTGAAGAGGCAAAACAGCATTTGGCGAACCACTCAACAAATAAAAAAACCGTATTAGAAATATTATATGAAGTTGGTTTTAATTCTAAATCCTCTTTTAACAATGTCTTCAAAAAGTATACAGGAATGACGCCTACTGAATTTAAACGATCACATAGTAAAAGCAATTTAAATTAGTCATACAATTTCTATCGAAACTCTTCATTATTGCTACTCAACTTAAACAAATCCACTATAGGTACAAAAACTATCATAAATTAAAGTCGAAAGGATAAATAGGATATTAAGGATTTACAAGATTCAAATATTTAAATTCATTATCCTGTTTATTATCTTGTTAATCAAGCAGGAAAAGTTGAGGTTAAATAACCACCTATCTTTTTTCCAAAACTGAACTAATTTACTTGAAATTTAATAATAAAGACCTTATATTAACATTAATAAATCTTAATAAATATAATATCGATGATGATTGGCAAATTTATAGATAAATATGGATCACAGATGAAATCATCACTCAAAAATTTCAAAATCAGCCTGAAACTCAAAATCGCCTCCGTGTTCTTATTGCTGGTCGTCGTGATGATGACCACCGTCGGATATATCTTCACTATTCGCGAATTAAATTTGCGCAAGGAGCAGGTGAAATTAAGAATCGAACGACTGGCGAATAACATCGCTACGATTCGTTCCGTGGAAACCGAAGACTGGGATGTATATGAAAATTACATCGAGAACCAGATTATTGTTAATCCCGACATTGTTTATATTGCTATCTTTGATGATAAAGGTGACTTAAAAGTCCATGCCTTAAACACCAACTGGCTCGATTTAGATATTAATCGACCCTTAACAAAAACAGAGCAAGCGAATCTTGTATTGAGATTAGATCAGCGGCAGGTTGCTGAAGAGAGCCAGAAGGACTTTGAAACGAAATCGGTTAATATTATCGTTGGAGATAAAAATCTGGGCACAGTCAATATCGGATTTTCATTGGTCGATTTAAATGACGAAATGCGAAAAAATCTCTACCGTAACCTGTTTTTGGATATTATTTTTATTTCTTTAGCGATGATTATTTCTTTTTTCGTCGGCTCCAGGATCGTCAAGTCATTGGGAAAATTGACAACGGCAATGGGAAAAATTTCACAAGGAGATTTGAATCAGGAGCTTCATATTCATTCACGGGACGAAATCGGGGAGATGGCGAAGACTTTCAATTATATGACGAAGGGTTTGCAAGAAAAGCAGGTCATTGAAAATTTCAGTCACGAGCTTGGCTTTACCATAGAGCTGGACAGAATAGCGAGTCTAATTACCGAACGGATCGTTATAGCTTTGAATGCCAAACAAGCCTATTTGTTTTTAAGGAATAAGAACGAAGCCACAGAATATGATTTGAATTTCGCTTATCCAGAACACATCAAACACGAAATCAAGCTGATTAAAAATCCTCAAATTTGTGAATTTCTGCTGGAGATCAGAAAACCTTCATCAGTTCAGGCATTACATAAATTTCCAGCGTTTTCCGAACAATTATCATTACTTGGACAAATTGATGACAATGCGCTTATCTGCCCACTGATTATCAAAGAGAAAGTGATCGGCATTTTAATGCTGTGCGGTTCAAAAACGAATACACATTACGCTGAAAATGAGTTAAACTTTTTAAACACTTTAATTGGTCAGGCAAGTCTTGCTATTGAGAACGCTCTTTTGTATGAGGAATTAACTGAAAAGGAACGACTGAAACGTGAATTAGAAATTGCTCGTACGGTGCAATTAAATTTACTGCCACAAAAAGATCCTCAGATTTCAGGGCTGGACATTAGCGGCATCTGTCTCCCAGCAGCAGAAGTCGGCGGCGATTATTACGACTATTTTTTCATAAACGATCATACCATTGGCATTACCATCGCAGATGTTGCAGGCAAAGGAACATCTGCAGCGTTCTATATGGCTGTCATCAAAGGGATTATGCTTTCACTCGCTTCGATTTATGCGTCGCCGAAACAATTATTATGTGAATTGAATCGAAGAATTTTCGGTCAAATGGATCGAAAGATTTTCATTACCATGATTTATGCGACAATTGACATCAAAAACAAAATGTTAAAATTTGCCCGTGCTGGTCATAATGGGCTTATTAAGCGAAATTCAAAAAACCTAGAAGTTGAATACCTGACTCCCAAAGGCATTGGTTTAGGGCTAGCCCATGAGAGTCTATTCGATCAGCACATCTCAGAACAAAAAGTTAAATTTCAGTCGGGCGATACAATTTTATTCTATACAGACGGCATTTCTGAAGCCAGAAATGATGATTTTGAAGAATTTGGCGAACAGAAATTTATGGATATTGTGGCCCTATTAGACGGCAAAACGGCTTCTGATTTGAATGAAAAGATCATTTCTGCCGTTAAAAATTTCGTACAACATACCCCGCAGCATGATGACATCACGCTTGTTACCATAACGGCAACTTAAAATAAAAAATTACGTATTTAAGAACCATGAAATTCATGAATTAACATGATTTGAACAAATTTTCAGTATGGTCGATGATCTGTCGAAAAAATTTAAAACAGGCATTAAAATATCCTGCTAGTGAAGAGGGAAAATTAAATTCCAATAAAAAGGATCAAATTCCAAACATAATTGTTTTCTACAAACCAGGTTTTTCTAAGAAACCTGGTTTGTGCATTTAATATCAGAGAGAAAAATAAGAAATGAATTTCTGTTAGGTTGTTAATATCGAATGGAGAAAAATATATGAGGTTTTATAAAACTTTTCTTTTTGTGTTAATCGTAGTTATAAGCTTATTTGCCTGTGATCGAAGTACAGAAAAACGAAAGATCAAACTATCCGATGAAAATAAAACGCAGAATCTGAATCAACAATTCACCTCAACAATTCGGTTGGAGCCAAAAGAGCGCCGTTCCATTGCGGTGATGTTCTTTCAAAATCTAACTGGCGATGATAACCTGCAATGGCTGCAAAAGGGTCTCACTGAGATGATAATCCGTGCTCTTTCGCAATCCAGCTATTTATCGATCTTGAGCACTGATCGATTACTTGAAATCCTTGAGCGAGTAGGCGTTACAAAAACATCTCAGGATATTGATCTGGATATGGCTGCTGTTGTGGGGAAAGAAGCAAATGTAGAAGCAATAATTTGGGGACAAATTAAGAAAAAAGGAGGGGCTTTAGGTATTCATGTAAAACTGCAAGAACCCAATCAAGGATTAATATTGAAAGAGCAAAGTGTTGAGGGACAGGGGTTGGATGCCATATTTTCAATGGTGGATGAATTAACCGAAAAAGTCAAGAATGATCTCCAATTGACATTTGAGAAGGCTGAGGCGATTCGCGGCATTTCCGATATTACCACCAATTCACTGGATGCCTGGCGTGAATATGCCGCAGGTAGTGATCTGTTAGATAAATTTCTCAAAAATGAAGCGATTCCACATTTCGAGAAAGCCGTTGCACTGGACTCAAATTTTGCAGCAGCGATGTTGAAATTGTTTCCACTGTATTTATCGACTGGCAAAAATGACCTGGCTTATCAATTAGCTCAAAAATTAATAAGCTTAAAACATGGCTGCACCCACAAAGAGCATTACGAGATCGATCTGGTGGAGGCACATCTGGATCGAGATGACATGAAATATTTAAAAACGCTGGAACAGTGGCTTAAAAAATTTCCCGAGGATCGAGACGCCTATATGAGGATGGCGAAAGTCTATCGAAGCTGGCGCAATGAACAAGAGGAAATAAAATGCCACGAAAAGCTGATCTCCCTTGATCCGAAATACAAACTCAGTTACAACCAGATGGGATATGCTTATGCCTATTTGGGTGATTTTGACAAAGCCATTTCATATATAAATCAATATAAAACGTTAGCGCCTGATGAGGTAAATCCGTATGACAGCGCAGGTGACATCTATGCACTGATGGGAGAATACAAACTGGCGGTACAAAATTATGAACGGGCAATAGTAATCAATGAAGATTTCCTCGATGCTTATATGTCTCTCGGTCATGTATATTTACATGGCGGTAAATATAAAAAAGCGCTCCAGATGTATCAGCAGTTTCTCACGAGAGCAACAAACCAGTACGAAAAATCCGCTGGATACTTCATGTTGGGACAAACCTATTCTATATTGAAAAATTATGAAAAAGCTCAAGAGAGTTATGAAAAATCGCTGGATGAAAATGCCTTTCGTTTAACATCTTTTGATTTATTACACGATATTTATTTCATGAACAATGATTCTGTGAAATACAATGAACTATTGCAAAATTCATACAATCGTCTGAAAACATTGCTCACATCTGAAACGCAAAGAGATGAAGCTTTAGGTTCGATAGCCTGGATGTCACTTTTTCAAAATGTTAATATTGCTGAAACAGTCGAAATATTTAAATTGGTTATTAAAGAGTTAGAACAAAGTAAAAATCCAGTTGCTGCACTCTACCTAACGAATTTAAAATTTATTTTGACACTATTGTATGGCAAAATAGGACAATATGAAAAAATAGATCCGCTCTGGGTGGATCAGGAAATTATTCCATCAGAACTGTGGCGATTTTTAAGGGATGTTCATAACAATTCATATTCAGATCACTGGAGAGCTTACGGGCTGCTCAACAAACTATTTTACCACGATATTGATAATGGGTTTGCTTTGTATCAGCCGCTCATTCAATACGCTGAACAAAATCGTGCACAGTCCATGGAAATGATGTTACGATTATTTTTGGCTGATCTTTATCGAGTTGGGAAAGATACGGTAAATTTTGAAGCACAAAGGAAATACATTGGTGTGCCACACGAAAAAACCTGGATGGTTATCGGTCCATTCGACTACAAAGATGGATTCCGCAAGAAATACCCACCAGAAAAGAAGATTAAATTGAATAAAGCTTACAAGGAAAAATCCTGGAAGGTCAAATGGCAACATGCCGACGATGGCATGGAAGACGGTTTCATCAATTTTAAAGAGATATTTGAGAGAGATAATTGGAAAGTAGCTTATGGATTAATTTATATCGATTCCCCTGACAAACGAGAAGTTCAATTCCGCTTCGGTAGCGACGATGGAAGCAAAGTCTGGCTTAATGATCAGGAAATTTGGAAGCTGAACCGCATGGATCCTGCAATTTTTGATGATAATAAAAGAACTGTTATATTGAAAAAAGGGCGTAACAAAGTTTTGATCAAAGTTCTCAACACGGTTGGCGATTGGGGTTTCTTTTTCAGGGTGACGGATGAGAATGGAATTGGGATTGAGGATGTTCGGTTTGTTGCGGGGGATGAGAGTTATTAATGTTTGTCCGAAAAGTAACACAAATCTACCTCAGGTAGATTATTTGTAATAGTTCACCTCTATATCCATTTGATAATTAAAGGATTGATTTGCGAATCAGGATTAACGATTTTTGATCTATGAAGGAATACAGTGTGGAAAATATAAATCATAAAATCAAAAATACTTCTAAAATCGTAAATCGTTAATCTTTATTCTGAGATCAAAAGAAGGATTTGCTGTGGTGGAGAACTATTACTATTATTTTAATTAATTGATCCGTTTAGACGGACTTTCAGTTTGTGAACGTAATTGTTTGCGGCTAACTTCTATATTTAAGTCGCAAGCAGGATGCTTGTGTTACGGTTGCATGTGTTTTCGTTCAATTACTAATTAAAAGGCAAATTTCAACAATTCAATATTCGATTTTAATTTTAATTTTTTCTGGAGTCAATAAACCGGAACTGATCGCACGGATTTCAACAATACCTACTTTCCCCTGCGTTTCAACAACAATGGATGCGATACCTGCTTCTGCTTCTATGGGATTATGTCCGATTAACCGTCCAGGTCCGCTCAATTCAAACGTGACAGAATTCGAGGCAGTGGGGACTAACGTCCCATTTTTATCTAAAATAGAGGCATAAACAAAGAACACATCTTTTTCCCCGGGCGATGGCTTTACATCGTTACAATCAGTGGTTAATTGAATAGAGTGTGGTTTTAATGGGGTTGTCATTTTATGAGAAGCCAATCGTTTGCCCTCAATAAATCCAATCGCTTCGAGTTCTCCAGCTTGAAATCTAGCTACCTTAAAAGTAAAGGGAGGATAACTTAAGTTAGTTGAATACATGTTACGGTCAGGATTTTGAGTGGCAATTTCTTCTCCATTTAATAAAAGCGTTATTGTTTGGCAATTGCTAAAAATTTTTACAAAAAGATCTGAATTTTCTGTCCAGTAATCCGCAATGAAAAGGACGGGGCTTGATCCTATTGGGTGATTTGGGAATATGTCCGGTGACCGCTGACTCTTATAAAAATAATAGGCAAACTTGGGAATTCTGAAAATATCCATGATTCCTGAAGCTTCAATGTCGTTGGCATAGCCCCGGTTATAATCGAAGATTAACCAATTAGCGCAGCCGACTGCCGGCGAGCCTAAATTATCATTGAAAGCTTCCTGGTAATTTAACGCTTGTTGAAGCAGACGTTTTTCGCCAAAGCCTCGTAATTGTCGAGAATTCCGTTCCTCAGGCGATAAATTTTTAAATTCGGCTTGATTGAATCCTGCATTTTGCGCATAATATTCCCAATCTCCATATTCCGCAATGAACAGAGGTTTATCTTTATGGTAGTTTTTCCAGTAACCCGGGGCTTTGGCATGCTGGCGTGCAGGAATGAATACGTCGTAGACATAATCCAGCCAGCCGCAGGTATAGCATTGATCGCCGGGGTATTCTTCATGAGCAATGCGGTGCGCATTATCCATGAATTCCCTGGTCATTCCCGATTCATTCAACGAAACCTCCCACAAAATAACACTCGGATGATTCCGATCACGAAGGATCATATTTCGACAGTCCTGATAACTTCTTTGCTGAAATATATCATTCCCAAAAAATTGCCAACCCGGTATGGCATCCATTACTAAAATACCAAGCTCATCACAGGCATCCATGAATGCTTCAGCGTGTGGATAATGAGACAACCTGACAAAATCAAAGCCTGCTTGTTTTATTTTTAGAGCGTCACGATAATGGGCATTATCTGATAAAGCGTAGCCAATGTAGGGATACTCTTGATGACGATTGGTACCCCGAAGATAAAATCTTTCACCATTAATCATGAATCCTTCCGATGCACTGAATGAAATATGTCTTATCCCTATTCGAGTTACTATTTTATCAATGATTTTATCATCCTGATAAATAATCGAATGTAAATCATATAGATATGGAGAATTGGGGTGCCATAACTTTGGTTTTTGAATATCTATTGTTTGAACAATATGTTTGTCTTCAAAAGATTCAAGACTGAAATCTTTGGTTGTTTTCTCAGTAATTAGTTTATTGCTGGCATTAAAAAGTTTTGTAACAACTGTGCATTTTCTGCTGTGATTATTCTCATTGATAATATGAGTTTGTACCCAAACCTGTGCCTGATCATTATTGACAATTGGATATCGAACCAAAATACCACCCCCGGCGACTTTATTTGCATGAACGGCATTAGTGATATGAAGCCTATTCGTGATATGTATTTTCACATTTCGATATAAACCGCCATACATGCAAAAGTCCAATTCTTTTAATGGCTTGCCTGGCGGAATTTCAGGATTGTCCCGATTATCCAGTCGGACACTGATAATATTCTGTTTATTATAAAATATATCATCGGTTATATCGATAGTAAACGGTAAATACCCGCCATAATGAGTCGTTTTATAATTCCCATTAATCCATACTTCAGCGATTTGCATGGCTGCTTCGAATTCGATGTATATTTTTTTCCATTTATAAATATTCTCTAATGTAAAATTTTTACGGTACCAGCAGATACCCTGCCATTGGTCATTCACAACGAGGGGTTCAATTCGTGGGGTATGGGGAAGAGTGACTCTTTCCCAGGCTTGATCATTGTAATTAATTTCTTTATACACATCAACCGTATCATCAGAAGCTTCACAACGCATAAATTTCCAATTGTTATTAAAATTTATATCTCTTCTGAATAATACACTATTTTTCTTATCGATTGCACGCATTTGATCACTTGATAATAGAATGGTAATAAATACGAAGCTTAATATAATCTTGACCTTAATTAGACTCATCTAACTTACCTTTTAATTAGTTCATTAAATTTATATACTTGTTAAGGGTTGGTTTGTAATGTCATTCCTGTGAATACAGGAATCTCCTTCCCTTGTACAAAGGAGACTCCTGCATCCGCAGGAGTGACAATGTGTGTTACATTTTAACCCTTAACAAGTATATTTTTATACCCGGTCGCTAAGCTTGCACAGCTTAGCTACCTGTTTTTTTAGGGTTCTTTGCGCTTTTACATGATCTTAAATATTGTTTAACGCTTAATACAATTTTTTGAGATAACAGATTGTTTCAAGCCTTCTGTTTCGGCTTTGATTACAATCTGTCCGGGCTGGGTTGTCGTGCGAATTAATGCTGTTGCTGTTCCTGCTTCTGTTTCTACTTCTTCAGGACTGATTAAAATGCCAGAACCTGTCACTTTAAATAATATTACTTTTTTTAGATCGCGTAAGACTGTACCGTTTTTATCAACGATTGAAGCATACACGAAAAACATATCCTCTCCATTGGCTATAGCTGCTTCTTTTAAATCGAAATGAAGATCTATAAATACTGCTTTTCCAGGAGTGATTCTGATATGTGAGGCTGCTTCTCTGTCATTGATATAACCAATCGCTATTAATTTTCCAGGTTTCCAGGGGATATTCTGAAAGGTAAATGGAGGATGCAATAGATTTTCAGTAAATACCCCTGTGTCTGGCTTTTGAGAGGCTATCAATTGATCGTTTAATAATAAATTAACTCGCTTGCAGTTACTGTATACTGTGACTGTTCGGGGCGATTTCTCAGTCCAATAATTGGCAATAAATACCATAGGTCCCGAATCGACACCGTTTATGACAAGATTTGGATCTCGCTGGCTTTGATAAAAGTAGTAAGAGAATTTAGGGATTCGAAAATAATCCATCACTCCAGATGGATAGCACTGAAAATCGATAGCAACCCAAAGACCATCCCCACAGAGGAACGATAATCCCCGATTCAAATTCAACGATTCTTGATGATTTTGTGCCTGTACCAGCATGGCAATCTCACCATCCTGTCGATCGACATCGCTGGTGCTGTTTCCACCGCCATAATCCCAATGTCCATATTCACTAATAACTAATGGAGTGTTTTCAGAATAGTTTCGGGCGCCATGCTGGGATGCCCGAATAAATACATCGTATATGGAAGGGAATTTCCAACCGGCAACAAAACATTGATCGCCAGGGTATTCTTCATGACCGATTCGCATTGCCATGCGTGCAAAACTGGAATCGAAATCTGTTTCGTTTAGAGATAGTTCCCATAATATCACCGAAGGGTGGTTGCGATCTCTTCGGATCATCTCTTTCATATTTTGAAGTGATTGGTCTCTAAATTTTGGACCGCCAATAAATTGAAATCCCGGGATGCAATCCATCACCAGGATTCCTAGTTCGTCGCAAGCATCTAAGAATGAAGGATCTTGCGGATTGTGTGACGAACGGACATACTGAAAGCCGCCTTCTTTCAGGTGAAGAGCATCTCGTCTTTGAGCTGAATTTGGGAATGCCCAGGCTACATAAGGATAATCCTGCACACGATTGGTTCCCATAAATATAAATCGTTCGCCGTTTATGGTCAAACCATCATGATTAAATTGGATTCGCCTGATACCGATTCTGGTCTGATAGGAATCCACCAGTTTTTCTTTATCATAAATTTCAGAATGTATTGTATAAAGATACGGATGATTCGGATGCCAGAGATGAAAATCAGTTAATTGTATTAGTTGATCAAATGTATGGTCATTTTCCGCGCTGATAATTTTTTGAGCTTCAACCGTGGAAACCAGGTGGTAATCTACATCAATAAGATGCGTTTTTATTTTGCAGTTTTTTGACTGCTGATATTCATTTAAAACATGCGTTTTTATGTTAATATGCGTCAAAGATTCGTTTACCAGCGGATAGGTGATAAAGACACCCCCACCAGCCGTTTTCTTTGCATATACAGGATTTGTAATGTGAAGCCGATCGGTAATATGCATAAAAACGTCCCTGTATAAACCACCATAACTAATCCAATTTCCATAGACCGGAATGTCTCTATTTCTAAAATTGTTTACCTTGACAACAATGACATTGCCATATTCACCAAATTTTACATCCTCTGTAATATCAACCGTAAATGGCAAATATGCGCCTTGGTGTGTTATAAGATGGATGCCGTTTATCCAAACATCAGCGACCTGATCTGATCCTTCAAACTCCATAAACAGTTTACGGTCCTTGTACGTCTCTGGTAATTGAAAATGCTTACGATACCAGTTAATGCCTTCATTATCCGGTTTCCAGGGGTGCCTGAGTGGTAACAATTTTGGCGAATGGGGTAAATGAACTGCCTGCCAATTCGTGTCTTTGAAAGATGGATGTTGTGCAGCATCATTCTTTATTTCCCCTCGAAAAAAGAGCCAATTACCATTAAAATTTATTTTTAAACGATTCGTACCTTCAGGCTCCCATTGTTTCGCTTTTGCTAAAGGTCGATTTGTTACGACAATAAGTAATACAAAAAGTATCATACATTTTCTATTTTTGAGTTTTCCCATTTAATTACCTTCTGATTTATTTTAACAAGAGAGTCTTTCGTATTTCCATGCCATCATCCGTCGCTAAACTTATAAAATAAATTCCCGACGCCAACGAGGTGCCGTCTTTGTGTTGAGCCTTCCATATAATTGAATAGCTTCCTGCTGGTTGATTGTATTTTACAAGTGTTGTAATTAATTTACCCTGTATGTCATAGACATTCAAATTGACAAAAGTTGGACTCTGTATATTATAGCTGATTCTGGTTTGATTATTAAATGGGTTGGGATAATTTTGTGCAAGTTGAAAATGAAATGGGATTTCTTGATCGGTATGATTAACTCGAGTTACTGAATTCGATTCATCAAAATATACCCAATGGATCGTCGTATCGCAGTAGTTTTGCACCAGCGATGTAGAGAATGACAAGTACCGATTCGAGATATTATTTTCCCAGCCGTTTTGGCTATCGTTTTCAATGAAAAATTTGTACTCAAGCATATTGCCAGCTTTAAGCGCGCTTTCTGATATATAACAGACTCCAGACCAGAAAGAGCCGTTATTCACACTATAAACTTCCCGTCGAAGATAAACCTTTGAGACGTTCCAATCAAGGCTTCCACCTGAAGCCACAGCATCGCCCCTTACAGTCATGGGTCCATTCGCATCTGGATTAAATCGACCTGAAGCCATGATTTTTCCCATATTTACACGAAAATAGATCGCGATTGAATCATCCTTAGATTCATAAGGCTGCCAGTATTGTTCCTTAGATTCACCAGTAGAATTATAATATTGCATATTTATAACCGTGTCTTTTTCGCTGGCCACAATAACTCGCCTGTTACCAGTGAGCCCACCAGTGGGAGTAATGGGACCTTCCCA
>JABAOH010148278.1_pt1 | contig 16419 bp, 12 predicted proteins | sample 7062181 | NCBI WGS metagenome assembly JABAOH01 (sample SAMN14538630, study PRJNA623070) | marine sediment metagenome | biome: marine biome [ENVO:00000428]; feature: marine pelagic biome [ENVO:01000023]; material: deep marine sediment [ENVO:00002113]; isolation source: pool of 5 deep marine...
GGTCATGTTCCGTAAATCCGACCTGGTGCTGATCAGCAAGTCCGACCTCATCGAGGTCATCGGCGACTTCGAGCCGGACCGCGCCGTTTCCTGTTTGCGCCAACTGGCGAATGCCGCCGAGGTATTTATCGTCTCGAGTCGTGACGGTACGGGCTTAGAGGCCTGGTGCGACTGGATCGACAGGGAGTCGCGGCCATGACCCGTTCCGCCGGGTTCTGGCTCGAAGCGCTGCACGGCCTGGGGACCAGCGGGCCGGTGCGCATCATGAATGTCTGCGGCGGTCACGAACGCGCTGCGTCGCTTGCCGGATTGCGCAGCGCGATCCCCGGCAATATCGAGCTCGTGCCGGGACCCGGGTGCCCGGTCTGCATCTGTCCCGAGGAGGACGTGTTCGAGGCGATCCAGCTGGCGCTCAACGAAGACGTCATACTCGTGGCATTCGGCGACATGCTGCGCGTACCCGTCAATGTGCTGAAGCGTGAACCGCGTTCGCTCGAGCAGGCGCGCGCCGCGGGCGGCGACATTCGGCCGATCGCCTCGCCGACCGAAGCGGTGCGTATCGCCAAGGAAAACCCGGCGCGCAAGATCATTTTTTTCGCGGCCGGCTTCGAGACGACGACGGCCCCGGTTGCCGGCATGCTGGCGGAAGGCGCGCCGGACAACCTGTGCGTCTTACTGTCGGGGCGACTCACCTGGCCCGCAGTCGCGATGCTGCTCGAGTCCGAGACGCCCGGATTCGACGCGCTGATTGCACCGGGCCATGTGTCCACGGTCATGGGTCCCGAAGAATGGGAGTTCGTCGCCGACAAGCACGGCATACCCGCGGCGGTCGCCGGCTTCAGGCCCGACACGATGCTCGCGGCGATGTATTCCGTGCTGCGACAGCTGAAAGATGGTGTGTGCTTTCTCGACAACTGCTATCCGGAAGCCGTACGGCCGGGCGGCAATAAGATTGCGCGGCAGCAGCTCGATGAAGTCATGGAGGTCGTCGATGCGACCTGGCGTGGTGTCGGCGTGATTCCGAAATCCGGGTTCGCGATACGGGAACAGTTTGCCGCCCACGATGCGCGCCGCCGGTTCCCGTCTTATGCCGACGAGACACGAAAGCGGGTCGGCGAGATGCCGCCCGGCTGTGACTGCGCCAGGGTCGTGCTCGGCAAGCTCTATCCGAACCAGTGCAGGCTGTACGGGCTCGCGTGCACGCCACGCAAGCCGGTCGGGCCGTGCATGGTGTCTGACGAGGGGGCCTGCCGCATCTGGTGGTCTTCGGGATACCGCGACAACGAATGGCAAGGCAGGAAGGAGAGGCGCACCGTTGCCTGAACATGCAAATAAACTTGAACCGTCGCAGGCGATGCGCATCACCTTGTCCGGGCATGTGCAGGGCGTCGGCTTCCGGCCGTTCGTCTACCGCATTGCGAAGCAACATGGCTTGACGGGCGAAGTACAGAATCGCCTGGGAGAAGTGAGAATCATTGCCCGCGGAACTCCCGAGGCGATGCAAGCGTTCTGCGATGACCTGATCAGACGTGCGCCGCCGCTGTCCAGGCCGAGGATCGATGAGCTATCGCCGGTCGACGCAGAAGCATTCGATGATTTCGTGATCACCGCGAGTTCGACGCAAGCGCAGGCCCGGATTTTCGTGCCGCCCGATTACTTCATGTGCGAGGACTGCCGCCGTGAGTTGCGCGATCCTCGCGACCGTCGTTACCGTTACCCGTTCATCAATTGCACGCAGTGTGGTCCGCGTTACACGCTGATTCACAAACTCCCTTACGACCGCCCGAACACGAGCATGGTGGACTTCCCGCTCTGCCAGGAGTGCGACGCGGAATACCGGGATCCGGCAGACCGGAGATTTCACGCAGAGCCCGTGGCCTGCGCGGCATGCGGACCGAAGATTCAGTTCGCCCATGCAGGAACGGAAGCGTCCATCGAAAAAAGCGCAGCATTGAATGCCGCGCTCGCGCTGCTTCGCCAGGGGAGAATCGTTGCCGTCAAGGGCATCGGCGGCTACCACCTGATGTGCGACGCACGGGACGCCGCTGCGGTTGAGAGGCTCAGGCAAAGAAAGCAGCGGCCCGACAAACCGCTCGCGGTGATGTTTCCGATCGAGGGCAGCGACGGGCTCGACGGCGTGCGGCGTTATGCCCGGTTGAGCGATGTGCAGGCCGAGCTGATCGCGAGTCCGGGGCGGCCCATCGTCCTCGCGCGCAAGGCGGGCGACTGCGCACTTGCCGAAAACATCGCCCCGGGTCTCGACGAACTCGGCATGTTCCTGCCGTACAGCCCCTTGCATCAGCTGCTGCTCGAAGAATTTGCGAGACCGCTCGTCGCCACCTCGGGCAACATCAGCGGCGAACCGGTGTTGACCGACAACGAAGAGGCGGCCCGCCGGCTCGCGCCGATTGCCGACGGTTTCCTGCATCACAACCGGCCGATCGTCCGACCGGCGGACGATCCGGTCTATCGAAAAATTTCGGGAACGATGCGACCGATACGCATCGGCCGCGGCTGCGCGCCGCGCGAACTCACGCTCCCATGGCATCAGCGCCGGCCGCTCCTGGCTGTCGGCGGCCATATGAAAAACACGCTTGCACTGAGCTGGGACGATCGCGTGGTCGTTTCCCCGCACATCGGCGAGATGGACAGTCCGCGCAGCCTGAAGGTCTTCGTCGAGGTCGCGGATGCGCTGCAGTCGCTCTACGGCGTGCGGGCAGAAGCCATCGTTTGCGATGCACACCCGGGCTACAGGACGCATCGCTGGGCCAGGGAACAGCAGCAGCTGCCGGTCGAATCCGTGTGGCATCATCGCGCGCACGCAAGCGCGCTCGCGGCCGAGTTGCAGATTCCCGGTCGCTGCCTCGTCTTCACCTGGGACGGCGTGGGCTTGGGTGAAGATGGGACTCTTTGGGGCGGCGAGGCATTGCTCGGCAAACCGGGCGATTGGCGTCGCGTTTGCAGCCTGCGTCCATTCCGCCTGCCCGGCGGCGAGCGCGCCGGTCGTGAACCCTGGCGCAGCGCCGCCGCGTTGCAGTGGGAATGCGGCATGAGCTGGCACGGTTCCCCAGACAGGGACGGCCTGGCACGTAAAGCCTGGCACCTCGAGCTGAATTGCCCGCAATCGAGTGCCGCGGGACGCGTTTTCGATGCCGCGGCGTCACTCATATGCGGCATCGACACTGTCAGTTTCGAAGCACAGGGGCCGATGTTGCTCGAGTCACTGTGCGGGCAGGCGGGTGAGTGCGTGTCGTTGCCACTCGAAACGGATGGCGACGGCATCCTGCGCAGCAATTGGCAACCGCTCATCGCGGTAATGAAAGACGAGGAAAAAAGTGCCGCGTGGCGCGCCGAGGCAGTTCATTCGAGCATGGCCCTCGTCATCCTGCAGCAGGCGCAACGCGTGCGGGAAACGGAAGACATTGAGCAGGTAGGCCTCTGTGGCGGCGTGTTCCAGAACCGGGTGCTCACCGAACAGGCTGTCGCTTTGCTGGCAGCAGACGGTTTCCAGGTTCATTTGAGCCACGAGCTGCCGTGTAACGACGCCGCTCTGAGCTTCGGGCAGGCCGCGGAAATTGCGGCGCGTGATAGCAAAGGTACGGTCTGATGGAAGACGACAGGATTACGTTGGCACACGGTAACGGCGGCCGCTTCATGCGGGAGCTGATCGAGGAAATATTCGCCCGCCATCTCGCCGACGCCGAACTCGACATCCAGGTCGACGCCGCGCCGATCGCGCTGAACGGCGGCGACGTGATGATCACGACGGACGGCTTTACGGTGCAGCCGCTCGAGTTTCCCGGCGGCGATATCGGGTCGCTGGCCGTGCACGGCACGGTGAACGATCTCGCGGTGGCCGGCGCGCGGCCGCTGTACCTGACGCTCAACGCGTTCATCGAGGAAGGTCTCGAAGTTGCCGTTCTCGACCGCATCGTGGCGAGCCTCGCGAAGGCCGCAAGGGAAACGCGCGTGAAAATCAGCGCCGGAGACACCAAGGTCCTGCGTCGCGGCGAAGGCGGCGGCCTGTACCTGGCAACCACGGGCGTCGGCGTGCGGCTCGACGGTGTCGTCCCGTCAATGAGCAGGATCCGTGAAGGTGACGCGATACTGGTCAGCGGCAGCGTCGGCGATCACGGCACGGCCGTGATGCTCGCGCGCGAGGACTTCGGCCTGCGGGGAGACCTGAAATCGGATGCCGCCGGTGTCTTCGAGCTGGCGGAAGCGCTGATGCAATTCGAGGGATTGCGATTCATGCGCGACCCGACACGTGGCGGCATCGCCTCGGTCGCGCACGAAATCGTCAAGGCGACCGGACTCGGCCTGCGCTTCGACGCGCCAATCCCGGTCAAGGAGCAGGTGCAGTCCGTCTGCGACATGCTCGGCTTCGATCCGTATTACCTGGCGTCCGAAGGGCGCGTCGTGGCGGTAATCGCCGCGGAGCAGGCGGACCAGGCCCTGGCGGCCTGGCGCGCCATGCGCTCGGGGAAGGATGCGGCGCGCATCGGCCGCGTCGTCGCCGATCACCGGCGCGTCGTTCTCGAGACCTCTTTGGGCGGCGAACGTTTTCTCGAGGAACTGGAGGACGATCCGCTGCCGCGAATTTGTTAGTGGCAAAGAAATACCCGGCGGCTAAGGCTTCACTTCGTGACCCCGTCGATACGCGACGCGGCGACCCGGTGCAGCAGGATCGGCGTCGCGATCGTGGTGACCAATGCCATGAGGACGATCGCCGAGAACAGGCTTTCGACGATCGGCGGCGTCGGGTACGGCTGCAGGAACAGTCCCGCCTCCAGTGCTACGCCTGCAACGATCAGTTCGACCGCGCCGCGTCCGCTCATGCCGATACCGACCATCAATGCCTCCCGTTTCGAGTGACCGATCCAGTAAGCCGGCAACCCCGAGCCGATCAGTTTGCTGACGAACGCGATGAGAATGAGGACCGTAACGAATCCCGGAACCTTGCTGACGGCGCTGAATTCGAGGTACAGGCCGACGGAGACGAAAAAGATCGGCGCCAGGAAGCCGCGCGTAATGCCGGACATCTGCTGTTCGACGCGATCGTAGACTTCCCTGTCGACGACATTCGGATAAAAGAACATGCCGGCAACAAACGCGCCGATAATGAAATGCAGGCCCAGCAGTTCCGCAAATACCGCGTATGCAAGTGCGGCAATAAGCAACATCGTGAAGTCGACTTCCGGGAAGTGCAGGTGCCTGAGATACCTGCCAACCCACGGAAACACGTACAGGCCGACCGGAATCGTAATGGCGAAATAAGCGAGCACGTTCCCCAATAGCAGGAAGGCTGCCTGCAACTGATCGCCGCCGGAAGACTGCCCGCCGATCGCGGCGACCAGCAGCGCGAGCAGGAACAGGCTCAACAGGTCGTCCCACAGTGCCGCCGCGATCACCGTCCTGCCGACCGGTGAATCGAGCTGGCCGAGATCCATGAATATGCGCACGGCTACGGGTACCGCCGTGATCGCGAGCGCGGTACCGAGGAACAGGCTTTGTACGAGCTTGTAAGGAGAATCCGGAAGCACGGCAAGACCCAGCACCAAGCCGGCGCCCACAGGCACGATCATGCCACCGAGCGCGACCGCGATAGCCAGTTTCGAGGTGCGGGCAAAGTCCAGCGGTTCCATACGTATCCCTGCGAGCAGCATCAGGAAAAACATGCCGAGGCTGGCGAGCGCGCTGAATGTTTCGCTCTCGCAGGCCGATGACAGGATCGCCAGGGGCTCGTAGGAGCTCTGCAATATGAAACCCAGGGCGACACCGGCGACCAATTCTCCGACGATCGCCGGAAGATTGACCCGTTCCGCCAGTTCCGCGAAGACCCGGGTGATGAAGAGTAAAGCGAGAATGAGATAGAGAATTTCCACCGCAGCCCGCCTGGGAGAGCAAAGTGTCCGATTGCCGGCCCTGTGATTCTAGAGGCAAACGGGCCGGCCACCATTCGTATTTCTATCGAGTCGCGGGATGCCGCGCCACGTCGATGATTTCATTGGCAACTTGATAAATGATGTGGCGAACCTCACATCCATGGGGTGTGGTAATTTCGGCCTCGGCAGATACCCGCGTCGAGAGCGGAGCACGTGTTGATGAACACCACAGACGAGAATAATCTGGCTGCCGATTCGTCTCTTGTCGAATCATTAATGAACAAGGCCGCGTTCGATCATGCCGTGCATTCCGTCGAACTGATCGAAACACACATCTCCTGGGTCATTCTGGCAGGCGACTACGTATACAAGATCAAGAAGCCGCTCAAACTGGATTTCCTTGATTTCGGTGACCTGGAAAGCCGCAAGTTCTATTGCGAAGAGGAGGTCAGGCTGAACCGGCCGTGGGCGCCGGGAATCTATCTGGACGTCGTACCGGTCACTTTCGAGAATAGCCAGGCGAAATTTTCAGGGAAAGGCGCGCCCGTCGAATATGCGGTCAGGATGCGCCGCTTCGATCAGGAAGCGCTGCTCGACCGGGAACTCGAGCGCGGCACGCTGACGGTCGATGACATGCGGGAACTGGGCGCGCACGTGGCGGAACGCCACCTGGGTGCGAAAGTGATCGACGCGAGCCAGCGCGATCGCGTCATCGGCCTCACAAAGCAATTCATGCTGGACAATTTCACGGCACTGCAAGGTGTCGTCGACGAAGACGAATTGAACGAGGTCCGCGACTGGACGGAGCGGGAAATCGGCAAACTCGCAGCGCAGCTCCTGACGCGCTTCGACGACGGTTTCGTGCGCGATTGTCACGGCGACCTGCACCTGAGAAACCTTGTCCGCCTGCCAAACGGCATAAGCGCATTCGACTGCATCGAATTCGACCAAGACCTGCGGCATATCGACGTGTTCTGCGACATCGCATTCCTGATGATCGATCTCGTGGCGCGACGGCGCCACGACCTTGCCGCGCATTTCCTGAATCGTTACCTGGAGCGCACCGGCGACTACGGTGGTATGTCGCTATTCAGCCTGTACTTCGTCTACCGGTGCCTGGTTCGTGCCAAGGTCGCAGCGATCCGCTGCGCCGAACGCACGCAAGAGAAAGATAAGGTGACAGACCGAGAAGAGCTTGCCCTTTACTTCGGCATGGCGCAGCGTCAGATTGCGCCACGGTCTCCAATTCTCGTCGTGATGTCAGGCCTGTCCGGCGCCGGCAAGACCTGGATTTCCACGAAGCTGATGGGCGCGATGCCGGCCGTTCGCGTGCGTTCCGACATCGAGCGAAAAAGGATGTTCGGGCTCGAAGAGACTGAAAGCAGTTCATCCGCAGTCGGTGAGGGGATTTATACGCCGGATACGAGCCGCAAGGTTTACGGCAAACTCAAGGATATCGCCGGTGCGCTCCTGGCCGCCGACCACAATGTCATCCTTGACGCTGCTTTTCTCGGCAAGGCGGAGAGAACGGCGGCGATCGAGGTGGCGCGAAGCATTGGAAAATTTCCGGTCATTCTCGTTGTCAGCGCAGCGGAGGAAGTAATGCGTGAACGAATCCTCGGCCGCACGCGCAGCGCCGAAGACGCATCCGAAGCGGGCATCGCGGTGCTGGAGCATCAGCTTGCAGCCGCCGAGCCCGTCACCGACGCCGAGCAAGCGCTGATCTTCGAAGTCGAAAACGTGGATGACGTCGACGTAGCCGCGATCGCCGCCGAGATCAAGGACGCGGCGAAACGCTGATCACAGCCAGATGTCGCGGTGCAGGATGACGTCGGAGACACTCCGCACGGCCAGCACCAGTGCCGCGTCACGCAAGGTCGGCGCCGGCCGGTTGGCACGCTTTGCCTCCGGAATGTCCCTGAGTTTTTTCCACTCGTCGACCATCCGGTCGACGGAACGCGTGATGCGCTTTTCGAGATTGCGCTCGACCTTGTCGAGATCCCACTGCTGGTTCTGCAGGTTTTGCACCCATTCGAAATAACTGACGATCACGCCGCCGCCGTTGGCGACGATATCCGGTACGACGATCACGCCTTTCTCCTGTAACAGGTCGTCGGCCGCGGGTGTCACCGGTCCGTTTGCCGCCTCGACGACCAGCCTGGCTTTGACGCCATCCGCATTGTCCCCGCGTATCTGGCCCTCGAGCGCGGCCGGGATGAGGATGTCGCAGTCGCGCGCGATGAGGTCTTCGTTGGTAATCGTTATGGTCTCGGGCAGGCCGACCACCGTGCCGCATTTCTTCTTGTGCGCGAGGACCTCGTCGGGATTCAATCCGCCGTCGTCGGCAACGCCTCCGGAAGAATCACTGACGGCCACGATTCGCGCACCAGCCTCGTGGAACAGTCGCATCGCGGTACCGCCAACCTGGCCCAGGCCCTGGATCGCGACCCGCGCGCCTTCCAGGCTGTCGAGACCCTCCAGGACGCCCTGTTCCAGGAAACGTACAGTCGCGTAAAGGCAGCCGCGACCGGTGGCCTCGTCACGCCCGACCGAGCCGCCCAGTTTGATCGGCTTGCCGGTCACCACGGCCCGATTGTTGCGGCCCCGATGCATCACGTCGAAGGTGTCATAGATCCAGGCCATGGTTTGCTCGTCGGTGTACATATCGGGCGCCGGGATGTCCGTATGCGGGCCGATCGCGTCACCGAGTTCCATGACGAAGCGTCGTGTAATTCGCCGCAATTCGTTACGGCTCAGTTGTTTCGTGTCGCAGATAACGCCGCCCTTGGCACCGCCGAAAGGCACATCTGCAAGCGCGGTCTTCCACGTCATCAGTGCCGCGAGTGCCGCGACCTCGTGTTCGGAAACCGACGGGTGATAGCGAATGCCACCCTTGCCGGGCCCGCGCGCACGGCTATGCAGAACACGAAAACCGTGGAAGGTGCGGATTGAATCATCGTCCATGTTGACCGAGAACCTGACGTGTATCGTACGTTTCGGGGTTATAAGGAAATCGACGAGCCCGGCTTTAAGATCATCAATCCAGGCGATCGCCCGCTCGAATTGCTGCTGTGCGACCAGGTAAAGATCCGTTTGTTCGATTTGCTGGTCCTGATTGTTCACTTTGACTGCTACCAGTTAATTGTTTTTTCATGCATGAGCATCATGGCACTGCACGCTCCATTGTGCGTTAGGTACTTACGCCTATCACTTTAGTCAACCAGCGAAATTCTCGCGCGATTCCCCCGACGTATGAAAGGTTTCGATGAGTACCGGCAGTAGCGTCATATTCGCCACCAGCGCGACCAGCATTGCAAGACTCGTCAGCATCCCGAAGTAAATTGTGGGTATGAACTGCGACAGGACCAGGATCGAGAAGCCGAGCATGATGGTCACACTCGTGTAATAGATCGCGCGGCCTATGGTGCGGTGACAGCGATTTATCGCTGCCCAGTAGTCCCCGTCCACCTCGAACTCGTGGCGAAAACGGTGCACGTAGTGAATCGTGTCGTCGACGCCGATACCGACGGTGATCGCGGCGATGGTGATGGTCATGAGGTCGAGCGGGATGCCGAACCAGCCCATCAGCCCGAGGATCAGGACGGCTGACAACAGCACAGGGATGATCGCTGTGACGGCCACGCGGATCGAACGGAACAGGATCAGGAACATCGCCAGGATCGCAAGGAAAACGGCGCCGAGTGTGAGGACCTGCGACTGGTAGAGGCTCTGTAGCATATTGTTATACAGGACCAGCATCCCGGTCAGGTGCACCTGTTCTTCCTGCAAGCCATGCTGCTCGACCAGATCACGGCGAATTGTTTCCATCAGCCTCGCGCGCCGCAACGACGGATCGGACTCGAACACGCGAATGCTGAACCTGAGCTGGTCACCGTCTGCGGAGAGATAGGGCGCAAGCAATGCATCCTTGAGGTCTTGATCGAGGCGCTCGTAGATGATCGAGAGCTCGAAATTGTCGCTCAGAATATGCGGGTCGAGCTGCTCCAGGATTTTGGACATGGAAGCGAGAGACACTACTTTGCCGGTCTCCGGCAACGCTTCGATGTAATCGTGTATCTTCGTTACCTTGCCGAGCATCCAGCTGTTGTACCAGTAGCTTCGCGAGGTGATGCCGGCTTCAGCGTCAGTCTCGTCCGCATAGATGTCCTCGAATTCGTCCTCATAATCGTCTTCACTCGGGTTTACCTCGACAACTGGCGCATCGATAATGACTTCGAGCGGCGTCGTGCCGCCGAGCTCCCGGTCGATCAGTTCCATGCCCTGGTAGATCTCGGTCGATTTCCGGTAGTAGTCGATAAAACGGTTTTCGACGGTCAGCCGCGTTGTGCCGCTTATTCCGATCAAAGCGAGTAAGGAAAATATCACCAGCGTCCTGGCGCGATGGTGGCGGATGATGTGCGCGAAGAAACCGGTGATTCTTGCCGTCAGGTCAAAACGCGAACGGGGCTCTCCGGGCTTTAGCAACATCAATGCCGCGGGAAACAGGGTGAAGGAGTAGACGAACGCGACGACGATGCCGATCGACATCATCCAGCCGAAGTTGATCACAGGCCGGATACCGCTGACGAGCAAGGAGCCGAAGGCGACGATAGTCGTCAGTGCCGTATAAAAGCAGGGCTTGATGATGCGCCGCACGGTTTCGCTGACCAGCGTGAACATATCTGCTTCGGGCAGTTGCAAATGCATCTCGCGAAATTTCACGATGATATGCAGGGTCAGTGCGAGGCAAAGGATCAGCAGCAGCGAGACGAAATTGGACGAGACCACAGTCACGCGCCAGTCCAGCAGGCCGAGCATACCCAGCATGAAAACGCAGGTTGCGGCACAGGTAAGCAACGGCAAAAAGATCCAGCGCCGCCTCCTGAAGGCGGATGCCAGTATCAGGATCAGAAACACCAGGACAGCCGCACCAAAGACGACCAGGTCATGCCGAATGAAATCGATGGAATCGGCGACGATCATCGGCACGCCGCCGAGATGCAGGGAGGCCGCAGCGCCGTGCCTGCCCATGATCTCGCGGACCGATGCAATATCCCGCTCCTGTTGCTGCATTTGCGATTGCGTGTACTGATCGATCCATAATTCGAGATCCGACAACTCGCTGATTTCCCCGGCCGTCAGCTCTCGCGCCATCTGCAATTCACGGAGATCGTCGCGGCGGTCGCGTCTACGTATGTATTCTTCGTCCTGGCGCATGTCGACGCGGAGCGCGGTGGTTGTAGCGTCAGAACTGATAATCAGGTCCCGGTACACCGGGCTCGTGGTTAGTTCCTGACGCGCGAGTTCGCGGTCGGTCTGCGGGTCATCCAGGTAACGCACCCCCGCTGAAATATCGTCGAGTTCCACACGCGGGCTGAAGATGAGCGGCACATCGAGAATGCTCGTCACCCTGGCAACATTGGGCAATGCCGCCAGATCGTCGCGCAGCATCCGCAGATCATTGAGAGTGTCTTCATCAAACAGTGCCGCATCGGGCGTGTAGGTAACGATCAGGTAATCGTCCGAGCCGTATCGCGCCCGTATCGATCGGTAATAGCGAAGATCATCGTCGCGCTCCAGGATCAGGGAGTCGGCGGACGCATCGAGTGAGAAATCAGGTGCAAACCAGGCAATTGACAGGGTAATGGCGCCGACTGCGACCAGCGTTGCGACAGGCCGCCCAAGAATCATTGATTCGTAAAGCTTTCGCATCCCGGGCCGCATGACAACTCGTGTTATCGATCAAACACATTTATGCCGAAACCCCACCTAATGTAGGCCAACCCGGACTCCGGAGAAATTGTGGTTAGCCACAACGTTTCGCTGTCCCGATGGAGGATCAACGCTGGCGTCTATTGTGACTTCTATCGGCATGGCTTGGCCGAGGCTTTCGGCAGCCTGGAAGGCCGCCGGGCCTTGACATGCGAACAAGGCGTTGTATCCGATTTCAAATGGAAGCAGGAATACGGCCCGCGCAACTAGCGGCAAGACAAGCCGTGCAGCCGAATTCTTCGAATCTCAGTATTGCTAGTTGTTGCGTGCACCCTGGTCGATCCAGGCCTCGATATTGTCGATCTCGTCTTGCGTCAGATAACTTCCGCGGCCCTCAGCCAGGGCCTCCGCATGGTGTGGCGGCATATGGATCGCCGGATCGGTTTTTCCTGTGATGACCATGTAAAGCGTACTGCTAGGACTGTTGCCGGGAACGACAACCGGTCCGAAGTTCGTGCCTTTCATAACACTGTCATAATCGTGCACACTGAAGCCGCTGGCCGCAACGCCCTCACCGCTTACGTCATGGCATTCGAGGCAATACCTCTTGAAGATCGGTTGAATATCTGCTGCAAAACTGACACTCCGCTCGCAGCCCAACAACGCAACGCTCGATGCAAGAAGGCCAGCGGCGTATAGGAGTTTGGTATTCATATTTTATCTTCCTTCAGATAGCCTGACCGAATGAGGCATGGAATGCAACCGAAGGATTTTGATCAAAATCTGCGCTTTCCATGCCAGGGCAATTATCGCATGTCTGGTCAGCGCAGTGGTTCGAACGTGACCTGAATTGGCAGATACCAGCTTAGGTTGCTGCGCCCCGGACAACTGGCTTCTGTCAACGTACGTACGGTCCACGATCATCATGCGGCGATCACTGAGTTTTGCACGCCCCGATCGCTCGTATATTCTTGATACTAAGGTTGCGCAAAGCATTGTTACGAGAAGCAAGCTGATAACGGACGAACGCAAGGTTTCGATGATTGGATGATTGCGGCGACAGGTTGTATCTGATTATGGCAAGTATTTTGATCGTTTATTCCACAACGGATGGGCACACGCGGCGGATCTGCGAGCGAATTCAGCGACTGCTCGAAGAAGAGGGTAACGAAATCTCCCTGGTCGCGATGAACGATGAGCCGGACTTTGATCCCGAATCGTTCGACAAGGTGGTGATAGGAGCGAGTGTGCGTTATGGCAGGCATCGGCCGGCGGTACACCAGTATATAAGGAGAAACCAGGAGAAACTCGAACGCGTGTCAAACGCTTTTTTCTCGGTAAATGTGGTTGCTCGCAAGCCCGAGAAGAATCAGCCGGAGACCAACCCGTATCTGCAAAAATTTCTCAAGCAAATATCCTGGCGACCGCAGAATTTGGCCGTATTTGCCGGAAAAATTAACTATCCGATTTACCGCTTCTGGGATCGCCAGATCATCAGACTGATCATGTGGATGACAGGAGGACCCACAGATCCGGCGGCAGTCGTGGAGTTCACGGATTGGCAAAAGGTTGATGACTTCGGCCGCCTGATCGCGGACATCTGACGACGAATGACCGAACCCGTGAGGCGAGCGAGCTGCAGGTCCGCGCTCTGCAGAATCTGCGCGGACGCCAGGTCACAGATGGCTGCTTTCAGATTGCCTTGGAGAATCGGCCGTCGTTCTGCTCTGCGTTCAGATACCGGTCGAAAACCATGGCGACGCTGCGCATGAGCAGTCGGCCACGGCCGGTGATCTGGATCCCGTGCTCATCGACATTGACCAGGCCGTCTTCCACCAGCGGCTCGAGGTTCTCCAGTTCGCTCTGGAAATACGATGGGAAATCGATGCCATGCGTGTTCTCGATGTCGCTGATTGACAGCCGGTCGTGGCACATCAGGTTCTGGATGACGTCAGCGCGCAGTCGATCGTCCTGATCGACCTCGATACCACGTTTGATCGGCAGCGTGCCGTCCGACAGCAGCGTTTCATATTCGGATGTCGACACGGAATTCTGTGCGTAGGCGTCGCTTATGTGGCCGATGGCACTGACGCCGAGGCCGATCAGATCGCAATTTCCGTGAGTGGAATAACCCTGGAAATTTCTTTGCAGCGTGCCGTTTGCTTTTGCCGTCACGAGATCGTCGTCCGGCAGGGCGAAGTGATCCATGCCGATGTAGACGTAGTCGGAACTGCTGAGCTTTTCGATCGTGTGTCGCAGGATCTTCAGCTTGGTCTGCGGCAACGGGACGTCGTCATCGTTGATCATGCGCTGTGCCTTGAATCGCATCGGCAAGTGCGCATAGTTATAGATCGCGAGACGCTCGGGCCGGATCGCCAGCGCCAGTTCGAGCGTGCGGTCGAAAGTTTCGACGGTCTGATGCGGCAACCCGTAGATCAGATCGAAAGACACCGAACGGAAGTAATTCTCGCGCGCGTCCGACACGACCTTGCAGATCAGCTCGAGCGACTGCATGCGATTTACCGCTTCCTGGACCTGCATATCGAAATCCTGCACGCCGATACTGAGACGGTTGAACCCGAGGTCCGCAAGCATCTCGATTGTGTTCCTTTCGATGCACCGCGGATCGACTTCTATCGAGAATTCACGCGTGTCGGACTCGTCAAATGTAAATGCCTGGCGAAGGTCCGCCATCAGCGCCCACATCTGCTTGTGGTTCAGATAATTCGGCGTGCCCCCGCCCAGGTGCAATTGCTCGACGCGCCGCGTGTTGTCGAATAAGGCGGACTGCATGTCGATTTCCCGTTCGAGGTTGACCAGGTAGTTGCGGACCCGCTCCGCATTCCTGGTCACGATCTTGTTGCAGGCGCAGTAGTAACAGAGCGTCCGGCAAAAGGGGATGTGGACGTACAGGGACAACGGCCGACCCGACTCATTGCTGGCCCTGGCGACCCGTTCGTAATCCCTGGTCGTGAAGCTCTCGTCGAATTGCAGCGCAGTCGGGTACGAGGTGTAACGGGGACCGCGGCCCCCGTAACGTTCGACCAGCTCCTGGTCAAAGCGGATGGTGTTGTCTGTCGTCATACTTGGGATGCTCTCGTAACTCGGGCCATTGAAAAATGGGTATATTCCGCAACTCAGTGCCTTACTGCCTCGACGCGCCTGAGCCCATGGCACAGGTACAAGGCCACCGTAAATAACAGCATCGCCACCGCCTGGTGCAGGGCCGCCAGGGCGATCGGCACGAAAAACAGTAGCGTTGCAATGCCGAGCAACACCTGCAGCACGGCCGTGTGCAGCAGGGCGTGCGCGCCTTTTGCCAGCCTGGCAGGCAGGTCGGTCTTGCCGATCCGCCACCAGTACACCACGATCAGGACGAAACTGGCAATCGCCAGCACGCGGTGATTGAACTGCACCGTGGCCATGTTATCGAAGAAGTTTCGCCACCACGGCTCGAGCGCGAACATGCCTGGCGGTGCCCAGTACTCGCCCATCATCGGGAAGGTGTTGTAGATTTTGCCCGCCTTCAAGCCGGCCACGAATCCGCCGGATAGCACCGTGATCGTGATCAGCGTCGTCAGCGCTACGGTTTTCCCGTACCAGGGCTGCGGCGAATTACTATCTGACGGAAAAATCAAGCTCAGCGCCACCCACAACATGTAGGCATAGATGAGGAACGCCGCCGCCAGGTGGGCGACCAGCCGGTACTGGCTCACCGCGGGGTTGTCGACGAGTCCGCTCTTCACCATGTACCAGCCGAGCACGCCCTGCAGGCCGCCGAGCACGAACATCAGCGCATACTTCGGCCACTCGTTCTTCTGGATATAGCCGCGCCAGACGAAGACCAGGAACGGCACCAGGAACACGATGCCGATCATGCGGCCGAGCAGGCGGTGCAGGTATTCGAGCCAGAAAATGCCCTTGAAGTCGTCGACGTCCATGTGCGCATTGACCTTCCGGAACTCCGGCGTCTGCTGGTACATCTCGAAGGTCCGCTGCCAGGCCTCGTCCGACAGCGGCGGCAGCCAGCCGACCACGGGCCGCCAGTCGACCATCGAGAGCCCCGAGCCGGTAAGCCGCGTTACGCCGCCGAGTACGACCATGATGAACACCAGCGCGCAGCAGATCAGGAGCCAGTTCGCTACTTTCTTGTTGTTGTCAGCGATATTGCCTTGCATGGCGATTCCGTCAGAAGTGCGGCGGGCAATAGTATCAGAGATAGTCGAGCGGCAGAGCCGTCGTGTACTTGATTGTCTCCATGCTGAACGACGAGCTGACGTCGTACAGCTTGATCCGCGAGATCAGTTCCTTGTACATCGCGTCATAGCGGTTCATGTCGGGCGCCACGGCGCGAATCAGGTAATCGATGTCGCCGCTCATGCGGTGTACTTCCATGACGTTCGGCATGTCGGCGGTGACCGCGTGAAACCGGTCGAACCAGTCCTTGCTGTGCTCGTGCGTCTTGACCGAGGCGTACACCGTCAGGTTGAGGCCGAGCGCCTGCTGGTTTAAGAGCGTCACGCGGGCACCGATGATGCCCGACTCCTCGAGGTTCTGTATGCGCCGCCAGCAGGCCGACTTCGACAGCCCGATCGTCTCCGCGAGCTCGCTGACCGTCATCGTCGCGTCTTCCTGCAGGGCTTTGAGGATGGCTTTGTCTTTCCTGTCCAACGGTCGTTCCCCGTACATTCGTGATGTGAGGAATAATCCTCCAAATCGGGAAGATTAGCAAAAATATTTCAAAATTTTATCAAAAATATGGAAAAAGTGCAGTATTTTGACAATTCTGAACAACAATTTAAAACCCGGTTTCGGCCGATTT
>JABAOH010119332.1_pt5 | contig 16417 bp, 13 predicted proteins | sample 7062181 | NCBI WGS metagenome assembly JABAOH01 (sample SAMN14538630, study PRJNA623070) | marine sediment metagenome | biome: marine biome [ENVO:00000428]; feature: marine pelagic biome [ENVO:01000023]; material: deep marine sediment [ENVO:00002113]; isolation source: pool of 5 deep marine...
GCCTGGATGTTGCCCGGCGTGCGGCCGAGCATCATCTTGGCCTCGTCGCCGACCGCCAGCACCTGCTTGCGGCCCTTGACGTGGGCGATCGCCACCACCGACGGTTCGTTCAGCACGATGCCGCGGCCCTTGACGTAGACCAGGGTGTTCGCCGTCCCCAGATCGATCGCCATGTCGTTGGAGAGCATTCCCATTACCCGTGAAAGCATGTCTACCGGCGCCTCCGCGCGATGTTGCTGTGAAAGATGACCATGATTGCGTCCTCAACCTTTGCGGGCGGCCGACTCAGACGGACAGTGCCGACAGGGCCGACTTTTCCCTCTTGACCAGTAACTTGTTCAAAGCGTGTATGTACGCCTTGGCCGATGCCACCAGCGTATCCGTGTCGGCCCCCTGACCGATGACCGTTCGCCCGTTCTCCTCGAGCCGGACGGTGACCTGGGCCTGGGCGTCGGTGCCCTCGGTGACCGCGTGGACCTGGTAGAGCTGCAGCTTGGCGGCGTGCGGGAACAGCGCCTTGATGGCGTTGAAGGTGGCGTCCACCGGCCCGGCGCCCGTCGATTTCCTGGCCTTGGTCTGGCCGTCGATGTCGAGCTCCAGCTCGGCCGATTGCGGCCCCTTCGAGCCTGCGATGACCTGCAGCGAGACGAAGCGGATGCGGTCGTTCGCATGCATCATCTGGTCGTCGACCAGGGCCACGATGTCCTCGTCGTAGACGTCCTTCTTCTTGTCCGCGAGATCCTTGAAGCGCTGGAAGGCGTCCTGCAGCTCGTTGTCGCCCAAATCGTAGCCGAGCTCGTTCAACTTGGCGCGGAAGGCGTGGCGCCCGGAATGCTTGCCCATGACCAGGGTGGACTTGTGCAGGCCGACCGATTCCGGGGTCATGATCTCGTAGGTGCCGGCGTGCTTCAGCATGCCGTCCTGGTGGATGCCCGCCTCGTGCGCGAAGGCGTTGTCGCCGACGATCGCCTTGTTCGGCTGCACGCGGAATCCGGTGATCGTCGAGACCAGGTGGCTGGCCTGGGTGATGTTCTCGGTGACGACGCCGGTGTGGTACGGCATCGCGTCGGCGCGCACCTTGAGCGCCATCACGATCTCCTCCATCGCGGCGTTGCCGGCGCGCTCGCCGATGCCGTTGATCGTGCACTCGACCTGCCGGGCGCCGGCGCGCACGGCGGCCAGCGAGTTGGCGACGGCGAGGCCGAGGTCGTTGTGGCAGTGCACCGAGATCACGGCCTTGTCGATGTTGGGCACCCGGTTCAGCAGCATGTCGATCAGGGCGTAGAACTCCTCCGGCACCGTGTAGCCGACGGTATCGGGGATGTTGATCGTCGAGGCGCCCGCCTTGATCGCCGATTCGACGCAGCGGCACAGGAAGTCGTGCTCGGTGCGGGTGCCGTCCTCCGGACTCCACTCGACGTCGTCGCACAGGTTGCGCGCGTACGCCACCGACTCGACCAGACGCTCATGGACCGCCTCGGGCGGCAGCTGGAGCTTGAATTCCATGTGCAGCGGGCTGGTCGAGATGAAGGTGTGGATGCGCGGGCGGGCGGCGTGGCGCAGCGCCTCCCAGGCGCGGTCGATGTCCTTGCGGCTGGCGCGGGCGAGCCCGGCGACGGCGGCGTTCCTGACCCGCCCGGCGACCTCGCGCACCGCCTCGAAATCGCCGTTCGAGGCGATCGGGAATCCGGCCTCGATGATGTCGACGCCCATCGCCTCGAGGGCGTCGGCGATGCGCAGCTTCTCCTCGAGGTTCATCGAGCAGCCGGGCGACTGCTCGCCGTCGCGCAGCGTCGTGTCGAAGATGAAGACGCGGCCATTTTCAGCGCTCTTGCTCTTCGGCTTCGACTTCCTGGTCATCGTGGTCATCTCGTTACTTATGCCTCTGCAACACGGTATCGTTCTGGGCGCTGCCCTGTCGCCGGGCGTCGGCCGCCGATTCGGCGGGGCCGCCTCGCTCAGCGGCGCATGAGTCGGGCGGACATCCTGCGACGCGGCAGGCTGCACTTCGCAGGGTGCCCAGTCCGGTCCGGGCAAAACATCCAGTCGATCCGGCGCGCGGCGCCGGCGGCGAATTTCTCGCCGGCCAGCCAGACGTGTTCGGCCATCGCGTGCATATGCGCCTATTTGACTCTCAACACTGCTGTATGCCGCGTCGCATTGATACGACCAGTTTCGTTAAATAATTCCTAAGTTTTTTCCAGGCAAGCCGGATTATAACGTGCAACTGCACGCGAATTCCGTGCGCCGCAGCCGGAGCCACACCGCGTCTACGTTTACGATTATTCCACCGGCTCCCGCAACGACTTTCCACCGCAGGTCACGATGAAGGGCGCGGTGTTGGCACCGCGCCTTGCCGCGCCTGCGGAGAGAGAAATTCGGGTCGCTAGTTCTTGCTCTTGTCGACGAGGCGGCCCTCTGTGATCCACGGCATCATCGCGCGCAGGCGCTCGCCGACCTCCTCGATGCCGTGCGCCGCCTCGCGCCGGCGCATCGCCTTGAAGCTGGTCTGGCCGACCTCGTTCTCGAGCATCCATTCGCGGGTGAACTTGCCCGACTGGATATCGTCGAGGATGCGCTTCATCTCCTGCTTGGTCTCATCGGTGATGATGCGCGGCCCGCTGACATAATCGCCGTACTCGGCCGTGTTGGAGATCGAGTAGCGCATGTTGGCGATGCCGCCCTCGTAGATCAGGTCGACGATCAGCTTGACCTCGTGCAGGCACTCGAAATAGGCCATCTCGGGCGCGTAGCCGGCCTCGACCAGGGTCTCGTAGCCGGCCTGGATCAGCGCGGTCAGGCCGCCGCACAGCACCACCTGCTCGCCGAACAGGTCGGTCTCGCATTCCTCCTTGAAGGTGGTCTCGATGACCCCGGCGCGCCCGCCGCCGATGGCGCAGGCATAGGACAGGCCGATCTCCTGGGCGTTGCCGGTGGCGTTCTGGTCGACCGCCAGCAGGCACGGCACGCCGCCGCCCCGCTTGTATTCGGAGCGGACCGTGTGGCCGGGCCCCTTGGGCGCCACCATCAGCACGTCGAGGTCCGGGCGCGGCTCGATCAGGTTGAAATGCACGTTCAGCCCGTGCGCGAAGGCGATCGCCGCGCCCTCCTTCATGTTGTCCCGCAGATGGTCGGCCCAGATGTGGCGCTGCAGCTCGTCGGGCGCCGCCATCATGATGACGTCGGCCCAGGCGCCGGCCTCGGCCACGGACATCACCTCGAAACCGGCATCCTTCGCCTTCCTCGCGCTTGCCGAGCCCTCGCGCAGGCCGACGCCGACCTCCTTGACCCCGCTGTCCCTCAGGTTGGCGGCGTGGGCGTGGCCCTGGCTGCCGTAGCCGATGATCGCCACCTTCTTGGTCTTGATCAGGTTCACATCGGCGTCACGATCGTAATAAACGCGCATTGCTCTCTCATGTCCTCTTATTGATTGACGTCGCCGTCCGTCGGTTGCGGCGGCGTTTTACAGCGCCTTGGCGCCGCGGGCAATGCCGACGATCCCGCTGCGCGCGACCTCGGTCTTGCCGAGCGCCCGCATCAGCTCGATGAAGGCGTCCAGCTTCTCCGGCTTTCCGGTCAGCGAGAAGACGAAGGACTGGATCGTGGTGTCGGCGACGGTCGCCCCGAAGATATCCGCGATGCGCAGGGATTCGCGCCGCTCCGGCCCGTCCGCGATCACCTTGACGAGGGCGATCTCGCGCTCGATATGGGCACCCTCGATGGTCAGGTCGTGGACGTTGTGGACCGGCACCAGCCGGTCGAGCTGGGCCTTGATCTGCTCGATGATCATCGGCGTGCCGGTGGTCACGATGGTGATGCGCGACACCGCCTCGTCCTTCGAGACGGCCGACACGGTCAGGCTCTCGATGTTGTAGCCGCGGCCGGAGAACAGGCCGATGACGCGGGCGAGCACGCCCGGTTCGTTGTCCACCAGGACGGCAATCGTATGTCGTTCGATATCGCTCATGGGTCCAGGTTCCGAAACAGCGGGTCGAGGGGGCGGGGGCGAGGGGCGGGGTGTTGCCGCCGCTCAGACCAGCACCATCCCGTCCTCGGAGACCGGCTTCTCGGCCTCGTCCTCGGGACCCAGAAGGATCTCGTTGTGCGCCGCCCCCGACGGGATCATCGGAAAGCAGTTCTCCTTGGGGTCCACCGCGATGTCGGCGATCACCATGTTGTCCGTCTCGATCATCGTCTTGATGACGTCGTCGAGCTCGTCCGGCCGGGTCGCGCGCAGCCCGACCGCGCCGTAGCTGTCGGCCAGCTTGACGAAATCGGGCAGCGCGGCGGAATAGCTCTCCGAATAGCGGCCGCCGTGCAGCAGCTCCTGCCACTGGCGGACCATGCCCATATACTCGTTGTTGATGATGAACACCTTGACCGGCAGGCGGTACTGCACGGCGGTGCCGATCTCCTGGATGTTCATCATGATCGAGGCCTCGCCGGCGATGTCGATCACCAGCGCGTCGGGATGGCCGAGCTGCACGCCGATCGCCGCCGGCAGGCCGTAGCCCATGGTGCCGAGGCCGCCCGACGTCATCCAGTGGTTGGGCTTCTCGAACCGGAAATACTGGGCCGCCCACATCTGGTGCTGGCCGACCTCGGTGGTGATGTAGACATCCCGGCCGAGCGTCATCTCATAGAGCCGCTTGATCGCCTGCTGCGGCTTGATCAGCTTGTCGTCGTTCTTGAACTTCAGGCAGTCGCGCGCGCGCCAGCGATCGATCTTCTTCCACCACGCCACGACCGCCTTCTTGTCGACGCTCTTCTTTTCCGCCTTCCAGTGCCGGATTATCTCCTCGAGCACGTTGGCGACGTCGCCGACGATGCCGATGTCGACCGCCACGTTCTTGTTGATCGAGGTCGGATCGATGTCGATGTGGATCTTCTTGGCGCGCGGGGCGAAGGCGTCCAGCCGGCCGGTCACCCGGTCGTCGAAGCGCGCGCCGACGCAGACCATCACGTCGCATTCGTGCATGGCCAGGTTGGCCTCGTAGGTGCCGTGCATGCCGACCATGCCGAGGAACCGTTCGTCGGACGCCGGCAGCGCGCCCAGCCCCATCAGGGTGAGTGTGGTCGGCGCGCCGGTCATCTTGACGAACTGGGTGAACAGCTTGCTCGCCTTCGGTCCGGAGTTGATGATGCCGCCGCCGCCGTAGATCACCGGGCGCTTAGCCTTGGCGATCATCTCCACCGCCTGCTCGATCTTGCGCACATCTCCCTTGACCTGTGGCCGGTATGTCTTGTGCTTGACGTTGCTCGGGCCGACATAGGGGCACTCGGCGAACTGGATGTCCTTCGGAATGTCGACGACGACCGGGCCGGGCCGGCCGCTGCGCGCGACGTAGAACGCCTCGTGCAGGGTCCGCGCCAGCCGCTTTGCGTCCTTGACCAGGTAGTTGTGCTTGGTGCAGGGCCGGGTGATGCCGGTGGTGTCGCCCTCCTGGAAGGCGTCGTTGCCGATCAGATGGGTCGGCACCTGGCCGGTCAGGCAGACCACCGGCACGCAGTCCATCAGCGCGTCGGTCAGGCCGGTCACCGCGTTGGTCGCGCCCGGGCCGGAGGTCACCAGCACCACGCCGACCTTGCCGGTCGAGCGGGCATAGCCCTCGGCCGCGTGCACGGCGCCCTCCTCGTGCCGGACCAGGATGTGGCGCAGCTCGTTCTGCTTGAACAGCGCGTCGTAGATCGGCAGGACCGCGCCGCCCGGATAGCCGAATACGACATCGACACCCTGGTCCACCAGGGCTTTGATGACGATCTGGGCTCCGCTCATCGGCTCGCTTGTCATGTCCTGCTCCGTTCCGGCTCCGGCAGCAGCCGCAAAATCCGCCCCTCCTGCCCTTTGGGGGCAGGCTGAGCAGCGCGGGTTTCTGCCGTTATTTAACATTGCTGCGAGCCGAAAAAGCTCGCAGCCGCCGGACAATAGGCGGTCAAACCGCGCCGGTCAACAATTTTTGACGAATAAATGAAAAGGATTCTGCCTTTAAACTTTCAGAAAATTGCTCGCCGAACTCCAAATCGGCAATAATCTGATGCCGAAACCACGTCATCTGCCGCTTCGCATAGCGCCGCGTGGCCTGCTGTGCCGCCGCCACGGCAGCCCGAAAATCGCAGTTTCCCTTGAGATACTCGCCGAACTCGCGGACGCCGACCGCCTTCATCACAGGCAGCGAGGGATCCAGCCCCATTGCGTTCAATTGCCGCACTTCGTCGACCGCGCCGGCCGCCGCCATCGCCTCGAGGCGGCGGTCGCATGCTGCATACAGCGCCGCCCGCGGCGGTGCCAGCAGGATCGTGGCGACGCGCAGCCCGCGCAGCGGTTCGGCCGGCCCGTCCTGCCAGTCGGCCAGCGACCGTCCCGTCGCCTCCAGCAGCTCGAGCGCGCGCAGCACCCGCTGGCGGTCCGCCGGTGCGACCCGTTTGGCGACCGCCGGGTCGCGCGCCGCGAGCTCCGCATGCAGCGCCGTTATCCCCTCGGATTGCAGGCGATCCGACAGCCGCGCCCGGATCTCGTGCGGTATGTCCGGCATCGGCGACAGCCCCACGGTGAACGCCTTGAGATAGAAGCCGGTGCCGCCGCACAGGATCGGCAGCCGCCCGGACGCATGCGCCGCGGCGATCTCGCCCAGCGCGAGGGCGCGCCAGCGGCCCGCCGAGCAGCGCTCGGCCGCCGACAGGATGCCGTACAGACGGTGCGGCGCCCGCGCTTCGTCGGCCGGCGACGGTCGCGCGGTCAGGATCCGCAGCTCGCGGTAGACCTGCATGCTGTCGGCGTTGACGACGACCCCGTCGAACGCCTCGGCCACGGCGAGCGCCAGCGCCGACTTGCCGCTGGCGGTCGGCCCGGCGACGATGAGGACTGGTCGTGTGTCTTCGGTCATCCCGTAATCGATTGAATTCGCATCGCACCGGCACCACTATGCCGGCCATGACGTCCGTGCTGACCCTGATCGCCGGCTGCGGAACGCTCGACCATAGCACGGTCGGCGCCACACGCGAGGCGCTCGCCGACGCCGGCTGCGGGCCCGGTGGGCCCGACTGGCTGGCTGCGGGCACCGCGTGCGATATCCCGTACAACGGCGCGAACCCGCAGCGGGCCGCCACCGCGGCGCGCGCGGCGCTGGCCGGCGCCGCGGTCGACCTGGTGGCGCAGCCGGCGGCGGGACGGCGCAAGAGGCTGCTGGTCGCCGACATGGAGTCGACCGTCATCGACAACGAGATGCTCGACGAGCTCGCCGACGTGCTCGGCCTGCACGACAAGATCGCCGCGCTCACCGCCCGGGCGATGCGCGGCGAGCTCGACTTCGCCGAGTCCCTGCGCCAGCGGGTGCGCATGCTCGCCGGGGTCGAGGCTGGGGTGCTGGAGCAGCTGTACGGGCGCATCGTGCTCAATCCCGGTGCGGCCGAGCTGGTCGCAACGATGCGCCGGCACGGCGCCCGCTGCGCCCTGGTGTCCGGCGGATTCACCATGTTCAGCCGCCACGTGCGCGAGCGTCTCGGCTTCGATGTCGATCAGGCCAACGAACTCGAGGTCGACGGCGGCAAGCTGACCGGCCGGGTCGTCGAGCCGATCCTCGACCGGCGGTCCAAGCGCGACTGCCTGGAGCGCCTCGCGCGGGAGCTGGCGCTGGCGCCGCAGCAGACAATGGCCGTCGGCGACGGCGCCAACGACCTGGACATGGTCAAGGCGGCCGGGCTTGGCGTCGCCTATCGCGCCAAGCCGATTCTTGCCGAGGCGGCCGGGATGCGCGTCGATCACGGCGACCTCACGGCGTTGCTGTATGCCCAGGGCTACCGTCGCGAGGACATCGCCGCTACGGCGTGACGGCCCCGCCGCGGCGCGCGGCGCCCGGCAGCAGCACGGCCGCCACGTTGGCCGCCAGCATGATCGCCGCCAGCAGGTAGAACACCGACGGCAGGCCCCAGCGGTCGGCGACGAGGCCGCCCAGGACCGGCGCGACGGTGGACAGCGCCGCCTGGGTCCCGAACATCAGGCTGGTCGCCGAGCCGCCCATCTGCGGCGGCGTCAGGTCCATCATCCAGCTGTGCACGACCGGGCGAACGGCATACAGCGAAAAACCGAGCAGCGCGACACCGGCGACATAGACGGGGCCGCCGCCGAGCAGGGTGAGCGCCGCGATGATCACGGTGCTCAGGCCAAGCCCGGCCATGACGATGGGGCGTCGGCCGATGCGGTCGGACAGAGCGCCGGCGACCGGCGCCGCGACGATCCCGCCGCCCTGCATGGCCATCAGTGCGACGCCCATCGCCACCGGCCCGGCCTTCAGGACGTCGGCCAGGTAGAGCGGCAGGAACACCAGCAGCCCGTTCTGGGCCATGGTGCGCAGCCCGGCCATGACGCACAGGCCGAGCACCGCGCGGTCCTTCATCACGCGGACCAGGCTGCGGCCGTATTCGACGATGCCCAGCCCGGCCGCCGCCGGCGTCGCACCCGGGCGGTCGCCGGCCAACAGCAGAGCCAGGGCCAGCGCGACCAGCAGGACCGGCGTCGCATTGACGGCCGCGGCCAGCGGCCACGACATCCAGGCCAGCAGCATGCCGGCGGCGAGCGGGGCGACGGCGTCGCCGAAATTGGCGCCGAGCGCATGAATCGACAGCGCATAGCCGCGGTTGTTCGGATAACGCGCGGACAGGTAGGAGATCGCGGCCGGATGCCACAGATTGTTGGTGGCGCCGATCAACGCCACCAGGATCGCCAGCCAGACGAACGCGCCGCCGATGCCGAACCCGGCCAGCGCAGCGGCGCCGATCAGCAGCGACAGCACCTGGAAGAAGACCCGCCGGCCGGTCATGTCGACCACCGGCCCGCTGCCGAGGTTGGCGCTGAGCGCGGCGACGTGGAAGACCGAGACCAGCGCGCCGGCCTCGGCGTAGCTCAGGCCGAGGTCGCGGCTGATGAACGGCAGCAGGATGTAGAACGTCGCGGCGATCCAGTGGGTTGCGCCGTGGCCCAGCCCGATCAGCGCCACCGGCCCGTGCCCGGCCAGCCGGAAGGGTACGATGTGCTCCCTTGCCCCGTCGGTCATGCGATAGCCCCGAAGAAGAACGGCGCCGGGAGGCTCCCGGCGCCATTCGTTATGCCGTGTTTTCGTCGTCTTGTCAGCCGGCGTCGATGCGCAATGCGACGAACCGCAAGTCGCCATCACGGTTGATCAGCAGCAGCACCGAACGCCGACCGTTCTGTGCCGCATCCTTGATCTTGGCCGCGACCGCATCGGGGGTGGACACCTTTTCCTGGTTGACCTCGACGATCACGTCGCCCTTGCGCAGGCCCTTCTCGGCTGCGCCGCTGTCGCCCTTGACGTCGGTGATCACGACCCCTTCCTGGTCGGTGGACAGGCTGTACTTCTCCGCCATCGTCCGGGTGATGGTGGACAGCGACAGGCCGAGCTCGTCGATCGCCCGCTCGACCGGCTTCTCGTCCTCGCCCGGCGTCTCCGTCGAGAGATTCGCCTGGTCGAACTTCTCCAGCTCGCCCAGCGTGACCCGCACGGTCCGCCGGCGGCCATCGCGCCACACGACGACGTCGACGGTCTTGCCGACTTCGGTTTCCGCCACGATTCGGGGAAGCTTGCGCGATTCCTCCACGTCGCGACCATTGAATTCGAGAATCACATCACCGGTCTTCATCTTCGCCGCCTCGGCCGGGCTGTTCTCCAGCACGCCGGCAACGAGCGCGCCCTTTGCATCCTTCAGGCCCAGGCTTTCTGCGATCTCATCGGTGACCTGCTGGATCTGCACGCCCAGCCAGCCGCGCCGCGTCGTGCCGAACTTGCGCAGCTGGTCGATCACCCCGTCGGCGAGGTTCGACGGAATCGCGAAGCCGATGCCGATGCTGCCGCCGCTCGGCGAATAGATCGCGGTGTTGATGCCGATCACCTCGCCGTCCATGTTGAACAGCGGGCCGCCGGAATTGCCGCGGTTGATCGGCGCGTCGGTCTGGATGAAGTCGTCATAGGGGCCGGCGTTGATGTCGCGCTGCTTCTGGGAGATGATGCCGGCCGTCACGGTGCCGCCCAGACCCAGCGGGTTGCCGATGGCGATGACCCAGTCGCCGACCCGCACCTGATCCGAATCGCCCCAGCTGACCGCCGGATAGGTGCCCTTTTCCTTGATCTTCAGGAGCGCGAGGTCGGTCTTCTCGTCGCGGCCGATCAGTTCCGCCTCCAGCGTCGTGTCGTCGAACATGGTGACGGTGATCTTGTCCGCGCCCTCGATCACGTGGTTGTTGGTGACCACGTAGCCGGATGGGTCGATGATGAAGCCGGAGCCCAGCGAGGTCGCGCGGCGCGGCCGGTCCTCCTCCTCGCCGCGGCGGCCGAACTGGTCAAAGAAATCGCGGAACGGCGAGCCCGGCGGGAATTCGAAGGTCGGGCCCTCGCTGCGGTGGCCGGCCACTTTCTGCGTCGTCGACACGTTGACGACCGCCGGCTGCAGGGTTTCGACGAGGTCCGCGAAACTGTCGGGCGCGCCACGGGCCTCGGCGTTGCCAGGAAGCCAGATCAGCGACGCCGCGAGCGGCAGCACCACCAGCCAGCCTCTCGTCAGGTCCGCCGCGTTCAGGCGCAGGGTCTGAAGCATACGCATCACGTTGTTGTCTCCAAGTGTCTGTCGTCCCGGGCAACTCTTGCCGCACAGGCCCCTGGGCCCGGGAATCGTCTCAAGCCGATTTGGTGTCAGGCTGCGGCGCTGTCAACTGCGGCGCGGCGCGCGATACTATCCGGCAAATACTTAACATTGTGTGGTCACAATATGGCGAGGCCGGGGAAAAATCCATAACCCGCGGATACCTCTTGCCCGATTGCACGAAACGCGCCCGGCAAACCGGCCTCCGCACTAACCGCGCACCAGCCAGATGATCGCGACACCGATGGCAACGGCGGCCACGCCGCCGGCCCGCAGCGTCGACGGCGGCAGGCGCTGCACCATAGCGGCGATGCGCGGCACGATATGCGGGAACAGCGCCAGGAGCATGCCCTCGATTACCAGATACAGGCCCAGCGCCGCCAGCAGCAGCTCGCCAAGGCCGCCGTCCATGGCGCCGGGCCCCGGTCGCGGGCCTATTCCTTCGACTCGCGGCCGAAGAAGCGGAAGAAGTCGCTCTCCGGACTCAGCACCATGGTCGTGCCGTCGCCGGCCAGGCTCTTGCGGTACTCCTGCATCGACTTGTAGAAGTCGAAGAAATCGGGATCCTGTCCGTAGGCCTCGCCCAGGATCCGGTTCCGTTCGGCTTCGCCTTCGCCGCGCAGGATTTCCGCCTGTCGCTGCGCTTCGGCCAGCAGGATCGTGCGGTCGCGATCGGCCTTGGCGCGGATGATCATGGCCTGTTCCGCCCCGAGTGCCCGCGTTTCGCGCGCCTTGCGCTCCTGGTCGGTGCTCATGCGGCTGTACACGTTCTGGCTGATCTCCGGCGGCAGGTCGGTGCGGCCGATGCGGACGTCAATGATCTGGATCCCGAACGAGCCGCCCTGACCTTCGACCTCCCGGGTGATCTGCTGCATGATGTCGTCGCGATTGTCCGACAGCAAAATGCTCAGATCGACCTTGGCGATGACCCGCTGCAGCGCCGCATTCACGACCTTCCCGAACCGGTCTTCCAGCGTGTTGTACGTGCGCACGCGCTGGAAGAACACCAGCGGGTCGGTGATGCGGTAGCGCGCATAGGCGTCGACCTCGATGGTCTTCTTGTCGGTCAGCAGCTGCTTGACCGGCGGGGGGTCGAGGTCGAGGATCCGCTTCTCGTACAGGACCACCTCGTCGGCGCCCGGGATCTTGAAGTACAGGCCCGGCTCGTTCACGATCTTCTGGACCTCGCCGAAGCGCAGGACGATTCCCTGCTCGCTCTGGTGGATCGTGTAGGCAGCGCTCGTCCACCCGATGGCGGCGAGGGCGACAACGATGAGGACTGCGGCAAGTGCCTTACCCATGACTTCCCCCTCCTACTGGCTGTCGGCCGGCTGTGTGTCGGCCCGCCGGCGCCGCTGCAATTCGGGCAGCGGCAGATAGGGAACGACTCCGGTGCCTCCGGCATCGGAATCGATGATCACCTTCTCCGCCGATCCGAAGACTTCGCTTATGGCTTCGAGGTACATCCTGCGCCGGGTGACGTCCGGCGCCACCCGATAGGCGTCGTACACCGCAAGGAAGCGCTTCGCTTCGCCCTCGGCCTCCTGGACCTGCTGCTCCTTGTAGGCCTCCGCCTCCTGGATCATCCGCTGCGCGTCGCCGCGCGCTTCCGGCACGATCGAATTGGCGTAGGCCTGGGCCTCGTTCTCGACGCGCTCCTTGTCCTGCTCGGCACGCTGCAGGTCGTCGAAGGCGTCGACGACCTGCGCCGGCGGGCGGGATTTCTGGATCTGCACGTCCTCGATGATGACCCCGGTCTCGTAGCTGTCGAGAATCTCCTGCAGCAGGTTCAGCGTGTTCTGTTCGACGAGCCCGCGGCCTTCGCCGACGACATCCGTGAACGGCGTCTGGCCGACCACTTCGCGCATGGCGCTTTCCGCGGCCACTTTGACCGTGCTTTCCGGGTTCTGGATATTGAACAGGAACCGGGCCGGATCGCCGATCCGCCAGGCGATGCGCACCTCGATATCGGCGATGTTCTGATCGCCGGTCAGCATCAGGCTTTCCTGCGCGATATTGCGGACGGCGGTGCGGTTCCGGCTCTCACTCTCGCCGCCGCGGAACCCGATATCCACGCGGTTGGATTTCTGGACATTGACGATTTCGGTATGTCCGATGGGCGGCGGCCAGTTGATTCGCAGGCCCGGCATGGTCTCGAGATTGTCCCACTTGCCGAAGGTCAGCTCCAGCCCCCGTTCGCCCTCCTGGACCNNNTCGCCCTCCTGGACCCGGTATACGCCGGTCGCGACCCACAGCAGCGCCGCGACGATCACGATGAGGGGCAACAGCAGCCTTGCCGAGCCGCCCGGGATAATCTTCTTCATCCGGTCCTGGCTGCGCCGCAGCAATTCCTCGATGTCGGGCGGTTGCTGGCCGCCGCCGCCCCACGGGCCCTTGCCGCCGCCGCCACCGCCGCCCCAAGGGCCGCCGCCGTTCTGATTTGACCAAGGCATGACTTTCGCGCTCTCCTTGCGCCCGCCTCTGCGGGCCGAAAATATTCCAAACGAATCCGCCGGCGGGGGTTTCCAACCGCCGCTGCAGTGACATATATGTGCTCGCGACCGCCAGCGCAAACCCAACCGGGTGCGCGGCAGCGGATTTCTCCGGGCAGACGAAGGGACGATCTGGCATGGCGCAGGTAACCAAAGAGCGGATTCTCGACGCGTTGAAGACCGTAAAGGATCCCGAAAACGGGCAGGACGTGGTCTCGGCGGGCATGGTCTCCGGCCTCGTCATCAAGGACGGCAACGTGGCCTTCGCGCTGGAGGTCGACCCGCAGCGCGGCCCGCATCTGGAGCCCCTGCGCAAGGCGGCGGAGAAGACCGTCCATGCGCTCGACGGGGTGCTCTCGGTCAGCGTCGTGCTGACCGCCGAGGCGCGGTCCCAGACGCAAACGCCGCATCAGGGCCATCCGGGCGGCCAGGCGGTCGGCCGCGGCAACGGCCAGGGCATGATCCCCAGCCTGCCCGGCATCAAGCACATCATCGCCGTGGCGAGCGGCAAGGGCGGCGTCGGCAAGTCGACGGTGGCGGCCAACCTCGCGCTGGCGCTGGCCGCCGACGGGCACCGCGTCGGCATGATGGACGCCGACATCTACGGCCCCTCGCAGCCGCGCATGCTGGGTGTCCACGGCCAGCCGCAGACCAAGGACGGCCAGCGGCTGGAGCCGATGGAGAACTACGGCATCAAGGTGATGTCGATGGGTCTGCTGATCCCCGAGGACACGCCGATGATCTGGCGCGGACCGATGGTGATGAGCGCGATCCAGCAGCTGCTGCGCGACGTCGACTGGGGCGAGCTCGACGTGCTGGTGGTCGACATGCCGCCGGGCACCGGCGACGCGCAGCTGACCATGGCGCAGCAGGTGCCGCTGGCCGGCGCGGTCATCGTCTCGACGCCGCAGGACATCGCCCTGCTCGATGCCCGCAAGGGCCTCAACATGTTCCGCAAGGTCGACGTGCCGGTGCTCGGCATCGTCGAGAACATGAGCTATTTCGCCTGCCCGAACTGCGGCCATCGCAGCGAGATCTTCAGCCACGGCGGCGCGCACAAGGAGGCGGACCGGCTTGGCGTCGAGTTCCTCGGCGAGATCCCGCTCGATATCGAGATCCGCGAGACCTCGGACGGCGGCCATCCGATCGTCGTCTCCAAGCCGGACAGCGAGCACGCCAAGGTGTTTCGCGCCATCGGCGCGCGCATCTGGGCCAAGCTCGAGGCCACCGGCGCCAAGGCGATGCCGAAGATCGTGGTGCAATAAGCAACGTCTCGATCACACACCCCGCGGAGCCGGATGGCCACGGGGTCGGGGCGCGGATTTCAATCCGCGCCCCTTGGCGCTCCGCGGGTCTTCGGGAGTAGCCGCGCGGACCGACCCGAGTAGCCGTTCACGGGATGGCGCAGGACGACGGCATCGGATCGGCCATCCGATGCCCTTGTTCGGTGCCGGGCGGCTCCCTGCCGTGCGGATTCGGCAGGTTCGGCGCAACCGGCCATTCTGAAACCCTTCGAACACCGCTGTTGGAGACGCAATTCCGACGCCCCGCGTGGGAATTAACACTTGCGGGTCGGTAAAATTTCGCGGAACATTTGGCTGTGGCTGCCGTTGTCAGGGAAACGGAGGAAAAAAACATGCAGTCACGCGCGCCGGCCGTCCCAAAGATGGCGGAAAGGCCTTTGGTTGAGGCGTCGGCCCGATGAGTGCCACGCGGCTCTTCAACGGCTTCCTGCAGCGCATCGCCGATGCCGGTCGATCGCTGCTCGAGCCGTATTCCGACGGGGGAATCATCGTCGACTGCCATGCTCTGCTTTCCGAAAAGGGAGAAGCACGCGGCGTGGCGCGGGCGAGAGCGTTCCTCGATCGATACGCAAACTTGACAGGCGAAGAGAAGCACAACTTCTTCATCACCGTTTTGGAGGAGCTGGGCCCCGACCGGGCGGCCCTCGACAAGGCCATCGCGGCCTATCTCGACGGGCGCGGCGAGGCCGAGGCGCGCGCCCTCGGCTATGCGGCCGAGCCGCGCAGCCAGGAGCTGATGCGGCGCCTGAACCGTGCGCCGGCCGGAACGCGCGATCTCGTCGCGATGCGCCGCGACCTGCTGCGCGCGATGCAGGGCGAGCCGCGGCTCGCCGCCCTGGACGACGATTTCCGTCACCTGTTCGCCAGCTGGTTCAACCGGGGCTTCCTCGAATTGCGGCGCATCGACTGGTCGACCCCCGCCGACATCCTGGAAAAAATCATCCTCCACGAGGCGGTCCACGCGATTCGGGACTGGGACGACTTGCGGCGCCGGGTCGGAGCCCCCGACCGGCGGCTCTATGCGTTTTTCCACCCGGCGCTGCCGCGCGACCCGCTGATCTTCGTCGAGATTGCGCTGACGATGGAAACGCCGGGCGAGATCGCGCCGGTCCTGGCCACGGACCGGGAGCCGATCGCCGCCGAGGCGGCGCGCACGGCGGTGTTCTATTCGATCTCCAACTGCGAGGACGGGCTGCGCGGGATCAGCTTCGGGAATTTCCTCATCAAGCAGGTGGTCGAGGACCTGCAGCGCGAGTTCGGAAATCTCCGAACATTCGTCACGCTCTCGCCGGTGCCGGGCTTCCGGCCCTGGGCGCGGGCAGAACTCGCGGACGGAACCGGGAGCCTGAGCGACGGCCAGCGCGATCTGCTCGAAGAGCTCGAGGACGCGCCCGAAGCGGAGCTTGCAGCGTTGCTGGAGACGCGCGCGGTGTCACTGGCGGCGATCACGGCGCGCTACCTCGTGGAGGCGAAAGGCGCGAACGGCGTGCCGGCGGATCCGGTGGCGCGGTTCCATCTGGGCAACGGGGCGCGGCTGGAGAATATCCATCCCGGCGGCGACATGAGCGCGCACGGCCTCGACGGGTCCTACGGTGTGATGGTCAACTACCTGTACGACCTGAAGCAGATCGAGGAACGCCACGAAGCCTTCGCCCAGGCCGGGACGGTGATCCACTCGCCGGCGGTGGGCCGGTTGTTGCGGGCGAAATGACCCGCAGGATCTGCGCGCTCAGACCCGCGGCTCCCGCGCCGCCGCCTCACCGGCGTCCTGCGCCGCCGGAGCCCGCGGGAACAGCTGCGTGAACAGCGGCACGGCGCCGATCGACATCACCACCGCCGAGACGCCGAACACCCCCAGGAGGGCGCCGTCCAGCGGTATGACGATTGCCCCGAACACCGCCGCAAGGCGCCCGAGCAGCGCGGCCAGCCCGTCGAGGATGGCAAGGGCGAGGAGAAGCCGGCGCCAGCGGA
>JABAOH010041011.1_pt1 | contig 16416 bp, 12 predicted proteins | sample 7062181 | NCBI WGS metagenome assembly JABAOH01 (sample SAMN14538630, study PRJNA623070) | marine sediment metagenome | biome: marine biome [ENVO:00000428]; feature: marine pelagic biome [ENVO:01000023]; material: deep marine sediment [ENVO:00002113]; isolation source: pool of 5 deep marine...
TCAACGGTAGAGCCACAGCCTTCCAAGCTGAAGACGAGGGTTCGACTCCCTTCACCCGCTTTGAGTTGATGAGAGGAACTTTGGCAGCAGGGATCAGAAGCCAGGGGTCAACAGTCAGCAGGAAGGGCCCGTGAGCCGGGCCCCCTGGCGAGGATCTTTGGCTGTCTGGTGACTGCTGCTGTAGCTCAGTTGGTAGAGCACGTCCTTGGTAAGGACGAGGTCATGGGTTCGAGTCCCATCAGCAGCTTGCCTGCAGATTCAAATTGGCAGATGGAATTGGACGGGATGGAGACAGGTTGTCGTGCCCTGCTTGGTTTTCGCAGCGAAACATTTTCAGGAAATTTTGTTTTAACGATGCCGTAAATACGAGGACGCATTCATGGCTAAGGAGACTTTCGAACGTAAGAAGCCCCATGTGAACGTGGGTACGATTGGGCATATTGACCACGGCAAAACGACATTGACGGGCGCTATTTTGGCGGTTCAGGGCAAGAAGGGGATGGCTCAGTTCAAGTCATACGCCGACATTGCCAAGGGTGGTACGGTGCGGGATGAAACGAAAACGGTCACGATTGCCGTGTCGCACGTCGAATACGAGACGGCCGATCGTCACTATGCGCACATCGACTGCCCCGGCCACGCGGACTTTATCAAGAACATGATCACCGGTGCCGCTCAGATGGATGGCGCGATCCTGGTCGTTTCCGCCGCCGACGGCCCGATGCCGCAGACGCGGGAACACGTCCTCTTGGCTCGTCAGGTCAACGTCCCCTCGATTGTCGTGTTCTTGAACAAATGCGATTTGGTGGATGACCCCGAGCTGTTGGATCTGGTCGAAATGGAGATCCGGGAACTGCTGGAAAACAACGACTTTCCCGGCGACGAAATCCCGATCATTCGGGGCGCCTCCAAGCCGGCCTATGACAACCCCGAGGATCCCGAATCGATCAAGTGTATTGAAGAGCTGTTGGATGCGATTGACAGCTATATTCCCGAGCCGACCCGGGAAACGGACAAGCCGCTATTGATGGCGGTGGAAGACGTGTTCTCCATTGAGGGGCGGGGTACGGTGGCGACCGGGCGTATTGAGCGCGGCAAGGTGACGGTCGGGGATGAGATCGAAATTGTCGGGCTGACCGAGCAGTCGCGGAAGACGGTGTGCACCGGCGTGGAGATGTTCAACAAGACCCTCGACGAAGGGCTTGCCGGCGACAACGTGGGGATGCTGTTGCGAGGAATCAAGCGCGACGAGATTGAGCGCGGTCAGGTGCTGGCCAAGCCCGGCAGCATTACGCCGCATACGCAATTTGAAGCAGAGATTTATGTGTTGAGCAAGGAGGAGGGGGGGCGTCACACGCCGTTTTTCAGCGGCTACCGGCCGCAGTTCTATTTCCGCACGACCGACGTCACCGGAACAGCCAATCTGGCCGGCGGGGCGGAAATGTGTATGCCGGGTGACAACGCGAAGCTGAACGTGGAATTGCAAAAGCCGATTGCCATCGACGAGGGAGTGCGGTTCGCGATCCGCGAAGGTGGAAAGACGGTCGGTCGGGGCATCGTCAGTAAGATCGTGGCCTAACAGGAGCAGTATTTGCGGAGGGGTGTAGCTCAATTGGCAGAGCGCCGGTCTCCAAAACCGGAGGTTGCGAGTTCGATTCCCGCCGCCCCTGCCATTTTCGCCGCCAGGCGGGGAGGCGGCTCGAGCGGATTCGCTTGAGTACCCTCTCCTACTGGCGGCCTCGTAATCCTTCCCGAAAACGAACAACAACACAGTGTCCACGGCGAAAACCAAACCGGCTGCCGGTAAACCTCGCACCGCGGAAAGAGGTCCCCTGGGCTCGTTCGTCCAAAACCTCCTGCGGGCCGCGGTCTACAAACGCAACCAAGGGCGGATCACTCGCCAAGTTACCTTCGCCGCAGTCGCCATCACCTTTGCGCTCGGCGCATGGAGCCTCAGCAACCTGGCAAACCCCAATGAAATGACCATGGTTTTCGCCCTCCCCGCCGTGATTGTCGCCGCCGGTAGCTGGATCGCTTATCGCATCGTCAACTGGCCCGGCTTCGCCGATTTTTTGATTTCGGTCGAGGCGGAGATGAGCAAGGTGTCGTGGCCCACTCGGACCGAGCTGATCCGCGGTTCGGTCGTCGTTCTAATTACAATCGCATCGTTGGCCGTCTTCCTGTACTCCTTCGACCTGCTGTGGACGTTTGTTTTTCAACGATTGGGGGTGCTGAGCTAACAAGCGATCAGAAAAAAAACCGCCAGGCCCCCGCCAACCTGCCGAACGGGGGACGGCAGCCGAACGGCCAGGCTTGACCACCACGGCCAGACAGGCTGACAAGCTGAGAGACATGGCCAGACAGAGATGGCCAAGCAGACGAGATCAGACAAACATGGCCAGAAGCGCAAACCGGCAGACAGGCAAACCGAGAAACTGACAAGCAGACAAGCAAGGGTGGCACCATTGGTCGAAAAATCCGATCAAGCAACTGAACAGACCGAACTGCCGGCTGCCGACCAGTCGCGCCGAGGCGCTGCCGCTACGCAGGCCGTGCCCTCCCAACCGCCCGGCGGCGATCCGGCAGCGGACCACCCGGCGGAGGTGAATCCGGCCGGCCAAGATGTGGCCGCCCAGGGAGAAAATGCCGAACCGGAAGTCGCGCAGTGGGCTGACGAGTCCGACCTGGCCAGCCAGGATGCGGAAAGTGCCGCCGGGGAGATGGAGGACGATCGCGAAAACGTCGCTCCTCTGGAAGAGGCGGTGGCCGAAGAGCCCCAGCCGTCCGGCGAAGAGAAAAAGTTCGATTGGTACATTCTGAAGGTGCAGAGCAACCGGGAGGACTCTATTGCTCAGGCCCTCCGCCGTCGCGTGAAAGTGGCCGGGGTGGAAGACCACTTTGCAGAGATTATCGTCCCGGTCGAGATGGTGACGGAATTAAAGGGTGGCAAAAAAAAGGTCGTCAAACGCAAGCTCTACCCGGGCTACATTGTCGTCAACATGGCGATCAACGAAGAAACCTGGTTCCTCGTCCGCGAGACCCCCGGCATTGGCGACTTCACCGGTTCCGCCGGGCGGCCCACCCCCATGTTGCCCCACGAGGTCGCCCGGATTGTTCCCAAGGACGAGGATGTCGAGGCGGAAGAACCAAAACTGCAGATACCGGTCAGTATCGGGGAACGGGTCAAAATCAATGAAGGAACCTTTGAAAATTTTGAAGGCGAAGTCGACACGATTGACACCACCAATGGCCGGGTCACGGTCATGATCAACATCTTTGGCCGTTCCACGCCGGTGGAATTGGAGTACTGGCAAGTGGAGAAACTGTAGGCCTGCAAGCTAGACGACGTCAGCAGCCGGTCGGCAGCTGGGAATTTTGGGAAGAGCAATTCGGGAAAATCGCAATCATGGCCAAGCAACTTGTCGAGCGTGTCAAGTTTCAAGTACCGGGTGGACAGGCCACGCCGGCCCCGCCCGTCGGTACCGCCCTGGGACGCTTTGGTGTGAATCTGGGGCAGTTTGTCCAGCAATTCAACGACCGCACGAAGGATGCGGGCGGCATGCCGATTCCGGTCGTCGTCAGTGTGTACAGCGACCGCAGCTTTGATTTCGTCACCAAAAGCCCGCCGGCAGCCGCCCTTTTGAAAAAGGCCGCCGGGATTGCCAAAGGTTCCGGAGTACCCAACAAGGAAAAAGTCGGCACCGTCACCTCCGCCCAAATCGAGGATATTGTCAAACAGAAACTGAACGACCTGAATGCCAGCGATATGGAAAATGCCAAGCGGCTGATCGAAGGCACGGCGCGCAGTATGGGCCTGGAAGTGGAAGAGGGGGTTTAAGGGCTTGAACGATCAACCCGGCCGGCGAGCCGCCTGAGGATCCCCCCGCCAAACACCGCCAGGCTGCTCGACCTTTTCCTGTAACAAACACCAAAGAACGATGGCAAAGAAATCCAAACGCATGACCAGCTTGACGACCAAGGTCAAGGATAAGGGCCCCCTGACCGTGGCCGAAGCCGTGGCGATCCTGAAAGGTTTCGAGCGGACGAAATTTGACCAGTCGGTCGAGATCGCGGTTCGCCTGGGGATCGATGCCAAGCAGGCGGATCAGATTGTCCGCGGTTCGATCGTGCTGCCCAACGGGATTGGCAAGACCAAACGCGTGGTGGTCTTCGCCAGGGGGCCGGCCGCCGATGAAGCGCAGCAGGCCGGCGCGGACGAAGTCGGAGCCGAAGAGCTTGCCGAAAAAATCAAAGGAGGATGGTTGGACTTCGACGCCTGCGTGGCCACGCCCGACATGATGAAGTTGGTCGGACCGCTGGGTCGGCAGCTGGGACCACGCGGGTTGATGCCCACCCCCAAAGCCGGCTCGGTGACTACAGAAGTCGGCAAAGTCGTCCGCGAGTACAAGGCGGGCAAGGTGGAATTCCGTAATGACGCGGGCGGCATTGTGCACGCCGTGGTCGGCAAGCTCTCCTTCGAAGCGCAACAGCTGGAGGAAAACCTCCAGGCATTTATTGATCACATCGTCCACATGAAACCCGCCTCGGTGAAAGGCCAGTACATCAAAGGGGTGGCGATCAGCGCGACCATGACCCCCGCCGTTCGCATCGCCGCCTGAAAAATGAGCGAAACATTTGATTTATGAGCAAGTACCTTAAGAACCTGATCAGCCAGGAACTGGCCACTCGGCTGCAGGGGATCCAGGATGCCGTGCTGGTCAAAGTCGTCGGCCTGGACGCCAACCAGACCATGACGTTGCGGCGGACCCTCCGCGAAAAAGAGATTCACTTGATGGTGGTCAAAAACAGTTTGGCCCGCCGAGCGACCGAGGGGACTGAGCTTTCGGCAGCTTTCGAAAACGTGGAAGGCCCCGTGGCAATTGTCTGGGGCAGCGAAGATGTCGTTTCCTTGTCGAAGGAAATCGTACGGATCTCGGGCGAAAAAGAGTACGAGGGTTTCGTTCCGCGGGGCGGAGTGATGGACGGGGAGGCCCTCACACCGGAAAAAGTCGTGCAGGTCAGTAAGTGGCCGTCGCGCGAGGAACAGTTGAGCATTCTGGTGGGACAGATCCTGGGGCCGGGCGGCACGCTGGCCGCCCAGCTGATCGGCCCCGGCGGGACGCTGGCCAGCCAGATCGAACAGAAGGCCGAGCCAGACAAAGCCGAGCCAGACAAAGAGGGGGAATAAAAAGCCCCGGCGGGCAAAGCGGCAAATGTCACGCGTAGTGCAACCATCACGCAGAGGGTGATGAACAAATTCATTTCTTCATTTTGGTTTGCTTCAACCGGCCACGCGCCAAGTTGAAGCTCGTCGAGAAAGGGCGAAAAAAGCAATGTCAGAAGAAGCAACCGCCACCATGGAATACGCCGACGCCACGAAAAAGCTGGGCGACGCCATCGTCCAACTCAGCTTGAAAGAGGCGAAGGAGTTGAGCGACTACTTGGAGAACGAGCACGGCATCAAGGCCGCGGCGGGCGGCGGCATGATCATGGCCGCGCCAGGCGCCGGCGGTGGCGAGGCGGCTGCAGCCGAGGAGGAAAAGACGGAGTTTGATGTCGTCCTGGAAAGTTTTGGCGACAAAAAAATCGGTGTCATCAAGGAAGTCCGCGCCCTGACCGGGCTGGGGCTGAAAGAAGCCAAGGAACTGGTAGAAGGTGTACCCAACAAGGTCAAGGAAGGCGTTTCCAAAGAGGATGCCGAAGCGGCCAAAGCCAAGCTGGAGGAAGCTGGCGCCACCGTTTCAATTAAGTAAGACCTGCGCGAAACCACCCTGGCAGCGTGTCGCTGCGAACCGTCCGGTTTGTTCGTGCCGACACAGGTAGAATTTGTTTGACCCCACCCCTCCCTCAGACGCTGAAGCGTTGCCGGTACCCCGGCCCCCCGTACGCGCCGTCACCCACCCGGCTCGGCTACGAAACTTGGTGCGCTACCCGCGCAGCGACCGCAACCGATGCTCGACCCCCGGCCAACCGCCCGCTTAGCGTCAATCGTAATAAATAATCTGCAGGAGTGACTCCTATGGCCGCACCGGCACAACGAACGCTTCAACCCCATCAGGTGCGCCGATTTGGCTCGCGCACCGATGATTTTCAAATCCCCAATCTTACCGATATCCAAACGGCAAGTTACGAAAACTTCCTGCAGTACGACCAGCAGTCCGGAACACGCAAGTGCCAAGGCCTCGAATCGGTGCTGCAGGAAATCTTTCCCATCGAAAGTTATGACAAAACGCTGCGGTTGGAATACTCGCGTTACGAGCTGGGAAAACCTCGCTACGAGCCGGACGAGTGCCGTCAGCTGCGGTTGACTTACGGTCGTCCCTTCCGCGTCTGGCTGCGGCTGACCAAAGAACAACCAATCGAGGAAGAAGTCTACCTGGGCGATATGCCCATCATGCTGGGCGGAGGAGAATTCATTATCAATGGTGCCGAACGGGTCGTCGTCAGCCAACTGCACCGCTCGCCCGGCGTCGACTTCGTCCAGGAAGCCGACTCCAGCGAACGGATGCTGCACAGCTGCCGGATCATTCCCGAGCGCGGAAGTTGGATCGAAATCAATGTCAGCAAGAAAGACGCGCTGACCGTCCGGATTGACCAAAGCGGCAAATTTTCGGCCATGACCCTCTTGCGAGCGATGGACCCCAAGTTCAGCCTCAACCGAGACATCATCCGGCATTTTTACAAGACGACCACCGAAAAGATCGTCGATGGCCGTAGCGTCAGCAAGATCGAAGGCAAGATTGCCGTCGACGACGTCGTGTATCCGGCTCGAAGCAGTCGAGCCGGGGAGATCCTCGTCGAATCGGGACACAAGATTACGAAAAGCGTGGCCGAGTCCATATGTGCGTCGGGCGTCAAGTCGGTGATGGTCATGCCCGAACCCAAGTCGCCGCTGATCTTTAACAGCCTGCAGGAAGATAATACGGCCAGCCACGAAGAGGCCTTGCTGCGCATCTACCAGCGACTCCGCCCCGGCAACCCGCCGCAGCTGGAGAAAGCGAAAGCCCTGTTTGCCGAAAAATTCTACGATACGAATCGGTATCGTTTGGGGAGTGTGGGCCGGTTTCGCATCAACCGCAAGCTGCACTTGAAGATTTCCGAGGACGAAATGACCCTGCGGCCGGAAGATCTGGTCGCAGCGATTCGTTACCTGATCCGCCTCGTCTCCGGCGATCCCGAGGTAGAAATTGACGATATTGACCACTTGGGCAATCGCCGCTTGCGGACGATTGACGAACTGGCTTGCGACGAATTGCGGAAAGGCTTTCTGAAGTTGCGCCGCACCGTCCAGGAACGGATGAGCCTCAAGGACATTGAGGACATGACGCCCCGCAGCTTGATCAATCCGAAAAGTATTTCGGCAGCCATCGAATACTTTTTCGGCCGCGGTGAACTGTCGCAGGTCGTGGACCAGACGAATCCCTTGTCGATGCTGACACACGAACGACGTTTGTCGGCGCTGGGGCCTGGCGGCTTGAATCGGAAGCGGGCTGGATTCGAGGTGCGTGACGTGCACATTTCCCACTACGGCCGCATCTGCCCGATCGAAACCCCGGAAGGGACCAATATCGGCCTGATTTCCTCACTGGCAATGTACTCCTCCGTCGACGAATTCGGTTTTCTGGTAACACCCTACCGCACCGTCAGCAAAGGAAAGCTGACCGAGGAGGTCGTGTGGCTGCGGGCAGATCAGGAATCGGAGGCCTATGTGGCGCCGGCCGACGCGGAAATCGTCGATGGACGCCTGCAGGGCAACAATATCGTCGCTCGTCATCGTGGGGACTTTGAATTAATCCCAGCTGACGAAGTCGAGTATATCGACGTTGCCCCCAGCCAGATGGTGGGGGTCTCGGCCGGCTTAATTCCGTTTCTGGAGCATGACGACGCCAACCGGGCCTTGATGGGTTCGAACATGCAGCGGCAAGCGGTACCGCTGTTGGTTCCGGAACCGCCGATTGTCGCCACAGGACTTGAACGGGATGTGGCGACAAACTCCAGCATGGTCATTCGGGCTCGACGCAAAGGCACCGTGACCTATGTCGATGCCAACCGGATCGAAATTGGCACCGACACGTATCCCCTGCGGAAGTTTGTGGGGCTGAACGAACGAACCTGCCAGAACCAGAGACCGATCGTAAAAATCGGGGACAAAATTGAGAAGAAACAGGTCATCGCCGATGGCGCGGCCACGGTCCAAGGCGAGCTCGCCTTGGGGCGGAATGTCCTGGCCGGGTTCATGTCTTTCGAAGGATTCAACTTTGAAGACGCGATCATTATCAGCGAAGAACTGGTCAAGGACGACGCGTATACGTCGATTCATGTGGAAGAATTTGACATCGAGATCCGCGAAACCAAGCTGGGCCGTGAAGAGTTTACGCGGGATATTCCCAATGTCAGCGAAAAGGCCTTGCGCAATCTTGACGAAACGGGAATCGTGCGGATCGGCACCTACGTGCGGCCAGGTGACGTTTTGGTCGGCAAAGTTTCGCCGAAGTCCAAAACCGAGCTGACACCGGAAGAAAAATTGCTGCACGCGATCTTTGGCCGAGCGGGGGAGGACGTCAAGAACGATTCGCTGGAGGTCCCCTCGGGTGTGGAAGGTATCGTGATCGATACGCAGAAGTTTTCGCGGCGGATGAGCTTGAGTGATGAGGAGCGCAAAGCGTTCGAAAAAACGCTGAAGGAGGCCGAGGCGTCTGGTAATGCGCGCATCGCCGAAGTCTTCTCGGAGATGGTTCGCGAGCTGGAGACACTGCTGGGCCGTACCCTGGCCGACGAGGATGGCACCCCCTTGACGCGCGACCAGGACCCCAAATTCATCGCGGAAATCGCTCCGCGATTCAAGCTCGATTGGCTCAACATCCGCAGCCCGCAACGGCAAACCGAGGTGGAACGGATCCATCAGGTTCATTGGCCGTTGATCGAGGAGGCCATCGATGAAAAGGAACGTCAGCTGAACTCCATGAAGCGCGGGGATGAGCTGCGGAGCGGCGTGCTGCAGATGGTCAAGGTTTACATTGCCACCAAGCGCCTGATTGCCACCGGTGACAAAATGGCTGGCCGGCACGGGAACAAGGGCGTCATCGCCAAGATCCTGCCGCAGGAAGATATGCCCTTCCTCAAAGACGGCACGCCGGTCCAGATCCTGCTCAACCCACTCGGTGTGCCCAGCCGTATGAACGTGGGCCAGATCCTGGAAACGCACCTCGGCTGGGCCGGTGCCCTGCTGGGCTTCCAAGCCATCACTCCTGTGTTTGACGGAGCCACCGAAGAGATGATTCGCCAAGCGCTGGAAGAAGCCACTCTGCCCGTCTCCGGAAAGTCGCAGCTGTACGATGGACGCACCGGCGATCCTTTCGAACAGGAGGCGACGGTGGGCTACATCTACATGATGAAGCTGCACCACCTGGTGGACGACAAGGTTCATGCCCGCAGTACCGGCCCGTATTCCCTGATCACCCAGCAACCGTTGGGTGGCAAGGCCCGTTTCGGCGGACAACGCTTTGGCGAAATGGAAGTTTGGGCCTTGGAGGCGTACGGAGCGGCCTACATCCTGCAGGAACTGCTGACCGTCAAGAGCGACGACGTGGAGGGCCGCACCAAGATCTACGAATCGATGGTCAAGGGAGAGAACACGCTGGAAGCGGGCACACCCGCCAGCTTTGACGTGCTGACCAACGAAATTCGTGGCCTGGGCTTGAACATGCAACTGGAAAAACGACGTATCTAAAAACAGGGCGACTGAGGCTACCTGTCTCGAGCACCGATTATGATCATCAGGAGAACGTCATGAGTATTGGCGAAGGCTCATACGACCGAATTAACGATTACGCTTCGGTAAAAATCAGCTTGGCGCGTCCGCACGACATACGCAGCTGGTCTTTCGGCGAAGTCAAAAAGCCGGAAACGATCAATTACCGAACGTACCGCCCCGAAAAAGACGGCCTGTTCTGCGAACGGATTTTCGGGCCGGAAAAGGACTGGGAATGCGCCTGCGGCAAGTACCGCGGCATGAAATACAAGGGCATGATCTGCGACCGTTGCGGAGTCAAGGTTACGCACAGCCGGGTCCGCCGCAAACGCATGGGCCATATCGAATTGGCCGCCCCGGTCGTCCACATCTGGTTTTTCAAGGCGATGCCCAGCCGGCTGGGTAACCTGCTGTCCATGAAGACGACCAGCCTGGAAAAAGTCATCTATTTCCAGGATTACGTGGTCGTGAACCCCGGCGATACCGCTTTGAAGCCCCAGCAGTTGCTGACCGAGGAAGAGTATCGTAACGCAGTCGAGCAATACGGTGAGGGATCCTTTGAAGCGGATATGGGCGCCGAAGCGGTCCGCAAATTACTGAACAACCTGGACCTGACAGCCCTTTCGGACAACCTGCGCGTCGAATTGGCCGAGACCGGTTCGAAACAAAAGGCCAAAGAGCTGATCAATCGCTTGAAAATCGTCGAATCGATCCGGGACAGCGACAACAAGCCGGAGTGGATGGTCCTGGACGTGATTCCCGTGATCCCCCCCGACCTGCGCCCGCTGGTGCTGCTCGATTCCGGCAACTTCGCCACCAGCGACCTCAATGACCTCTACCGCCGGATCATCAACCGCAACAACCGGCTGAAGAAGCTGGTCGACCTCAACGCGCCGGAAGTCATCATTCGTAATGAAAAACGCATGTTGCAACAGTCGGTCGATGCCCTGTTTGACAACAATCGCTGCAAGCGTCCCGTGCTGGGCAGCAGCAACCGGCCGCTGAAATCGCTGACCGACATGATCAAGGGCAAACAGGGTCGCTTTCGCGAAAACCTTTTGGGTAAACGCGTCGACTACTCGGCCCGCAGTGTGATCGTGGTCGGCCCGCACCTGAAATTGCATCANNTTGGGTCATGCCGACACCATCAAGAGCGCCAAGAAGATGCTGGAGCGCAAGGACGAGGAGGTCTGGGACATCCTGGAAGAGGTGATTCGCAATCATCCGGTGCTGCTGAACCGAGCACCGACGTTGCACCGCATGGGGATCCAGGCGTTTGAGCCCGTGTTGGTGGAAGGCAATGCCATCCTGCTGCACCCCCTTGTCTGCAAAGGCTTTAATGCCGACTTCGACGGTGATCAGATGGCTGTCCACCTGCCGCTATCGATTGAAGCGCAGGTCGAGGCGCACACGCTGATGATGTCGGTCCACAACATCTTCAGCCCGGCCAACGGCGCGCCGATTATCAGCCCCTCCCAGGACGTGGTGATGGGCTCCTACTACCTCACGGCCATCCTGCCCGACTGCCAGGGGGAAGGCATGGCGTTCTCGTCGCTGGAAGAAGTCGAACTGGCCTATTCGCTGGGGGTGGTCGACACGCACGCTCGTGTCAAAGTCAAGCTGCCGCCCGGCACGCGGGTTCGTTCGGAAACGACCGAGGAAGCGGTCGTCCAGCCGGTGGTGGAAACCAGTGTGGGCCGGGTCATGTTCAACTCGGTCCTCCCCGACGGCATGGCTTTCTACAACCTGCCGATGAAGTCCGGCGAACTGGCTCGTGTGATCTCCGATTGCTACCAGGATCTGGGGCGGCGAGCGACCATTCAGCTGCTGGACGACATGAACAAAAACGGCTTCCAGGAAGCCACCCGCAGCGGCCTCTCGTTTGCCACCGACGACCTGATCACTCCGCCGACAAAAACCGGGATTATCGAAGAAGCGGAAAAGCAGGTGATCAAAACCAACAAGCTTTACTCGCGGGGCATCATCACCGAAGGCGAACGTTACAACCAGGTGCTGGACGCCTGGACGCACGCCCGCGAAAAGATCACCCAGGAAATGATGGCCGAACTGGAAACGGACTATCGCGTCCCCGGTTACATCAACCCCATTTTCCTGATGGCGATTTCCGGTGCCCGCGGCGGCGTGGAACAGATTCGTCAGCTGGCCGGCATGCGCGGTCTGATGGCCAAACCGTCCGGCAAAATTATCGAAACGCCGATCAAGGCCAACTTCCGCGAAGGATTGTCGGTGCTGGAGTATTTCAGCTCGACGCACGGGGCCCGCAAGGGACTGGCCGACACGGCGCTCAAGACGGCCGACTCCGGTTACCTGACCCGCAAGCTGGCCGACGTGGCTCAGAACGTGGTCGTCACCACCGAAGACTGCGGCACGACACAAGGTATCACCAAGGGGGTCATCTACCGCGGCGAAAAAGTCGACGTGCGGCTGGCCGATTCGATCCGCGGACGCGTCAGCCGCACGAATATCGTCAATCCGATCACCGACGAGGTCATTGTCCGCGAAAGCGAGCTGATTACCCCCGAGATCGCACGCCGCATCGAAAGCTTGGGGCTCGAAAAAATCCCCGTCCGCAGCCCGATGACGTGTGAAGCCGGATTGGGCGTCTGCCGGCGCTGCTACGGGATGGACCTTTCGACCGGCGCCATGGTGGAAGAGGGGATGGCCGTGGGTATCATCGCCGCGCAAAGCATTGGTGAGCCCGGTACGCAGCTGACGATGCGGACTTTCCACATCGGCGGCGTAGGACAGCATGATGTCGAGGTGAGCGAAATCCGGGCCAAGAAAGGTGGTATCGTCCGCTACGCACGCCTGAAGGTGGTCAAGAACAAGGAAGGAATCAATGTGGTTTTGGCCCGCAACGGCGAAATCACGCTGCTTGACCCGAAAGGACGTGAATTGGAAAAATTCGAAGTCCCCGCCGGCGCGAACCTTCTGGTCGAAGACAACCAAGAAGTTAAATCGGGCCAAATCCTCTGCCAGTGGGACCCCCACAGTATTCCCATCCTGGCAGAGGTGGCTGGCAAAGTTCGCTACGAAGATGTCATCGAAGGCGAAACGGTCCGCCTGGAAAAAGATGCCAGCGGTCACGTGCGACGCGTGATTACCGAACACAAGGGTGATTACCATCCCCAGATCGTATTGGAAGACGCGGAAGGTAAAATCCTGGACTTCTACTACCTCCCGGAAAAGGCGCATATCGAAGTCGGCGAAGGACTCGATCTGCCCGCCGGCACGATGCTGGCCAAGACCCCACGTGAAATCTCCGGCACCCAGGACATCACGGGGGGCTTGCCGCGGGTCACGGAAATCTTCGAAGCCCGAAAACCAAAAGATCCGGCGGTGATCGCCGAAATCGACGGCACCGTCGAACTGCTGGGCGAAAAGCGTCGTGGCAAGCGGACGATTATCGTGCGTAGCGAAAGCGGTATCGAGCGGGAACATCTGGTGTCGCACGGGAAGCACTTGCGCGTGCATGCCGCCGACAATGTACGAGCGGGCGAAGCGCTTGTCGACGGACCGCTCGTGCCCCATGATATCTTGCGAATCTCCGGTGAAGAGGCTGTCCAGCAGTATCTGGTCCGCGAAATTCAAAACGTCTATCGCTCGCAGCGCGTCGAAATCAACGATAAACACATCGAAATTATCGTCTCGCAAATGTTGCGCAAAGTCCGGATCGAGAACCCCGGGGATACAACGCTGCTGCCCGGAAACGTGATGGACAAATTTGAGTTCCGGGCGATCAACGATAACCTCGCCAAATGTGTCAAAATCACCGAAAAGGGGGATAGCGAATTCAAGCAGGGAGATATCGTGCCCAAAGATGTTCTGGAGCAGGCGAATGCCCAGATCGAATCGCTGGGCGGCGATATCGCCAAGGGTGGCAAGCCCAAACCGTCTACCGCCAGTACGCAGCTGCTGGGCATTACCAAGGCCGCCGTGCAAAGCAGTAGCTTCATCTCGGCAGCCAGCTTCCAGGAGACGACCAAGGTGCTGACCGAGGCCGCCTTGGCCGGCAAGGTGGACCGCCTGGTCGGGCTGAAGGAAAATGTGATCCTGGGCCACCTGGTGCCTGCAGGGACCGGATTCCGCTCCTTCCAGGAATCCGAGGTCCGGATCCGGCCCGAGGCCCTGGAAGCACTGTCGGCCGAAAAAGACCTGGTCCTCTCGAGGACCTTTCCCCTCTTGGATGCGGGCGCGCCGCCCGACGCAAAACCGGCCGAACAAGAAGCCGCGGGCGAGATGCCCGACCAGCCTCCCGCCGAAACGGCCCCCTCGCAGCCACTCGCCGACAGCCAGCCGACCTCCGGGGCCGAAGGCCTGGAGGCACTGTTGGGCGGCGAAAAACCACCCGCCGAGGGCGATTAAAACGACCGCCATTGACAGGTTGCCCCAAATAGTTAGCCTTTAAAGTTTCCACCTTGCGGTCCAGCAAACGGCTGTTGACCGATTCGATCATTCAGCGAGCATCGTTTCCGCCATGCCTACGATCAACCAACTGGTCCGCCGCAAACGCCGCCAGCCGAAGAAAGGCAGCAAAGCGCCCGTGTTGAATGGCTGCCCGCAGCGACGGGGCGTGTGTTTGCAGGTGAAAACGATGACACCCAAAAAGCCAAATTCCGCTCTGCGAAAGATCGCTCGTGTCCGCTTGTCCAACGGCAAGGAAGTTACCGTGTACATCCCCGGCGAGGGCCACAACCTGCAAGAACACTCGATCGTGCTGGTCCGTGGGGGCCGAGTGCGTGATCTGCCCGGCGTGCGCTACCAGGTCATCCGCGGCTCGCTGGATACCCTGGGCGTCGACGGCCGCAAACAAGCACGCAGCCGATACGGTTCCAAAAAATCATAGCCCCTCCAAAACCACCTTTATCACTCGACAACCAACACCCAATACGCCCATGGGACGCATCACCGCCAGCCGCAAGCAACTTGTCGGCGACCCGAAATTCGGTTCCGTGCTCGCCAGCAAGTTCATCAACGTCCTGATGTGGGACGGCAAAAAAAGCACCGCCCAAAGGGTCTTTTATCAAGCCCTGGAACGGATCGGGAAACAGATCAAGGATGAAGAAGCGATCGACGTCTTCACGCGGGCTGTAGAAAATGTCAAACCAGAGATTGAAGTTCGCAGCAAACGCGTCGGCGGGGCGTCGTACCAGGTCCCGATGCAGGTAAACCGGTCCCGTCAGCAGTCGCTGGCCATTCGCTGGATTCTGCAGGCGGTGCGGGAAAAGAAGGGTCGAGCGGCCAGCGAAAAGCTGGCCCATGAACTGCTGGCCGCCTACAACCGCGAAGGGGCCGCGATGACACGCCGTGAAAACGTACACCGCATGGCGGAGGCCAATAAAGCGTTCGCCCATTTTGCCTGGTAATTTTCTACAACCGTACCGCCGCGCGAGGGACTCCCAGCGCGGCGTTGCTATGCGCCAAAGCCCGACGGCAAGAAAAACAAGCAGGGCAACCACAGCGGGAGACAAGCCAAGCCAAGACGAAACAGGGGCCCCGACGACAAAATTTACTCAGACCCCCGCAATACGCCCCAGCCGGCTGCGGTGACCCAGGGGTCGCTCCCACCCTGCTCGCCTCCCGCCCCCCACATGTCCCGGTTTGCCCGCACACACAACAATCCCGCTTACCTATCCCAGGCGGCTTGCAACCACCATGCCTCGCGACCTGCACAAACTACGCAACATCGGCATCATTGCCCACATCGACGCCGGCAAGACGACCGTGACCGAGCGGATGCTGTATTACGCCGGGGCCACACACCGGATGGGCGAGGTGGACAAGGGGACCACCAAAACGGACTACGACGAGGAAGAACAGCAACGGGGTATTACGATCTATGCGGCCTGCATCACCTTCCAATGGAGGGACGTCACCATCAACTTGATCGATACGCCGGGGCATGTCGATTTTACAGCCGAAGTGGAACGCAGCCTGCGGGTCCTGGATGGCGGTGTCGTGGTCTTCAGTGCCCGCGAGGGGGTGGAAGCCCAAAGTGAGACGGTGTGGCGGCAAGCCGACAAATACCACGTCCCCCGGATTGCTTTCATTAACAAAATGGATCGCGAAGGGGCCGATTTTGCGGGCACGGTGGAGGAGATTCGCCAGCGGTTGCAGGCCAATCCGGTACCGATCAGCATCCCCGTCGGCAGCGGACCGCCGCACCTGCCAGACGCTTTTCACGGCCTGCTCGACTTGATCACCATGAAACTGGTGACATTTAAGGTGGAGGATCAGGGTGCCCAGGTCGTGGTCGCAGACATCCCTGACGATTGGCAAGAATATGCTCAACAAGGGCGACACCAGATGCTTGAATCGCTGTACGACTACAGCAACGACTTGATGGAACTGGCCCTGGAAGATTCGCCTGTTCCGGACCAATTGCTGCGGCAGGTCGTACGCGAAGCCACCTTGCACCGCTTGATCACACCCGTCCTCTGCGGCTCGGCACTCGATTACATCGGCGTGCAACCCGTCCTGGACGCCGTCGCCGATTTTCTGCCCAGCCCCGCGGACATGCCACCGGTGGAAGGGACCAATCCGAAGAAACAAGACCAGCGCGAATTGCGGAGGCCCTCAGCGGACGAACCATTTTGCGGGCTGGTATTCAAAGTGGAGGCGCAAAGGACGGGTGACTTTTCTTA
>JABAOH010120802.1_pt1 | contig 16410 bp, 15 predicted proteins | sample 7062181 | NCBI WGS metagenome assembly JABAOH01 (sample SAMN14538630, study PRJNA623070) | marine sediment metagenome | biome: marine biome [ENVO:00000428]; feature: marine pelagic biome [ENVO:01000023]; material: deep marine sediment [ENVO:00002113]; isolation source: pool of 5 deep marine...
TGGGCGTGATCGTGGTCTTCGCCGTCCTGACCGTGGTCCTCATTCCGTTCTACTACCTCACGAAGCGCCCGAGAGTGGAGCCTGGCAGCTATCGGCTAGAGGATGTCGAGGAGAAGTAGATAGGCTAGTCCCGCAGCACGATCTCGATGTTGACCCCGTCGGGCACCTGGATGCGCATGAGCTGCCGAAGGGCCCGCTCGTCGGCATCGAGGTCTATCAATCGCTTGTGGACCCTCATCTCCCACCGGTCCCACGTCTCAGAGCCCTCACCGTCGGGGCTCTTCCTGACGGGAACTACGAGCTTCTTGGTGGGGAGGGGTATGGGACCCCGCATCTTCACGCCGGTGCGCTCGCTGATGGTCTTGATCTGGGAGCACACGCTGTCGACCTTCTGGGGGTCCGTCCCGCTGAGGGAGATGCGGGCCTTCTGAGCCATTCTCGACTAGAGGAGCTAGGAGGGGATAAAAACCTTACCTCTTCTCGATCTCTATGACCTGTCCAGCGGCGACGGTCTGGCCCATGTCCCGGATGGCAAACCGGCCCAGCTGCGGAAAGTCCGCGAAGGTCTCTATGGCCATGGGCCTCGTGGGCACGATCTTCACCACGGCGGCATCCCCGGTCTTGAGGAACTGAGGGTTCTCCTCCTTCACGGCTCCCGTCTTGGGATCGAGCTTCTGGTTCAGCTCCTCAAACCTGCACGCCACCTGGGCAGTGTGGGCATGAAAGACGGGCGTGTAGCCGATGGTGAGGACGCTCGGGTGGTTGAGGACCACTATGCGAGCCTTGAAGGATCGCGCCACGGTGGGCGGCGTGTCCGTGGGGCCGCATACGTCTCCCCGACGGATCTCGTCCCTGGCGATGCCACGGACGTTGAACCCGACGTTGTCCCCGGGTTCCGCCTGAGGGATGGTCTCGTGGTGCATCTCGATGGACTTGACCTCACCGGTCTTGTCTGAGGGCTGGAACACCACCTTGGTGTCCGGCTTGAGCAGCCCGGTCTCCACTCTACCGACGGGCACGGTCCCGATGCCAGTGATGGTGTAGACGTCCTGCACGGGGATCCGCAGGGGCTTGCCGGTGGGCTTCTCCGGCGGCGTGATCGTGTCTATGACCTCCATGAGCGTGGGGCCAGCGTACCAGTCCATCTTGTCCGACTTGTTCACTACGTTGTCGCCCGCAAAGGCGGAGATCGGAAGCATGGGAATATCGGCGGGCTTGTAGCCCACGGACGAGAGGAGCTTCTCCACATCGCCCTTCACGCTCTCGTAGCGGCCCTTGTCGTAGGCGGGTTTGGTGGCATCCATCTTGTTGATGACCACGATGAGCTGCTCAACCCCCAGAGTCCTAGCCAGGAAGACGTGCTCGTTGGTCTGGGCCTGCCGACCCTCAGGGGCGCCGACTACCAGAACGGCTGCATCGGCTTGACTCGTCCCGGTGATCATGTTCTTGACGAAGTCTCGGTGACCCGGGGCGTCGATTATGGTGAAGTAGATCTTGTCGGTCTCGAAGCGCCGGTGGGCCACGTCGATGGTGAGGCCTCGCTCCCTCTCTTCCTTAAGGTGATCCATGACCCAGGCAAACTCGAAAGTGGGCTTCCCCTTCTCCTGGGCTTCCTTCTTGAACTTCTCGATGACGTGGGGCTCGATGTGCCCCGTGTCCAGCAGGAGCCGACCGATGAGGGTGGACTTACCGTGATCCACATGGCCGATGAAGACCATGTTCAGGTGAGGCTTCTCTGGCATAGGATATCCTCCAATGTTCGATGTCCATAGCTAGATGGCATATATAATCCTTTCAAGTGGAGCCTGGCCAGTCGTCAGGAGGCGTAGTAGTTGGCGTCGTAGGGCTCCGGCTTGAGACCCTTCCGCGTCCGTATCTGGGTCACCACCTCGCCCTGCAGCTCCCTGGGAACCACCTCGAAGCCGGCGTTCTCGTAGGACCAGAGGACGCGGCCCTGGGTGGCGGAGCGGATGGCCGTCGCGAATCCGAACATGTCCGCCACGGGTGCCTTGGCCGTGATGGTCACCTGATCCCCCTCCTGCGATATGTCCTCGATGACCCCGCGACGGGACTGTAGCTCCGCTATGGCGGAACCCATGACGTCCTGGGGCAGAGTGAGGACCACCTTCTGTTTCGGCTCGAGGAGGACGCGCTCGGCGTCGCACATGGCGCCGTAGATAGCGGACCGGACGGCGGGGATGACCTGGGCGGGCCCCCGATGTATGCTGTCCTCGTGAAGCTTCGCGTCCACCAGGCGCACCTTGACCCCCATGCACTTCTCTGCAGCTAGGGGGCCGACGTTCATCGCCTCGATGTAGGCCTCCCGACAGAGCTCGATGGTCTCGTGAAGGTACTGAATGCCCTTGGTGACGTCGGCGAAGAGGTTGTAGTTCTGGAACCATACTGCGTTCTTGGCCTCCTCCTTGGACATCCCCAGGTCCTGAAGAGTCCGGGCGACCCCCGTTCGATCCTTGATGCGCTGGTTAATGGGGAGCCCACCCTTCTGGACCGCCTCCAGGACGCCGGAGTCCAGGGGTTCCACCTCCAGGTAGAAGCGATTGTGTTTGTTAGGGGATTTCCCCTCGAAGGGTCCGGCCCCTCCCCGGACGGACTCCCTGTAGACGACGATGGGCTCCGAGGCGACGATGTCCACCTTGTGCTCGTTGACGATCCGCCACTGGGTGATCTCCAGGTGCAGCTCACCCATGCCCGACATCAGGTGCTCGCCCGTCTCCTGGTTTATCTCCACCTGGATGGAGGGATCCGCCTTGGCGATGGTACGCAGCACCTCCACCAAGCGCGGGAGGTCCTTGGTGTGCTTCGCCTCGATGGCCACGGTGACGACGGGGTCGGAGTAGTGGACGATTCTCTCGAAGGGTATGACGTCCTCACCGCCGGCGACGGTGCTGCCGGCGATGGCGGTCTTGAGCCCGACACAGGCGACGACGTTCCCGGCGGTGATCTCCTCTACGGGAATTCGGTCTGCGCCCACGACCATGCTGACGGTCTGGACCCGCTCTGGCTTAGGCATGCCCACGACCCAGACCTCCTGTCCCTTGGTGAGGGTCCCACTGAAAATGCGGCCCGCCGCCACCTCGCCCGCGTGGGGGTCCATGATGATCTTGGTCACGACGAAGGCCAGGGGCCCCTTCTCGTCGCACGACTCCATGGCCGTGCCCAGCTCGGAGTCCTCGGGCCCCTTCCAGATGATGGGGATGCGGAGCTTCTGGGCCTCGAGGGGGTCCGGCAGGTGGCGAATTATCATGTTGAGGACGATCTGATGCAGGGGGGCTTTCTTGGAGAGCTCCTCGATGCTTCCGTCCTTATGGTAGTCGTAAATGTCCTTGAAGGTGAGGCCCGTCCTCTGCATGAAGGGTACGGAGATGGCCCACTTGTAGACGGCGGAACCGAAGGCGACGCTCCCGTCCTCCACCTTCACTTGCCACTCCTTCCTCAGCTTGTCCTTCCCCAGCATGTCGGCTACGCGCCGGTTCACCTCTGTGATGATCTTCAGGAAGCGCTGCTGCATCTCGTCGGGGCCGATCTTGAGCTCGTTGATGAGGCGGTCCACCTTGTTGATGAACAGGACGGGCCTGACTCTCTCCTTCAGGGCCTGACGGATGACGGTCTCCGTCTGGGGCATGACGCCCTCAACAGCATCCACCACGAGGATGGCACCGTCGATGGCCCGCATGGCTCGCGTGACGTCACCCCCGAAATCGACGTGCCCTGGCGTGTCGATGAGGTTGATGAGGTACTCCTCCCCCTCGAAGTCGTGGACCATGGAGGCGATGGCTGCGTTGATGGTGATACCGCGGGCCTGCTCTTGCTCGTCATAGTCCAGCTCGAGCTGCTGGCCGGCGAGTTCCTCGGACATCATTCCTGCGCCGGCTATCAAACTGTCAGAGAGTGTCGTCTTTCCATGATCAATATGTGCAACCGTGCCAATGTTCCTAATATTCTGCTTATTGTGAACGATGGTTTGTGCCTTCCGAATGTTGTCCTCTTTCCGTCCCATGGTCCAACAGCTCGAGTGTCAATTGGCAAAACAGAAATCTCGCCTATGTAAACCTTTGCGGGAGGCTTACTAGCGGAGCAGTCAGAGCCTTTCAACGTGCGTCCGCGCGCTCTTCCACTCCATGGCCAGCCTGCTCCTCGCCTCCTCACTATCCCACAGGTCCTTGAATTCGGGCCTGACCCTCTTGCAAGCCTCGAGCAGGTCATCCACCGTGAGGGTGTCCATCGTGCTCAACACGATCTCCTTCCACGCCCGGATCTCAGTTCCGTGCTTCCGCATCACCTGGTCGGCTAGCGAAAACTCTCCCTTAAGCCATCTTTCGACGTAACTTCGCGACAAGGGTTTGACTCGCTGACCGACTTTGGCCAGCACTGCCTGACGGGCCATTTCCTGGAGGAGGCTCACGGTACACCCCTTTTCGTCGGGGCGGTCGCAAATTCGCTTGAGCCCTCCAAGGAGTCACAGACCTCCGCGAATACCCGCCCCATCTCGCCGCCCTAACCTCGTCCACAGGTATCTCTGAGTATTAAGTCTCGCCTCCCGCTCTTCCCCTACCCTGCTCCGGGGGTCCTTCAATCTGGCCAGGGTCCGACGGCCGCCGTAACCGGCGCCGTACGACGGCGTATGCTATCGCCACCGCAGAGCCCGCACCCGCGGCCAGAGTCACCAGGAGGATCGGGTCCGGAGTCGCGGGGTCTTCGATGCGGGCTGGGGAGGGGACAACTCTCGCCACGAATCCGTCGAACGCGCCGAGCTGCATCTCGCCAGCAAGGAGTCCAGCCGCAGGGCCGACTAGGTAGACCGCAGTGCCGTTAGCGGCGACTGCCGCACCTTCTCCTAACCCCGTGGCCTCTCCTAGCTGGAGAGTCCAAAGATGCTTCCCGTGGCGGTCGTAGGCTCGCAGAAAGGGTCTCTCTCGGCCTGGGCCAACGTCTTCCGCCAGCATGCCGTAAGTCGACCCTACTACGTACAGCCCGCGGTCGTCGAGGGCGATGCCCGAGGCTGTGTCATGAGTTTCTGTGCCGAACTGTCGAGTCCAGATGACCACGCCATCGTGACTGAACTTGCGAAGGAAGGAATCGATCCCCCCAGCATGACCCTCACCGGGGAGGGCAGCCCATGTCCAGCCTGCCACGTAGACTCCTGTGTCATCGACGGCTACGCCTGCCCCTACGTCTTCGCTCTGAGTTCCAAACTGTCGAGTCCACACCAGGTCCCCTTGGTGTGTGTACTTACGAAGAAAGGCGTCGCCCATTCCCTTGTGGGCCTCGCCGACGAGAGCTGCGCTCGTGGTACCGACCACATAGACTCCGCTGGTGTCCAGGGCCACATGGCCTGCGCTGTCGTGTGCCCTTGTCCCGAACTGGCGGCTCCACGTTTCCTCTCCATCACGTGTCAGGAGAAGGACGAAGGCATCGACGCCTCCCACCGCGCTGGAGGAGGTGCTATTGGTAGCACCAACCAGATATAGCCCATGATCACCGAGGGCAAGCCCATATGCCCTTTCTGTCTGTGGCGTGCCGATCTGTTGGGTCCATATCTCACTCCCCTCGGGGTCGAACTTCCGCACGTAAGCGTCTATCTGGCCGAGGTTTGCTTCACCTGGGAGCGCGCCGTGCGTCCAGCCAGCCACGTATACTCCCGTGGCGTCCACCGCAAGTCCACCCACGCTGGTGAATTCCCCCCCGCCGAACTGGCGGTTCCACTGGAGGCCCCCCTTCTCGTCAAGCTTGACGACGAATCCGTCCATACTCCCTGTCCGTTCCTCCCCCGGGAACGCATCCCAGGGGTCTCCTAGGAGGGTCTCCGCATGAGTATCGCCCGCCACGTATGCACCAGTTGGACCCAGAGCCACGTCGGTGGGCCAGTCACTATCCAGGGTCCCAAACTGGCGGGCCCAATCAATCTCTCCAACGTCCTCGGCTGCCGCGAGGGGTGTCGCGGTAACGATCAGCACTAGTGGGAGGAGTATGGACAACGAAGAAGTAACCCTGTGGGGGCCTGGACCCAGCCGAGGATGCGGCATGTCTTTGCTCCCGGCGGGATGGTAAGACGTGGCCTACCAAAAAGCCTGCTGCGGATTGCCCCCCCGACGGTGACACGAAGTGAAGGCCGGACGGGGAAGGCTGGGACTTAGACGCTCGCGGAGTCAACACCTTCCTCGAAACCCTCAAGCCGCACGGATGACAGACCTCCTGGGCGACCCTACCGCGCCGATGCGGCCACTCTCTCCATCTCTTCCTTCTTCCCGATGGCGTAAGAGTTTATGTCCCCGCCAGCGGCCATGATGATCTCATCGGCCAGGCACGCGTGGATGGGCTTCTTGTTCTTGTAGGTCGCTGTGACGGCACCTCGGCAAAGATGTCGTAAGGCTAGATCCAGACGACGAGCGGGGGCCACGTCTACGGCCCGGGGCACGGAGATGCCGCCGAACCTGAGGCGGGTGATCTCCTCCCTGGGAGCGGCGTTCTCCAGCGCCTCCACGAGCACCTGTACAGGGTTCTTCTTCGCCCGTCTCTCGATGGTCCCGAAAGCCCTTTTCACCACCTGGATGGTCTTCCCCTTCTTCCCGGTGTACTTCTCCGTCCGCATCATGTTGTTGGTGAGCCTCTCCACGAGATTGACCCGCTGTTTCGCGAAGGGCCGGTTGGCCCAGCGGCCTCCCGTGTGGGGCAGGAAGGTCGGAGAGAGGTTCATGTGGCGGGCCAGCCCCTGGTCCCTGATCTCGATGCCCGTGAGGTCCCAGCGGCCGAAGACCAGAAGGGGGGTCAATTCCGNNCCCTCTCTTCGGCTACCTCTTCCTTCTCTGCCGGGGCAACCTCCTCCTTCGGCTTCGCGGGCGGCTTCTTTGCGGGCTTCTTGGCGGGTCTCTTAGGTGCCTTCTTGACCGGTTTCTTCTTGACCGCCTTCTTGGCGGGTTCCTTGACCTTCTTCTCCGGCTTCTTCGCGGCTTTCTTGGCAGGCTCCATGGCGGTCTTCGGCTTCTTCGCCTCAGCCTTCTTGGGTTTTGCCTTGGGTTTCTTCCCCTTACTAGCCGCCGCCTTCGCTGCCGGCCTTTTGGGGGCCGCCTTCGCCTTCTTCGCGGCAGCCTTTGAGGGTTTCTTCTCTTTGGACGAATCCTCCTTCTTAGCCGCCACGGTACTACCTCACAGGCTTCTCTTTTCGGCCTCGGACGAGCTCGTCGAGGGAGACGTTGTTAATCTGAATCACCTTGTAGCGAACTCCGGGGATGTCCCCGTAGGAGCGGCCCATGCGGCCTCCGATGCCCTCCACCAGAACTTCATCATGCTCGTCGATGTAGTTTATGGCTCCGTCTCCTGGAGTGAAGGCAGTGATCGGTCTACCGTTCTTGATGAGCTGGATCTTCACACACTTCCGGATGGCGGAGTTGGGCTGCTTCGCCTCGATGCCCACCTTCTCAATGACGATGCCCCTGGCCTGGGCGGCTCCCTCGAGGGGGTCACTCTTCTCTTTGAGCTTGAGCAGACGACGCTTGTAGTGGCGGTCGCTCCAGCGGTACCGCTTGCGATGGTTCTTGAGGGTGCGGGCAGCGTGAAGGCCACGGGCCATGATCAGTCTCCCTTTCGCTGATGTACACTAGGGGGGTATATAATGGTAGTCCGGTGGCCACATCTGGCTCTCATCTCCCAGCGAAAAAGGGGAGAGGTCCGCCGGAGGGCGGACGTGGTGTCCTCAGTGGAGGGCGGCGAGTCGTCCTACTTGCCGACGACTGGACACTCGAAGAACTTGTCCGTAACCATCATGTCCAGTCCGGCAGCCTTCAGATCCCCCACTGAAGTGATGTCGGGGTCGGCCGCGGTGGTCCCGAAGACGAGCGTCACGTGCCACCGGCCGCCCGTGTAATCGCGATCTCCTGGTACACTCCCGATGACCGGAGCCTGGGCGTGGGGCATGCCTGTGGCCGAATCCACGAAGACGTAGATGGGATCGAACGGGTAGGCCGCAGCGGTCGGTGGTAGCGGCTTGAATTCCACGTCCGAGCCGTCTCCCTGCACTGGTATGATGGCGTCCACCAGGCGTCCGTCGTAGTAGAGTTGCGTCCGTATCGGGGGCTTGGCCAATGCGGGAACCGCGAAGAGTCCCGCGACCAACAGCAAGCCCGCTGCCAGCGCGAAGCCCACTATGAAAGCGTGTCTCATGTCTCTCACCTCCTCCCTTCTTGGGGGTCTGGGAATTCGCCACGCGCCCCTCCTTGGCGCCTCCCTAATGCGGGACATTGACTCTGGAGGAAAGAGAGGGTGACATGGTCTTATGCCGGAATCTCGCCAGAGTTATGCCAGAATCCGGCTACTTCCACGTCGTGACCAGAAGGATGGCGAGTCCAGCAGTCTGAGCCCAGGTGAAGAGGGCCACGTGCATGTCGACCGCCTCCGCGTAGAAAGACATCATGGTTACGTAGGAGAAGAGGGTGATAGCGTTCTGAGTCAGGAAGAGCAGGGCGAATATCAGCAGGCCCAGGGTGAATCGGGTCCTCATCTTGCTGTAGGTAGTCCCGTACACCAGGAGGAGGAGCACCAGCAGGGCGATGTTCAGGGACGCTCCCGCTACGCTGGCGTACATGAGCATGCTCATGGGTGATCCCAACTTCGGCCTGACTCCATATCTACTTTTGCCAGAATCGTGCACCAATGACTCTTCATCCCATCTCCTCCACGAGAATCCTCTCCAGGACGGGCATGTAGTGTTCCATCTGCTTGGAGAGGAAGTAGGGGGACCCGTAGGCGTCCTCCACCGGCTTGACGACGAGCTGGTGCTTGATGAGCAGGTCCAAGTGGTGGATGACGGTCTTGTAGTTGAGGCTGAGCTCCTCTGAGATCTGGTGGGCGTTCCGTGGCTTGGTGGCCAGGAGCCTAAGGATACGGGCCCGGTTGTAGCCTCCCCTGGTCCCGGCGATGAGGTACCAGAGGACCCTCTCCATGTCGGGGGCTACGGGTTTCGGTTATAAAGGAGGTTCAGTCCGACTCGTACTCCTCCAAGGAGGCCTGCTTGCGGGCCTTCTGGGGACGTACAACTTCCGGCTCATTCTCTCGGGCGACAAGGTACCGGGAGCTCTCATCCGAGAGCCTGGGCGCCATGAAGAAGCCTCCACCGGGCTTGCCCACCAGGATTCGCTGCTTCAGGAGCTCCCTGAGTCTGTCCAGCTCCTCGTGCATCCGTCTCTCCTTTCGTTTGGCGGAGTAGAGGTAGGCCTCGTCCCTGCTGTCCCGCGTCACCATGACCACCACACGACCGGGCCTGTTACGCCCCGTTCGGCCGCGTCGCTGAATCGTCCGAATCTCCGAGGGGATGGGCTCGTAGAACACCACCAGGTCTGTGGAGGGGATGTCCAACCCCTCCTCGGCGACGGAGGTGGCCACCATGATGTTGAGCTCGTCCGCCTTGAACCTCTGAACCAATTCCACCTGCTCCTTCTGGCTGAGGCCCGCATCCTCCCCACGGGCGGCCTGGCCCACGAAGCGGAAGGGTCGCGCCCAGCCCTTCTCGCTCAACTCCTCCACGACGAGCTCTGCAGTGTCCCGGAAGTGGGTGAATACGATGGCCTTGGAGTTGGGCTTCCGGGTGAACTGGCCTTCGAGGACCTCCAGCACCTTCGGAACCTTGGGGTCTTCCGGCTGGGTAACGCGGGCCAGCTTGAAGGCCTCGTGAACCTTGGGCAGCCTGACCAGGGTCTTGGACGCCTTGGAGCTCTCCTCCTCACCGGCCTCCTCCCTCAGCTTCTCAACATAGCTCCTCAGAGCGACAAGTCCCTGGGTCTCCACAAGTTCGATGGCGTGGTTGAGCTTGAGGGCGACGGCCGCGGCCGAGGCGGCCTGGTAGAGGTGATAGTTCTTCTCTCCGCGGGCCAGGCGTTGCTGCACCGACCTCTGGGCGGCCAGGATGTCCTTGACCGTGGGCCGTCTCCTCTCCTGTAGGAATCCCTTCCCCTGCAGACTGGAGGCGACCTCCTCGAAGGCAGACCTCAGGAGGTCCCGTATCCGCCGGGTACTCTGCGGCAGGTCGACACCGATACGCTCCACCTTCACGTCGTGGATGTACGGGATGACGTCGGGGTCGAACTCCGTTCGGATCTCCACGCCCTCGATTCCCAGGTTGCGACAGACCTGCAGGATTCTCTCAGGATCGCTCCCTGGGGAGGCCGTCATCCCTGTGACCAGACCCCCGCACTCCTTGTACGCGCCGCCAACCTCAACGTAGGCGTAGTCCCCTACTGCGCGGTGGGCCTCGTCAAAGACTACCAGGGAGACCTTGTCCAGGGAGGCGATGCCGTGTTTCAGATCGTTCCTTACCACCTGGGGCGTGGAGACGATGACCTCCCTCTCGATCCAGAGGAGTTCCCTCTCCTCCGGGGATACCTCCCCAGTCATCAGGGCCACCGTAGCGTCCACATGCGCCCTCAGGAAGGAGGCGTGTTGCTCCACCAGGGGCTTCGTGGGGGCCATGAAGAGGACCTTGCCTCTACCCTCCCGGAGGACCTCCGCGATCACCAGAAGGGCGATGACCGTCTTCCCCATGCCTGTGGGGAGAACTACCAGTGTGCTCCTCTCGAGGCAGGATCGGGCGATGTTGATCTGATATGCTCTCTCCTCCAGCCTATCGGATGCGAGGAGAGGGTTGTCCAGGAGCACACTCGAGAAACACCAGCTATCCTATTAATGGTTAGTAGCCCCGCCTCTTCTTCAGTGCCGTCAGGACCACGGCTAGGGCAAGCATGATGCCGGCGACTATGAAGACTACTACCAAGGTCCTCCCCCCCAGGTTGAAGCCGAAGGTCACCGGGACCTCCACGCTGAAGACGAAGCTCGCATCCGCATCCTGGTCGGCAGTCGTCACCATCAGAATCCCGTCCAGGGATACCCCCCTCTCCGCCAGGAGCGGGGCCCGCACGATGAGGGTGAGGAAGAGCTGTTCGTCGACGTCTAGGGAGACGGCATAGTCCTCCACCGCGACGGCCGAGGTCTCGTTGCTGCCCATGAGGGCGTCCCAATCGCTGGGCAGACCCTCCACAGCGAAGTTGAATTCATCGAGGGTGTCGCCGATATTCACCAGGATGAAATCGAAAGAGATGCTTCCGCCGGGGATCACCGTCCCCTGGTTCGTGAGGGGTCTCACCAAGGCCGCCGAAACCAGGGGCTGCGTCGTGATCACCACATCGTCTATCCACCAGCCTCCCGTGTCGGGCATCGCCTCCCCCGTGGCGTTGAACCTAATCGTCAACTCGCTGGCCCCCACCGCGTAGGAGGTGAGGTTCACATGGGCCCTCCGCCAGGTCAGCTGGACTCCCTCGAAGGAGACCAGAGTGATCCACGGCCCCCCGTCGAAGGAGGCTTCCACAGTGGCGGTGTCCGACTCCAGGGGCTGGAGCTGTGAGCCCTCCGTCCTCGTAGTGAGCACATATCTCTGGTAGAAGACCAGGCTGAGGTTCCCTCCGGGGATCGATATCGTGGGGCTGTCCAGGTAGTAGTAGTCGGAGCTAGTGACGGGGCCTTGGGGGTCGATATAGCCGAACCTCCAGGCTCGGACCGGGCTGTGGGCCTCTCCGTAACCCTCTCCGTCCTCCACCACCTCCCACCGGTATAGGGAGCCGGGGTTTGTGGGCGCGCTCCAGCCCGTCACGACCCCTTCCACGTCCTCCAGCAGGAGGTGGTCCCCAGCGATGAAGTGGACTATCCTGTAGTTGTCTACCGGCACCTCGTCTCCCTCGACGTCCACGAAGGCCTCGATGAGGTAGCGACCCTCCTGGGTGGGGGTGTAGGCGTAGGGTACTGCAAGAGTGTCACCCTCTTCCAGCCTTGGCAGGGAAGTCTCCTGGTTGTAGACCCTCGAGCTCTCCTCGTAGGTGTCGAAGTAGACGTTCAGGAACAGGCTGGCATTCTCAATCTCCGCCAGGCCCTTGTTGAGGACGACGACCTCGATTCCCGTGCTGCTGTCCAGGTCCACGAAGTCCCTCTTCGCGATGTCCAGGATGGCCACGTCGATGGCGATGCCCTTGCTGATGTTGGCCGTCATGACCGCGCCCGACGACCCGATGCCCGCCACAATCCAGCCGGTGTCCGCCCCGCTGTTATCGTTGGAGCCAGGGGTGGATTGCGTGTTGAAGCCCTCCGGGTTATCGCTCCACGGGTCCGTTGGCTGGGTCGGCTGGTCCGCGTAAAAGAAGCCAGCTCCATCGTCCGCCTCCTCCAGGTCCACTAGGCGGGCGGCGGGGAGGTCGTTGTTCTGCCGGGTCTCGTCTACGTGCCAGATGAGGAGGCCTTCGCCCGGGAGACCCGCGTCGAAGCCGACTCTCTGCCGATTCTCGACGATGAAGTACTCCTCATCCCCGCCTGGGGACACCTTTATGGGGAGCCTGAAGGCCTCAGCGCTGGTCTCCACCTGAGGGATGGTCGCCCCCAGGAGGGCAGACGTGACCTCCGTGAGGTCCAGCCATCCCAACTTTGCCTTTGTCCAGGCCGTGAAGTGGGCCGGTGAGGTTCCCTCCGGGTTGCCGTTCCAGGATCCCGTTCCCATGACACCCCAGACCCCTATGCCTAGGGTGCTTCCCGTGGTATCGTAGAGGTCTGGCAGGCCGAAGTCGTGGCCGAGTTCGTGGGCGAACACCCCCATGGGGGAGGACTCGGAGGCCATGTAGTACCCGTAGATCTGGACGCCGTCTCGAACCAGGCTTCGCGTGGAGAGGCCGCAGTTCCTGGCGTCGATAACGGCCCAGCGATGGGACCAGATGAGGTTGGGGTTGGTCGACTTCTCCTGTCCAAGGCCAGAGTGGATGACCACCAGGTGGTCCACCACGCCGTCACCATCGGCGTCGAATTGGGAGAAATCGATGAAGGGGTCGGACATGACGACCGCCTCGGCCGTGAGACAGTAGATGGGGCCGTTGGCGTCGTCTATACCACCGCTGCTGTCCTCTCCGTAGTAGCTCATGGTCTCGTCGCTCACGAACCATTGGCCGGAGACCGTGCCGCCGATGTCGGTCTGGCCGTAGCTGTTCTCCAGGTAGAAGCTATGGACGCTGCTAGCCCCCGGGGAGGTATCGAAGAGGAGGTCGTCGAAGTACTGGGAGGTATGTGCGGGGTCGGCGGCAAGATCCGAGAACTCGATGGTGATGGCCGCCAGATTCTCCTCCGCGAGTGCGGGCGTTATGGATACCCTCTGACCCGTGGGCTGGAGCACGTACGGCATGGTGGAGTAGACGCTGGGGCTAGGAGGCGTCAGGAGTGGCCCGACGACAACCTTTGGGCCTGGCTCTGGCTCTGAAACGTCCACCGCTACTGGAACGTGAACGACTCCTAGGATCAGGATTGGTGTCAGAAGGAGGGCCCAGTGCATCCGATGGTTACCATGCGTGCCCGCTTATTTGAAAGTGTGGAGCCGCTTCTCACCGGGTGATAATTGGGGCTACAGCGCTGGCTTCTCGAACTTCGTCTGGCCTAGGGGTTTGGTGGCGTCCAGTCCCATCTTCGATGTCGTCTCCCCCGCGCTGGGGTCGATAGAGCTCCCCTTGGCTCCATGGATTACGATGAGATCCTTCTCAGCCTGGAAGCGAGTGGCCACCGCCCACTCGACGTCTTGATCATCGTAGATGTCGATGTCCTCGTCCACCACCGTCACCCTCTTCATGGAGGTGTGGCCGCTCAGGGCAGCCATGATGGCGTTCTTCCCATCGCCCTGGTGCTGCTTTCGGATGGCCACCACTCCGTGCAGCCAGGAGCTTCCCCCCTCTGTCAGGCGGACTCCGGCTACGTGGGGCACCACACGCTTCACGGCCTCGTATATGACGGGTTCCCGAGGCATGCCCATGAGCAGGTGGTGTTCCTGGCCGCCAGACAGGATGAGGTGATAGAGGGCATCCGGACGCCTATAGAGCCGGTCCGCCACCAGCACGGGCTCCATCCGCACCTCGTCGTACGTCCCCGTACCGTCGACGAAGGGACCCTCCTCGTGGACCTCGCCATTGAAGTGGGCCTCGATGACATACTCGCAGTCTGCCGGGACGGTGATGCCGTTGGACAGCTTCACGGCCTTAAGCGGTCTACCGGCGGCTTTCGCCAGGGAGGCGGCGACCCTTAGCTCATCGGACTCGTACTCCATGGACATGGCCCCCGCCAGGAGGACGGGCAGGGGGGCGCCAATGATGATGGCCACAGGCAAGTCCACCCCCTGAGCAAGGGACTCGTCCACCATGGACCTGAGGTGACGAGGCACGAGGCGGGTCACCATCCTACGCTTGTCCAGAATCAGCATGCGGTGGTAGGATAGGTTCCTCTTCCCCTCCCACTCCGCCGCGACGATGGCGGAGGTGAGGTAGTGTCCCGGCTCCTTGGGATACCACTTGGGGGCTGGGAGATCCTTCCTGAGGTCGAAGCCTTTGACCTCACCCTGGAGGAAGTCGGCTTCCTTGGTTGACCTCTCCCGCTTCGGCTCGTGCATGGCCTCGAGGATGGCGAAGGGGAGCTTCTCCCGCGAGATTCCCAGGGCCGTACAGACTCTTTCCCTCGTGGCCCAGAGGTTCCCGACGGCCTCGAAACCCGCCAGGTCCTTGAAGTGCACGGTCCGTTCCAGGTCCTCCCTGAGGATCCTCGTCACATCCAGTTCCAGGCTCACGGCCTCCTCCACAACCATGGCCTCGGGGAAGCGGGAGATCTCTTCGCGCAGGGACAACGAAATCGCCTCGGTTGAATGGTCGGGAAGCTATTTACTTTATCCAGCCAAGGGCCACAGGACGGATGGATGACGACGAGGAGTGGGGTCGAAAACGATCTAGGCGCCGGAACCCTCCTCCTAAGGATTAAATACGCACCTCCTGCTTGAACGGCCGTGCTCAGGGACCTGGCCCGGAAGTACGCCCTCCAAAACGCAGTGCTCTACGGAGGCCAGGCCCAGGTCAAGGCTGTCACTGGCAAGGTGCTCGCTCACGATCCTGAACTGCGGACCAAACCGAAGGACGTGGCGAGGATCGTCGCCGAAGTCGTCGCCGAGGTCAACGCCCTCAGCCCGGGAGACCAGTTTCGGGAGCTCGAAGTGTCGGCTCCAGAGCTTCTGGAGGCGCATCGCGAGGAGAGGCCCTCCGAGCTCCCTGACCTGCCGAGGGTGAAGGACACGGTGGTCATGCGATTGGCACCCTACCCGTCTGGCCCTCTCCACATCGGCAACGCCCGCATGGTCATCCTCAACGATGAGTACGTGAAGAGGTACGGTGGCAGGCTCCTCCTAGTTCACGACGATACCATCGGTTCCGAGGAGAAGGTGCCCATTCCGGAGGCCTATGGCCTGGTGGAGGAGGGGCTGGAGTGGTTGGGCGTAGAATGCCACGACGTGCTCTTCAAGTCGGACCGACTGCCGACCTTCTACGAGTGGGGCCGACGCCTGCTCGAAGTGGAGGGTGCCTACATATGCCTCTGCTCGGCCCAGGAGCTGAGGGAGAAACGCGAGGCGGGTCGGCAGTGCGAACATCGTGACTTCGGCCGAGAGGAGAATCTGGAGAGATGGGATGAGATGCTTGCGGGCGCCTACGCCGAGGGCGAGGCTGTCGTTCGGTTGAAGACCGACATGCAGCACCCGAACCCCGCCTTCCGAGACCGGGTCCTATTTCGCATCAGCGACCGGGAGCACCCCCGTGTTGGCGTTCGGTACCGCGTGTGGCCCCTCCTGGAGTTCTCGTGGGCCGTGGACGATCACATCCTCGGTATTACCCACGTCCTCAGGGGGAAGGACCTAGTCATGGAGGACGAGATGGAGAGGGCCATCTGGGATTACCTGGGCATCCAGGGCCCAAGCTTCGTTCACTACGGGGTCCTGCGGCTGAAGGATGCGGAGCTCAGCAAGAGCGCCCAGAGGCGGCTGATCGAGGCCGGACGTCTAACAGGGGCCGACGATCCCAGGACCTGGAGCCTCCAGAGCTTGAAGGCCCGCGGCATTCGGCCTGAGGCCCTGCGGTCCTTCATTCTGAGCTTCGGACTCAGCCTCACGGACATCGAGGTGCCAGCGGAGACGCTTTACACCGAGAACCGACGCCTCATAGACTCCGAGGCGAACCGCTACTTCTTCGTCCCGGAGCCCAACGCCGTGAGGATCGAGGGGCTGCCGGAGTTGCGGGAGGCCCACCCGTTGATCCACCCGGACTTTCCGGAGCGAGGGAATCGGACCATCCCAGGCTCCGAGGAGGTCCTCCTCTCCCAGCGGGACGTGACGACTCACAAGGGGGAGGAGGTCAGGCTGAAGGACTGGTGCAACATTCAGCTCGACGACGTCGTACGGTTCACCTCCTGGGAGGTGAAGAATGTGCCCAAGATCCAGTGGTTGTCCGTAGGGGTTCCGACCAGGGTCCTGATGCCCGACGGTTCGTGGATGGAGGGCGTCGGGGAGGCCGTCAT
>JABAOH010005615.1_pt1 | contig 16409 bp, 8 predicted proteins | sample 7062181 | NCBI WGS metagenome assembly JABAOH01 (sample SAMN14538630, study PRJNA623070) | marine sediment metagenome | biome: marine biome [ENVO:00000428]; feature: marine pelagic biome [ENVO:01000023]; material: deep marine sediment [ENVO:00002113]; isolation source: pool of 5 deep marine...
CCAAGCCCTTTTTCCCAACCTCAACAGCCCTTTCCAAAAGCCTGCGTCTTTCTTTAGAGTCCGTTTCTTCATCTGCCAAGAAGAAGTAACTCTCGACATAGTCAGAGTAGCCCGAAACAAGAAAATCGTAACGGCAGACGATAAATAGATGACGCGCGACATCTTCAGCACATCGCGTGACTCTTTCATGTCCTTCTCTCTTCTTGTCTGGGTTTTCCTCTGCAATGGCCATCCAATTAATGACTATGCCTAATCCCCAGAATGCCCATCCGAGTCCAAAGTTGTCTCCAATCTTCTTCGCGCTCTCTAAGCTTTCTTCAGCATATCTTAGTGAAAGTTCTAAATCGCCGGTGAACTGGAACTGAGTTGCAGCTGCTAGCCAGTTCGACCACATGATGAGATAGTCATCGCCAGTCTTCTTGGAAAGTTTCAACGCCTTCTCTGCATGGCTTAAAGCTGTCTGGATGAATTCCCTCCTCTTCTCTGCGCGCGTGAGACCCGATCTTATAGAGTGCAGACCTGCAAAAACGTAAGCCCAGGCAAGCTCTCCTCCAACGTCAACCTCCGAGAGCGAAGAAATTGCATTCCGACTGTACTTCATGGCCTCCTCAAGGCGTCTGTTGTTCTCTGTCCAATCCCATTCCAACAAACCTCTATCCCAAAGGCAGAATAGCAGGGCATTGCATGCTTTCCCATAGCCCAAGCCATCTCCAGCCTCCTCGAAAGCCCTCATTGCCTCCTTCAGCTGGCTTCCGCAATCATCCAAGACCGCCTTCTTCTGAGACCCGTCTATTAGCGTCCAAGAGCGCGCATACCGCGCCATAGCAAGGCAGTACAGGCTCCTAGCTTGGTCAACATCCGCGCAAACCCCAGCCGCTTTCTCATAAACCTCTACGGCTTCCTGCATACGATTCTTAAATTCCTCCTGAGTCCCAACTTGAAAGGCACCCCGATAGAGGCAATAGCCCATCTGCTCCCAAAGCTCTCCCCTCCTCAAGGAGTTCTCTTCTCCAACGGTGCCCAACGCTTGCTCGTAGAGTTTCGCGGCCTCGTGCCATTTGTAGCTCCTCTCTTGTGTCTTTGCTCCATCAAGAAGGCTTTCGAGGCGTCGCGCTCTGGACATGATTTACGAACCTACTAAAGTGTGCATCATAAGTCGGAAAAGGCTTTCGCAGAATCACCTCATACCCGCGCATTCCAAACAGGCATGTTAGCTTTTTGGCTCTGTTAATCGCGCGCGGCACTACGGCTTGTGGAAGAACTGCTCTACACTATGCCATGCTTTTGTCTGTTCCAAAGTACTTGGGTATTCAATGCACCAATGATTTATTGTCGGATTTGCTGTGGTCTTGGTTCTTGTTTCTGCAGTTGCATGCATGCCTCGTACTATCAGAACCAGGGAAAAACTCGCTGTTTGAGACGGATGAAGATCTTCTGCTGTTCTTGCTGTTCAAGAAGTGCCGCCTTCTCCAATCTTTTGAGATGGGCTTTTCCTTCTTCCGTGAGCTTGTATTTCACCCCGATATTCCTTGGACCCCACACTTCTCTGAAGAGCCCTCTCCTCACGAACCCTTGGACCGTCTGTTTGGAAATGCCAAAGCGTCGGTGAATGTCCAAGAACGGCAAGGGGTCGTCTGACAATGTTTGGAACAGGCAAAGCTGCTCCATGTGCGATAGCGATCGCACCGGAGACGTGGCTGAGCGTTTCTTCCATCGGCGCTGTCGAGTGATCGTCTGATTTGTAGAGAGTTTCATTCTACTTGAGAGCTTGCTGAAGACTCCCGGCAGCTCAATCCTTCCTAGTTTCAGCGGCGTCAGAAGGTGATTGAGAAAGGCGTGTTCTTTGGAGAAGACTGGACTCCCATGATCATGATGTGCCGACTCCTTTGCTGGACCCTTGGTTTTCGGAAGCTGATTTCGTGCGGGCACGTTTGGCGCAACCAGCGGACTGCTTTTGGCGATGTAGAGCACTGTTGCTAGTCCGTGTTGTCGGGTGTTCAGTTTCAGCGACTGTTTCTGCCTTGGTGTTTTGTAGATCAGAATCCTTCCTGCCTTGATGGCGGCTTGGAGGTGATGGTCGACGAGTTTGGGGGGTGCTTCGAAATGGCTGACAATTTCGCGCAGGCAACGAGGTTTGTGTAAGAATTCTAGGAGATTTGAGCGATCGAAGTCGGACATGCAAGATCTACTATATGCGCACGGACGTATATAGGTTTAGAACCCAATCAAGATCCTGCCGTGCTTCGGTGTATACATGCATACTGCCCATCTTTTTTGTTGCAGGCCTCGAGCACGGGGGCAGGGCTAGTGCCTAAGAAAAGCTTAAGACGCGGTAGGGCGAGACGTTCTAGGCGGTCATGCTTCTTGTCCGCTGAGTCGAGAACGGATCTCATCTATGAAATTACGTATGATCCGCAGTTCGTGCCTCAGCGTTCTTCCCACATCAATGTCAAGACGACGGTGGTCGAGGGCGAGCCGACGTACATCATGAAAAACCACGTCACGGGGTCCTATTACAGCTTGGGCGATCTCGCCTTCCAAGTCTGGAATCTCATCGATGGGAAACGAACCCTCGTCGAAATCGCCGAGGAGATGGAGAGTGTGGGGAAGGTGTTGTCCGTGCTCGCCGTCAAGCGCTCACTCTTGTTTTTTGCCGAACACGGCTGTCTTGAGGCGGCGCTGGAGCTTCCCAAGGAGAAACGCGTAAGGGTTGTGTCCGCGTTCGAGATCCGCATAGATCTCCTCAAACGAAGCAAGAAACTCCTTGAATCCATTCACAGAGCGGTGCAACCCGTGCTGTGGCGACCACTGCTCTGGGTCAGCCTTGCCTTCATCATAGTCTGTGGATTGGTTTTCGCCGGCCGATTTGCGACGATCTTTGCGGAGAAAAGCAATTTCCAAATATTGGGGTCGTCGGTCGTGGGGTTCTTCTTCTACTTCTCCATCGTCTTGATCCCCGTCATCATGGTTCACGAGATTGCCCACGGCTTAGCGCTCGTCCACTATGGGGGCGCCCCGAAGGAGGTGGGCACCGGCCTCTTCTATTTCGGCCCAATGTTCTACATTAACACCACCGATGCGTGGATGCTTCCGAGACGGCAGCGAATCATGGTTTTCCTAGCTGGTCCGCTCTCTACGCTGTTGATTGGATCCGCGCTCGTCGTCGTGACTTTTCTCGTACAGCTGCCCGCCTTCCTTCATCAGGTGCTCACCATGGCGGCCTTCTTCTGCTTCTACATGACCTTGTCGAATCTGGCGCCTCCGTTCGAAACGGACGGGTACTACGTTTTGATGGACTTGGTCAACAACCCCTACTTGCGGCAGGAAGCGTACAGCTATGTGAAGACGCTTCTTCTGCGAAAACCGGTCACAGAGGAGTTGGCCGGCTTGACGACGAAGAAAAAGCGGATCCTCCTCGTGTATTTCTTCATATCCATTGGCTGGATTGTATATCTCGCGTACCAGACGCTGACGATTCTGCTGTACATGGCCCAAGACGTCGCAATCGTGGCGGTCGATATGGGCTCAGCAATCTTCTTTGGTCAGGTGTTGACGGTAACCGCGGCCGTGGTGGGGGTAGCTACTATCCTCTACTTCGGGATGACAGTTGCGGGGTATGGCCTTGTCCTCGCTACCGTTGTCAAGAAGGCACTGATCAAAGCCCTCACCTTCGAGGCTATCCACGATAGGGACTTGTCCCTCTTTCTGCATCTACCAACTCAGGTTCCGCGCACCCTTGTGAACGCCTTGAAGAAAAAAACAGCAGACGTGGCTGAGCGATTCACCCTCAACTACGATGTCCAGCATAGTGGGACGCAATGTCTCGCCGTCCTTCGGATGGGCGGTGCCAGACTGGCCCATGTACAGATACGCGAACATGTCCGAAAGGTCGAAGAGGCGTTCTCCTCCATGTACCAAAGCTTCCTGCACGACCACGAGCACGAGATATTCGAGTCCATCGGAATCTATCCCACAGAAGAAACGCAGTTGACCGCGCTCCTTCGAGAGATGGGTGCGGAGTTAGCGAGAGCAGGTCGCCCCGAAGCACGAGCCGTGGTGCACCAGATTGTCGAGCGCCAATCGAAGACGGTGTGGTATCTTCTATCGTCGGCCTTCGGCAAGGTCTGGACCGTGGAGCTGCCTCCCCTTCAACAGGAGAAGTTGCTGGAAACCATGCTCCCCACGTTCTACGTTGAGGACCTAGCGGTAACCGACTTGTACGATGAAACGGAGGAATTCAAGAAGCAAACCATTTACGGATTTGACTCGCTGGCACAACTAGCCATCCAAAATCAGAAGGCCTTTCAGGAGATACTGGCCCATCCCGACAAATACCAGGTGGTGTGTTTCTTCGAACCCGTCAAGAGCAGGCTGTTGTTCTTGGGTAGGACAGAGGAAATCGAGGTGGATCTCCCGACGTTTGGTCCTCTGTTTCTCTCCCAAGCATGGTGTAGCTACATGGACAACCTACTCACCGAGACAAACTATGCTTTGTCCATGTTGAGCCGAGCTTCGATCCCCAAAGAAGACGCGATTCAAGCGATGAAAGATGGCGAGCTCAGCGTTCTACAGAAAAACCTCTCCGGGTTCGTTGGCAACGAGCAACTCATCGAGGCGTCCTTGAGCACCGCCGAAGCCCAACCCGACGCTGTAGCCAACAGCCTGCAGGAGCTCAAGAGCCGGCTGAAGCCCATCGGCGCCTTCAAAGTAGGCCTACTGGATGCCATATTCGAAGTCAACGCCGAGAATCTGCGCGCGCTGCCCAAGCGATTCGCGAAATTCCGAAATACCTTCAAGAACCTCTGTCTTCACGTGGAAGAGACTCGCAAGCTAGTAGAACAGGAACATCAAAAGCGGAAGCCACCCTTTCAGAAGAAGAAACGAAAACTCCGTCTCACATATCCCCTGGTTGCCTGCCTCTCTGCGGTTCTCGTCATTACAGGCCTTCACTTCACCTCTTTCCCCACCGTCTTGCCGTTCTTGATCTCTCCGCTACTCTTGCATGCAGTCTTCCTTGCCTACTATCTTCGATTGACGAGATCCTTTCGATCAGTGAGCCGCTATCCTTCTCCCGCGTTCGACCAGATTCAGCTATTCGTCTTGGCCTTGACACAAGCCGTCTACACGTTTGCAGTGACCGGGAACATCCTGACGCCGAGCACGATTCCTGTCAACAACATTCCTAAGAAAATCGAAAGAACCAAAAACTGATCCAGAACTACAAACCTTTTCGGGAGACATCCGCACAAAAGGGAGAAATAGGGCGCGTTCCTGAACGCGCCACAGTCATCTAGAAACACTATGCCGCTGCGGCTCTGGCCCTAGTCTTCGCGTCTAGTCTCGCCATCGTCTTCGTGTCTAATCGGGCTAGCGTCTTGGTGTCGAGGCGGGCGAGCGTTTTGGTGTCGAGTCTCGCCAGGGTCTTGGTATCAAGGCGAGCTAGCGTCTTAGTATCGAGCCTTGCCAAGGTTTTCGTGTCTAATCGGGCCATGGTCTTCGTGTCCAGTCTCGCCATCGTTTTGGTGTCCAACTTGGCGAGGGTTTTGGTGTCGAGCCTTGCCAAGGTCTTGGTGTCTAATCGAGCCAGATCCTTAGCGTCCAATCGAGCTAGTTCTTTAGGAAGCATCGCCGGTAAGCGTGTGCCCACAATTTTGGTCTCCTTCTTTCCTTTCTTCTTTTCCTTTTCCAAAGATTATCACCTCCTTCATATTGTTTGATAAATAGATGTCCCTGCATTTTGATTTAAAACATCGTAGGAGCAGTATGATTTCACAGCTTGGTAAGAATTGCCAAATCAGAACGTCTTCAGACGCCCACGTAAGAAAGCTTTATAAAGACTCCCAGAGGTAAAGGGCAGTTGACGAGATGGAGACATACCTCATGACCGAGAAGATAGAAGCTGTATTTCGAGGCCAGTCAAAAATGACTGCACGAGGACAAATCACAATTCCACTAGAGATTCGGAGACGGTTCGGGCTGGAAGCCGGCGACATCGTGTACTTTCTCGAAGTCAACGGCTCCATCGTCCTGAAGCTAGGCCCACTCGTCTTGACTGAGTAAGGGCACCACGCGCCCTATTGGTTCCGATTCTGGAGTTTCTCTCTTTCCAGACGTAGCTCGCGGTCCCGATACTTCTGATTGAACATTCTCTTGATCTTCAGAGCTCTCTTGGCGCCCTTTTTGGATCGGGTTTCGTAGATGCTGATTTCCCCGTCGAACAAATCTAGAATCGCGTGGACCTCTTGTGGTGGATGCATCTCAGGATCGAGTACGGCCAGCGTGGTGAACCCCTTCGACTTCAGTTCTGGGATGAGGGCATTCAGCCATCTCCGACTGTGAACAGTATGGTGTTGCAGCAGAACATCGGACACAATTTCGATGCAGATTCTTCGTGAACCCACTGAGGACTTGTGCAATCTGCGAAACGCCGACGTCAAGGCGATGTTGAGGTCGGTCAGGTTCTCAACCCCTTTCAGTTTGAATACGTTGGGTTGACTTCTGATGATCTTGTCGGCTTGCGGATTGCAGACGAAGAGATAGAAGCTGGACGGAAACTGCTCAACGAGGGACTGTGTCCCACTCGCCTTTGCCACAATGTGAAACGTGACTTGCGATTCCCTCGCTCCTTCCTCTAGAAACCTCGTGACGAGCAGGTCCCGTTCATCACATGAAGGCGACGTCAATATGACTGCATAGGTTCGCGGAATCCCGCCCAGCAGCAACTGGTCAAGATCGTGATACCCTGTGGTGATGTGACTTGGCAAAGCTACTTCTGAAACCGCCGGTTGTGGTTCAGCGATCAATCCTTGCCTCGTTTCTAGTTCCCTCATTCGCAACTGGATTTCTTCGATCTCTCTCTTTGCGCCGATGGTCCGGTACAGTTCTAACGCTTGACTGAGCAGGCCGCACGCTCTTTCCACGTCGCCTTCCTGATTTCTCTCCACGTAGACACATGCATGTTCACAGAAGCCTACGCGAGCGAGACGGTAGGCGTTCCATCGCCTCGCATTTGTGGCTTCCCATCCTTCACAGCTCTTCTCGAAATGTTCAATAGAGGCGTTCCACTGCCCCTGTGCGCGCAGCAGCATCGCTCTCAGTGCGTCCGTCCATGCGATGAGATCCTTGTCTTTGGCTTGGTGGGCAAACTTCTCCAAGCTCTCAAGCTGGCTCGTGGCGTTCTCCGTTTCGCCCAGCTCTATGTAGGTCCAAATCGCTCCAACCGAGCCCGACACTTGTTGGTATTCAGCGCCAGCCTTATCAAAGATGCTCTGCATCTCTCCGTAACATTTCCTTGCCTTCTTGAAGTCCCCTTTCTGGAGATAGAACCATCCGAGGCGTTCGTAACTCTGCCCGATCTGCTGAACATTATTCAACCGTTGGGAAATGCTCAGAGCCTCCTTGTAGCATTGTTCGCTCCTGGTCCATTCACCCAAAGCCCAATTGATCGCACCCAGCGCACGCAGAGACGCGGCCAGGTTGAGCGTGCTGCCAGTCTTCCGATCTAGGGCAACGGACTCTTCGGCCAGGAGGCGGGCTTTGTCCAGTTGGCCCATGCCCGTATACATCCAGGCGAGGTTGGCGCCAATCCACGAGATCCAGTGGACAATCCCGACCTGTTTTGCCAGTTCCAGCCCCTTCTCTAAGCATTCCAAGATGCGGTCGTTTTCTTCTGCTTGGAGTGTGCTGGCAATGTTGTTGTAGGTGCGGACGGCGATCTCCAGATAGCCGTTGTCCAGTGCGATTCGTAGGGCGCGTTCCAGGTATTCATGAGCCTTGGCCGTGTTTCCCGTGCTGTTGAACACCAAGGCCAGGTTGGCATACGACTCGGCAATGACATCATGGGCGTTCAGTTTCTTGGCGAGGGTGAGGGCGTTTTCACCCCAAGAAAGAGCATTCATCATATCTCCAGTGTACCACAACAATCGAGCCCGGTCGGCGTAGAGATTGGCCAATTCAATGTTGGCTGGCTCGGGTTTCAGCGCCTTCAACGCTTCATCCTCATGCTTCATGGCCTCTTCCACGTCGCCGAGGATCCCCCAAAGAATGTTCGCCATTTTGCGGTGCAGTCGTGCCGCCTGTTCTGTCTTGTGCAGCCGTTTCCACAGTGACAGTGCCTTGTTCCAATGTGTCAAGCAGGTGTCATACTCACCGATCAGGCGTTTAGTGTCGCCAAGCTGCTCGAGGATACGCGCTATTTCTTGGAGTTGACCGTCTTTCTCTTCCAGAAGCTCAAGAGCCGACTGGAAGTAGGACGCCGCCTCGCTGCTGGCGTAGACTTTTGCAGCTTTTTCTCCCGCTTTCAGGAAGTAGTCGAGCGCTTTGTCTTTGTCTCCTGCCTCGCGGAAGTGCACGGCGAGTTCGCCAAGATGCTCGTCAGCCTCTGCTGCGTATGACTTCTCCAAGGCGTTGCCTACGACGGCGTGAAGCCTCCGGCGTCTTGAATGGCTGATTTCCTCATAGACCACATCGCGCGTGATTTTGTCGGCGAAGGAGTATACGTCTTTTCCACGGAGCACGGTCTCCTTGATCAGGCCGCTCGTGAGCAGCTTCTCCACAGTCTCGAGCAATTCGTTCTCTTGAGTGCCGGTGACGCCGCGCAAAGCCTCGAAGGTGAAGTCTTTGCCAATAAGCGAGGCCATTCTCAGGACTTTTTGAGACTTGTCGTCCAGCCGTTTGATCCGCGTTTTGAAGACGCTTTTCACGGTCGCTGGAAACGCAATCCGTGAGCCTTTCCCGATTTTCCACGTGTTCTGCTTGCGGCAGATGACATCTTCTTCCTTCAGCGATTTGATCACTTCTTCAATGAAGAACGGATTCCCTTGGGTCTTCGCAAAGACGCGGGTACAGAACTCCTTTGGTACATCCTCCTGCTTCAAGATCCGCTTGATCATCTCCGACGCCTCAGGGAAAGACAACCGGTCCAGCGACACCGATTGAAGCAGCCGTTCTCTGTTCAGTTCGGTCAAGACAGGCGACAAGGCGTGGGTCTCATCGATATAGGTATCGCGGTAGGCTCCGAGAAGCAGCAGAGCCTCCTCGTAGACACCGAGCGCCAAATAGTGCAGCAGCAAGAGCGAAGACTCATCAGCCCACTGCAGATCATCCAGAATCACCAGTAGGGGCGCTTCCCGCGAGATGTTGGTGATGAACTGCGAGACCCCCTCATAGAGACGGTCCCGCGTGTGCTCAGGACTGATGGGCATCGACTTCGGCACGACCCGCAGCTTCTGCGCCAGCTCAGGAACCAATTTGGTCACTTCCGCAGGATAGAACCCAATCACGCGGTACAACTGCTCAGGGGTGCAAACATCCAAGTAATCTCTGATCACCTCTTTCCAGAGCCCATAAGGATGAACGCCGTCCATCCTGAACAACGTGGGACATCTACCACGCAGAACCTGCATATCTTGCGACCGGACATAGACCTCTAACTCGGCGGCCAGTCGTGTCTTTCCGATTCCCGCCTCCCCCTGCAAGACGACAACATTGCCTTCACCACGCCTTGCGCTATCAGCCGCCTTCTTGAGAAGACGCAGATCTTCCACTCTGCCGACAAGTGGAATCTCTCTCAGGGCTAACGGACTGGAACGCGGAACAACAACTCTCGGCTTGCGGGAAGGCAAAAGAACGACTCCGTATTACTTGCGAGTCACATTTTTAACTGTCCCTGCTCAATCTTAAAAGAATATCTGAAATCCCGCGCATGTTTGATTCAACATTACAGCAACCGCGCGCGCTTGGAACAACGGTACCCTCCGCCATTGTCGAGCAGTTCGGTTTCAACGCGGGTGACAAGCTCGAATGGAGTTTGAAGGCTGAAAATTGGCAATTGGGTATTCCGGTAAATCTTTGACGGAACGTTAGAATGCACGCATATGAGTTAGGATTTTTATATTGACGGGCGTGTGCCAAGTACATGCATACAAGACGCGCAGATCCAAGACTTCCTGTGGTATCACAGGTTGGTCAAGAGAATCACAAAGGATTCAAGGCTATTGTCTTCGACCCCAGAAGACAATCAATGCATGCACTATAGAAGAATCGTCTGCTCAAAAAGAAAAAGAGGGTGGAGATGAAGTCAGATGCAAAGCTGGTCTATCGCTACTTAACCTTAGGATGTTTATCGGGTTGCTCATCGTTGAAGCTTTCGTCTCCGAATGTGGTGGTAGGGCCGAATTTGATCCCATATCCATGATTGGTCGCACACTCCCTAATTTTATCCTTGAGGTCGTCACTATCAACTTCTTCCGCTTCCCAAAGAAGGTCACCAGGCTTCTGACCCATAGTGGACTTGTGAACCACGTGGCACCAGAGCACTTTATTTTTCTTTTTTGAAATGCATTTTACGACCTGTTTTATCCTGGTCTTGTTGGCCATCAATGCGTGCGTGCCTGTGAGTCTTCCCGTACCAAATCCATGATCCGTCATGAAATGCATCCCTCCCGACTACGCAATCAACACGTGAGCTTAAGAACTTTTGCATGCATACGAGTCATTGATGCGCGATCGTATCACAAAGGTTGAATATGCTGGATTGTACGCGCCAATAGTTCTCATTGCCATCTTCTGAAACTCTACTCCATTGGAAGTTCCCAGAGAAGCGCTTGGGCAGAGTTTCCGCGCTGCTTAGGATATTGGCGACATTAATCTCACTCATTTGTGTGCATGCGCCTCTAGACAGATGCTGATTCACCGTGAGACAATGAATGGTAGAATTTCATCTCTGTGAATTCAAATTCGTTGCGCGCGCATAAATTTAAATGTAAGTAGTAACAACTCACCTTTCTAACAGGTGATTTGATGTCAGATCATGGCTTTGACAAGACGGATTTGTTCACATCCAGGAAAGCTGTGGAGGCTGCTGCGAACGAGATTTCGAGAGAGAGTGGCGTGGTTGCGGTGCATATTGTTGAAAAGGTAGGTGCTGAGGGCCACTACAGCTTGATAACTCTTTGTGACAAAGTGCTTGCACTTGGAGAGGTGATTCCAGAGATATGCGCGAAGCATTCCGTCGATATCAAGTCGAGAGCAACATGGCACTCCATAACGAGCTTTAGAAATGGAAAGGAAACAACAAACGCTTTTGTCTGAACGCGGACGCCTCAAAGTACCCGCCCAACTTTCCCTCTTTTTCCTTGTTTCCTCTTTGCTCCCAATGGTACGCGCATAACGTATGCAATGTGCATTTAGCGGCAAAACGGTTTGATCGAGTTTGATGTTTTGAAAACGTAGAAACAGAGCCTCGAAGGCTCTTAGAAAAATAGCGTATGCTTGTGTCCGAGTATCCGTGCGAAATCCAGTTCTCCGAACCATTGACGCTGACGCCCCCTCCGCATGCATATTTCATACAAAGTGCTGCCAAAATCTTAAAAGAACATAGAATTACCTAGATATTATGCTAGATAATGATCAGTTGGTTGGGCTATCTTCCGTTGTCGGCTTGGTAGTAGTTGTGTTACTTGTTGCGGGGGTTTCGTGGGCACTCAACAAACTTGAAAAAAAACGCGGCTTGCTGGATGTGATTTACGATGCCGAGGGCTACCCTAGTCTCAGCAAGTTCCAGTTTCTCGCATGGACATTGACAATAATTGGGGCTTTCACCATTGTCGCTCTGATAAGACTGCTAGGTTCCACCTTGGCTATCGATTTCCAACATGTAGAAATACCCGAAAATCTTGTCTATCTTCTAGGCATAAGCGTATCAGTTGTACCAGTCTCAACTAATGTGTCAAGAAAGATATATGGTGATACAACACGGAAAAAAAGTGCACCTGTGGAACACAAACCCTTTGCAACGCTTTTGACAGAAAACGAGAATCCGAGCCTGGCGAAGTTCCAGATGTTTTCTTGGACAATTATCAGCATAGTCATCTACATTATACTCTTCGCCAGACTGCTAACGGACTTCGCTATAGGCAGTACTGTTAATGGCGATCCTGTTGGCGTATTCTTGCCAGACATCGACTTTGCCCTGGTTGCATTAATGGGATTGAGTCAAACAGCGTATGTAAGCGGAAAGTGGGTTTTGCCCAAAAATCCTAAGATCCAGAGCGTTGATCCAGAAGAAGTTATGACCACGATGCTGCATGGCACGAGTGCGAGAGACGTCACCATTACAGTAAGAGGCCTCAATTTCGGGAAAATAAAAGACACAATTCTCATCGGTTCAATGACAATTGATCCTCAAGAAATAACTTGGGGAGAAGACAGAATTGTTTTCACACTGAAACATGGGAACCACTGGAAAAAAATTCGAGCACCTTCAGATATGGAATTGAAAGTGCTGGTTGGCACAAAAGAGGCAACACACAAGATCAGTTTCATATAAATGATCAACCTGTACAAAGAAGAAAGCATTGGGATCTATAACGGCAGCAATAAGATGATTCCGCGCGCTCTTCGATTTGAATCAAACTCATCCGCGCACAATATATTTGAGGTCAAATCTGCTAGATAATATTAGGGGTGGCAGTGTCTACGAAGGTAGCCGACGAGGGTCTTGTAAACGCCGGAAGCAAGCAGGAGAAAGCGTATGATTGGGTGGCTGCCGCAAAGTTCTATGAGGCGGCTTTCTCCGCTGCGCTTGGACGAAATAGTGTTTCCGAGGCAGCAAGTATTTGCGAGCGCATTGGTTTCTGCCGTTACCGGGCCGCCAGGCAAGCTCAAAATCTACAGGAATTCAAGACTCGCATGCTTCAAGCTGCTGATGCATACAACAAAGCAGCTAAGCTCTTTGGAAAGATGGAGCCCGCAGAAAAGCTCGCCAAAGTACGTCATTGTGAAGCGGCCGCCGCGCATGTTCGCTCGTGGCTTGCGCCGAATTCTGATTCCAGACAACGTCTGCTAGACAAATGTTCGAAACTCGAAAAGGAAGCACTGAAAATCTACAAAAGCCTAGATGATCGCCGCGGCCTAGGCAGCACGTACAGTGAACTAAATGCGTGTCTTGTTGACCGCCTGAATCTCGAGTGGGACAAGCAGACACGGCAGGAAACGTTGAGAGAAGCACTGAGCTACGGGGATAAGGCAATAGCGATACTCTCGGAACTGGGAGAGGAACACGCGCTAGCAAGAGCCTACTACACGACAAGTATGCATTACAACACTGCAGCAAAAAGTCTGGAACTCGAAAAACAGCGAGAACTCGGGCGGAAAGCTCTAGCCTACTCGAAAAAAGCTGTGGAGCTCTCGGAAAAAACCACGGACCGCTATCTTATAGGGGTGTCCAACGCCTGGTTAGGAACCGCCCTCACTGATTTCTCCGACCACCCAGAGTCCGCAGCGAAACACTTCGAAAAGGCATTACACTGTGGCCGGCACACGAGGGATAACCATCTAATCGGACGAGCATCCTACCTGCTAGCGCACATGATTGCTTGGGAAATGGTTACCGAGGAAGACCCCGAAAAGATACGAGCGAAATTTAAGAAATGTGAGAAGTACAGCAAGGACGCTATAGATCATTTCAGCCTAGTTTCCAATGATCAGGAGGTGGCGTCCAGCCATTATTGGTACGCAGAAGGCCAAACTCTTCTAGCCACGTCTGCCGAAACGCGCTCTCAAAAGCGCATTCTCCTCAAGAAATCCGTCGAGGTCGGGAGAAAGGGCTTGAAACATGCGCGACGCTCAGGCTCTGTAAAGGCCATATGGCTCATCCTTCACCCACTCAGCAAGGCTCTATTTCTGCTATCAGCAATGGAACCAGACGCAGATTTGAAGAAGCGACTCCTTGATGAGGCACTCCGGTACCGAGAAGAAAACATCAAAACTCTAGGCCAAGCAATGCCCTATCATTTCTGGAACCACGGCGTATATCATAACTATTTGGCCCTAATACAAGCCGCCCTCGCAGAACTCGAGAAAGATAACGAACAGAGACTGGAGCTTCTTGAAGACGCGAAAAAAAGTTCAGAACGATGCATAAGTTCGTGCTTGAAGGAGAGAGCTTTAAGTCAAGGACAGTACGCGGCGCTTGGAGGGTACTACCGTTACCTCGGAGGAATCCTCAACCAACTCTACCAGCTGACCAAAACTCCTGCCCTCCTGAGCAGCTTGCTAGAGATCTTCAAGGGCGCTGTCGAAACATTCCAAAAAGCGGAATTGCCCAGTCGTACGGCTGAGAGCTACTGGCAACTTGCAAGAACCGGCAACAAGCTGCAAAACTACGTGGAATCGGCAGAAAACTTCAAGGCGGCATCTGAAGCCTACAAAGCCGCTGCCAAGAAACTGCCATCACTCAGCGACTTCTATTCCGATTACGCCACCTACATGCAAGCGTGGAGCGAGATCGAGAAAGCCAGGGCCATTCATGCAAAGGGCGCATACGGTCAAGCAAGGAAACACTACAAAAAAGCAGCTGACTTGCATAAATCGACGAAATTGTGGAATTACCTCAGCCCAAACTACTTGGCCTGGGCCCAACTGGAACGCGGCGAGCACTTGAGCAGGAGGGAACAGAGCCGAAAGGCGAAAGAGGCCTTCGAAAAAGCAGCTGACTTGTTCAGCAAAGCCAAATCTTCACTTGAAACTGAATTGGACAAAATCGAAGGCGTGGACGAGAGAAACATGGCCAGGGAGCTGGTTGAAGCGTCACATTCGAGGCTTGAATACTGCTTGGGAAGAATCGCCGTCGAGGAAGCGAAGATCCTGGACAGGTTTGGCGACCATGCCTCAAGCGCGGAAAGATATGGCCTAGCGACCAAAACCTTTGAAAAGATGGCCCAGACGCTGAAGGATGAATCAGACCAAAGGGAGCTAAAACCCATTATCTATCTTTGCCGAGCTTGGAAGAAGATGGCGCTTGCGGAGGCAACGGTCTCACCTGATTTGTACTTGGAGGCCGCCGAGCTATTCGAGAAAGCGAAGGAATGCAGTTTCGGTGAGAAAGCCAAGAGACTGGCTTTGGGGCACAGTTATTTTTGCAGAGCACTTGAAGCAGGAGCCAAATTTGAGGCTACCAGAGACACAGCGCTTTACTTAACCACAACGCAACACTTGGAAAGCGCAGCAAGCTACTACGTCAAAGCCGGCTTCAGACGCGATTCCGTGTATGCTAAAGCCACTCAACGGCTCTTTGATGCTTACTTGTATGTGGATGACGCCAAGAAGGCGCGAGATGTCCAGGAGAAGGCGAAATACTATTCCATGGCAGAAAAGGTCTTAGAAACATCCATTGACCTATACCACAGCGCGAAACACCGGGAAAAGGGCGACATGGTTCAAAGACTTCTGGACGAAGTCAGAGAGGACATGCAACTGGCCATGTCCCTAGACGACGTATTCCATGCCCCACCAGCGGTTGCAGCGACAGCAACTTTCTCCACCCCCCTCGCAGATGAGGAAACGGCTGTCGGCCTTGAAAAATTCGAACACGCCCATATTCAGGCAACCCTGACCACCAGTGTTGTGGAGGTCGATGTCGGAGATGATCTTGGTCTGGAGGTTGAACTGATCAACACTGGAAACGGTCCCGCTTCCTTGATCAGAGTGGAAGAGCTCATTCCCGAGGGCTTCGAATTGAGGGAGAAACCTACAACATACCGCGTGGAAGCCTGCTCTTTGAACATGACGGGAAAAAACCTTGCCCCACTCAAAACGGATGCGGTAAAGCTAGTCCTCCGTCCCAAGACGAAAGGCACATTCCACCTGAAACCAAAGGTTCTCTATCTGGACGAAACTGGCCAACACAAGGTCCACGAACCTGAATCCGTTACGATAACGGTCAAAGAGCTGGGAATCAAAGGCTGGATCAAAGGATAAAGGTGCATACAAAGTTATGCGCCATGCCTATGCGCACATCAAAAAATGCATGAGGTCAACAAAGTAATCTGCTGTCCGCTGTCGCAGCTGGCGCTCTCAACCGTTCTTTCGCAGTGCCATATCCAAGATTTCCACAACATCGCGGATGTTCATTCCGAGCGAGTGCTTGGTTGACGAGTACAGAAAGTTCGTATAGCACAATGGGCACGTCGTCGTGAGGGCATCAACATTCAGCGGCGCGATATCTTCGAGTATTCTCAGACGGGCGAGACTCATGCTTGCCTCGCCATTAACCCCCCAAAACCCGCCCCCACCGCCACAACACCGCGAATGTTCCCGATTCATGAACGGTTCGACCAGCTGCAAATCCGGGATAGCCTGCAGAACGTTGCGCGGTGCATCATAAACGCCGCAGTGCCTTCCCAAGCCACACGGATCATGATACGAAACTCTCATCTTCAAGCGATGGGGCACTATCTTCTCTTCTTTTATCAGACGCTCCAGAAGCTGCGAAGTATGCAACACTTCACACGGCAATTCGATGTCCAGTTTATTCGGGTAGAAGTTCACAAAGGTCTCGTAACACCCTGAGCACGACGTCACGAGAATCTCCACATTTGCCTCATCGATTGCCCTAACAACACGCTCCG
>JABAOH010039367.1_pt3 | contig 16406 bp, 13 predicted proteins | sample 7062181 | NCBI WGS metagenome assembly JABAOH01 (sample SAMN14538630, study PRJNA623070) | marine sediment metagenome | biome: marine biome [ENVO:00000428]; feature: marine pelagic biome [ENVO:01000023]; material: deep marine sediment [ENVO:00002113]; isolation source: pool of 5 deep marine...
CTGGCCACTATTGAAGATATAGAACTTACCCTGAAAGAAGGATTTTCCATACTTACTGGAGAAACAGGTGCAGGAAAGTCCATCATCATCGACGGGATAAGACTTATTACGGGCGAAAAAGGATCTCCGGATATGATCAGGACGGGAAAAAAAGAAACTTCAGTAGAGGTTATTTTGCCTTTCCGTAAAAAAACCGCTAATCTTAAAAATCTCCTGCCCGAATCAGAGAATGAATTGTTTATCCAAAGAAAAATCTCCGAGCAAAAAGCAGGCAAAGGATACATAAACGGAACTCTTGTCCCCATCAAAAAGCTCAAAGAAATTGGCGAAGACCTCGTTGATATCTATGGTCAGAACGATCATGTTTTTCTCCTCAACCTGGACTATCAGTTGAACTATCTCGATGATTATGCTGATGATTACTCTCTTAAAAAAGATGTTTCTCGCTTTGCTCAAGAACTTAAAAAACTCTTAAGAGAAAAAAAGGAACTTGAGACCAAGGAAAGAGAAAGAGAGCAGCGACTCGATTTTCTCCACTTCCAGATAAAAGAAATCGAAAAGGCAAACCTTAAGCAGGGGGAAGAGGAAGAGCTTCGACAGAGCAGGAATATCCTTAAAAATGCTGAAAAAATAGGTTCTCTTGTAGAACAAGCGTTAGAAATCTCTTACACTCAAGAAAATTCAATCTCCTCACTTTTAGCTCAACTCCAGAACGTTGTGAGCGGACTCACAGACTTCGATAAAGCATTTAATGAAGCAGATGAGGCCATAGGCCAGTTTTCTATCACCATAGGAGAATTCTCGGATTTTCTGATCAAATTTAAAGAAAAACAAACCACGACTCCTGAAAAACTAGAAGAGCTTGAGGAACGGTTGAGCCAAATAGAAAAATTGAAAAGAAAGTATGGAGCAAGCATCAACGATATCCTGTCTTACTTAAAACTAGCCAAAAAGGAATATGAAGAGCTCGGCACGAGTCAAGAAAAGTTGGCTGCGTTAGAGCCGGAAATAGAAAAAAAATTCAATCAATACAAGTCAACCGCAGAAAAACTTTCCTCTTTAAGGAAAAATAGTGCCCGCAAGCTTGAAAAAGAGGTTGAGAAGGAGATAAGCCTCCTCGGAATGAAGAAAGCACGGTTCAAAATAAAAATCGAAGCTTTCCCTCTTAGCCAGGATACTATGGAGAAAGTAAAAGAGAACGGCACTGAAGAAGTGGAATTCCTTATTAGTCCCAATCCTGGAGAGGATTTGAGGCCTTTGAGGAAAATCGCTTCAGGAGGTGAACTCTCCAGAGTTATGCTTGCGCTGAAAACCATCGGCAAAGAGATAGAAAGGCTTAAAACCTTAATTTTCGATGAGATTGATTCAGGCATAGGAGGAAAAACAGCAGAATTTGTCGCCCAAAAACTCAAGAAACTGTCAAACCAGCATCAGATAATTTGCATAACACATCTTCCCCAGATCGCTTCCTTTGCTACTCACCACTACAGGATTGATAAAAAAGTAGACAAAGAGCGAACGTTTACTAAGGTTAAAGAGCTATCTTTTGAGGAAAGAGTGACAGAAATCGCGCGGCTCTTGGCTGGAACTCGCATTACAGAAACAGCTCTTCGTAATGCAAGAGAAATGTTGAATCACAACCTTGGCCTCAAGAGTAATTAAATGAAGAAGGAGATGAACTATGGACAAAGCTGACCGTGCCGTTTCTAGCTTTAAAGAAGGATTCAATTGTTCTCAATCAGTGCTCTCATCCTATTCGGCGCTGTTTGGCCTAGATCATGAGCTTGCTTTAAAAATAGCTCAGGCCTTTGGAGGAGGAATGGCCCGCATGGGGAAAACATGCGGAGCTGTAACCGGGGCCTTCATGGTTATTGGTCTTAAGCATGGAAAAGTGCAAGCTGAAGATGAGGGAGCAAAAGAAAAAACATATGAGATTGTTAGAGAATTCGTAAAGAGATTTAAATCTCTCCATGGCTCTATAATGTGCAAGGATTTACTTGGTTATGATTTAGATATCCCTGAGGAACGGGAGGAAGCAGAAGAAAAACAAATCTGTGAAACCCGTTGTCCTGAGTTCGTCAAGAACGCCGTGGAAATTCTCGGAAAATTATTGTAAAAAAACTCCTAAAACCGCATCATCCATCTCACTTCCGGGGTCAGGCCTTGTCACCAGGATGGGGTCAGGCCTTGTCATTGGGAAATATACTTTTCATACCTTTTGTCCTTAAAGCATTTAGTTGGATAAGGTCTGACCCCAACACTGCCTTTTGCCCCCATGAAATTCTTTTTAATAAGGCCTGATCCCAAAAAGATAGCCTTTTCTTAGCCTGAAGATTGTATTATATTATTGATTCAAGAGCCAAGATTAAGGTCAAAATGGAAAAAAGTACTCGAAATTTGAAAAACTTGAAATTCTATGTTCATACTTTTGGATGCCAGATGAACGAGAACGATTCAGAACGTATAGCAGGGATTCTTTCTACCGCGGGGGGAAAGATTTCAAGCTCTCCAGAAGAAAGTGACATTATCATAGTGAACACCTGCGCTGTTAGGAAAAAATCCGAAGAAAAGCTCTACTCCTATCTGGGCCGGTTAGCATCGTCTAAAAAGAAAAAAAAGAGAACTATTGGCGTTGTCGGTTGCGTAGCTCAACTATACGGTCCAGAGCTTTTAGAGAAAAAATCCTTTATTGATTTTGTTCTTGGCCCTGATAATTACAACCTGATTACCGAGATAATCCAGAGCAATCATGAAGAGAAATTCGCCTCCACAAGTTGGAGTCGCGAATACAAGGAAATTCCCCATGAGAAGATTTTCCGAGAGTCAAACATCAGTGCCTATGTGACCATAATGGAGGGGTGCAACAATTTTTGTTCATACTGCATTGTCCCGTTTACGCGAGGAAGAGAAAAGTGCAGACCTCTGCAAAAAATAACTCAGGAAATACAAAACTTAGCAAATAAGGGATACAAAGAAATCCAGCTTTTAGGCCAAAATGTAAATTCTTATAAAGATCCTGAAACAGAAAAAGATTTTTCCGTTCTTTTAAAGGAAGCCAATCGTATTATAGCGATTGAATGGATTCGGTTTATAACTTCTCATCCTAAAAATTTCACCAAGAATATAGCAGAAACTATGAAAGGATCAGAAAAAGTATGTCATCAGCTCCACCTGCCTGTTCAGTCAGGATCATCATCAGTGCTAAAAAGGATGAATAGAGGGTACACAAGAGAGGAATATCTCGAAAAAATAACCTTTCTCAGAGATCTGATGCCAGACATCAGCCTCAGTACAGATATCATCGTTGGATTTCCTGGAGAAACAGAAAAAGAGTTCAAAGAAACTTTAAGTATATTGGAAGAGGTTCGTTTCAATAATATTTTTTCCTTCCGCTACTCTCCCCGTCCTTTCACTGGCGCCTACAAGGAAAAAGATAATGTCTCTTTCGAGGAGAAAAAAAGGAGACTAATAGAAGTTCAGAATCTTCAAAAAAAAATACAGCTGGAGCTTAATGAATCAACTATTGGAAAAGTAATGAAAGTCCTCTGCACGGGAAAAAGCAAAAAAGCTCCTCGTATCTATTCCGGGAGAAATGAGGGCTACCAGGTCGTAAACTTTAAATCAAAAAATGATGTCATCGGCTGCTTTGTAGATGTCCACATAACTTCATGCGGGCCTTACAGCCTCCACGGAGAGGCCACCAAACAATGAGAAAATTGGCACAGGCTACTTATTCATAAATCTTGTAGGGGTTTGATTTATCAAACCCGCACATTTAAAAAAGTAGCCTGTCCCTTTTTATTTTAGAGATCATAATTTATTTTATTTATCGATTGACACGCATGAATCTGCATTCTATACTATCATAAATCAAAACGGAATTTTCACCATTTTAAAAACGTAAAGAAAGTGAAAGCATCAAAAAAACCAAAATTCGATAGACGACGCTTTCCTCGAGTAAAAGCGCCAGTCTACTACCGTCCTGCTAGCGTCTTCGGGACCAAAGGCCAAGCGGCTAACATCAGCCTTGCCGGCGTGCGTATTTACAGCAACAAACCCTTAAAAAAAGGGCAAGCGCTTGAAATCGAACTCCTTCTGCCCAGCGGAAACTCGTTGAAAGCTATAGTGAGGATTGTCTGGATAAGTGCGATGCCTCCAGGCTCTGAGGCTCTTTACGATGTGGGTCTTGAATTCCTCAATATAGCCGATGACGTTATCCCGAAGCTACAATTCGTGCTGGAGGATAGTTCCTCAACAGAATAGCCTTTTAACGCTATTGCAGGAAGGATTATTATCCCTCCAGACTAACAACACCCCAAATAATCTTATAAAATGCCTCTTTACACCTCAGGCACTAGGCAGTAATGAGCAGGTCAAAACGCCTCACTTACGGCAACATAAACACCAAAAGATTCCTTGCAAAAACCAAAGTCAATCCTCACATTTATTTTTTCTTCAGGGCTAAGCAAATAGCGAAATCCAAATCCTGCAGAATACTTAAAATCTTCTAGGACGAAATTATCTACCTTATCTGCTACATCACCAAATCCTACGAAGCCGACTATTCCGAATTTCCACATTAACGGCAGGCGATATTCCATTTGCAGAACGATCATGTTTTTATCTCTGAATCGGCCTCGGTAATACCCCCGCATCCAGTTTTGCCCGCCCATCATTGATAACATCTGGAATGGAGAATCTCCTTTGATGAGACTAAAATAACTTTGAAAAGCCAATACGTGAGAAGAAAAAAGCGGAAAATATTTTCGGAGATCAAGCCTGTACCTGGTGAAATCATAACTACTTCCTAATCCGTGGCGAAAAAGAGTTGTCGATAGTAGGCAAAAATCCCCCGATGAAGGAGAAAAAATATTATTTCGGGCATCCCGGTTTATCAGGAAACCTATTCCAGAAACCGTTCCAGGCTCACTTCCCAAAATTTCTCTTTTTATCAGCTGACCATCATCCTCGACTTTGACAACTTCATTATGTTCGAGTTCGTACTGAATACCGAAATACAACTTTTGAAATAGTTTTTTCAGGAGATTTAGATTTATTCTTGTGATTCGAGATGTGAAATCTTCTTTCATGTCCTCGGAAGTGTTACTGCCTATCCCATAAAACCTTTCAGAGAATTTAATAAAATTGATCTTTGCTTTAAAATGGTACACTTCATTCTTCGAGTAAACATCCGGGCCAAACTCGATCATGATCTGCTTTTTTTGGGTATAAATCATACCCAACCTTATGCTTGAAGGTCGACTTCTTGCTTTATTTGATGTACGGAAGCTATAAATACCTCCTAATCCGGCAGCCATTTTGGTTTCTGGCGAATAAAAAATAACGGGAAGCACAATTAGCTTACTTTTTTTCTCCTCGCTTTTATTCTGTGCGCTATCTTCTCCGTAAACCACAGAAGAGCAAACAGAGATTAATGTGATGGATAAACAAAAAAAAATGATGGACGTGCTCTTTCGAAAGTAATTATCCCTTCTTATTATAGGAATCCTCCTTCTCTCTTAATTTTAAAAGGTAGATAAAAAATTATAATTCTAAAATAAATAAAGTCTGATCTTGCCCATGATAAAAGAACAAAGAGCAGGATTCAAGCTCAATCTTTCTCTTTAGCCTCGCCCTTCCAGTCCTTATACCTACTGATATAATCATCAGCGACCTTTCTGGGGTCGAGCAAAAGATATCGGGCATAATTACTTACGTGCCCCTTAAGATATACTTCTTGGGGAAGAACATCGAACCTCTCATGTTCGATGTTTTCAAGAATTTCTACTCGGATCTTAGTATCGAGCGCAACCTCATACAAGTGTATTCCCTTTTTTTCCCTTATCTTTCTCAAAACTTCTCCACTGAAAGAAACGCTCTCTGCTTCCTCTCCTTCAGTACCATTTCCGGAAGCTATCCCAGGTTTTCCCAAATTTGCTGACCTTTGATGCTCATCTTTCAGCTCATCGCTCAGTTTTGCGTGTGCCTCTTCAATTTGCTTTAATACCTCAAGCCTCTTCTTCTTTGAAAACTCATCTGCGATTGGAGTCATCACCATAGAGTCAGTGGAATACAATTTTTTTAGACGAACGTATGCATTTTTTATCTCAGGAAGAGATGCATCCGAGTCAAGTTCAAGAATTTCGAAATGTTTTTTCAGGTTCCTTCTAGACATAATCAACTTCTTGATAATTTTATTTCTTTTCCGTTCAACAAATTCTCTGTGAAAACCTCTACTTCTTTTGCGCTGCGTGATAATGAATAATTCAGCATAAAGGGCCTTCTTTCGCGGATTGATCTCCAAACAGAATCATCATATTCCACAAAGCCCACAAATCTTGTATCCACGCATAAATACTTCTTGAAAATACTTTTCATGGAAGAACCTATTAATATATCATCACTGCTTCTTATCTTGTTCAATATGAGATAAAGCTTGAAATCAGACAGCTCCTTGTCAATTATATCCCCTACATACGAAAAGCTATCCCTGATATGATCCATAAGCTCTCTCAGGCTTTTTATCTTATATTCTTGCCTCCTCTCCCACATTTGTTCGACAATCTCTTTAAAACCATATTCTCTGAGTGACATTCTTAACTTCCTGAACAAAGCATTTTTTATGAAATGATACATGTTCTCTACTGATGTTATCTCTGGCTCCAAAATAACAACCCTCTTATCAGCCATAAGAAAAGTATCGATAGTATTGTTATGACTCCCGCCGCCCAGATCAATAATTACATAATTTTTATTTAATTTCATTATATGTCTGAATAACTTGAGCTTTTGAGTGAATTTTATGCTGTCAGAGGCGAGCGAATGGATATCTCCGCTTATCAAGGACATATTGTCTATGCCTGTCTTCACTGCAAGTTTACTGAGAGAAGCTCCAGTCTCAAAAAAGTCTGTCAGTGACTTTTTAGGTCTGTTGATTCCGAGGAATGAATGGAGGTTTGCACCTCCGATATCAACGTCTATTAAGACAACCCTCTTTCCTTTTCCAGCTATATAAGTACCTATTGCGCTAGTGATAAAAGTCTTTCCCGTGCCACCTTTGCCACCGCCGATTGCCCAAATTTTACCTTCTTTTTCTGTGCTTGATTTTTCCATGTTTAAATAACAATCTTAAGTTGTATTTAACACTATATGTAAATAAGATAATGGCGTCAACTGTAACCAGAAACGTTCCCCAACAGAAGATCTTTATTGACGAGGTTATACGCCAAGAATTTCGTTGATGTAACGAGAACCCGAGTTTCGGGCGACGCCTTTAATTAGCTGGCAGCGCCCTCCGCATCATTGCAATTTGATTTATTTTATGCTATACATCGTCTTAAATTTTTTGGCAAGCATCTGCACATGACATTGCTTAATTTAATTCCTCGTTCCTTTATTATTGGCTTCTTAGGAATCTTTTTTGCACTTCTCCTCTATTTTCTGATCAAAAGATATCCAAGAGGAACCGAAACTATGAATGCGATCGCAGAAGCGGTCCATTCAGGTGCTATGGTTTTTTTAAGAAGAGAATACACCTACATTTCAATTTTTGTGGTCATCATTTTCGCAGTTCTGTGGAAACTCTTTTCCGTCTACACAAGCCTTGCTTTTTTAACAGGAGCCACATGTTCTATGCTTGCCGGTTTTATCGGACTCAAAGCCTCTACGCGTTCTGCTGTCCGGTCAACCCAGGGTGCCATTCAAGGTGGAATTCCCAAAGCATTGACCATTGCTTTCCAGGGAGGAGCTGTGATGGGGATTTCAGTTGCAGCCCTTGGAGTTGCTGGAATCGGCATCTTTTACTTCTTCACAAAAGATCCCTTGATCATAAACGGCTTTGCCATGGGCGCCAGCTCGGTGGCGCTCTTTGCTCGAGTGGGAGGCGGAATCTTTACCAAGAGTGCAGATGTCGGTGCAGACCTAGTGGGAAAAGTCGAAGCAGGCATACCAGAAGACGATCCCCGCAATCCAGGTGTCATTGCTGATAATGTCGGCGATAACGTAGGAGATACTGCAGGGATGGGAGCAGATCTCTTTGAATCCTACGTGGGCTCAGTCATAGCCTCTATGGCCATAGGTTCAGCCCTAACTCCAGCCCTTAATTATATGTCCCTACCGTTGCTTCTGATTGTAGTCGGCCTTCTCAGTTCCATCATCGGAGTTTTTTCTATTAACGTTTTAAAGAATATCAGCCCTCAATCTGCCCTAAGAAATGCATATTACATCAGCGGGCTTTTATTCTTAGCCGGAGCATTTTTCTCAGTTAAAATCATACTGGGTGACTTAAGCGTATTCTGGGCAGTGTTAAGCGGTATGCTTGCTGGAGTCTTGATAGGACTCGAAAGCGAGTATTTTACTTCTGGCCCTCCGATTAAAACCATTGCCAGAACAGCTCAAACAGGGAGTGCTCCGACAATCATAACCGGGCTCGCCGTCGGCTTCCAGAGCACTATCCTTCCTCTTCTCACTATCGGAGCTGCTATTTTTATCTCTTTTAAATTAGCAGGGCTCTATGGAATAGCTCTCTCGGCTGTAGGTATGCTGGCCACAATCGGTATTGTCATGTCCACGGATTCTTATGGGCCAATCGCGGATAATGCTGGAGGAATAGCAGAAATGTCCAAAGCAGGCCCGAACATAAGAAAGATTACGGATAAACTAGACTCATTAGGAAACACTACTGCGGCTATCGGCAAGGGATTCGCTATAGGCTCAGCTGCCCTGACCGCGCTGGCTCTCTTCTCAGCCTTCCAGAAAACTGCAAATCTCAAGTTCATTAGTCTGACCAATGTTGAAACTGTGATCGGACTTCTCATCGGAGCCCTTATGCCTTTTGTCATCGCTTCCTTAACGATGAAAGCTGTAGGGAAAACAGCTGATAAAATGGTCCTGGAGATAAGAAGACAGTTCAAAGAAATAAAAGGATTGATGGCAGGAAAGGCCAGGCCTGATTCTGACCGCTGCATTGATATTGTAACCCGTGGTGCTCTGGCGGAAATGATACTTCCAGGTCTCTTGGCCATACTAGCTCCTCTTGTTATCGGCTTTCTTATAGGACCCGAGTCTCTTGGAGGATTTTTAGCCGGAGCCACCGCCACTGGAGTACTCATGGGAATATTCATGGCCAATGCAGGAGCTTCGTGGGACAATGCTAAGAAATGGATTGAAGAAGGAAACCTGGGAGGAAAGGGAACAGAAGTTCATGCAGCTTCTGTCATCGGAGATACTGTAGGCGATCCCTTGAAAGATACAGCCGGTCCTTCGATGAATATCCTGATCAAGCTCATGGCGGTGGTCAGCCTCGTCTTTGCTCCCCTGATCATGTAAAATGTAAAGGGGACAGGTTACTTTTTCATAAATTTCGTAGGCGTTTGCATAAGCGTAATGGGGACACGTAATGGGGACAGGCTACTTTTTCATAAATTTCGTAGGCGTTTGATTTATCAAACCGCACATTTAAAAAGTAGCCTGCCCCCTTTTTATTGATATTCTTCCCTAATTCAGTTATAATTCTCGCCTCTTTAGCATCCTCTTAAGTGCAACCGAGGCAAAGAAGATGAAAGTAAACGTGTGGAATACTATCCTCCAACTCAGCAAAGAAAGAGGAGTGGAGACAAATGTCATCGTCAATGCCATTGAAGAATCTCTAAGAGTTGCCTCTTCCAAGTACTTTACCCATAACGAGAAAGTAAATATTTCTTTCTTGCCCGAAAAGGGCGAACTAAGAGTATACGCAGTCAAGAAAATTAGCAAAAATCCTGAAAATCTGGCAACTGAAATCTCCCTTGAAGACGCAAAGGAAATAAATGGCTCCAAGAACATTGGGAATAATATCGAGATCGACCTCCCTTCAGACATGTTAGGCAGAATAGCGGCCCAAGCGGCCAAACAGGTCATCTTTCAGAAAGTCAGGGATGCAGAGCAAGAAAAAATTTATGACCTGTTCGCCCCTCTTACGGGGCATATTGTAACAGGTGTTTTAAGAAGATATGAGCCGAACGAGAATATGATTCTTGAAGTGAATAAGACTGAGGTTCTCCTCCCAAGCCGGGAAAAGTTGATGAATGAAGAATTCAAAAGAGGAGATAGAGTCAAAGCTGTGATTATCCAAGTACTGAAAGAAAATAAAGGACCCCAGGTCATTGTTTCCAGAGCCGATTCAAAATTTTTAGCGAAACTCCTGGAAATAGAAATCCCAGAAATCGCAAACGGCAGTATTGAAATAGTAAATATCGTCCGCCAGCCTGGAGAAAGAGCAAAGGTTGCAGTTCTCACCAAGGAGAAAGACATAGATCCTATCGGAGCCTGCATAGGAGTGAAAGGAAACAGAATAATGGCTATCAGCCAAGAATTACAGGGTGAGAAAATTGATATCATCGAGTGGTCAGAAAATCCTACCTCCTACGCCAAAGCTGCCCTAAGCCCGGCAAAAGTCGAAAAAGTCTTTATCCTCGATAAAAAAGATAAGGTTATGCAGGCTGTCGTATCAAAAGATCAGCTCTCGCTTGCCATCGGTAAGAAAGGAACAAACGTCAGGCTTGCATCGAGGCTAATAGGCTGGAAAATAGAAATCAAGGAAGAATAAGGCTTAAAGCATTTAATTCGAAGAGATAAAATATTATGGAAAGTCAAGAAAAGAAAAAAAAGGCCAAGCTAAAAGCTAAACCAGCAAAAGCCGAGCCTAAAAAAATTCTGCTTAGGGAAGGCCTGAGCCTAAAAGAACTATCTGAAAAGACAGGGATCAAATCTAAAGATATAATCGAAAAGCTTAAGCCAAGTGGGTATTCAATAAATGTGAATGATGTTATCAGTGAATCTTTGGCCGATCTGATCTCAAAAGAATTTGGCCTTGAGCTAGAATTGGTTTCCATCGAGAAAGAAATGCAAATCCAGGCAAAGAGTGATCCTAAAGAAATGGCTTTAAAACCGCCAGTGGTCACCATAATGGGTCACGTTGACCACGGTAAAACAACGCTTCTTGACGCTATCAGACAATCAAATCTAGTTGGGAAAGAATCTGGAGGGATCACTCAGCACATAGGAGCCTACAGAATCTTTCATAACAACCGCCCCATTACTTTCATCGATACTCCCGGTCATGAGGCTTTCACTAGATTGAGAGCCCGTGGAGCGCATTTAACAGATATAGTGGTTTTGGTGGTGGCTGCAGATGACGGAGTAATGCCTCAAACAAGAGAAGCCATAAGCCACGCTAAAGAAGCAGGTGTTCCTATCATGGTTGCGATTAACAAGATTGATAAAAAAGAGGCTGATATTGATAAGGTCAAACAACAATTGTCAAAAGAAGGAGTCCTGTTAGAAGATTGGGGAGGAGACATTATCAGCGTGGATATTTCCGCGAAAGAAAAAACAAACCTCGAAGAGCTTCTGGAAATGATCCTTCTTCTGAGCGACGTTATTGAAATCAAGGCTAATACCAAAGTCCAAGCACAAGGGGTTGTCCTGGAGGCTCGCCTGGATGCCCAAAAAGGCGCTGTGGCCACAGTTATCATTCAACATGGTGTCCTCAACCAGGGAGATGCCTTTATTTGTGGGATTTGTTATGGAAAAGCAAGAGCCCTTTTTGATGAAAACGGTAAACCGCTGAAAAGGGTAGAGCCTTCTATGCCTGTAGAAATTCTTGGACTTTGTGATGTGCCTGAGGCTGGAGATCCTTTTCAGGTCGTCCCTGATCTAGAAACAGCTAAACAGATTTCTCAATACCGTCAATCCAAACTTAAAAAAGAAGAACCGACAAGGCCTGAGCATCTCACACTTGATGAGCTTTTCAAGAAAATCGAGGTAGGTGAAGTCAAGGAACTTCCGCTTATTATCAAGGCCGATGTCCAAGGTTCAGTTGATGTTCTCACCGATATCCTACCCGATTTAGGCACGGAGCTGGCCACAAAAGTAAGCAAAAAGCCTGCTAAACCTAGCGAAAAGACAGAAGAAAAAAAAGATAAATCTAAAGAAAAAATAGACCGTGAGAAAGTGAAGATAAAGATAGTACATTCAGCTACCGGCAGCATCACTGAATCCGATGTCCTTCTGGCATCTGCGGCAAATGCTATCATCATTGGCTACAACATCAAACCTTCTCAAAAGATCCTTGACCTGGCCAAGAAAGAGAATGTTGAAGTCAGGAGCTACAATGTTATTTATGAATTAACTGAGGACATAAAGAAAGCCATGTTCGGCATGTTAGAACCGACGATAAAAGAAACATACCTGGGAAGAGCTGAAATAAGAAGAATCTTCCGCATTTCTAGAGTTGGAGTTATTGCCGGCTGCTACGTTAAGGACGGCAAAATAACTCGAAACGCAGAAGCCAGAGTTATCAGGAACGACGAGGTTATCCATAAAGGCAGGATTTCCTCTCTTAAGCATCTTAAGGATAATGTCAACGAAGTCACTAAAGAATATGAATGCGGTATCCGCCTTGAAAAATTCAAGGAATTCGTGGAAGGCGACATCATAGAGGCTTTCCTTACCGAAAAAACTATGCCGTAATAGCGATAGGCTTTTTATTTCTTCAATGGTCATAGGATTCTTATCTTTGGAGATTTACATTCCCTACTCTCATTCCCTGAAAGAAAAGAGAAAAAGACTATCCGGGCTAAAAAACCGTTTAAAGAATAAGTATAATGTGGCTCTTGCTGAGCTGGATTATCATAAGAAATGGCAGAGGACAAAAATCGGGATGGTGACAATTAACAACGAAAAGAAACTTGTGGATAGTCTTTTTAACAAAATCATTGAAGATGCAGAACAAAATATAGACGGACATATCATTGAACATCAAATTCATTATTTTTAATGTAGGAATTTGAATCTTATAAGGGCTTGATTGCTTTGGGGCTTTTATTATAGAAAATGGGGCCAAGCCCCATTTTCTATTGCGATTGGGGCTTGATTTATGTAGGGGCTTGATTTATCAAGCCCATATTATAAAAATATTAAAATATTATTAAAGTTAAAGAAGCAAAAAGCAAAGAGATAACAAGATACAGGACGCAAAACCGATGCCCACACGAAGACAGAAAAGAGTGGCCAGCCTGATAAAGGAAGAACTCAGCCGTCTTTTGGTAGAGGAGATCCAGGACTCATCTTCTGGATTGATCACTATCACTGGGGTTGAAATGAGCCCTGATTTGAAAACAGCCCATATCTATCTAAGTATTTTCGGAGCTGAACAAAAAGAGATTATCCTTGAACTTTTGGATAAAAAAAAAGGATACCTAAGAAAATCTATTGCCTCTAGAGTTAAATTAAAGTATAATCCCTTGCTAATTTTTTCCTTTGATCAGAGTCCTGAGTACGAAGCAAAAATCGATAAGCTCTTAGAAAATATAAAAAAAAATGAAAAATGATCCTCTAAGCTTGACCAGCCAGAAAATACTTGAAAGCCAAAGTATTGTTATCACTTCACACCTCAGGCCAGATGGCGATTCCATATGCACCAGTCTTGCCTTGGCCTTTATGGGAGAACTCTTAGGGAAAGAGGTAGAGATTATAAACACGGATAATACTCCATTTCCTTTCAATCATTTCCCTAATATCGACAAAATTAAGATTGGACAGATCCCTCCGAAAGCTTTTGATTTGGCCATTCTTCTTGAGTGTGCTAATGTTTCCCGCTCCGGACAGAATAACCTGGATGACTATTTTAAAATTAATATGGATCATCACCATTCTAATGATTTTTATGCGGATATAAATTGGGTTGAACCTGAGGCATCTGCGGTTGCAGAAATGGCCTATAGTCTAGGGGAAAAATTGGCCATAAGATTCACCGCTCAGATAGCCAATCATCTTTATTGTGGGATTGTCTCGGATACAGGATCATTCCAATTTTCCAATACAAGCGCAAGATGTTTCGAGGTCTGCCATAAATTACTCGAAGCAGGAGCAAGCTCCATTAAAGTCTCTGAGCTTCTGTTCAACAACAATTCTCCTGAAAAAATTAAGCTCTTAGGTCAGGTCCTCTCTACTTTACAGATGAATAAAAAAGGCAACATTGCCATGATAACCATGTTCAAAAAAAATTTGGACTCTCTTAACCTCAGAGAAATAGATACTGAAGATATCACCACCTTGGCCCGCTCTATAAGAGGAGTGGAAATGGTTCTGTTTTATAAAGAAATTAAAGAAGATACCTTTAGGATCAGTCTCAGGTCAAAGGGAGGGGCCAACGCTGCTTATATTGCTGAGCATTTTGGTGGAGGTGGTCATCTTCATGCAGCAGGCTTTACTGTTACTGGCAAATACTATAGCTTGCTGAAAGAAATCCCCGAAACAGTTGATAAACTCTTGAGAGAGCAAGCCAAAATCAAGACTAAGAATGATCGGAAATCTTTCGACTCATACTAAGTTATGGACGGGCTTATCCTCGTAGATAAACCACAAAATTTCACATCCCACGATATCGTCCTCAAAATAAGAAACATTCTGAAGATAAAGAAAGTCGGACACTGCGGCACCCTGGATCCTCTTGCCACCGGCTTAATGCTCCTCGCTTTAGGAAAAGCTACAAGGCTTTTTCCTTATTTTTCTAATATGGATAAAGTTTATGAGGGGCTAATAAAACTGGGATTTTCCACGGATACATACGACTCGGCTGGAAAACCAACTTCATCAGAAGATAAAAACTATCCCCCAAAGGATAATATTTTAAGAGCCATGAAAAAATTCAAAGGCAAGATTCAGCAGGTTCCTCCCCCCTATTCTGCAAAAAAATATAAAGGGAAACCTTTGTACATACTGGCCAGAAGGAAAAAAGAATTTGAACTAAAACCAAATGAAGTCTTTATCCACTTTTTTCAATTAATAAGATACAATCCTCCGCTTCTCAAATTTAAAGTGAAATGTTCTTCTGGAACTTATATCCGATCCCTCGCTCATGATATAGGTAAAGACCTGGGATGCGGAGCTCATCTCTCCGAGCTCACTAGGATTGATGTAGGAAATTTCAACATAAAGGAGAGTTACTCGATAGTAGAAATAAAGGAATTAGCTGATGCAGGAAAAATAGATGAATTTCTCATCCCTTTTGAATCGCTACTTCCTGAATTTCCTAGGATCATCCTCAGTGAGAGAGGGTCAGTACTGGTCAAAAATGGCAATTTAATTTTTCCTGAAAACATCCAAAGAATAATTCTTGATGAATCTTCTTCTGCTAGCATCTCTCCTGAAGGAGAGAAACTGTTCAGGATGTTCAGTCTTGAAGGAAAATTTCTTGCTTTAGCCAAAGAAGTGCCTGAAAAAAATTGCTTTCATCCCTTCTTGGTCATCAACTCTGAGCAAGCGGCTCAATAAATTAAAGACAATGAGAAAAAGAGAATTATTTGCTTCCCGCTGGGGAATTATTTTTGCTGGTCTGGGAATGGCTGTTGGTACCGGGAATATATGGCGTTTTCCACGCATTGTCTCCCAACAGGGGGGAGGAGCATTCCTCATTCCTTGGATTCTTTTCCTTTTCCTCTGGTCTATTCCTCTCCTTATAATTGAAATATCCATGGGAAAGAAAACCCGGTCAGGAGTCATCGGTTCTTTCGGAAAAATCATAGGCAAAAATTATGCCTGGATGGGGACTTTTGTTACCTTTGTCACGACAGCCATCATGTTTTATTATTCAGTTGTTACTGGCTGGTGTTTGAAGTACTTCCTGGCAACGTCTTTCCAGGGCTTAATCAAAAAAGACTCGTTGGAATTCTGGCATTCTTTCACTTCTTCCTGGGAGCCAGTTCTTTTTCATTTCGCGGCACTGGGGATCGGCGGTTTCATAATCTATAAAGGAGTCGTTAAAGGAATAGAGAGAGCTAACAAAATTCTTATCCCTTCTCTTTTTATTCTCCTGATTATAGCCTGCGTCCGGAGTCTTAGTCTTCCATATGCTTTTCAGGGCCTAAATTTTCTCTTTTCCCCTAATCTTGCCAGGTTAGCAGATCACGAAGTGTGGTTGAATGCCCTAAGCCAATCCGCCTGGTCCACAGGGGCTGGTTGGGGATTGATACTTACCTATGCTGTTTACTCTCACAAAAAAGAAAATCCTGTGCTGACCTCAACCACCCTTGGTTTCGGAAATAACCTCGCCTCGCTTCTGGCTGCTGTAGCTGTCATTCCAACTGTATTTTCCTATTTTTCAACGCAGGATTTCTCCCATCAAAAAGTCCTCGAAGTGATGAAAGCAGACAATCAAGGTCTGACTTTCATCTGGATTCCCAACCTTTTTTCAAAAATCCCTGCTGGCTCTTTTTTTCTGGCACTTTTCTTTCTCGCTCTTTCATTTGCTGCCTTTTCCTCGCTTATTTCCATGATGGAACTTGATACTCGTATTTTGATGGATGCAGGATTCTCTAGAAAGAAGGCTATCAGCTTGATATGTGCCTGTGCCTTCGTTCTCGGAG
>JABAOH010006933.1_pt1 | contig 16395 bp, 11 predicted proteins | sample 7062181 | NCBI WGS metagenome assembly JABAOH01 (sample SAMN14538630, study PRJNA623070) | marine sediment metagenome | biome: marine biome [ENVO:00000428]; feature: marine pelagic biome [ENVO:01000023]; material: deep marine sediment [ENVO:00002113]; isolation source: pool of 5 deep marine...
CCTCTTCCAGGTCAAAGGAAGTCTGGAGGTGGGCTGTTATAGTCGAGTGAATGTAAGAAGAAGTGACGAATTTAGGAGGGGAAAGAGTTCCCTGTCTGGCTCCCTCATAGACTCTGAGTTTGAGGTCGACACGTGTGGAGGCTCGAAGTAGAATAGTGAAGCCCCCTAGAATCAAGATCACCGGCAGTACAAACTTTTTCATTGCATTTCTCCTTTAAGTTGTTTCTNNATAAATGTTCTGTTTGTATCCTGGGTTTGAAAGATGATCGCCTGCGCAGGCTCGTCATAGATCTTTACATAATCGATGGTGAGCTTTATGGATGTATCGAGATGTTCTTTTTGAGGGGAACGAGTCAAAACAAAAATGAGAACAAGTGTGAAGGCAATTGCTCCGACAACCCCCATCGCCCAGTGCCAAATGGGATGCAGAGTGGGTTTACTCCTCTGTTTCTCTGCTTCCAAGTTCCTTAGGAATTGGGGCCAAAAATCCTTCACCCCTTCCAATCTGTCTTTGTGAAGAGTTGCAGATTGCGCCTCCTCGAAGCTGGCTAATTCTTTTTGACAGACATCACACTTTGAAAGATGACCTCGAAGCAGGGAATATTGTAAAGATTTCACTGGAATGAACTCGAACAGAAACTTTATTCTTCTACAATTTGCCATTCTTTTTCTCCTTTAATAAAGCCTTGAGCTTCTCTCGGGCCTTGTACAGGTAGACATGAGCGGTTTTATGAGAACAGCCTAAGACTGAAGCGATTTCAGATCCCGTGTATCCTTCCTGGGACCATAAATAGATGGATAACCTTTCCCTTGGGCTTAGGTGATGCAGCAGTTTAAATTGCTCCTTTTGAGGGAAAGCTGAGTTTGGGGACGGAAAAACTTCGCTTGTCGTTCTCTCGACTCGGAATTTGCCCAGCATTTTGAAAAATCTTTTTCGTTTCCTCAGATGATCCAGGCAACAGTTATAGAGCAACGAATAGAACCAGTTTTTGAAGCTCTTCTGTAAGTCAAATTTTTCGAGATTCCTGAAGGCTTTGAGGAAGGCTTCCTGGCATACGTCCTGTGCATCCTCGTAATTCATCAAGATATTCAGGGCAACAGCCATGACATAATCTTGGTATCGATCTATGAGCTCGCGGTAAAACTCTACATTGCCTTGGAGGCACTCTCTCACAAGATCGTTATCCTTCATCTCACCACGTTTCATTTGTATATACGTCTCAATCAAAAGGATGCTTTATTCTGCTTTTGTCTTCATCTTATCATTATATGAATCATTAGAAGTTAGAACAAAGTCATTGCAGTCATTTGTCATTGCGAACCAAATGCGGCAATCTCTTAATATATGAGATTGATGACATGTGAGATCGGGAATGAGATCGGGAACAGTATACGCGATCACCTAATTATGCTGACAGAAATTGGGGGGACAGTCTACTCATTCACTTAATTATCTTGAGATTAAGAATATTGAAGTTAGAATCCTCAATCATGCAATTCCCGAATTAAGTAATCGCGTATACTGTCACCGAATTATGTGGTCACCGAATTATGGATGTGACCTATTCGTAGCGCAGGGAATCTGAAGGATTGGCCCGGGCTGCTTTGAGAGCTTGGTAGCTGACTGTCACCAAAGCAATGCCAAAAGCTGCCAGCCCAGACAGAACATAGATTTCTGGCCCAATACTTGTTCTGAAAGCATACTTTTGGAGAAACTTCTGTGCAACAAAATAGGCCACTGGCCAAGCTATAACATTGGACAGCAGCACCCATTTGGTGAAGTCTTTGGACAGCATGAACACCACGTCCTTCATTGAGGCACCCACAACCTTACGGATGCCGATCTCCTTGGTTCTCCTCTCTGCAATGAAGGCAGCAAGACCGAAGAGTCCGAGACAGGATATCAGGACAGCCAGAATGGTGAAGTAACCCGAAATTTTTTCTGTCTGCTGTTCTGATGTGTAAATGTAGCGGGTGAGCACATCATTGAAGAACATCGGATCTCTAAGAGAATCTGGCTCGAATTTTTTGAATGCTTTCTGGATATGTTTGAGAGATCCAGAAATGTTTTCTGGCCTTATCCTGACGAATGCAAGGGATCCCGATTCAGGCCTGAGCATGAAAACAAACGGCCTGATTGGATGATAAAGGGGCTGAAAGTTGAAGTTCTTTACAACTCCGATGATTTTCCCTTCGTTCCGAAAAACCGACAGCCTCTTTCCGACTGGCGAATCCATATCCATGAGTTTTATAGCCTCCTCATTTACGATGTACGCTTCTTTCTGATCCGTGGGATATTCTTTGGAAAAGGCCCTTCCTTCGATGATCTCCATGTTAAAAGTCTCGAAATAATCATATCCCACGTAATCCCAATGCATGCTGACAGACTCATCCGGCACCTTGCCAACCCAATCCACAGCGCTGACCGTGGATCCGACGTTCCACGGTCCCTGAAGACTTCTAGCTATGCTGACAACCTGAGGATGATTCAACAGCTCGTTTCGAAACGGTTCGAATTGGCGCTGAGTGCTTTGACTCATTCGGAGAACGACCAAGTTCTCTCTATCGAATCCCAAATCCGTGCTCATTACATACCTCATCTGTCTGAAGACGACAACCGTGGAGATGATCATGATGATCGAGAGCGAAAACTGCACCACCACCAGGATTTTCCTCAGGGAACTCTTGAAGCCGGTCCGGATCAGTCCTCTGAGGATCCGTCCTGGCTGAAATGTAGAAAGATGTAAAGCCGGATAGATACCGGCAAGCGCTCCTGTGAAGAGGGCAATGCCTAAAAATCCAAGGGCGACGACCGGTTTGAATAGGAGGCGCAGAGACAGCTGCTTTCCTAGGAGCTCATTAAATACCGGGAGGAAGACTGCAAGGAGAGCGATCGCTATGGCCAGAGTAATGAGGGAAAGCATCAAAGATTCGCCGATAAACTGACGGACGAGGTCTGACTTCCGCGCACCCACAACCTTGCGCACTCCTACTTCCTTTGCCCGTGTGGCAGCCTTGGCTGTACTCAAGTTCATAAAGTTGATGCAGGCGATAAACAACACAAAGAGAGCAACCGCAGAAAAAATCGCAAGGGATTGAATGAGACCGCCTCCTTGAGGAGAATACATGTGCTTTTTCAGCAGAGGATGAAGGTGGAAGGTCACTTTAACTGTTTCCCATTGTGCATGTTTTTCCACGATCGATGTGATTTTCTTCTCTACTTCACCATAGTCAATGTTCTTATTCAACAGAACATAGGTCTCGAGCGGATTCCCTCCCCAGTGTTCGGGCTCCTTGAAATCAGGAGCAAAACGGAGAAGATAGGGGGCGATGCAGTCAAACTGAAGCGAGGATTGAGGGGGGGGATTCTCTATTATTCCCGTGACCTGTATATCCAGTTCATTATTCAAATTGAGCATTTTCCCGATTGGGTCCTCGTTCCCAAAATACTTTTTTGCCATCTTCTCTGTCAGGACAACAGAATAATTCTCCTTCAGCGCCATTTCGGGATTGCCTTTAATAAAAGGAAAGGAAAAAATATCAAAGAATGTAGGATCGGCGAGCCCGACGATATCGTTCATGAATTGTTTATCACCGCGCTTCAATAACAAGCCGCTCGTAAATTCATACCGGACAGCATCGACGACTTCGGGACATTCACTCTTCAGGACCTTTGCCAGCGGGAAGTAAGAGTTCATATTTATTTGGCTGCTTCCACTCGAGTACTGCTGTTCGGAATACACCTGGGCAATATCATCTCTGTTTACATGAAACCGGTCATACGCGAATTCATTCTGAACCCACAGAAAGATTAGAAGACATACGGCCATCCCCAAAGACAGCCCCGCAATGTTGATTACAGAATGAAGCGTGTGTTTTCTTATGTTTCTCAGGGCCATAATGAAGTAATTCCTAAACATCGCCATCCTCCAATAAAGCGCTGCAGAGAGGAATCCGGGCAGGGATCTGAGGATCTCCCTCCAGATCCAGATGCCTGCCTTGAACCGGCCTTCTGTTTGCATCAAGTTCCCATAAATGTCCTCGAAATTGCCATTCAGATAGATGAAATCCTGTCTGGGAAGGACACGCCTCAGCAGCCAGAAAGCCAACCGGGGAAGCTCTTTTTTATCTCCTCTCATGACGCAACCTAATCTTCGAACACAGGAGCTTTAAATCCTTCCCACATCAACTCGTTCAGTTTTTTGAGAGCCTCCAATGCAGCATACCCCTTTTTTGTCAGCCTGTAATATTTGATGGGCTTGCCGCCGGATGCAGCATCCGGCTTCTCAACAGAAGCTGTTAAGTATCCATAGACATGCAGACGGTTCAAAGGAGCGTAGATTGTACCGACAGAATAGTATTTTCCTGTGTAGTTTTTGATCTTCTCTCTAATGGAAATCAGGTAGGCCTCATTTCCAAGATGGTATATGGCCAGCAGGATCTGTTCCTCTTTTTTAGTGAAAGTCTTCATGCGTCACTCCTCTGCTCAGAGCACTTCGAACTTTTCGAAGTGATGATTATAACACAGCACTTCGAAAAATTCAAACTTCTTTTATATAGACGCGGAAAGCACAAAAAAGGTTGGCACTTTTGATCTATGATATGATGCACAAGACCGCACACCAACAGAAAAAAACGAGTTAAAACGGACCCCATTTCATGAGAATTGGAGGAACAAGTGAGATCAAACTGAAAATGATCAGTATCATCATCAGAGGCAAGAACCATTTTGCCCATTTTTCCCACGGGATCTTTGCTACTCCCAAAACCCCCATGGTTACTGCAGATGTTGGCAGAATGGGATTGATCACCTCACACATTTGAAAAGCTAAAACAGTGGTCTGCCTCGTGATTCCTACCAAGTCGCTCAAAGGTGCCATGATCGGCATCGTAAGAGCAGCCTGCGCTGTACCGGAATGGATGAAGAAATTGATAAGCGCCTGAGTTAAGAACATCATATGGGCTGTGACAATGTTGGGAACAACAGAAATCAGCCCTGCCGTAAACTGAAGGATTGTATCCAAGACAACTGCTTCATTCAGAATAATCAGGATGGCCCTGCCTCCAGCTATGATCAAAGTCACATTCATGACATCTTTTGCTCCGGAAACAAAACTCGCAGCAACCTCAGATGGAGGAATTCGAGCGATGAACCCCGAGATTAATCCGACGGCCAGGAAGAGTGCAGCGATCTCTTCCATATACCAGGATTCAGCAAGAATTCCATAAATCAAGAGGGCTATCCCTCCCAACAAGACCCATATGACAATCTTCTGTTTAATGCCCCAAGGCAGATCATTGGCCTTGGTTTCAGTGACAGAATATCCCCTGGTCTTGTCAAGCTCATAAACAAGGCTCTTCTCCGGAGATTTCTTAATTTTTTCAGCGTAAACAACCACAAAAACGATGGCAATGATGGTGCCGATCACCCACAGAATCAACCGATAAGTCAAACCTGAGTATAAGGGAAGATCAGAAAAACCTTGGGCGATTCCTACAGTGAAAGGATTAAAAAAAGCAGCAGCAAAGCCGACAGCCGACGCAAGGAAAGGTATGGCCACTCCGACAATGGAATCATATCCAAGAGAGAGCGCAAGAGGAATAAATATGAGCACAAAAGGAATGGATTCCTCAGCCATTCCGTATACCCCTCCTGCTAAAGAAAAGACTACCATCAACACCGGAATAACCACCTTCTTTGACCTTTGATTTCTCGAAAAAAATTGAGCAAGCCTCTGAATCCCAGATTCAATAGCTCCTGTCTTCCCTAAGATAGAAAAAACCCCTCCGAATATAAATATTAAGAAGATGATAAGAGCTGCATCCTGGAAACCTCGGATAGGAGCAATCAGGAGCCATTCGGGACCCAAGTATTTTTTGTCCACCTTGGTGTAGGTTCCTGGAACGGTGATCAGCTTGGTCTGATCTTGGAACGATTTTTCCACACGCTCGAATTTTCCCGAAGGAACGGCCAAACTCAAAATATAAATACCAATCACAAGTGCATAAATTAAAACCAGAGTGTGGGGCATTTTGAAACCCGACTTATTCTTCATTACGGCGGCCTCCGAATCTATGAAACATGCATTTTACAATGTATTCATGATTTATGAAATATCCTTTTCCATGATCACAGGACTTGAATTGGAACCTGTCGGCTCAGGCATTCACAGTCCGGCCGTTCCAGTTGGCAAAATTCCAACATAATGGATTGTAAGGACGCAGCATTGTTTGAATAGAAAAATGTAAGGCCATATCAGGTTATGACTCCGCCGTTTGAAACTGCTGTCCTAAATATATTATATTTAATCTGACAAAGAACCCTTTAGATAATGATACACACTGCGTCTCGACCTCAAAGGAGTCGAAAAATTGCTCAGTAAGACTCAGCGATCCATCCAGGCTAAGACCACTCAGAGAATGAGAAGGCAATGAAATCATGAGGAGATACTTGATGAAAGGAAGATTATTCACTTTTGTATTTCTAACATTTGTTGTGTTCTCCCCTCTCCAATCCATGAAAAACGACAGAGGGCATCTCTTCATTATCGGGGGTGGACACCGCTCCGAAGCGATGATGACGAGATTTTTCGAGCTTATAGGTGAATCTTCCACGGGGAAAATTGTTATCTTTCCCATGGCAAGCAGCCAGCCAGAAGAGTCGGGACAGAGCATGAAAGAGGAATTTAACAGTTTAGGAATTCAAGATGTGGAATATCATGTTCTGACTCGAGAACAAGCCTTGAAGGAGGAAAACGCTAATATCCTTGATAATGTGAATTGCGTTTACTTCACAGGCGGAGACCAGAGCAGGCTAACAGCAGCTCTTGTCGATACCCCAATTCACCAGAGGCTCCTAAAAATTTTTAAAGAAGGAGGGATAATTGGAGGAACAAGCGCAGGAGCAGCGGTAATGAGTGAAATAATGATCACAGGTGATGAAAAACGGAATGTGGAAGATGGTCATGCTTTCGAGAAGATACTCACCGATAATATTGTTGTCACACCAGGATTCGGATTTATTAAGACAGCAATCATTGATCAGCATTTTGTTACGCGCAAAAGACACAATCGCCTTCTCAGCCTGGTCGCTGAGCACCCTGAGCTTCTCGGAATAGGCATAGACGAGTCGACGGCAATAATCGTAAAGCCAGACGACACTTTTGAAGTGATTGGGGAACAGAATGTTGTCATATATGATGCCTCAAAGGCAAAAATCCATTTGATGCCCTCTCAAACCGTGAGCGGATTCCATATCATCATGCACGTATTGAAGCCGGGAGATCAATTTGATCTCAAGACAAAGAATCCGATAGAATGAGATGATGAGGGGTAGAATCATGCAAAATAAAAATCAAGACTCAAAACTCAAAAAGATCATCATTGAAAAATATCCAGAATTATCTAGAAAAGAGAAAAAAATTGCTGATTATATCATCCAGAATCAGCAGACAATCTTCGTTCTTTCCGGAAAAGAATTGTCAAGAAACACAAAGGTGAGCGAAGCGACGATCGTAAGATTCGCACGACATTTGGGATTCGATGGCTTTCTGAATTTAAAGTCTCAGTTGATCACAGAAGCTAAAGAAAAAATGATGCCGGAGGATAGATTCAAGTTCATGACACGTGGAAAGAATCATATTTCTACAGTTATCCGGGTAGCCAAGCAAGACGTAGAAAATATAAATCAGACCATTAACCAGATCGATCCTGAACAATTTGCCAAATTTATAAAATTGATCCGAAGCTCAAAACACATCTATACCATTGGACTCGGGATCAGCTCTCTGATGGCCCGTATTGCTGCATATCTCTTCAATCAGGCCGGAATAAAGGCATATGCCTGCAGCAAGGACGAACATTCCTTTATTGAACGATTGATCAATTTAAGCAGAGACGATTTGGTTCTGGCATTATCCTTTCCTCCTTATTCAAAAGAAACAGTCGATGCTATGAAATTCTGTTACCAAAGAGACATCCGTTGTGTCTGCCTCACCAACTCACTGACGGCCCCGATAGTCAGATGGGTCCATGCCTACATTATCGTGCGAAGTGATAATTTATTTTTCACAAACTCTATTTCTGCTCTATCAACGATACTCAATGCCCTTTCGACAGAGCTCGCTCTGTATCGCAAAAGCAAAACAGCAGACAATTCAAAGCTCATACTTGATATTTTGAGTGATGAATTTTATTCTTGAGTTTTATTTTCTCAAGCCGAGTCTCTTACCCAGAATTCTTCGAGTGTGCTTTTTCCAATAGCCACAACGATGTCTTTTTTGAGAGGCACCTTTAACCACTTCGATCAATCGAGGCTTGTAAAGTAAGATTTAATTTCTGTTTGATAAATAACTGCTTGAAATAGAAAAATAAATTTCATAACATATAAAATATGAAATTAAATTTTCATCGCTCGAATCGGGAGGAGGTGAGAAAGGGGAAGAGTTCAGCATTTAAAATCTATCATTACCTAAGGAGGTGAAATGTTTAGCAGGAAAATTTGCCCATTTATTTTTTCCCTATTTTTCCTTGCAGTTCTGCTAGGAGCACAGGATACACTCCAGACAGGAGCCATCAGCGGCAAAGTTGTCGACCACGAGGGAACCCCCTTACCGGGCGTGACTGTCACCATACGAAGCGAAGCTCTTATAAAAGGGATACAATCCACGGTTACAACTGCTAACGGAAACTTCAGATTTGTACTGATGCCTGTAGGAAAATATGAAGTTACATTTGAAATGCCAGGATTCAAGACACTGGTGAAAACGAATGTTGAGGTAGCCATCAGAAAAACAACCACTGTCAATGCAGCCCTGGAGGTGTCTGCACTGGAAGAGACGGTTACAGTGGTGGGAGAAACCCCAGTCATAGACGTAAAAACGAGCACTATAATGACCAGCTTCACGAGGGATATATTAGAGAAAGTTCCCAGTGCACGGGATCCCTGGGTGCTTATGGAAATGACTCCGGGAATGGTCATGAACAGGCAAAACATCGGTGGAAGCAGGAGCGGACAGCAAAGCAGGGGATATGCCCATGGCACCATGTCGGGCCAAACCGCATACAATCTGGACGGAATCCAGGTCACCGATGCGGCTGCCAACGGTGCTACAGCCATGTACTTTGATTTTGATTCATTTGAGGAGATCTCGATCGAGACAGGAGCCCATTCCATCGATATTCAGACTTCCGGGGTTGCCCTCAACATGATCACAAAATCAGGCGGGAATAAGTTCAGCGGACAGATCAGCCTCTATGGAGAGACAGAGAGCCTCCAGGCAAACAACATTCCTGAGGATGACCCGGAGTATGAAGATGTGGGATTCGGAAACCCGACAGATTATGTTTATGACTACGGTGGTGATCTGGGAGGACCGATCCTTAAAGATAAGCTTTGGTTTTACACGGCTTTCCGCAGGACGGAGATCAACCGGTTCATCATCGGCTACGAGGTGGATGGCAAACCTGGAACAGAATATACTGACCTGAAGCACTGGGTCGGAAAACTCTCTTGGCAGATAACAGACAACAATAAGTTTATGGGCTGGGTGAATTACGACGCCAAAGCCATGCCCAATCGGTCTGCTGGGCCCAGGCGGCCTCCCGAAACGACGTATTTCCAGGATTCTCCCTCCTGGTTCTACCACCTGGAAGATACATGGACACTGAGTTCGGACCTCCTGTTGAATTTCAAATTTGGGTGGTACAACATGTACTACCAGCTCGCCCCTCAAGACAGCGTGGATATGAGCCAACCTGCGGTCTTAGTCTATTACTCGGAGCCTTATAGACGGATGTATGATGACGCCTACTACCAATATACCTGGTACTACAGCGACAGATATGCGCTCTCTGGCTATGCGGATTATTTCAAAGATGATTTCCTGGGAGGAGACCATGAACTTAAGGTCGGTTTTGAATACCAGAACACACCCTTCCACACAACCCGTAAATACCCGGGAAACCACACCCTCTACGTCGACTATCCAGACAGAACAGGACCCTATCGAGTATGGACATTCCGGGAGGTCAAGTGGTCTCAGACGAATGAGATATATTCTGCCTATATCCAAGACACCTTTTCCTTGAAGAAGCACATCACGCTCAATGTTGGCATAAGGTTTGACAGCACGCACATGCACATCAACGAGACTTCAGTCCCAGGAAATATATGGACCGATTATTATACCCAGAGAACAGGAGAACCTGTGCCTTTGCATGCGCCTGCGAAAAAAAATGTCGTATCATGGAACACCCTCTATCCTCGAGTGGGTTTCACATTTGACCTGTTCAATGACGGCAACAACATCTTCAAAGCCAATTTTGCCCGGTATTCCTTCCAGGCCAGCTATGAACCGGCATGGAGGGTCATTGAAACCAGCTACTGGGAAGTCGACTATTCCTGGGATGATGCCAATGGCGACAAGATGGCCCAGACAGATGAACTCGGTAGCATCAGATATACAGATTTTGCCACAAAATATGAAATCGATCCCGATCTGAAATCTCCCTATATCGATGAATTCACAGTAGGTTTCGAGAGAAAACTCACCCATAACTTGGGCTTTAGCGCGAATTTCATGTACCGCAATAACAAGAGATTTATGTGGACGGATAATCTCGCTATTGATCCACAGGCTGACTATACTCCACTGACCGTCCAGGATCCTGGACCCGATGGAGACTTAGGGACTGGGGATGACGGCGGGAATGTTACGGCTTATGAATTGAACGACGAGAAAATTGGAGTTATCGATTACTATGTCCACGAGCGCCCCGGATATGAGGAGTCATTCCGAGGTATTGAGTTTGTCCTGACCAAAAAATATGCAGATAAATGGCAGTTGATGGCATCTTTGACCTATGGAAAAACCAATGTAAAACGCCCGCTCGAGGCCGTAGACGATCCCAACAACCTGGAATTCCAGGATGGTGTGCCACAATGGAACGATGCTCCGCTGATCATCAAAGTTATAGGCAGTGTAGAACTCCCACTCGGATTCACCTTCGGCGGCTTCCTCAACTATCGTTCCGGATTTCCTACTCAGAGGTACTTCTATGAAAAATTGAATCAGGGGTGGGAACAAATCGAGACCCAGAAATACGGAAGCGAAAGATTCCCGAATTTACTGATTGCTGATTTCAGGCTGAGTAAGATTTTCAGGCTCGGAGAATTTGGACTTATTGAAGTTATGGCTGACCTATTCAATACCTTCAATTCGAACAAGACGCTGGACTGGGACGAGGAGTCCTGGTCAGGTTATCACAGCATCTTTACGGTCCTGGCTCCAAGAATCTTGAGATTGGGAGTAAAATGGCAGTTTTAGCTCTCTGTTGATTTAAAAGCTGAAGCGATAAGAAGGGGGACTCGAGAGAGTTCCCCTTTTTTTTACTATGTGATATCTTATTATTTGAGAGCTTGATTCATTATCGACAGTTTTGCCTAAGTGCAGTGAGCAAATTCCCAAAAATCGCAATTCACATGGTCTCCAAGCGGCTTGTCATCTTTTATCTGATTATCATCATTCTCATCTTGGGGAAAACCCCTGCCCTTTCTGACCTCGGAGACACGCTCAACCTCCTGGTGATCACCATAGATACTTTGAGAGCCGATCACACAGGTATTTACGGCTATGAAAAAATCAAGACCCCCCACATCGACAGATTGGGCCAAAAAGGCGTTATTTTCTCGAATGCGTTCTGTCATGTCCCGCTTACACTCCCCTCTCACTGTTCCTTGTTCACCGGAAATCTCCCCCTGCATCATGGAGTCCGAGACAACGGCTATCGTCTTCCGTCGTTCAATCTCACTCTTGCTGAAATCATGAAGGATAAAGGATACAAAACAGCAGCATTTGTGGGTGCATTCCCTCTGGATTCCCGCTTCGGATTGAACAAGGGCTTCGATGTCTATGATGATTTTTATGGGAGCAAAAATATTGTTCGAGACCTCTCCTTTATAGAGAGAAAGGCAGAGGAGGTAAACAAAAATGCCCTCGATTGGATCACAAACAACAAAAATGAAAGATTTTTTGTTTGGATCCACTACTTCGACCCTCATGCCCCCTACGAACCTCCTTCACCTCTTGATCAGGACTATGCTGGCCGAGAATATGACGGTGAGATTGCTTACACAGACCACGTAATAGGAGAACTTTTGGACAGACTGGATCGGCTCAGACTATGGGAGAAGACTCTTATTGTACTGACTTCTGACCATGGAGAGGGCCTAGGAGAACACAGAGAAAAAACCCACGGAATCTTTATCTATGATTCAACCCTAAGAGTGCCTTTGATTTTTCACAGCCCGCGTGTTCTGCCTGAAAATAAGGTGGTTTCCGATCAAGTAGGACTTATCGACGTCATGCCCACTGTTCTGGATTTGATGGGCTGGGACCACATTCCAGATATGCAGGGAAAATCTCTGAGATCAGCAATGCTTGAGGGAGCGTCTCTTCCCAATAAAGCGTGCTACATTGAATCGGTGGCAGCCATGATGGATCGCAACTGGGCGCCGCTTCAAGGGATCCGAACCAGGGAGTGGAAATATATCGATGCTCCTATCCCAGAGCTCTACGGCCTCTTGAGTGACCCTAAAGAGGAGATCAATATACTGAACCAAAAACCTGAAATCGCAAAACGTCTTAAAGAACAATTGAAAGGTTTGATTCACTCCAGCTCTTCATCTCTGTCTTCCGATGTGTTAAAGGGCAGAATGGATGAAGAAACCAGAAGAAAGCTGATGTCCCTGGGCTATATCACCGGAAGAAGTGTAGGAAGTGATGAGGAACGGCCTGATCCCAAGACCATGATAGAATTGGATAATCTTTTTAATGAGGCAATCATTGCTTCAGAGACGGGAAACCTGGAATTGGCAGACCTGATGTACAAAGAGGTTCTCCAGAAACAGCCAAATCTTATCATGGCCTATGAGTACGCTTCCTACAATTATTACAAGATGGGCAAGCTGGATGATGCCTTAGAGTTGTTAGAAAAAGCCGCCAAAATGGATGATACGAATAATCCCCTTCTGGCAAGATTAGGGCTCTACTACCAAGAAGCGGGCAAACTTGAGAAGTCCATAGAGACTTTGGAAAGAGTTGTTCAACAAGATAATAACTATGCTGAAGCCTACAATTATCTGGGCGTAAGCTATTTTAAAACCGGTCAGGTTGAAAAAGCCATCCACGCCTTCAAAAGATCAATTTCCCTGGATAAAAATTACGCAATGGCAATGAATAATCTGGGAAATTGCTATCTTGCCCAAAAAGAATATGACTCAGCCATCGCAGTGTACCAAAAGACAATCTCTGTCGACGACCGTCTGGCTTCTGCCTTTAACGGCCTCGGTGTGGCGTACTACCGTCAAGGTCTGGTTGAAAAGGCTCTCGACAGTTGGGAAAAGTCTATCGAGCTCGATCCTCAGCAGACGGACACTCTTTATAATCTGGGACGCGTCTACCTTAGAATGGGTCAAAAACACAAAGCCCTCCATTTCTTCGAATTATTTATTAAAACTGCTTCCCCTCAAGAATATAGAAAAGACATCGAGGAGGTCAGGCAAGTCATAGAAAGGCTCAAGAAAGAGTTAAAAGAAAAGATAAGAGAATGAATAAAATCAATCTTCAGCTGGTGTCGGCATTTCTTTTACCATTATTCTTATCATTGACGGCCATTCTTGGAACGGGCCAGGATAAGGAAGATAAGGCCAGGGAAAATACGCCTCAGCACTTTAAAGACTGGCTGGAAAAGGATGTTGTGTACATCATCACTCCGAAAGAGAAAGAGATTTTCCTTCAGCTTGAATCGGACAAAGAAAGGAATATTTTTATCAACGCATTCTGGAAGCAGAGAGATCCGACCCCTGGGACTCCTCAAAACGAATTCAAGGAAGAGCACTATCGAAGAATTGCCTACGCTAACAAATATTTTGGCAGAGGGACGACAAGAGAGGGATGGCAGACAGACAGGGGAAGAATTTACATCGTTCTGGGTCCCCCTCTGGATATCGGAAGATATGAAGTCGAAAGCTATGTTCACCCCGCTCGGATATGGACCTACGAGGGAAAGCCCGAATTCGGAGTTCCATCGCACTTCAACATTGTCTTTTTTAAAAAAGGGGGGATAGGAGAATTCGTACTTTACAGTCCCGCCCAAGATGGACCTGCAAATTTGCTGGTAAATTACCAGGGAGATCCGACCAACATATTTACGGCTTATGAACAGCTTCGAAAATTTGATCCTCGTCTGGCTGAGGTTTCAATCTCACTGATTCCAGGAGAAACTCCATCATATGGGCATCCTTCTTTGGCATCAGAAATGTTAATAAACCGAATCCATTCAATCCCAGAGAAGACAGTGGACTCGGAATATGCAGAAGCCCTTCTGAAATTCAAAGATTTAGTAGAGGTGGAATATACTGCAAATTATATCGGGAGTAAGAGCCTGGCTCAAGTGATCCAAGATGAATCCGGAATTTTCTTTCTGCATTATTCTATCCAGCCTGAACGGCTTTCTGTCCTTTCCTATGAGGACAAGTACAGCATCAATTTTGATTTAAATGGCATAGTGACCGAGCTGGATGGCAGGGTAATTTTCCAGTATGAAAAGACTTTTCCTCTAAATTTCGATAGAGAGCAAATAGAAGATGTGCAAAAGACCTCAATTGTCATTCAAGATATGATTCCTCTGGTTGCCGGAGAATACAAATTCAGCCTATTGATGAAGAATACTATCTCGAAGGAATTCACCTCTTTTGAGAAACAGGTTTCGATCCCAGCCAACCAAGCACATCCCAGTATGACTCCCATTCTATTAGGATATCAATTAAAACAAGGAACTCTCCAACAGGATACGAATCGTCCTTTTGCAGTGTCGGACTTCCAAATCTCCAGTCAGGCAGGAAACATTTTTCATCCCGAAGAAGCTCTAATAGTTTTTTTTCAAACATTTGGCTTCACGAAAGAACTCCACGAAAAAGGGACAATAATCTTTACTTTTTATCGGAAAGAAGAAGAGTTCCTCACCCAGGAAAAAGAATTAAAGATATTCGCCCAAAAAAACATAATCGAACAGTTCCCTCTGCATAGCTTCCCTCCGGACTATTACAGAATCAAAGTGTCGATCTTAGACAGCGAAAAAAGAACCATTCTTGCTGACGAAAAAGAATTCGAAATATCTCCTTCAACCGGTTTACCTCGGCCATGGATCATCTCCAAAGTTATGCCTTCTGCCCAGAATGTTCTCTACACTTTTGTTCTTGGCAGCCAATTCGCTAAAAAGGGCAACATTCAAGAGGCAGAAAAATATCTCCAGAAGGCTTATATCGAAGTTCCGACATCATTAGAGTATGCTCTGGGATACGGCCAACTCCTTTATGATAAGAAGGAGTATAGAAAAGCAAAAACAATTCTCCTCCCTTTTTCGGAAAATCCAGAAAAAAATTACCAAGCCCTTTTGCTCTTAGCAGCATCATGCAAGGCTCTGCAAGAATATGAAGAAGCCATTTTATTCTATAAATCCTATCTCTCGCGTGCTGGCACAAATTTAAATGTTTTGAACTCGCTTGGAGAATGCTACTACAGGCTTGGAAATGTGAAAGAAGCGCTGATTGCATGGGAAAGGTCCCTGGAGATCAATCCCAACCAAGAAGAGCTAAAAAAGATCGTCACAAATCTAAAACGATAAAGGTTTAACACAAGCCCCCCATCCTTGGCTCGACATTTGCATCAGCTATTGCTCAGCGACTAATTCAATGTCATTCATATCGTAGAGATTCGACAGGATCTGCCAGTGCGGCTTTTACAGCATGGTAGCTGACCGGTAACGCCGCGACAATAAATGAAAGGATTCCTGCGAAAACAAACAACAAGGGATTCATCCCTGCCCGATAAGAGAAATTCTGAAGCCATTTGTGCATCACATACCAGGCGATAGGCCAGGCGATGATGTTCGCCAGGAGGACCCATCTAGAAAACTCCTTGGAAAGGAGGAATACGATTTTGGAGATAGAAGCGCCCAGGACCTTTCGGATGCCTATCTCTTTGGTCCGTCTCTCGGCTGTAAAGGATGCCAAGCCAAAAACGCCAAGACATGAGATAAAGATAGCAAGGGCGGCAAAGGCGCTGAAAATTTTCCCCAGATTTTTCTCGGCCAGATATAGACTCTGTATCCCCTGATCCAGAAAACTGTATTCGTAAGGATAATCAGGAGCAAAGGTGAATGAGGCTTCTCTTATATACTCGAGCGTTTCCGGGATATTCTCTGATGCGACCTTGATAAAAACATATTTCAATGCGTTATATCTGCGCGGATTGACAGTAAATACCTGAGGCATGATCTCCCTGTGCAGTGAAACATGATGGTAGTTTTTTACCACTCCGACAATGACTCCTT
>JABAOH010163251.1_pt2 | contig 16390 bp, 17 predicted proteins | sample 7062181 | NCBI WGS metagenome assembly JABAOH01 (sample SAMN14538630, study PRJNA623070) | marine sediment metagenome | biome: marine biome [ENVO:00000428]; feature: marine pelagic biome [ENVO:01000023]; material: deep marine sediment [ENVO:00002113]; isolation source: pool of 5 deep marine...
TAGATCTTCTCGCGGTGGTCCCAAGCCAGGCGAGGGCTCCTGATTCCCTCGAGCTGATCGATTATCTCGTCCACAGGTATCCCCGTCCGGAGGCAGAGGCTTATCAGGCGGGCCACGGCCTCAGTGAAGGAAGCCGTATAGCCGCCTCCACGACCTATCTGTGCGAACACCTCGAAGAGCCCGTGGTCGTCCTCGTTGATAGTGGCGTAGAGAGCCCCGTAGCCAGTGAGTATCTTCTGGGTAGTCCCACGGATGACGTCGGGTCGCGCTCTCGGTTCAGTTATCTCCACCCTCTGCTCGTTCGCCTGAGAGACTCCCACGTTCAGCACCTGCTCTTCCCTGCTACCGTCCCTATAGACCGTGATTCCCTTACAGCCCAATTTGTAAGCCAGGAGGTATGCGTCCATAACGTCCTCCACAGTCGCCTCGCGCGGCATGTTGATCGTCTTAGAGACCGCAGCGTCGCAGAACTCCTGGAAGGCCGCCTGCATCCTCACATGCCACTCGGGAGTCACGTCGAAGGACACGACGAAAGTGTCCCTCCACTCCTTCGGAACTTGGGACAGCCCCTGGCAGGACCCTCCATTCTCTACGATCTTCTCCATCAGGTCCTTCGACCACCAGCCTTCCTCCTTGGCTACCTCGATGAAGTAGTCCAACACGTAGGGGAGGTGTTCCCCGTCCATGACGTTCTTGTACCAGACCAGCGAAAACTCCGGCTCGCAGCCTCCCGAGGTGTCCGCAATCATGCTTAGCGTTCCAGTAGGGGCCACTGTCGTGACGTAGGAGTTCCTCAAACGCAGCCCCCTCCTCTGCTGAGCCGAGCCCTCCCATGCGGGATATGTGCCCCTCTCCTCGGCGAGACGGGCGGATTCGTCGTAGCCAGTGTCGCGAACAAACTTCATGAGTTGACGGCCCATCTCGACCCCCTTCTCTGAGCCGTAGGGAATCTTCAGCTTGAACAGCGTCCTGGCGAAGCCCATGACCCCAAGGCCGATCTTGCGCGTCTGCTTCGTTATGTGGTCTATCTGCTCGATGGGGTAACGGTTCATGTCGATGACGTTGTCAAGGAAGCGCACAGCCAACCTGACCGTCCTATCGAGCTTCTCCCAATCGACCTTCCAGTGGTCGCCCCCCTTCACAAGGTGCTTCTCCAGGTCAATGGAACCGAGGTTACAGGACTCGAAGGGGAGGAGGGGCTGCTCGCCACAGGGGTTCGTCGCCTCCATCGTCCCGACGTTGGGGGTCGGGTTTGTCCTATTGGTTGCGTCGATGAAGAACAGCCCTGGTTCTCCATTTCTCCATGCTGACTCGGCAACCTTCTGGAAGAGCTCGCGGGGGTCCACCCTGGATACAACCTCCCCGTTCCTCGGGTTGACAAGCGCGATCTCAGCACCGTTCTTGTAGGCCTCCATGAATTCGTCGGTGATGGCCACGCTGATGTTGAAGTTAGTAATCTGACTGGTATCGTGCTTACAGGTGATGAAACTCTCAATATCTGGGTGGTCGACCCGCAGGATCCCCATATTCGCGCCCCGCCTCTTGCCGCCCTGTTTCACCTGTTGCGTAGCCTCGTCGAAGATCTTCATGAAGCTCACGGGGCCACTTGCCACACCTGTGGTGCTGCGGACGAAGTCGCCCTTCGGCCTCAGGCGGCTAAAGCTGAATCCGGTGCCGCCCCCGCTCTGATGGATCTTCGCCTGCCATTTCAGAGCGTCGAAGATACCCTCAATGCTGTCCTCCACTGGGAGCACGAAGCAAGCGGAGAGCTGCTGTAGGTCGTTCCCCGCGTTCATCAACGTCGGGCTATTCGGAAGGAATTCAAGCTTCGAGATAAGGTCGTAGAACTCTCTCGCGGTCGTCTCCACATCGGCATTCGCGTCGTATTCTAGGCCCGCCCGCGCAATGTTGAGAGCGACCCGCGCAAAGAGCTGTTTGGGGCTCTCGACAACCTTCCCCTCTTCACCCTTTCTGAGATACCGACGCTCCAGGACCCGCATGGCGTTAGGGGTAAGCTCAGGCGCAGGCCAGGAGTCCAGACTGGATAGCGTGTCCTCTACAGTTTCCATACTGATCACCCAACGTAGGGAGGTGAGAGCAGCGTAACCTATCCCTCCCTTAAATGCATTTTTGGCCCCGGTTCATTACCCAGAGGCCTTACATTAGTACCAGTACAATTATCAGTATGTATATCGGAGTTGTATTCATCTCCGTACCAAGTCTGACATCCAGGACGTAGCATTTTGATTACTATGGCGTAGTGGCGTGGTGGGGTATCGACATTGGGGTGGGAGGTGTGTGAAAGTAGGCGTCGCTGCCCCGCGAGGCAACCGCTACCCTAGGATCGTGCCTGCAAGAACGGTGGTTTTACGGTGACAGCTGGATGTCTTTTTCCGCGAATCTCAACCTCGACCTCCTCCCCCCTGTTCCTGATATCCGGCCCCAAGTACGCAAGGCCTATTCCGACGCGCAGACCGGGGGAAAACGATGCGCTCGTAAGCTTCCCCACGGTGCTCCCGGACCTATAGACAGTGTTCCCCTTACGGGGGATCGCCCTATCCAAGAGCCTCACCCCAGTAAGCCGAGGATAGCCCCCTTGCTCCCTTAAACGCTCCAGAGGCTCCTTACCAACGAAATCATGATCCCAATCGACTAGCCATGCATAACTAGCCTCCAGTGGGGTCTGGTGCCCGTCGAAATCCTGGCCCGACAGAAGATAACCCATCTCCAGCCTAAGAATGTCTCTCGCCCCTAGCCCAGCAGCAACCACACGGTCAGCCCTATCCTCGCTAAGAAGCGATGACCAGATTGCGAGACCCGTCTCGTTAGTCGCGAAGATCTCGTACCCCACCTCACCCGTGTAGCCTGTCCTGGTTATGTAGACATCCGTCGCAGTGTTCTCAAGGCCAAGAGGGTGTGGCCCAGGCTCCCACCCCTCCATTTCCACTGGACTATGGAGGACGCTCGCATCAAATGTGGCAAAGATGCCCCGAAAGGCTCTGAGATCTTTAATCGGGGTCAACAAAACGTCCTGCAAAGCCGCTGTCGATCGGGGACCCTGGATCGCTAAACACACTAGGTGCGCAGTCATATCAACGATCGCCCCTCCCCCTAGGTGTTCAACCATGAGTTTCGTTACGCGCTCGGTCGCACCCGCGTTGGAGATACAGAGATATCTGCTCGGCGCTACACACGTAAAAATGACATCGTCGACTATCCTACCATCGGCGTCCAGGAGGTGAGTGTATTTGCATGCGTTCACGTTCTTTGGTAAGCTGCTCGCCGCCAAGAACGATATTGCCTCGGAATCTGAACTTATGATTAACTTACCCATATGCGAGACGTCGAACAGCCCCACCGCCGCCCGCACCGCTCTGTACTCCTTCACAAGGCTATCGAAGTAAAGGGGCATGTCCCATCCAAAAAAGCCGACCATCTTTCTGGAATGGAACTTGTGATAAGCGTAAAGCGGTGTCTGCATCGCCAACGATCCACAGGCTAGAATGTATTAAAGCCCGTCGCCATGCACCACGAGTGGGATTGCTCCGAGAAATCAAGCTAGAGTTAAGCTATGTGATCCTCGCTGCAGGCATCTTTTTGACCCTTCTCGCGGCCCTTCACTACTTCGTGGGAGATACTCTACCGGGAGCCTCGAGTATCTTGGGTTTTGTGGGGCGTTGGGTTATCTGGTTCGTGGTCTTGGGCCCCATCCTAACCATAGGTGGCGGTTGGTATTTTGTGGATACATTAAGAAAGCGGAGGGAGTTCGAGAGGCTTATTAGCGTTCATAGCAAGGCCCATTTTGTGCGGAGCCAAACTCGATTGGAGGAGCTCTCGTGGTATCTCCCCTCAGAGTACCACCGGAGACTATTGGACCGCAAGCGCGAATGGAAGATCAAGGGCTGAACTCCATTGGAAATGGTGGGGTGGCCGTCTAATCAGGCGTGTACTACTTCGGCCCCAACTAGATCATATCCCAGGGGGCAGGAGAGGGACTCTGAAACTTGCGCGATCTTCACGCGTGTCGGCGATTGGATGCCCAATGGATGACAGAGGTCGTAATTCTCGCACTCGTGATTGAAGCAGATTGGCCTGCTGTACTCGATGACCGACCCTTCCATCGCCAGCGCCTTCCTCAGCGAGACGGAGACAGGAGCCGCCTCCACTTCAACGACCCTGACCCCATTTTCATGGTACTTGCAGCCGTCTTCATGGTGGGTCTCTCGTACACCTACGATCCTGTACAACCTACCCTTGTCTAGCTGCAGACATGCTGACTTGAGTCGGCATTCCCGACACTCTGGCTGTGCGCCTAGGAAGACAAAGGTGGCGTTGGCCTTTGCGATCCTGTCCCCGATGAGAGTTACCCGCTTCACTGGAACCTCTAGATAACTTTCGTGATAGTCGCCAACCTTTCGGCTGCCTCGTAGTTGAGACCTTTGTCACCGAGGATGGTGTACCGGTCGGGCTTCATCTCATGCGCATGTACTAGGGCCTCGATCATATCAGACTGGCTGATGCCCATGGCCTTGCTAGTGGTCGGGCACCCTATATCCAGGAGAGCCTGGCGGATCCCCTCCCAGTCGCCTCCGTGAAGGTACATCATCATGATTGTACCCACCCCGACCTGCTCGCCGTGAAGGGCAGGTTCCCTCCCAATCCTATCCAACGCGTGAGAGAACAGGTGCTCCGATCCGCTTGCGGGCCGGGAGGACCCTGCGATGCTCATGGCGACCCCACTGGATACAAGGGCCTTGCAAACGAACCAGGCGCTCTCCTCCAGGCCAGGCTTGATGTCGCCCGCGTTTCTCATCATCATCTGGGCCGTCATCTGGGAGAGGGAGGCGGCGTAGCTACTGTAGTACTCGTTCCGGAGATTGTGGGCCAACTCCCAGTCCTTCACGGCCGTCGAGTTGGAGATAATGTCACCACAACCCGCGGCCAGGAGACGATGAGGGGAGGCAGCGATGATCTCAGTGTCCATGATGACCGCGATGGGGGCATGGGCCGCTAGCGATGTCTTCCCATCGGGTCCCTGGAGGGAGGCCTGGGAGGATACCAACCCATCGTGGGAGGCGGCCGTGGGGACGCTAACGAAGGGCAGGTCTTCACTGAAAGATGAGTACTTCGCGACGTCTATGGACCGCCCACCTCCGACGCCGATTAGGAAGTCGATGCCACCATCCCTGAGGGTCTTTCGGACAAGCTCCACCTCCTCCAGGCTTGCCTCTTGGATAACGTGTTCCCCAGACTTGATATTCACACTCCTCAGCGCCTCATCAACCCTCCCGCCCGCGATCTTTTTCGTGATGGGGTCGTCGACTATCAACCCCTTCCCGCCCAGTTTCAGCTTGGCGCAGACACGGCCCACTTCGTCTACGGCGCCGTGGCCGACCACGACACTTCGAGGGAGTTCCATGCTCTTCCACTTCTGGAACTCCCCATTCTCAAGTTTCATGAGCCTCCCTTCTATGGCGCGGGCTCTATATATAAAAGGAGCGCCGGCTGCGCTTGTGGTGACAAGGCGGGGAGCTTTATTGGCTCCTACCCATGCCCACTTGTTGCCGTCTAGAGAGCTGAAGGGTCGAAAGAGACTGCGCCGAAAGGAGATTCTCCGCCTCGCGGGGGAGATGAAGGCTGCGCTGAGCGCTTCTCCGATCTCTGTGGAGGATCAGGTGGACAGGGCGCAGGCTGGAGACCTCGAGGTCATACTTCTCAAAGGGGTAGCCATCGCCATGGTCTTTGAGGGCGAGCCCTTCCCGACCGTTCGAGGCTTGCTTGGGAGTTCGGTGGAACGCAGATACGTCACCGTCGACATGGGAGCCGTGCCCTACATCTCCAATGGTGCGGACGTCATGGCGCCCGGCATCGTGGATGCGGACACTGAGATTCAGGAAGGGGACATGGTCTGGATCCGGGACGAGAGGAACCTGGTTCCTCTAGCGGTGGGACAGGCCCTCATCTCGGCCCGGGAAATGGTGGGAGGCGAGCGCGGCAAGGCTGTGAGGACCTTACACTTCGTTGGCGACTGGCTATGGAAGATCGGAGAGGAGTGAAGCCGACAATCGATACGTTTAAATTCCCGTAGCTAAATGCCAGCCCTCTCGGAAGGGATTGGGATGGGCATCTTCAAACCGCTAAGGAAGCTAGTAGAGCACGGGCGCTCGTCCGAAGGGGAATACGTCGACCTGAGTGAATTGCCGATACAGGAGGAGGCAGGACCGGTCAAGACCATGGTGAAGGTAGCTGAGGTCTATAGGGAGGAGGACCTGGGCCTGCTGAACAGCCTTCTGTACGAGGGAACTGTCCTCGTGGTAGACTACAGCCCCATCGCTAACGACGAGCTGACGCTGAAGCGAGTGACCAGCGAACTCAAGGCCGTGGCCCAGGATACTGGAGGCGACGTGGCGGCACTGGGCAGGAACTTCCTCCTGGCGACTCCCGCCGGTATGAGGATTGACAGGAGCAAGATTCGGAACTCCTACTGACCATCAGCTGGCTAACCAACCGGCAGGGCCTCGAACCGCCCCTGTCGGAACAGCAGCTCGTGGGCGTCCCTGCTATGCTCCGCGTGCCTCAGCTTGGCACACCGGATCCAGAGGGCGATATGCCCTGGCTCCACCTCCTTCGGGTGGATCTCGATTAGCCCATCGGCCATGTAGTCCTCTTGGTGGGCGAACTCGCCGCCTTCGTAGATGAGGTAGGTAGTTACGCCCGCTGACCGTAGGAATCTGAAGAAGTGTAGGATCTCGATGCGTGGGGTAAGCATCTCGGCGTTCGGGTAGAGGGCGCTGAAAGGATCGATTACCAGAAGGTCAAGCCCCTCCCTCACCTTGCCCTTAAGGTAGCTCACCAGTATCTGGAACCAGTCACCCGCCTCAGCCATGTCGTGCTCCAGCCTCATGGTGGCTATGTCGACTATGAATTCGTCCTCCTCCATCTCTAGGGTCCTCATGGTCTCCCGGAGGCTCTCCCTGGTCTCCTCGAGGGAGACGTAGAGGACATTCTTCCCCTGGTTCGCGTTCCTGGAGGCCATGTGGAGGGCAAGGGAGGTCTTCATAGTCCCCGCGGGGCCGCGGAGAAGGACCACGTGCCCCTTGGGGACCCCTCCCCCCAACGCATCATCGAACCCATCCACGAAGGTCCTCACCCTCTCCCCTCGCCAGGCAGGTCTCTTCCTTGAAAGGTCGTCGATCTTCTTTTCCAGGTCCCCCATCCGTCGCCTCAGCCTCTCCACCTCCTCCAGGAGGCGATCCTCCCGCGTTTCAGACCTCATCATGGGTGCCTGCTCGACTCCCTCCTGCCTCGGGCGGGGGTCCCATGGACCACAGCCGATTTATCTTTTTCTTGACACCTTTGATAATAACCCCTGCTATTTTCTATCACGCAAGTTACATATAGGAGAGTAGCGCAATTGAAAGGCTTAAGGGCGGGACAACCCTGGCATTTGATACCAAAGAAAAGGGGATGGAGGGCACTCTAACCGTCGAACATCTCACCCGTGCCATAAGGAATAGCATCGATAGTGAGAGGTTGAAGGAGGAGGAGGCTAGGGCCATGGCCCAGCACATCCTCAACTTTTTTGGTTACTCCGAGCGGATCATCGACAACGTTTTGGAGCCAGATGACCGGGACGCCTTCTACATGCTTGAGGACTCAGGGATTTTGACAACCGAGAGGGAGGAGACGACCCTCTACGACGGCCGCGAGTGGCGGATTCACTATTGGCTCTTCAGGAAGGAGAGGATCTACGAGCTCGCCGACTCCAGGCCTGTCTCAGAGGAGCAGGGAGGGGAGCTCTCGGTCTACGACGAGATGCCTGAGGACCTGTGGGAGGTTCGACAGAACCGCGTGGTCGAACCCTAGAGGGTTATGATTCGTTGGAAGGCGGTCGGATAGTCCATCAGTAGCTGCATCGCCAAAGAGTAGGGAATCCACATTCTTCCCTCTCTGAACTGGTACGCCTTGCCGAACCCTTCCAGGCGCCGAAGGACCCCCGCTGCCAGTTGGTCGTCCAGGCTGGCCTGGTCCTGTAGATCGGCGTGGAATCGGAGCGTGATGGGAAGGCGCAGCCTACCCCGCTCGTACTCACTGGTCACGGAAGCGAGCTTATCCAGCACCTCGCCCTGAAAGGCGTAGTCCTCCCCCTCACGGGTGACGCACTTGGGCTCCTCATCTTCGAGGAGGTCCTGGAGAGTCCGTTTCCTTGTCACAAGTCCTTGGTGAAGCCCTCCCATCTCTAGGTCCAAAAGCTTCTCTACCCTGCGATCGTCGAACACTCAACGGAGAAGCGGGACGGTGCCTTAAGGCTTTGAGGAGACCACTTTCAGCCACCCCTCCTTCCAAGGCTTTTAACGGTATTCGTCCTGGAACGGGAGGTGAGGTTTCCCTACACCCCTCGACCGCATCAAGGGGCCATCATCAGCGCCATGAAGAGGGCCCTGAGGGGCGGTCACCTCGTCTTGCAGTCGGGAACGGGCTCCGGCAAGACGGTCTGCGCCCTCTATGCCTGTCTTGAGGAGGCCCTAGGCAGTGACAAGGTGGTCCTCTACTTGGTGCGGACCAACTCCCAGCAGAGGCAAGTGATGGTCGAGCTGAGGCGACTCGGACCTTACGGACTCGCCCTCCAGGGACGTCAGAGGATGTGCGTCCTGGCCCGGGAGGACGGAGAACTCGTGCAGGGCTCTCCCGAGGAGCTGTCACACTACTGCAGCGACAGGAAGCGGGAGACCGTGGAGGGCGTTGGCGAGGGCTGTGAGTATTACAGGGGTTTACTGTTGGCCGACCCACAAGAGGAAGGTGCGTGGTGCCGAGAGGCGCTCCCCACGGCGGAGGAGACCGTGGAGCACTATGAGGAGCTGGGGATCTGCCCCTACGAGCTGAACAAGCTCCTTGTTCCCGAAGCCAGGATCATCACCGCCCCCTACATCTACTTCTTCGATTCACCACTAAGGAGGGCCCTCGTAGAGACCATGCAACGTCCCCTTGAAGATCTTATCGTGGTGGTCGACGAGGCGCACAACCTTCCCGAGTACTGCCGGGATATAGCGTCCTTCCAAATCTCCGTCGCCGCTGTAGAGCGAGCCGAAAGGGAGGTCATGGACCATGGCGACGTCGACCTGCGGGGGGAGATCAGCATCTTCGACGTCCTCGAGGCGCTTAAGAGGACCATACTGGAACTCGCCTCGGAATACGTCGTGGATGAGGACGGCTTCCTTCCCCCGTCTGCTGTGGAAGCACTCCTGATGCACCGATTGACAGCCACCTCCACGGAGCTGAAGGGGATGCTGGGATCCGTTGCCGCCCTCGGCGAGGTCATCAAGGACGCGAGGAGGCGCAGGGGACGTCTTCCCCGATCCTATCTTCTGTCCGTCGCCAGCAACCTCCTGCGATGGATGGCCACGGAAGAGGTGGAGTATGCGAAGCTGGCCGTGGGCGGCGAGAACCCGGCCGTGAGGGCATATTGCCTCGACTCCTCTATCGCCGCTGGTTCCCTCTTGGAATGCCACGCGTCGATACACATGTCCGGGACCATGGAGCCGCTGCGAGGATACAGAGATTCCCTGGGCCTGCCGGAAAGCACCCTCCTGAAGACGTTCCCCTCTCCCTTCCCGGCGGAAAACAAACGGGTGGGCTACGTGGACGGCGTCACAACGCGATACGAAGACCTTGCGGCCGACCCGGAGATGCTGGGGAAGTTGAGGGAGAAGGTCCGCCACCTGCTCCATGGGTGCACCAGGAACACCCTCTTCCTCTTCCCGAGCTACGGCCAACTGAGTTCCTTTCTCGACTTGAGGGAGGAGGCTCGAATCCCGGTGTACGTAGAGGAACGGGGAATGGATCAGGGGCAACTAATGCGGACACTAGACAACTTCCGACAATCGACCTCCGCCCTATTCGCCGTGGCGGGGGGGAGGGTCGGAGAGGGGATGGACTTCCCCGATCGTGAGCTGGAGGTCGTCGTGGTCGTCGGAATTCCCTACCCCAAGCCCACCGCAGCCCTCAGGGCGCTGGTGAACTACTACGACTGGAGGTTTCAGAGAGGTTGGGAGTACGCAGTCCACGGGCCCGCTGCCCGGCGCCTCCTCCAGTGTGTTGGAAGACTCATCCGCTCGGAGAGGGACAGAGGAATCGCCATCATTCTGGACCGCCGAGCCGTCTACTTCAAGAGAGCCTTGGGGCCCATGGATCTGGTTGAGGACACCCATGCAGCCATAGAGGCCCACCTGGGGCCGTGGGCTCTGGCGGCTCCCTAAGGGAGGGTACTCTATGACTGCGGCTCTGTCCGTTGGAATATCTCTACCCAGTTGCCATCTGGATCCTTCAGATAGGCGGTCCACCCCTCCGTGACGTCAGGGGTAATCTCCGTGGGTACGACTCCCTGGGCCACGAGCCCATTGAAGGTTTCTCGTGTGTTCTGAACGGTGAAGCCAATGTGATCCAGCCCTTCACCCGGCACGTACGGCGTGGCGTACCTGTGACCCTCCGGGTACCAGTTCAGCTCTAGATGCTGTCCAGATTCCTCATCGCGGAGAAGCACCCATATGCTCTTGGTGCCTCCCTCCCCCTCCAGGAAGCCCTCTCCCCTTCTGACTTCTTTGAGGCCGAAGAAGCGGGTGTAGAAGCGCAGGGACCTCTCGAGATCGGTGACACGTATGCCGGCGTACTCTAGAGGCATGCTTAGACGACGGTTAGGCCTCTATAATTAGAATGAGCCGCTTGGCAGCGGGCCGTGAAAGGCACTATAAGGGGAGACGTCATCCACCAGCGGTGGTCGTAGAGACTCTGCTCCTGGCATTCTGGCTCTTCATACCTGCCTACGCAGCAAACCCCCTGGCCGTGGTCTGGGGTGGGGGGGCTTCCATGGACCTTGGGCGACGCTGGCGCGACGGACGACGCGTTTTCGGCGATGGAAAGACGTGGCGCGGTTTCTTCGGCGGGGGCCTGTCAGCCTTGGTCATTGGAATCATCCAATGGCCCTCCAGCTTCCTATGGGCGGGCCCTCTTACCCTCAACTCCTTCTCATCCTGGATAGGACCGGTGGCGACTCTGGCCTTCGGCGCCCTCTTGGGAGACCTCCTGGGGAGTTTCATAAAGCGCAGGTTGGGTATTGAGAGAGGGCGCAAGGCCCCAGTTCTTGACCAGTACGACTTCGTCCTCGGCGCCTTCCTACTCACAGGGGCAACCTTTCCCGGCTGGGTGTTGGCCCACTACATGCTCAACGAGGCCGTTTTCGGCCTCATCCTCATTATAGTGCTAACCCCTGTCCTTCACAGAGTGGTCAACGTCATCGGCTATAGGATTGGCAAGAAGGAGGTGCCATGGTGAGCCTCGTGGAGGCCCTGAAGGCCACCGGCGCTCTGAAGGTCGGGAGGTTCACGTTGACCTCGGGCAAGAAGAGCGACTACTATGTGGATATCAAAAAGGCTGTGACCAAACCTGAGACCCTTGGACAGATCGTGAGGGAGATGCTGCCCTACACCAAGGGTTGCCAGCGGCTCGCCGGAGTGGAGCTCGGTGCGGTGCCGATCATCGTGGCTCTCTCCCTCGAAACCTCCTTGCCCTACATAATGATACGAAAGGCGGATCGGGCCCACGGCACAGGGGAGACCTTGGAGGGGGACCTCAGCCATGGCGACAGGGTTCTGCTCTTGGAGGACGTCACAACGACGGGCGGAAGTGTGGCGAAGGCCGTCCGCTCCTTGAGAAAGGCAGGGGCGGTTGTCGACCGGGTCGTCTGCGTTGTGGACCGAGAGGAGGGGGCGAAGGAGCGCCTCCAGAAGGAGGGGGTCGAGCTCATCGCCTTAGTCAAGGGAGCTGACCTGCTGCGACCCCCGTAAGAGCCACTTTCGGCCACCCCTCCCCTGCCGGTATATAAGGCGGAAAAGGGTGGGAGAGGCGTGAAGCAGGTCTCGATGAGGAAGAGGGGGGACGAGGTGGTTATCCAGTTCGAATACGACAAATCCCTCATCAAGGCCGTGAAGAGCCTTGGCAGGAGGAGGTTTGACTCCTTCTCCAAGGAGTGGGTAGTCCCTCTGCATCTATACATGGACGCATTGGCTCACCTCGAAGCGGTGGGAGCCGACATCGAGCTTGATAGCGATCTCGCGTCGATGTACGACGATGATCTTGTTCCTCCCCCCAGAAAGGCTGAGGTCGCCATCGGTCGTGTCGGTGATGACTACGTCGTGCACTTCGACTACGATCCAGACCTTGTCAAGGCCGTCAAGGGGATTCCAGGGAGGACTTTCGACTCCTCGTCGAAGGCGTGGTTCATCCCCATCGAGGGTGAGGAGGAAACCCTGAACAACCTCCTAAAGGCCTTTGAGCTGCTGAATTGCTCCCTCAGGGTGGAACCGAAGCTGAGGGACTTGGTGGAGGGGCTGGCTCCACTACCGTAGTAGTCAAGGCCTCCGCCCCCTTATCGCGTAGTATGGGATCGGGCCCGGGTGGAAACAGTGGCAGAAAGAGACTGCTTGAGTTGAAAGCTCTGTGCCCGGACCTACCCCGGGTTCGAGAGTGGTGTGATGCCAACGCGGATCTGGTAGGCGAGTTCCGCCAGGTGGACACATACTTCCGAGTGAACCGGGGACGACTCAAGATCAGGCAGGTGGAAGGGCAGGATTCAGCGACGCTGATCTACTACGAAAGGGAGGATCTACCAACGCCAAAACGGAGTGATGTACACCTCCTGCAGCTCGGCAGGGATACGGACCTGGCCGGGGTCCTAGGGGAGGCTCTCGGGGTCCTCGTGGTGGTGGAGAAGCTCAGGACGATATACCGGAAGGGCAATGTTCAGATTCACCTTGACCGCGTGTCGCAGCTCGGGGACTTCCTCGAGTTCGAGAGGCTAGCGGAGGGGGAGGAGGAGGACGCGCTGGCGGAGTACGATGCGCTCAGGACCGAACTCAACGTGACGGACGCCGACCTCGTCGCGGGATCCTACAGCGATCTCCTGGTGTCCTCTGCCGATGAAGGGGTAGGAGATGCCTGACAACTCTCTCGAGGAGTACCGGTCTAAGCGGGATTTCCTGAAGACACAGGAGCCTACTGGTGGCCACGCATCGTCATCGGACTGCCCTATCTTCGTCGTTCAAAAGCACCAAGCGCGTGCCCTTCACTACGATTTCCGCCTAGAGGTGGACGGAGTCCTGAAGTCCTGGGCCGTCCCGAAGGGACCGTCACCCGACCCCAGCATGAAGCGACTAGCTATGCCTACAGAGGACCACCCCATGGAATACGCCGATTTCGAGGGGGTCATACCTGAAGGAGAGTATGGGGGCGGAACGGTGATCGTCTGGGACCGAGGCGTATACCGAAACCTTCGAGCGGCGAAGAGCAAGGCTGAGGGTCAGGTGACCGTGCCCGAGTCCCTCAAGGAGGGCATCGTGGAGTTATGGCTTGAAGGGGAGAAGCTAGAGGGAGGCTACGCCCTGATCCGGACTGGAAAGGGCAACCGCTGGCTCCTCATCAAGATGAAAGATACCAAAGCGACCCCAGGCCGAGACCTTACGGTTGACCGACCAGAGTCCGTTCTGACGGGGCGCACCCTGGAGGATGTCGCGGCAGGAGCTGGCTGAAGCCTCAGCACTAACTTCCCCGCGCTAGGGTGTCGAGGAGCCCTTCCTCCGTGTAGCCGAAGGGCGCCAGGAGGGTCTCCCCCGCCCGACAGAGGAGGCGAAGGTACTCCCACTTGTCCACCTTATCGCCCTGCTCCAAGAAGGCGGCGAACTTCACCTTCCGTCGGTAATCCCTGGTATTCCGGTCTGTGATAACGTACCTGATGTACTCCCCTGGCTCCGCCTTGAAGCCCCGGTCTACCATCTGCCGCAGGGCAGCGACGGTGTAGTTCAGGACCACGTACTCCTCCAGCGGCTTGGTGACGATCTTCGTTATCACCAGGTCCTCCAAGGGCACACGATCCGAGCGGAGGTCGTCAGCGGCTTCTCGGAGGACCTGAAGGGCTTCGGGGATGAGGCCCTCGAACTCATCTGCGCTCTCGGCACGTCGCAAGACCTCCAACATGGCCGTCTGGGCTTTCTCCACGAAGCCAGTCGTATCGTGACGACGCAGCTCGATACCTCGAAGCTTCATCTCCCCATCCTCGAAGAGGCCGTAGTACCTGTTCAACGCCCCGACCTTGGTGGTCTTGCAGGGAAGGAAGACGATCCACTTGTACGTGCCCTCCAGGTCCAGGGAGAGGCCTGTGGCGTTCGTGATGTGGTCCACCACCCTCTCTACAGGGTCGCACTCTGACAGAGGTCTAAGCCAGAGGGAGTCGACGATTCCGTGGACGACCTCATATCCATGGGCCTCGGCGATGGCCATGCTTTGGACCATTAGTTCCCGGGCGAAGGCGTTTATGGCCTCGTGACACTCAATGCGACCGAAGCGGGCATTCGAATAGCCAGTGTAGCCAAACGAGGTTACTAACATCCACTTCAAGATGCAATCCCTAGCTGCGTACACTTCCTGCAACGGCCCGGGTTCTTTCTTCTTCCGTTTGTAGTACCGCTTTCGCTCCAACAGTGGCTCGAGGTAGACCGGAATGAGCCCTTCTCGACGCACACAGAAGTGATGGCCTATCTCCGGCGCCCGTAGCCCATCGTTCTCACAGCAGGAGCAGAAGATTGTCTCAGGGGAGATGTTGAACTTGTGCATGATACTCGGGTAGAGGGAAGCGTAGTCCAGCTCCACGATGCCATCGTGAATCCCGACCTCAGGCTCCAGGATGAAGCCGCCGCGATCGCAGAGGAGGAGGTCCTCTGCCGACTTGAAGGATTCCGGGATATTCTTCTTCCATAGGACGGCGTAGCCCCGCCGACGTGCCTCGGTGATTTGCATGTGGGTGATGGCCGTCCCGGGCGTCAGGCGGAGCATCTCCTGTGGCGGCAGGCGGGCGAGGCGTGCCATCTCCGCAAGGCCGTGGAGGCCGCTCTCCCGATGGGCGAAGTGGTTTGCGTCTAGGTGAAGGCGACCCCGTAGGAGGTACTGCGTGGGCTTGTACACGATCTTGCCATAGGTGAAGTAGCTCTTCCCCTCCCTCGGGGCGAACCACTGGGGCTCCCTTCCGAGGAGGAGATCCACGCCTAAAGCCTCCGCCTTCCTGATGAGGTAAGGGAGGACGAAGGGGTCTCCGTCCGTCGTCAAGAGGATGTCTGGGTCCTCCTCCAGGATGGCTCGGTTCAGACCCTCAAGGATCTCCACCTCCCCACCATCAAGAACCGTCCCGCCTAACTGAGCCTCCAGCAGCGGGTCCTCATACCTTGGAAGGCCGAGGGGTGCCGCCACATGAATGTTCAGTTCCGCCCTCTTGAGCGGAGGCAGGTCGTACTCTAGGGCGAAGGGCTCCTCCAGCCTCTTCCAGCCTCCGTTGTACTCCACCAGGCCAAAGGGGAGGAGATCGTGCTGGAGGAAGTAGCGGTAGGGAAATCGCAGGTCTACGTCGTACAATCGGTAGTCGAAGTACCGTCCTTCCCGGCTCACGAGCTCGGCTAAGTGCTGCAGATCCCCGTAACGTTCCGGCAAGACCTCGAGGACCTCCACGTCCTCCTCGGACTGTATGTCGACCTTCCTGCGGACCCTATCCACCTGCTCGACCCGATCGAGTCCCTCCAGCCTCCTCTCCATCTCCCTCAGCCCCGCCCCATCGCTATGGACGTAGAAACGAGGCCGGAAGTCGGGGTCCTCGATACGATGGACCCCTCGGGGGGTCCAGAGCCACAGGACTATGGAGTCCTTCCTGTAGTCCGCATAGGCGTCGATGATCCAGCCTTGCAATTCCTGCCCCCGGATATCCTGAGACTCTCGAGGACAGGCTTATAAAAGGGCTGAAGGGAGGGGGATGGGTGAAAGTGACCTGGAGTGCTCCCCCGTTATCTCACTCATCGGACTGGGACAGACGGAATTCGTGGGACGGGCCTTTGATCCACTCCACATGCGCCTCGGCCTCGCCCCTCTCACCCTCGACCCAGAGATCGGCGAGGCTCCCACCCACAGGAAGTGATTCGATGTGAAGGTGACCGATGGGATCGGGAAGGTAGGGGTTTAGGTCAAGTCGCCCTTCCGATGCCCTGGCCTCGAGCCCGAGGAGGCCTCGCAACAGGATGAAGGGGGCACCGGCGACCCATGCTTGGAAGTCGCACGCCTGTGGGATCGGAACGGGACCGCTGCTCTCGCCACGGGTGAAGCCTCCGTAGAGCTCGGGTAGGCGGAAGTCGAAGGATCCTGCGGCCTCCAAGAGAGCGTGGAAGAGTTGAGATGCCTCATCACGGAATCCAGCTCTGGCCATTCCCCAGGCCACAAAAGCTGTGTCATGTGGCCAGACGGAACCGTTGTGATAGCTCAGGGGATGATAGAAGGGCTCCCCCAACGCCATCGTCCGGATGCC